>ENA-OFCD01000370-OFCD01000370.1-metagenomes-genome-assembly--contig:-NODE-370-length-29638-cov-3.809857_pt1 | contig 29638 bp, 28 predicted proteins | sample MGYA00153392_OFCD01 | MGnify analysis MGYA00153392
CCCCAGCCGCAAAATCACGGCCTCGCCATCGCTTCGCTGATCGTCGGCATCATCTCGGTCTTCCCGGGGTGCTGCTGCGGTGGGTTCGGGATGCCGTTGCCGATCGCGGCGATCGTCATGGGCATCATCGCGCACCAGAAGATCAAGGCGATGCCCTACCAGTACACGGGCGGCGGCTTTGCGATCGCGGGCATCGTGCTCGCGAGCCTCGGGCTGATGTTCGATGTGTTCTCGATGTTCTCCACGATCGACGACTCGATGCGCTCGCACTACGGCGCGGGCTTCTAGCGTTTCACAACGTCGCGCTAGCTGAGTAGATCGTTTGCGTCGGTGAAGGTGATGTCGTCGTCCATGATCGAGTCGATGGCTGAGCGTGAGAAGATTCTTGCGGCGGCTGCCCACTTCTTGTCGTTGTGGTCGAGCGCCCAGGTGGCGTGATCGATCAAGAGGGCTAGCTCGATGGCGCGTCCGAGGGTCAGCGCGAATCTTCGGGCTCCGGCCTCGACGAGCTCGCGTTTCTCCATTCTTGCCGCGATCCATGACTTCGCGTGTGTGAGGGCCCGGCGCGCGATCTCGGCTGATTCACGGAGCGAAACGTGTGCATGTTGCAAGCATCGATCGAGCTCGCGGTCGAGCGGCTCGAGGCCTCCGCCTTTGCCGAGCGCGCGCAGCACGTCGAGCGAGAGCACGTTGGTCGTGCCCTCCCAGATGGGGAGCACCTGCGCGTCTCGCAGCAGGCGAGGGAGCCCGGTGTCCTCGACGTAGCCCGCGCCTCCGAACGACTCGAGCACCTCGCTGGTCACAGCCACCGCTTGCTTGCCGGTCACCAGCTTCGTCATCGGCACGAGCAGTCGCATGAGCGCGCGCTCGTGATCGGAGATCGTGTCCGCCTCGTCTTTGCCGAGGAGCTCCACCGACCGAAACGCGATCAAGAACGCGCCCGCCGCCTCGGCCTCGATCCCCGCGAGCGTCTCTCGGTGCAGCGGTTTTTCGGCGAGGGGCGCACCGAACGCGATACGCCTCTTGCTGTAGTCCGACGAGAGCATCAACGCGCGCCTCATGCCCGACGCAGCGCACACCGAGTTCCACGTGCGCGTGACGGCGAGCATGGGCGTGATGTGCTTGACGCCGTCGCGGTCGCCGATCACGGCCGTGGCGAGAGTACCGTCGAGCGTGAGCTCCGCGGTCGGCACCATGCGCGTCCCGAGCTTGTCCTTGAGGCGGTTGATCTGGATGCCGTTGAGGCTCCCCTGCGCGTCGCGCGTCTCCACGTAGAAGAGCGCGAGGCCGCTGCTGCCGGGAGGGTTGCCCTCGGGGCGCGCGAGCGTGAGCGCCATCTGCGACGTGGTCGCGCTCGTGAACCACTTCGTGCCGAAGAGCCGCCACCGATCGCCGTCGCGCTTGGCGATGGTCTCCGAGATCGCGACGTCGCTCCCGCCGGTGCGCTCTGTCATCCACTGTCCGCTCGTCCACGCGCGATCGGGATTGCGCGAGATGAGGCGAGGGACCGCGTGATCCACGAGCGCCTTGTTTTTGGCCGTGATCAGCGATCGTGCCGCGCCGTCCGTCATCGCCAGCGGGCAGGAGTACACGTGCCACGCCGGGTCGATCAGGTGCACGAGCGCGAACTGATGGACACGCGACAGCGCGCCGTGTCTGCGCTCGTAGGCCGTCGCGACGATGCCCTTCTCGGCCGTGATGCGCGCCGCGTCCCTCCACATGGGTGTGAGGTCGATGCGATCGATACGCTTGCCCCAAGCGTCCCACGAGACGAGCCGCGGCTCGTCGTCTTGCTCCGCGACGGTCCGCGTGAACATGGAGGCAGAGAGCGCGGACACCTCGCGCAGCGTCGGCTCGATCTCGCGCCGCGCGTCGTCGGGCAACACGCGCGTGAGGTACGACCGGAGGAGGGAGTCCTGCTCGAAAGGGTCTTGGAGCTGGGGAGGCGTCTGGAAGAAGGCCATCCCCAGAAGATAATCCTTTTTTACGCCGCTTGGCCGAGTCGGATCTTGTCGCGTTGCCCGTGACCGAAGAACACGCGCAACGCGTGGTGCAGCTCACCGAAGCGGTTGCGCGAGAGGAAGCGCCGCTCGAGCCCGTGCACGAAACGCGCGGCGGACTCGTTCGCGACGCGATAGCGCTCGCCGAGATCGGAGCGCTCGTCGTGCTGGAAGCGCACACGCTCGTAGAGCCGCGAACGCAACAGCTCGCTACGACGAACGTCGAACTGCGTGATCGCAGCTCCGAGCACGACCCACTTGTCGACCTCGGCCTGAAGCTCCATCTCGAGCGCCGTAGTCTCACGACCGATTTGGGCTCGATGTGAAAGATACACGAAGTGGCTCACGCCCTCGATGAGCTGGCAAATCGGATCGAGATCCTCGCTCTCGAGGTCCACCTCCGCCCTCTGCAGCGCTGGCACGTGCAGCGAGATCTCGAGCGCGCCCTCCGTCTCGCGAACGAACAGCGACTCGCGCCCTCCGTCCGCCGACACCATGAAGGGGCGCACGTCCGCCACGTGATCGATGCGATATAGGCGCTCGAGCGACGCTTGAATCGCGGTGGCCATCGCTCGCTCGCGGACGAGGCCAACGCCGTTGCCACAGAGGAGAGATGTGCTCAATGAAGTACGCCTTTGACCGGCCGCGTGGGCACGAGACCTTGCTCGCTCAGTGCGCCCGCGATGCGCTCGCTGCCCGTCTTGAGCCAACGTTCGTAGAGCTTCACGAGCTGCTTGCTGCCAGTTGGCGCGTGCGCGATCGCGGCGTCGGCGACGTCCGCGATGACCATCACGAACCCCTCGAAGTGCGTCGCGAGCTCACCGAAGATGTCGATCGTCGTAGCTTGCTGCTCCAACGATTTCGTAGAAGAGCCCGAGCGAAGCATCGAACTCGCGCTGCCGTACGCGCGTGACCCGATACTGGAGACGTAGCTTTGGTCGATCCCGCGCGCTTCGAAGTGATCTCCGAAGAAGCCGCTCACATACAACACGCCATCTCCCAGCGCGCGCAGCTTCTCGAAGCGAGTGGCCGCCTCCGGCTCGCGGATCGCTTCGTCCAACAAGAAGGCCAGCGGGCGGTGGAGGGTCTGGTCGTGGGCGCGCTCCGGACGGCTGAACTCACTCAAGAGCCCGACCAGATAGGCGCTCGTCCCGTTGGACGCCTCGACCTTCTTGGTCCGAAGAGACGCACCGACCAGGTCGTTGAAGAACACCTCGAGAGAGTAGGCAGCGACGATCGACATTCGACACCTCCCCTCTTCTGTAAGTCATAGAAGATAGTTGTGCAATTTCATGAGGTTTCTGGCCCGTCCAGACGGGGTCGACCAGCACTTGACGCCGCGAGTGCTACTCCGCCGTGACCGGATCGTAAGCAAGCTGACAATCGGCGAAAAGCGCTGATAGGACGAACAGTTATCCACAGCTCGTCTTTGGGCGGATCTTGACCGACGACCCTTGACGGCACCTTCTTTACGGTTACCTTCCGCGCACCCGTTGGCACTCGTCAAGGGTGAGTGCTAACAACCCGCGCCACAAGGCAACTTCCACAGGTCTTCCGTATCGGGAGACCGGGAAACACAAAGGAGACCACACCATGGCTACGATTCGTCCGCTGCAGGACCGAGTTCTCATCAAGCGCGTGAAGGAAGAGGAGATGTCGAAGGGTGGAATCATCATTCCCGACACCGCCAAAGAGAAGCCCATCGAGGGCGAAGTGATTGCCGTCGGCAACGGCAAGGTTCTCGAAGACGGCAAGGTTCGCGCGCTCGACGTGAAGGTCGGCGACCGCGTTCTGTTCGGCAAGTACAGCGGCACCGAGGTCAAGATCGACGGCGAAGAGCGCGTTGTGCTCCGCGAGGACGACATCCTCGGCGTCATCGTCCAGTGATCAAGACTCAAGCAAGGAATTAGAAAAAAATGGCAGCCAAAGAAATCGTCTACACCGAGTCCGCTCGTAATCTCATCCTCGCCGGCGTCAACGCGCTCGCGGACGCAGTGAAGGTCACGCTCGGCCCCAAGGGTCGTAACGTCGTCATCGAGAAGAGCTTCGGCTCTCCCACGGTGACCAAGGACGGCGTCACCGTCGCGAAGGAAATCGAGCTCGAGAATCGCTTCGAGAACATGGGCGCGCAGATGGTCCGCGAAGTCGCGAGCAAGACCAGCGACGTTGCCGGCGATGGCACCACCACCGCAACGGTCCTCGCGCAAGCGATCTACCGCGAGGGCAGCAAGCTCGTCGCGGCCGGTCACAACCCGATGGAGCTGAAGCGCGGCATCGACAAGGCCGTCGAGACGCTCGTGGACGCCCTCAAGAAGATGGCGAAGACGACCAAGGATCAGAAAGAGATCGAGCAGGTCGGTACGATCAGCGCGAACGGCGACAAGGAAATCGGCGCGAAGCTCGCCGAGGCCATGCAGAAGGTCGGCAAAGAGGGCGTCATCACCGTCGAAGAGAGCAAGACGGCGGAGACCACGCTCGAAGTCGTCGAAGGCATGCAGTTCGATCGCGGCTATTTGTCGCCGTACTTCGTGACTGACCCCGAGCGCATGGAAGCCGTCCTCGAGGACGCGTACATCCTCATCAGCGAGAAGAAGATCTCGAACATGAAGGACCTCCTTCCCGTGCTCGAGGCGATCGCGCGCAGCCAGAAGCCGCTCCTCATCCTCTCCGAGGACATCGAGGGTGAGGCGCTTGCCACGCTCGTCGTCAACAAGCTCAAGGGCACGCTCCACTGCGCCGCCGCCAAAGCTCCGGGCTTCGGTGATCGCCGCAAGGAAATGCTCAAGGACATCGCGTTCCTCACGGGCGGCTCGGTCATCGCCGAGGAGCTCGGTCTCAAGCTCGAGAACGTCACGCTCAGCGACCTCGGTCGTGCAAAGCGCGTCACGCTCGACAAGGACAACACCACCATCATCGACGGCGCGGGCGACAAGGCCAAAATTCAGGGCCGCATCGCAGAGATTCGCGCTCAGGTCGAGAACACCACCAGCGACTACGATCGTGAGAAGCTCCAAGAGCGCCTCGCGAAGCTCGTCGGCGGTGTCGCGGTCGTCAAGGTAGGCGCAGCCACCGAGACCGAGATGAAGGAGAAAAAGGCCCGCGTTGAAGACGCGCTCCACGCAACGCGCGCGGCCGTCGAAGAAGGCATCGTCCCCGGCGGCGGCGTCGCGCTGATCCGCGCGCAGGCTGCGCTCGAGACGCTCAAGTTGAGCGACGAGCAGCAGTTTGGCGTGAAGATCATCCGTCGCGCCATCGAGGAACCCCTTCGTCAGATCGTCGGCAACGCCGGGCTCGAGGGCTCGATCGTGGTCGCGAAGGTCAAAGAGGGCAAGGACGACTACGGCTACAACGCCGCAACCGATCAGTACGGCAACCTGCTCTCGCAGGGCGTCATCGATCCGGTGAAGGTCGTTCGTACCGCGCTCCAGAACGCGGCGTCGGTCGCGAGCCTCATGCTCACCACCGAGTGCCTCGTCGCCGAGCGTCCGAAGGGCGACGAAAAGAGCGGCGGCGGCGGCGGCCACGCGGGCCACGGCCACGGCGACTACTGATCTAAAGCTGTAAACTACATGAAACCACCGAGGGCCTATGGTTCTCGGTGGTTTCGTGTTTTGTCAGCGGTACCATGGTGTGGCGCGAACGATCCGCATCACCTGCAAGTAGAGTCCAAATGGGAGGAGCAGGAGCAAGGCGAGGCGATTGAGAAAGGGCCATTCGAGTAAGATGACGAAGCCTCCAAACGATGCGCACACGCCGATACAAGTGAGAACGATCTCGAGGCTGTACTGCGAGAACCAGCGTTGGATGCGTCGACGTAGCGGCAGGCCAGGAGCGACGCTGGCACTACGGGTCGGAGGGGCGTTGTCGCGGTAGGGGCTCATCGCTTCACCGCCGGAAGGCACGCGCCCAGCGTCAGCGGACCCACCCCGAGACGCGCGCATGCAACGTCAGGTTCCCCTGCGCGCTTCGCTTCGCGCGTGCCTCCGGAGAGCTCCACACCGCCCCCGGCGCTCAAGCCGAGAGTGACGCTCTTGTTTGCCCAGGCGATCGTCGCCTCCGCGCTTCCGATCGCCGTGGACGTGCTGAACCCGTAGCCGTGACTTCCGTCTGGATTTTGGCCTCCGACCGTCAAGGCTTCGTGCGTCGTCAACCCCTGCATACTCTCCGAGAGATGAACCCCGCCGACGGTCGCCTCGTTCTTCTGCTGGGCGACGCCGATCGTGTACTCCACGTGGCCGTCAGAATGCACGGAGTGAGCGAAGCCATACTCGCGATCACCGAGCAGCGGTCCGCTGTCCTCCACTAGGGCACCCTCGGGAAAGTAGTCGGGGACGAGGATCGGAGGACACGCTTCAGTGTTGTCCGAGGTGCACTCCGGTGAAGGTGCTGGCGTCTTCCTCGACCCGTCAGCAACCAATTTCTCGAGCTCGCCCTTGCGTTGAAGATCGCCCGCGCGACCTGCGTAGTCGGCACGTTGATCGAGGCGCGCGTTCACTTGTTTGAGCTCGCTCTCGGGTGTCTGCGAGGCGTTCGTCTGCTTGGAGACCGGCGTCGGCAAGGGCTTTGACGCGGTCATGTTCTTCACGACCTCGTTCGCCGACACTCCGCTGTACGAGTCTGCCAAACATGGCGCGTGGAACTCGCTGTCCTTCTCACACGAGCCGGTGGGCTTCGGAGAGCTTGCTTCCGGCTTCTTTGGCGACGTCGCACCGCACACGCCGCTTTTGTCATCGCAGTCGTCGCCGGAGTAGTCGCGCTCGCGGCGCGATGAGTTGATTGCGTCGGGCATGCCCCCCGTCGACCACGTCCGTCAGAAGTTGCGATCTACCTCAGATCAGAGGCGCCAAAACACTCCGACGACTCACTTGCCTGGAGTCTTCAGCGGGGTCATCGGCGGCATCTTGAACGTACCCATCTGCACGCGCATCTCGAGTCCGTTGCCGTACGTCCAGCCCTTGAAGACCTTGCCGTCCTTCATTTGGTAGACGCCGACTTTGTGGAGCGAGAGCGCCTTGCCCGAGGCGAGGTAGCCGTCGAACGCCCCTGTTTGCTTGCCCGTGACGACCATCTCGATCGCGACGAAGTCGCCGAAGCCCCATGCGTTGGTGATGGCGATCTTCAGATCCGTGAACGACTTGGTCCACGCGTCGTACATCTTCTTGGTGTCGGCGATGGTCAGGTAGCTCTCGGACCGCGTGAGGTCGTCCAGCTCGACGGAGTCGTTCTGCGCGCCCAAGAAGTCGGCCTCTTTCTTGGCTTCGAGCGAAGCTAGCATCTTCTTGACCGTGTCGACGTTGGCGGACTCGCTCGCCGCGCCTGTCGCGGGGACGCTCTTCATCTGCGCCGGGATCATCGGGATCGCGCGCCACTTGCCGGGTAGCCCGCCGACCTGACCGAGCATGTTCGCCACGTCGTAGTAGCGATGCTCGTTCTTGATCGTGCCGTCGCCCGCGAGCCACATGACCGATACGCCGCGCACGCCGACGCCTTTGCGGGCCGGCTTCACGCCCATCCAGTCGCTCTGCTGGGTCGCAGAGAGCACCCACTCGAGCACTGCGAGCCCGCCGTCGCCGTCTTTGTTGCCCACCGACAACAAGCGGAAACCGTTCATGCGCGTGTCGGGGAACGCTTCGATCAATCGCTGGTGCTCGGCGACGATCTGCGCGCCCTTGTAGTCGGGCGAGCCCGCGATCGCCAAGACCGCGTCTGCGGTGTAGGCGCCCCCGTACTTCATCGAGTCTTGGCGGTTGAAGCCCTCCATGATCGTGCGCGCTGCGGTGAACGCATCGAACGGAGGAGCCGCGGGCGGCGTCGCGCTGGCCGCAGGCGCAGCGTCTGGCGCTTCGACCGTCGCCGAAGGAGGCGGCGCGACCTTCGGCGTTTCCACCGCCTTCTGGGTCTCACCACCACACGCCATCAAGAGAACGAGCCCACCGAGAATGGTTCCACGCATGGCGGCGATGATAGGCCGATCTAGGAGAACACGCGCACTTCCTCGTGGATTCGGATCGACGCGACGCGACGCTCTTTCGAGCGCGGTTGTCTCGACGGCACTTGCACGATTCTCCACTCGGGGAGCACCAGCGCAGTGAGCGGCAGGCCGAAAACGCAGCCCGTGTCGATGCCAACCGCGTGCTCGCTCACGAGCGGGCGATCGACGACGGAGTGGCCAAAAATCAGCCGCTCCGGGCCCCTCCAGTGGTTCGTCCAGAACGTGTGCGTCGCGGGCGCCTTCGAGGGCCAGAAGCTCTTTCGTTCCGGGGGATTGATGCATTGTGCATGCAGTAGGTGATACGGATCTTGCGCCGCGATCGGGACACCGGGCATCGCGCCCGCGTGGATCGCGACTGCTCCGAACTCGGGGAGCGCGATGAACGTCGGCAGCTTCGCGAAGTAGTCGTAGTGCTCGGGGCCGAGCGTTCTTCGCGTGCGCGCATGATCGGGCGAGAGGTCCTCCTCCCGCTTCTTTCGGATCTGCAGATGCTTCTCCTCGTGGTTGCCAAGGAGGCACTCATGCTTCATGGCGAGCTCGACGCACTCGCGCGGCTGCGGGCCGCGGTCCACGAGATCGCCCAAGAAGATGACGCGATCGTTCGGCGCCGCGACTGCGAGGAGCAGCTCGAGCGCCTCGTCATAGCAACCGTGCAGGTCGCCTATCAGGATTGTTCTTTGATGGTTCACGGTGCCACTGACGTCTCGCGCGTTTCGTGCTGACGGCTATAGTGTCGCCCGTGAAGCTTGTACGATTTTGTTTCGCGATGGCGCTCTTCCTCGGATGCAGCAAGAAGGCTGGGTGGGACGATCCATATGCCGCACCGTCCGCGGTGGCGCTCGCCCCGGCTTCGGCCGAAGCTCCTCACGCCCTGACCCGGCTCGCTCTCTCTCCAACCGAGCTCAGGCGCGACGCCTCGACGCTCGCGACCATCGCGGAGATTAGAGAGAGCGCTCACGACGATGGGATGCAGGCCCGGCTCGCCACCGCGATCGGAACTCCGGCGGACGTGCTCCTCTATGTAGACCGCTCGACTCCGTTCGAAGTGCTCTCGTCGCTCGTCAACTTGCTCGGCGCGGCGGGCGTGCGCAGCGATCGCGTAGAACTGGCGGTCGCCGGAACCGACGGGAAAACAGCCGCCGTTCGTCTCGGGCCGCCGAGCCCTCGTAACTGCGAGCTCACGTTCATCAACGTCGTCAAAGACGCGGGAGCGGCTACCAAGCGGGCGAACGCGAACGAAGTGCCATGTCGCGTGGAGGCGGGCCTCAACCCCGTCGTGCGTGTGGAGGGCGAGGGATTTGGCGTGAACGCGGGAGGCGCGAATCTCGCGACCAACTGCGACGACATCGGTCCGGGCCTTGCCGTTCGGGGCCACGACGTCTCGCTGTTGGTCTCGTGCCTCGATCGCGTCAAGCACTTGCACAAAGAGTTCGAGTCCGAGCGCGCCGTGGTGGTGACGGCGTCGCCGGCCACGCGCTTCGAAGACATCGCCCCGGTCCTCGCGGGTGTTCGCAAGGTCTCTGGCGGCGGCGATCTCTTTCCCGACGTGACTCTGTCGACACGCTGACAAAAAGCACGAAGGCGACCTGGTCGCCCAGTGGAAGTTGCATGACAAAGTCACCAACAAGGATACCCACAGGTTATCCGAGAGGCTTGTTTTAGGCACGCTGCGTGAGGCGCATGCGCAGGAGATTGATTGACTGCTTCATTGATCCAATACTCGCGATCAGAACAGCTTCGTTTGAGTTGTTCGTTTGATTGGAGCGGTTGAAGGAAACGGGTACGCTCGGCGCAATGAAACACGCTCTCTTCTTGCTCGTCGCCGTAGCTTGCTCGCCGTCCGCCAAGCCCATGGACCCAACGACCCCCACGATGGACGCCGACGCTTCGACGATCGGCCCGACGTCGGCGCCAGTCGACGCGAGCGTCGCTGCGCTCGCCGTTACGGATGCGGCGGTCGTGAGCGTGGTGGACGCGAGCGCGTCACCGATCGCGACGGATGGCTGCGGAGGCACGGCCGCGCCGTACGAGCTGAAGGTCCGTGCGGAGGTGAAGAAGTGCTTCTTCGAGGCGAAGAGGACGCACCCCGCGCTCACGGGCGAGATTCACATCGGACTCAACATCGACATGAAGGGCCAGCTGCAGAAGGCCGTCATCATCGAAGAGAAGGACCTCGGAAAAGAAGGCGTGGCGTGCATTCAGAAGGCGCTGAAGAGCGACACGCTCGATGGCACGGGATGCAAGGGCAAGAGCCTCACGTTCGGGATGGCGTTCGGCGCGGCCGCGCGCTGAGTCTACCTTCGTTGCTCTAGTCCTCGGATCCGAGAGTACCGACGTAACGCATGCCGTCGCGACTGATGCTCAGCGAGGCGTATTTCAAGCCAGATTTCGGATCGGTCGCCTCCGGTGCGACGTCGAGCAGCGGCACGAGCGCGAAAGGACGCTCGGTCATTTGGCGGTGCGGGACCTCGAGGCCGTCCTCTTTTACGACAACGCCTTCGATCCAGAGCACGTCGAGATCGATCGTGCGCGGCCCCCAACGGACGTCACGCACCCGACCCATCGCGCGCTCGATCTCCAAGAGCGCAACGAGCAGCTCGCGCGGCGAGAGCTCGGTCTCCATCAAGACAGCGGCGTTCAAGTAGTCGGGCTGCGGCGGACCCAAGGGCGGCGTCTCGTAGACGTTGGAGGCCCCAGCGATCACGCCGCACGCGCGCAGACGTGCGAGCGCAAGGCGCAGGTTGGCGAAACGATCGCCGAGGTTGCCGCCGAGCCCGATCACCACGCGCATCTGCGACAACCTACACCGCCATCAAGCGCGGTCGAGCAGCCTCGCGAGCTTCCGACGGGCGAGGATGGCGTTCATCGCGCAGATCTGGCCGTCCGCACCGAGTTGGAGGGTCATCACCGAGCGCCTTGCGATGTTGGGCTTGGCGTTGTCGACGTACACGACGATCGATGGCAATCCATTCAAGCTCCGCAGCTCGACGCGCACCTCGGAGGGCCGAATCTTCTCGCAGATACTTCGCGACGTGCACCGCGCACGCGTCGCTCGGCCCGAGCTCGGCGAACGCACCGTGCACCGAGAAGTATGATGGGCGATCGAGCCCGAGCGTGAAGAGCGTGCTCGGATCGGGGAGCCTCGAGAGCACCACGTCCAAACACGCCGCGCGGATCGGCACGAGCGCACGAGTCGCAGATGCGAGCTCGAGGCTCCATGGGGCAAGCGCCGCGCAGGCTTGCGGACCGACCGCGAGCACGACCGCGTCCGCATCGAGCCTCTCTCCGTCGCAAGTGACCGAGTAGCGCCCGCCCACGCGTCGCAGCTGTTCTACCGTAGCGCTCGATCGCAGCTCTGCGCCTGCTGCGATCGCCGAATTTTTCAGGCCCGAGACGAGCGTCTGCCAACCCCCGTCGAGATACTCGACGCCATGCTTGGTCGCGAGCGACACCTGTCGGATCGCCGCGCCCGCGCTGAGTAGGTCGTGCTCTGCGCAGTAGGTGGACACGCGGACGAGCGCTCCCATCACCTCGCGCGCCTGCGCGTCGTCGATAGTGGCCAGCCAGTCGCTCACGGTGTTGAGTCGTTTGCGCGTGCGAGTTTGTCGGTGAGCGACAGCAGCGTGCGCGCGAGCTCTATCTTGCCGCCGAAGCTCAGCGCGCGCGCGTGGACAACATGCGCGTCACGCTCCTGGGGAAGATGTGGCGCACCCCGTCGCGCTCGAGAAAGAATGCGCTCGTGCTCGGCACGACTCCACGAAAGGGAACCCCGAGCTCGTGCAGCGTTCGCGTCGCGTGGCCTCCACGGTAGAGCGCGTGCGGCCCTTGGTTCAGCAGTGCGCGAGCGTGCACGTCACTCGCGGCGCGCCCGCCGAAGCGCGCTGCGCGCTCGAGGAGCAACACGCGGTCTCCCTGTCGACCGCAAAAAGCTGCCGCCGCGAGACCCGCGGGCCCTCCTCCGATGATGACGACCTTGCGCATGATGACCCTCTTTCGAGAGTGATCCACGTCTGGGTAGCCGAAAAGGTTACAGCTGCGAAGGCTCGAAGGTGAGCGGGTTGGTGAGTCGGCCGCCGTAGCCGCCGTTGACCTTGCCGTCTTGCACCCAGAAAAAGTAGTCGCCTGAGTGAAGGCCGCTCACGGTCGCGTCGATCGTGATGCGCTGCCCCGGCGACGTGTCGAACGTGAAGCCGTTGACCTCGGTGGTCATCAACGCGGTCGCTTCGATCTGGGTGCTCGTCTGTGTGAGCGCGAGCGCGGTGCTGGAGCCTGGCGTCGCGAACAGGTTGGTGGTCGTCCCGCCGGTGATCCTCACGTCGTAGTTGCAGTCGAGGTTGCTCTTCAACGTGTCGCACGTCATCCAGATGCGCCAGTGTCCGCCGGCCTTGTATTCGATGAACACGCCGACACCGTCTCCGCCTTTGGCGTTCATCGTCTGGTTGGTGTCCACCGTGACGACCATCGGTTGCGTCGGCTGAGTGGTCCCCGTGGGCACCGGGCCGCCTCCGTTGATCGGACGGTCATTACGTGAATCGATGATGCAGCCGACGAGCGAGGGAACGACGACGGCGGCTACGAACAAAGGCAAAAGACGCATGAGGAGCTCCTAACCTAGACTAACGACCACGAACACGACCGCCACCGCCGAACGAAGCGCCGCCACCACCACCGAACGTCGCGCCTCCGCCGACACTCGGTGACGCACGAGAGGGAGAGAAGCTCGGCGGCGAGTACGTGCGCGCGGGAGGCGAGAAACTCGGAGAGTAAGTGGGAGGCGAGTACGTGCGCGCGGGAGGCGAGTAGCTCGGAGGTGAGTACGCCTGCGAGGGGGAGTACACGGGCGGCGAATATGTGCGCGACGGCGTATAGCTCTGCGAAGGCTGATAGGTCGGCGACGGGTGATACGCCTGCGAAGGCTGATACGTCTGCGAAGGCTGATACGTCTGCGAAGGCTGGTAAGGCAGCGGCGTGGGCCGATATTGCACGGCGCCGTTGTTGTTGTACACGGGGCCAGTCGCGACCGTGGTGGACGGGCGATACGAGCCGTTGTTCGCGGGCGCCAAGTTGATCGGGGGACGCGCTCCGGCGAGGGTCGCCGTGTTCGGGTGCGAGAACTGCTGCGCGCGCATCAATCCGCGATCTTGCATCGGTGCGCGTGCGATTTGGTTGTCCGCGATGCCGAGCGACGACGGGGGCGGCCCGATGTGCTGCGGGCCGAGTCCGCCGCCGACCGTGGGCGTGGCGGGAGTGCGATCACCGACCGTGGGCGTGGCGGGAGTGCGATCACCGACCGTGGGCGTGGCGGGCGTATACGGACGCGTGTGCTGCGCGATGACGCCGACCTGCTGTCCGCCGACGACACGCGACGCGACAGAGGGATGAAACACGTCGCCCGAAGCGCAGAACGTGTACGGCGCGACAGGCACGACGCCGATGCCCACGGCGACACCGCCGTGCCAGTACCAAGTCGGCGGCATAGGCGCCCAACCGACGTAACCCCAGCCGTCGTAGCCTGAGCGCCAGGTGACCCAAGCGCTCGAGTACGTGCGCCCGGGGATCCACGACCAACCGCGACCGCCGATGTAGACCCAGCGACCGTAGTGGAACGGGGCCCAACCCCACTCGTAGTCGGAGACCCAAGTGTAGTCGTTGCCGTAGGTCCAGTGACCTGCGCTCGTGTACGGGACGAAATCCGCACCCACGACTGTTGTAGAGGGAACCCAAACGGATCCGTAGGTGCCGTCTTCTACCCAAGAGCCGTAGGGGTCCAGCGAAGAATGAAAATCGGAGAGCGCCGCAGGATCCGTGTCCGCGTACTCGGTGTTCGACGCGCCGACGTAGACATCTTGTCCACTGACTGGCTGGCCGTTTGCCGAAACGGCAACGTTCGGATCGACCTCACCCTGGTTGTAGACGACACCGCTCTGCCCATAAGACGAGCTTGCTCCGCGACCCTCGGAGTAATAGTCGCCGCACCCCGTAACAGAGGCTAGCGCAACTCCGAGCGCGACTGGGGCGAATGCGATGCTCTTCATGGTGTCTCCCACATACTGATTCACTGCAAAACGTAAGCCCAACTTAGGTGAGACGCAAACGACTGCAAAAGCGTCCCAGCCCCACTCTTCACGCTGGGCACTGGGACAGGCCGGCGGGATCGAATGTCTCCTCGCAGCCCAACCATGCACCACCCGCGGGTTCGCGCGGACACTCGATCGGTGAGTACGATCGGCTACCCTGGTGATACCTTCGAGACCGGAGAACAACATGGCAGAGATGCGCACTTCGATGACCGAGCGAATCGCGGCGCTGCAGGACTATCGTCTGTACCGGGAGCTGCACTGGGAGGGTTCCTTCGAGGAGTACCTCAACATCGTCCGCGAGAAGCCCTCGGTCACGCGCAACGCGTACCAGCGCCTCTATGACATGGTGATCAGCTACGGCACCGAGGAGTACATCGACAACAAGAAGAAGCTTGTAAGATACAACTTCTTCAAGGACGAACAGAACGGCGGCGCGAACGCCATCTTCGGCCTCGACATCCCCTTGATGCGACTCGTCCACGTGCTCAAGGCAGCGTCCGAAGGCTACGGCCCCGAGAAGCGCGTCATCTTGCTGCACGGCCCCGTCGGTTCGAGCAAGAGCACGATCGCGCGTCTGTTGAAGCAGGGCTGCGAGCAGTACTCCCGCACACTAGACGGCGCGCTCTACTCGTTCGACTGGGTCAACATGAAGGACACCGGCCTCGCCGGCGCCGACACGGATCGGTTCCCGAGCCCGATGAACGAAGAGCCGCTGCGGTTGATCCCGCAAGAGTGGCGACAGAAGGTGATCGAGGAGCTCGGCCTGAATAGCGAGCAACACAAAATCAAGGTCGAGGGCGATCTCGATCCCGCGAGTCGATTCATCCTCAAGCACTTGATGACTCACTACGGCGGCGACTGGGCGAAGCTGATCGAGAAGCACATCCGCGTGCGTCGCCTCATCTTGAGCGAGAAGGATCGCGTCGGCATTGGCACTTTCCAGCCCAAGGACGAGAAGAACCAAGACAGCACCGAGCTCACGGGCGACATCAACTACCGCAAGATCGCCGAGTACGGCTCGGACAGCGATCCGCGCGCGTTCAACTTCGACGGCGAGTTCAACATCGCCAACCGCGGCATCGTCGAGTTCGTCGAGATGCTCAAGCTCGACGTGGCGTTCCTCTACGATCTACTCGGCGCCTCCCAAGAGCACCGCATCAAGCCGAAGAAGTTCGCGCAGACGGACATCGACGAGGTCATTCTCGGGCATACCAACGAGGCCGAGTACAAGAAGCTCCTGAACAACGAGTTCATGGAAGCCCTGCGAGACCGCACGATCAAGATCGACATACCCTACATCACCAAGCTCACCGAAGAGGTCCGCATCTACGAGAAGGACTTCAACGCGAGCAAGATCAAGGGCAAGCACGTCGCGCCGCACACGCTCGAAGTGGCCGCGATGTGGGCCGTGTTGACGCGCCTCGAGGAGCCGAAGAAGCACAACCTCTCGCTGCTCCAGAAGTTGAAGCTCTACGACGGCAAGGTGCTCAGCGGCTACACGCAAGACACCGTGAAGGAGCTTCGCAAGGAGTCCAAGCGCGAGGGCATGGAGGGGATCTCTCCGCGCTACGTGCAGGACAAAATTTCGAACGCGCTCGTCAACGAAGGCGGCGAGGGGACGATCAACCCGTTCATGGTGATGAACGAGCTGGAGAAGGGCCTGCGCCACCACTCGCTCATCACCAACGACGACATGCGCAAGCGCTACGGCGAGATCATCAGCATCGTGAAGCGCGAGTACGAGGAGATCGTCAAGAACGAGGTCCAGCGCGCCATCAGCGCCGATGAAGATTCCATCGCGAAACTAGCCGCGAACTACATCGACAACCTGAAGGCGTACACGACCAAAGAGAAGGTCAAGAACCGCTACACCGGTCAAGACGAGGAGCCGGACGAGCGCTTGATGCGATCGATCGAGGAGAAGATCGAGATCGCAGACAACCGCAAGGACGACTTCCGGCGAGAGATCATGAACTTCATCGGCTACTTCGCCCTCGAGGGAAAGAAGTTCGCCTGGAACAGCAACGAGCGATTGCGTCGCGCGTTGGAGCTCAAACTCTTCGAGGATCAGAAGGACACGATCAAGCTCAAGACGCTCGTCACTGCGGCGGTCGACAAGGACACGCAGGAGAAGATCGACATCATCAAGGCGCGCCTCATCAAGTACTTCGGCTACAACGAAGTGAGCGCGACGGACGTGCTCAACTACGTAGCGTCGATCTTCGCGCGCGGTGACGCCAAAGAGTGACGTCGAAGATTCAGCCGGGAACTGTCGCGACTACTGGGTCGCGCAGTTCTCGAGCTTGAACTCGCCGACCGCCTGACACGCAGTGTGACCGCTCTGCTGGCCCACGAATGTGGCGCGAGGGCAGAATACTGTTGCCCAGAAACGCCCCGTAGCCACGCCCATGAAGGGGTTCAGGACCGAGCTCGTCGTTGGGTTGATCTGGTCGGCCGTGTACCAAGCGGTACAGTCGGTCTGGCGGAAGTTACCGCCCACATCCGCCTGCGTCCAGACAACGGTCACCGGGTCGGTGTTGGCTTGCTGCGGCGCGGGCTTGGTCTTGTCCAGCGGCTGGAAATTGCCCGAGATCGTGACGCTCCCCTTGCTCTTGACGGACAAGTGCGTGGTCACTGTGTACTTGGTGCCGTTCTGCGCGACGGTGCAGTCCACGCCATCCACGCCGAACGCGCCGTTGTCTACAGACTGCGCGTTGTCGGGATCGCCCATGATGATGACGGGCTGGGTGCTCAGTCCGCATTCGGATGCAGACGCTTGCGCGCCCGGTCCAATCGCCGTGAGAACGGCAGCGCGCGGAGCAGGGGGTACGGTGTCCGAGCAAGCGACCGCGAAAACACTCGCGCCAAAGAGAGACACACCCACCAAACGACCGATCTTACGAACCATCAGCGCCTCCTCACGTCAGTCAATTTCAAGCCCCATCAGCCTAGCGCGTGTATCGCGCCCACGCGAACTTTCACCGAACGGCCTTCGCCGCCGCGAACGCGCCTTCGAGGTCGGCTCGCAAATCGGCCACGTCCTCGATGCCGACCGAAAGGCGAATGAGACCGTCGCCGATGCCGAGATCGCGCCTGGCTTCGGGCGTGAGGCTCGCGTGGGTCATGACCGCGGGCAACTCTGCGAGCGACTCGACGCCGCCCAGGCTCTCGGCGCACACGAAGATCTTGAGGGCCTTGAGGAACGCCGTGCTCGCCGGCAAGCCGCCCTTCAGATCGAACGAGATCATCCCGCCTGGCCCCTTCATCTGCTTGTTCGCGAGCTCGTACTGCGGATGCGACGCGAGGCCGGGGTAGATCACGCGCGCGACTTGCGCGTGAGGGGCCAAGAACTCGGACAGAATGCGTGCATTGTGCACATGTTGGCGGACGCGCACGCCGAGCGTCTTGAGGCCGCGCAGCACCATGTAGCAATCGAACGGGCCCGGCACAGCGCCGACCGCCTTCTGGAGGAAGTGGAGTTTTTCGCCGAGCGCATCGTCGCTGGTCATCACGCAGCCTGCGACCACGTCCGAGTGACCGTTCAAGTACTTGGTCATCGAGTGAACGACCATCGTCGCGCCGAGCTCGAGCGGGCGCTGCAGCACGGGCGTCGCGAACGTATTGTCGACCGCGAGGCTCACCTTGGCTTTGTTCGCGATCTCCGCGATGGCCGCGATGTCGAAGAGCTTCAACATCGGATTCGACGGTGTTTCCAGCCAGATCATGCGCGTGTCCTTGCGGATGGCTTCGCGCACTTTGACGGGGTCCGTCATGTCCATGAACGTCGCCGAGATTCCGAAGTCCTTCAGCACCTTGTCGAAGATGCGGAACGTCCCGCCGTACACGTCGTCTCCCACGAGCACGTGATCGCCGCTCTTGAGCGAGAGCAGCACGCTCGTCGTCGCGCCACATCCGGAGCCGAACGCGATGGCGTGCTTGGCACCCTCGAGCGCGGCGAGACAACCCTCGAGGGCGTCGCGTGTCGGGTTGCCCGCGCGGCCGTAGTCCCAACCTTTGTGAACGCCGGGTCCGTCTTGCGCGAACGTGGAGCTCATCACGACGGGCGTCATCACCGCGCCGCTCACCGGGTCTGGGGACTGTCCTGCGTGAATCGCGAGCGTGTCGATGCCGAGCGTTTTGTCTTGAGCCATGGGCACTCGACTATCACGGAAAGACGTCTCTCGCCGAGGGCCGAGCGCGCGGATCCATCGCGAGGCATGGCGCGAGGCGATCGAAGATCGAGCCTGAAATATGGGACTTTGCGCGAGCCAGGAGGTCGTCTGGCGCCTCCGCGGCGAGCATCAGCAATGCGGCTTGAGAGGGAGCCCGCCGTTCGACGTCGGCGAGCGCGTGCAGCGCAGAGAGCGCCATCGAGAAGACGTCCGCGCTCTGACCGAAGGGCTCGCCGCGCGCCTGCTCCGGAGCGGCGTAGCGTAGGCTCCCGGCGAAGGCCGCAGACTGCACGTGTGGCGCGTCGCGGAAGGTCGCGAGGCCGAAGTCGATGAGGCGTGCGTCTGACTCGTCCGCGAGGACGTTCACGGGCGAGAGATCGCCGTGAACCACCTCGAGCGGCCCGCGCTCGTCGGACGCCGCGTGCACCGCCGCAAGCGCGCGAAACAAGTGCGGCAGGACGCCCTCCTCACAGTGATCTCCGAGGCGCGGCAACGCCACGTCCGCTGTCACGAAGAACGGTCCGCTCCCGTCCTCCCCCGCGTCAATGAGCTTCGGCGCGCCGCGACCCGCGAGCGCTTGCAGGACACGGCGCTCGCGATCGAATGCCTCTACGGCGAGCGGCTCCTCGAGCATGCGAGACGAGAGGCCCTTCAAGACCAGCAGCTCGTCGCCGCGTCGCACCTCGAAGACGACGTCCGTGAGTCGATTCACCAACACATAGCCATTCGGCATCGGGCGTAACACGCGCCTAGGATACTCCCGCAGATGACATTGCTGACCATCCTGTTGCTCGTCGCGGTGGCGACCGCCGTAGCGATCGTCTCGCGCCTGATCAAAGCGCCCTACGCGGTAGCGCTCGTGCTCGCCGGCTTGGCCATTGGCTCTCTCGGCTCGCTGTCCGTGCCGCATCTGACGAAGGGGCTGTTGTTCGGCCTGTTCTTGCCGGGTTTGCTCTTCGAGGCGGCGCTGCACATCGCGCTCGACGAGCTGAAGCAAAATGCGCGAACGGTGCTCACGCTCGCGATCCCCGGCGTGCTCGTGTCGATCCTCGTCATCGGCGGTTCGCTCGCGCTCGGCCGCAAGGACCTCGGCTTGCCTGCGGCGATGGTGTTCGCGGCGCTGATCGGTGCGACCGATCCGATCGCGGTCGTAGCGCTCTTCAAACAGCTGCACGCACCGAGGCGCCTTGGCCTGATCGTCGAGGCCGAGAGCCTCCTCAACGATGGCACCGCGGTCGTCTTCTTCACGATCGTGATGGGGTGGTACACGGGCAAAGACACGACCGTGGGGGGCGCGATGCTCTCGTTCGTGCGCATCACCGGCGGAGGTGTGATCGTCGGCGTCGTGGCGGCGTTCGCGCTCCGCTTGCTCATGCGAATCGCGAGAGAGCCGATGGTCGGCGTCTCGCTCACCACGCTAGCCGCCTACGGCTCGTTCGAGATCGCCGAACGCCTGCATTTCTCCGGCGTGATCGCGACGGTGGTCGCCGGCATGATCGTGGGAGACGCCGCGCGCCACGGCAGGCAGATCGGCACCGCGACCCGCGTGTCGATCGAGGCGTTTTGGGAGTACATCGCGTTCGCGCTCAACTCGATCGTGTTCTTGATGATCGGCTTCGAGGTGAAGCTCGGTGAACTCTACACGTCGCTCGGGCTCATCGCGTTCGCCTACGCCGTCGTCGCAGCTTCACGTGCGCTCTTGGTCGGGAGCGTCGTCTTGATGTTCAGGCGCACGCCCGAGCGAATGGATCTCAAGTGGGCGCTCGTGGTCGGGTGGGGCGGGCTGCGCGGAGCTCTCTCCATGGTGCTCGCGCTCTCAGTGCCGGCGGACTTTCCGCATCGTAGAGAGCTCGTCGCGATGACCTACGGAGTGGTGCTCGCCTCACTGGTGCTCCAAGGTCTCACGATTAGGCCTATTTTGAGGCGTCTAGGGCTCGTCGAGGCCGATGCCTGATATGTCAGGTAACGCGAGAGAGCACTGCGCGATTGGTCTTGGCGAGCTGTGATCGCACGCAGAGCTTGCCGTCCTTGTCGTCGCGGATGCGCACGAACACAGGTTGAAAGAGCTGCTCGTCGTCGGTCGCGTAGAGGTACTTCACCTCGGCGACTGGACGCTCGTTGCGCGCGAGTCTCGCGTCGAGCTCCTTTCGCGACTCGTTCGTGGTGCCGGCGAATACCTTGCCCACCTCGAAGGTCTTCTTGCCGTCTTGAACGACCATTCGATACGCGTTGCCCGCGTTCTCGACGATGACGACGTCCGCGCTCTTGATGAATTTGTGTTTGAGCTGCGAGCCTCCTGACGAAGGTCGCCCCGGCACGTACGGCGCGTTCTTGTGCTTGAACACGATGCCCTCGGCTCGCGCGCCCATCAGCGACTCGTAGAGCTTGGTCTTGTGTTTCTTGCCCCGCACGATCGGCAGCACTGCGACGTTGCCCACGAGCCCAGGCTCGATCTCTTCTTCGAGCCTCTCCCATCGGTGCTCGTAGCCGCGTGAGGTGATGTCCTCGTCGCCGATGCTGAGCAGATCGAAGAGCCAATAGGTGAATGTCCCCTCGTGCGCGATGATCTCGCCGTCCACGACGGTCCCGCGCGGCAGATGCTCGAACGACTCGAGCAAGTCTTTGCCGGCAGCGGTGACCTGTCCGGAGCGGTTCGTCGCGAAGATCTCCTCGTGCACGTGGACCAGCACGCGAACGCCATCGAGCTTCTGCTGTGCGATCATCTCATCGTCCCCGAGGAAGCGCTGCAGCTCGTCCTCTTCGATCGCGTTGAGGAGCTGCGCCGCTCGTCCCACCTTCGCGCGCTTGCCCGTGACCTTGCTCCCGGAGCCTTGGCCCTCGGGGGGCGCGACGTCTGCAGGCTGAACTGCCGCGGTCATCGCCCGATAGCCCTTGCCTGTCTTCTCCCGCACGAGCTTGGCGAACGTCTTCTCCGCGGCTTCGAGCGAGACGCCGACGGCCTTTTTTCCCTGGTTCAGCGACGCCCCGCGCCGACCCCACGCGACGAGTACGTCGTGCTTACCGGGAGCGATCTCGACGATGCGTGCATGATACATCTTGTCGCTGTTGCCCTCTTGGAAGAAGAGCTCCACCGATTTCTTCACCGTCGACATGGCCCGAGACTAGCGATGTCCGGCGCATCTTTACAGCCCACGCGCACGGGCTTACGTGTCGACTCGTGCGGACGTGTGCGCGGTGCGGCAAGGAGTGGCAGGACGACTTTCTGCACTGTCCGCACGACGGCCAACGGCTCGACGAACAGGCGCTCTCGGCCGTCCCCGTGGAGGCGCTGTTCGACGGTCGCTACGAGATCTTGCGCATGCTCGGAGAAGGCGGCACGGCGCGTGTGTTCAAGGCGCTCGACGTCAAGACCAAGCAACACGTCGCGGTGAAGGTCGCCCTCGGAAAGATCGCGCGCACGCCCCCATGGCCGGAGCGGATGCTGCGCGAGGTCGCGCTCTTGCGATCGATCGATCACCCAAATGTGATTCGCGTTCTTGGTGGCGGGCAGGAAGCCGACGGAGCGCCGTTCATGGTGATGGAGTACCTCGAAGGAGAGACGCTCGGCGAGGTCCTACGGCGCGGCGACCGGATCCCGATCGACGTCACGGTCTCGGTGATCACGGACGTGGCGCGCGGGCTGTCGGCGGCGCACGCGGTTGGCGCGATCCATCGAGACATCAAGCCGGACAACCTGTTCCTCGTGCCGCGGCCCGGCCAAGCTCCGACCCCGAAGGTCTTCGACTTCGGAATGGCGCGCCTCTCAGGCGGGAGCGGACTCACCGCGAAAGGCTTCATTTTAGGCACCCCCGCGTACATGGCGCCTGAGCAAGCCGTGAACGACCTCGCAGGCCCGCGCTCGGACGTCTACGCGCTCGGCGTCGTCATGTTCCGGATGCTCACGGGCACGTTACCGTTCAGCGGCGACGAAGCGGAGCTGCTCGCGCATCACCTCTATACGAGGCCCGCGTATCCGTCGTCGCGACGGGCAGACATCAGTGGCGACCTCGATGCCGTGGTGCTCTCGGCCATGCGCAAGCTCGCGCGCAACCGCTACCCACAGATGAGCGACTTCGTCGAAGACCTCGAGCGCGTCGCCGGAAAGCGCAGCGGAGAGATCACCGCCGACTTCGTCGCGTTCGATGATGCCTACGAGCCGCAGACCGCATTCAGCAAGCACGTCGCGACGGTGCTCGAGACGAAGCTACCGCCTCCCTGAGCGAGTCTCACTTCGGCGCAGAGCACGTGATGGGCTCGACGACCGATTTGTTCTTCTTGGGATCGCTCTCGTCCGTGCGGAAACGCCAGCCCGTCCAGGTCGCGCCGTCGGCGTAGATGAAGACATCCTGGTCGTTGCCCCCGAGCCTGTACGCGGACGTGCACGCCTTGCCGCTGCCGAGCGCGTGCGTCATTCGATACGACACGAGGTATTGGCTCGTGCCCTTCTTGCCGTCGTCGATCTTCACCTTCACGCGACGCTGCGACTCGTCCGGGTATTGGCTAAGGCGTAGCGTCCCTGCCGAGGCGTCGCACACGTTCGCGACCGACGCGTCGAAGTCCACGAGCGTGGGCGCGGGCGGATCGTCGGGCAGCGTTCCATCGAGTCCGAAGAGCGCTGCCGGCGCGTCCGATTGCGTGACCGAGACCACGGGTTTGCCAGAGAGCAACGAGAGTGCGGTCGGCGCATCGTCGTCGAGCGTCCACGCTTTGGTCCTCCACGTCTTGCCGGTGTCGTCGCTCGTCGCGAGCTGCATGGTGCCGAGCGTGGCGTCGCTCAAGCGCTGCGGCAAGTGAATCAGGATGCCGTTGCCTGCCCTTGATCAACGAGCGCCGTCCGTTGTCTCCGACGTACAGCACGCCGGTGTCCTTGCCCAAGTCGAGCTTCGCGTTCATCGACTCCGACTAATCCGAGAACGCCCATTTGGCTCGCGTAGGCGCTGGCGGCGGCGCTGCGGTGATCACGAGCGTCGGCGGCCTGACCACCGGATCGACAGCAGGCCTTCCGCACGCGGGCCCCAACACCAACACCCCGACCGCCCCCAACGTCGCGCGGCTTCGAATCATCGGCGCAGTAACGGATCGTCGCCCTTTGGGGAAGCGTCAGCGAGATCAAGGCGGCGAGGCGTAGCGTCGCTTCACGAAGGCGAGCCCATTGGAGTTGAGATGGCCTTGCGTGCTCTGGTTGTAGGTCATGTAGTCGTAGGCGTCGCGCAGACCCTTGCTCGCGTCGCCGTTGGGCGACTGTTGGGGCACAGATAGCGGGTCGAAGTGCATCACGTTCGCGTCCGGTGGCGTGTACGTCGCAAGGCACGAGCGCCAGGGTAGGTCCTTGCCGAGAGCGTCCAAGAAGTGCAAAAAGTCGACGCCCTTCATCGCATCGAGCGTCACGAGCGGTGTCCCGCCGTCTGCGCCAGAGACGCGAGAGGCGAGCATGTCGAAGTGCGCCGGCGAGTCGTGGACGACGCTCTCCCAAAAAGGGTGATCCGTATGAACCGTGATCTGTCCAATCACGGACGTGTTCGACTTGAACGCGATGCCACGCTGATGCTCTTCATTGACGAAGGGCTTCGCGGGATCATTGTCCGGGTTTTGCGCATTGACGTAAGTGGCCGGCGACTTGAAGCACAATTTGAATTTGACGGACTTCGGTATTGCATTGAAAGGAGCCGTATTCTCCTTGCAGTTTTGCCCTTTGAAGGTCGCAGTCCCCACATAGAGGACAGAGCATCCGTCTGCGACCATTTGTTGATAGTCGGCAATCGCCGCCGGCCCCAGGTTCACGTTGTAGCCGTCGAGCGTAGCGGGGACGACGTCGAATCCGAACGCGTAGCGCGTGCCGTCCGTCTTGAATGCAGCGCCGCTATTCTTGTTCTGATTGGCCAACGCGCTGATCGGCGCGGCACGCTCTCCTGCGCCTCCCTTGCCGTTGAGGTAGCTGGGATCGTCTTTGTGCAAATCGATCGCCCAAGGGCCGTCCGCTTCTGCGACCACTCCACCCACTTGGGACTGATCCCCCGGCGCCTTGTCCGGATTGTCGCTCAGTGTGAGCTTGTCGACCGTCACCAACAACCTGTCGAACTTCACCTCCCATCCGTCCACGAACGCGGGATCGTTGGGCTGCGCAGGCGGGAACGCATAACCGCCCAACGCGAGCAGCTCGCCCGACGCCGTCAATAGAATGCCGCCCGCTCCCGGGTCCTTCGGCGCGACGAAGTGTTTCGTGAAGGGTAAGTCGCCCATCGAAGAGTCAGGACCGACGTTCGCGTCTGGCAGCCCCGCGTCAGGATGAGGCGGCGGCTGGATAGTCTCCGACGAGCAATAAATAAGTGCACACGACAGAAGAACACTCATGCCACGAAGATAGGGATTCATACCGCCGTCCTTGCCGCCACCGAAGTGATACTTGGCGAGTTACTCTCGAGTTGATATCCATTGAAACTGATACAGGTCCCCCGCCGCGCGGAGCGCCCCATATAGGGTGATGCTCGGCTGATCGGAGCTGTCATCGGCGAAGCCATAGGCGGGCGGGTCGCTCGAGAACTGATGCAATTGAGAAAAGTCCACATTGAGGAACAATTGCCGCGGGTCGATCACGAGACGCAGCGTTCCATTTTGCGTCGGAGTGATATCCACCGCGATGGGCGAGATGATGCGCGACTTGCAAATAGGGTGCGCGGAAGGCTGTGAAACCTCCGCCACGGCGACGAGTCGATTCTTGCCAATCGTGAGCTTGCCCGTGAAAGGGAAAGCCACACCGTCTTTGTCGGCCGTACCGGCCAATACGAGGATCGGAGTGGAGTCGTCTGGCTGGTTGATACTCGCAGTTCCGGAGAGCCATACTTCGGCGACACGCGCGTGTGTCGTCGTTCCCTCGCCATAGTTGGGGAAGACCTGCGGCGTGCTGTCGAGGAGGTCCACGTCCCGGCCGGCGGTCTCTTCGGCGACGTAGGTGCCCGGCAAGATGCAATTGGTCGCTTGCGCGCCACTCACGGGTTGACTCTCGTTCAAATAGATAGCGCCGATATGGAGGGTCGCTTGCGTCAGCACCACGTGAAAGCCGCGCCCGCTCACGAAGTCGAGCTTGTGGTCGACGACGTCGGCTGGGCCGCTGGCGGTCGCGGTGAACGTCACGAGTTCTCCGCCTGTCGTCCCCACGCACGCCATCATCAACGATGCAGCTACGATGCGCTTCATCACGTGCCTCCGAAATGGATCGCGAAGGTGCCAAAAATTCCGAGTGGCGCGCCCGCGGTGAACTGGCGCATGGGCACGAGAGTCGGTGACTGTTGCGAGTGAAAGTCGGACGGGTAGTTGTACTCACCCGAGCGATACTTCTGATTGAACAGGTTGGTCGCGACGACCCCGATCTCGAACGCACGCCACTCGAGCGTGCCCGACGCGTCCACCGTGAAGATCGCGTCGCTGCGCTGACCGTACGGGAGCGCGCGCTTGCCGACATACGTGACGCCGAGCGCGAGTGTGCCCTTCACAAGGTCACCCGCGAGCTTGAACGGCATCTTGCCGTAGAGCGCGGTGTCGCTGCGCACGACCACGTCGGGCACGTACGGCACGAGCAGGTGCGTGTCGTCGAACGTGGACCGTACGAACGTGACGTTCGCGGCCTCGTCCAAGAACGCGCCGGTCGCGCGGACCGAGCCGGACCAACCCGTGCGCGTCGTGCCGTTGCCGAGCACGTTTCGCCCCGCGGTCTCGCTGAAGATCAGATCGCGATCCACGTGCGTCGAGAAGAACGTGGAGCGCGCGGACAGCGAGAATGTGTCGCTGAACGCGTTGGCGTAGGTGGCGCCTGCGTCGACTGCGTTGACGGCCGCGAACGGAGTGCCGACGTCTTGGGTGACGTACACGGGATCGATCGAACGCACGCCGCGCCCGTAGCTCGCCGAGAGCGTGACGTGGGAGAACGGTCCCACCAAGAGCGTTCCGCGCGGCATGAGCGCGGCAGACGCGGTGGTCGCGCGCTGATCCGGCTCACGGAAGCGGCCGAAGTCTTGTTGCGAGAGACAGCTCGTGTCTCCCGGCGGAACGATCTTGTTCGGGTGCGCGACGTCGTGCACCGCGCAGCTGTCGTGCACGTTGAAGGTGAACAGATCTGCGCGCACGCCGCCGCGCACGCCGAGCCACTTGGTCGCGCGAAGGCTCAAGTCGCCATAGAGACCCACGTCGCCGAGGAACGCGTTGACGTCGGTCTCGCGCTTGTAGGGCACGTTGGTCGCGGTCTCGATGCGATCTTGCGTTCCGCCGGTGACGTCGCCGCGTGCGAAATAGCCGAGCTCCACGTCTTGTCGCTGTTTGAACGCGGTCGTGTGCCAACGCGCCGCGCCTTTCGCGCCCACTGTCACTCCATTCGTCTGCAAATCCAGCAAATCCCCGCGCTGGTCGTGAGGCGACTGAATCGGCGACTGCACGTCGAGCAAGGAGCCGGTGAAGTTCTCGAGCAGCCGCATCTGCTTCAGCGACACCCACGCGCGCTGCACGAACGTCGTGTCTCCGTTGCGCGTCTGGATCTCTCCAGAGAGCCCGAAGCGGGAAGTGCTCCCGCCTTGACGCGGGTCGTACGTGTCGCCGAAGCCGACGCGACCTTGCAGGTAGTCGTCTTGTCGAACGACTCCGGCCGAGTGGTACTGCGTGGTGTACGCGGTGGCCGTGATTCGCCAGAGCCCTCGCTCGCCGAGCTTGCCTTCGTACTGCCCCATCGCGGTCGCATGGCGCGCGTCGCGGTTCATGCCGAAGCCGTCGGTCGTGCCGAGGTCTGCTCCGGCGAACGTGTGCTCGCCCTCTTCTTTGGGTCCCCACAAGAGCACGAGCCGCTGCGTGTTGAAGCTGCCGCCCGTGTACTTGACGGTCATCCCGCGCTTGTCGAGACCGAGCTCGTAGTCCGCGCTACCGGCCACGGCGAAGTTGCCTTGCCGCGGATCGAACGGGCCTTCCATCACGCGCAGAGAGCGCACGAGCTCCGGGATGATGAAGTGCGCGTCGGCGTACCCATTTCCGTGCAAATTCCCCGCTTCGTTGAACGGGATGTTGCCGACGGTGAACTCGATGTCTTGCCCCTCGCGCGCGTCGAAGCCGCGGAGGAACACTTGCTCGGCGTGACCCTCGCCGCCTTCGTTGGTGAGTAGGATGCCAGGCGCGAGCTTCAGCATCCCCGCGGCGCCCTCGGGGTGAGGTACGTGGGAGAGCTCCTTGAGCTCGATCTTGTGATCCGACGATCCGCGCGGCGGCGCGTCGATGCTCCCGTGGACGCTGATCGCTTGTGGCGAGTCTCCCGTCGTCGGAGCCGCGATCGGCGCGATCGGAGTCGTGACCGACGACCCGCCAGATCCCGCACCCGCAGAGCCGGCCTGGAGTTGGGTTTGACTTTGTGGAACCTCCACCGGCTTGCTCGGTGGCGAGAAGTGAAACGGAACGGGGATGCGCATCGAGGTCGCGACGCCGCGCTTCAACCCTGCCTTGAACGTCCACTGGCGAACGGCGGCGATGGCCGCGGCGTCCATGGCGTCACCGCCAGAGGTAAGCACTTCCACCTTCGCGATGTGTCCCTCGGTGTCCACGGTCACCGCCAACACGACGTCGGCATGTTTGCCAGCCGAAACCAGGCTCGACGGGTACTCCGCGTCGACGTGATCGAGCACGACGGGCGGCACCAGCGCGGGCGGGTTCGCGTCCGCCGGATCTTGCGCCAGTGCAGGATGAGCGACGAGCGCGAGCGAGATCAACACGGACGCGTGTCCCAACGCACGTCCAACACGTCGCCTCGAGTCGCTCCAGCGCTTCGACCTCACGACTGAATCGGTATCACCTCAATTGGGATCAGTCAAACAATGTATAACCGCTCGCGCTCACGAAAAAGCCCGCGGATCCTAAGATCGCGCGGGCTCACTCGTGGTCAGTGATGCTCGGGCTTGTGTTCCGGCGCGTGCTCGGGCTTCTGCTCCGCGTTCGCCTTCGCCTTCTCTTTTTCGATGAACGGCTTCTCGATGCGCTCGATGTCGGCCAACAGCGCCTCGTCGCCTGTCTTGAGCTTTTCGGGTCCGCCGAGCGCGTCGTACGCCTTCTTCGCCTCATCCACCTCGTTGCGCCCGCGAGTCAACCCGGCTTGTTGAGTCGTGAAAGACCAAACCAAGATGGTCACGGCGCCGATACCTAATGTCACCGAGCCACCCCACGCGGCCTTGCTCTTCAGCAAGAGCGCGATCGACGCGAAGACGATCCCGAACTCTGCCGCGAGCTGTCCCCACTCGTAGTGCTCCTCGGCGTGCTCGTACACTTGCACGACGTCCTCGTAGGACTCTTGCCACTTCTCGGCGGTCTCCTTCTCTTTCTCGTATTGGCGTGCCAGATCCACGAAGCGGAGAACGTCGGTACCCGTGGGGGTCACCGTGTTCAGCACTTGGTTGGCCTCGAGAGTCGAGACCGTGACGACGCTTGCGTCGGCCTTGTCAGCCGTCACGGTGAGGTCCGCGATCTTCTTGTCCGCATCCACGAACGCCTGAGGATCACCGGGCAACAGCGCGTGCAGCTGTTGAAGCTGCGAGACCGTCGTGCGGTACTTCGTCGCAATCGCTTGCGTGTTCTGAGATGCGCGCGCCTCTTCGATCATGGTCGCGATGACCAGCGCGCGCGATCCCCCAAGCAGTGCCGCCGATAGCGCCAGGAGCACGCCGAGGAGCGCCATCGTGAGGCCCACATGCAGTCCGAAGTTGCTCTTGGGTTCGTCGTGGCCGTGCTCGTCCTCTTTGTGCTCGGCCTTATCCGCGTGCGGGTCCGTCTTGTCGTCGTGCGCTTTGGGCGTCTTGTTATCGTCGCTCATGGGGACCTCAGTGATGCTCGGGCGCGTGCGGCGCTGCGGTATTGGTGGGGGCGGGCGCGTTGCTCGCTTGAGGCTGCTTCTCGATGCGCTCGATGTCGCTGAAGAGCTCCTCGTCGCCGGTCTTGCTCTTCTCGTCCATCTTGAGCGCGAAATAGGCCGCCCGACTCTCGTCGACCTCCGTCTTCGCGTGCGCCAAGCCAGACCGCTCTGCGCTGTACGCGTAGATCATCAAGACGAGCGCGCATGTGCCGAAGATCATCGCGCCGAACCACGCTGCCCTGCTGTGGATGAGCAACGCGATGGACGCGAGCACGATGCCGAACTCCGCGCAGAGCTGACCCCACTCGAAGTGTTCGCTGCCCTCCTCGTAGACATGGATGAGGCCCTCGTAGGACTCCGTCCATCTCTCCGCTTTCTCTTTCTCCTCGGCGTAGTCGTGCACGAGTTCCACGAAGCGCAGCACGTCTCCCGCCGAGGGCGTGACCGTATTGAGGATCTTGTCCGTCTCGAGACGGTTGATCGCGATCATCGTTGCGTCGAGTTCGTCGGCGCCGTTGGTGACG
>ENA-OFCD01000372-OFCD01000372.1-metagenomes-genome-assembly--contig:-NODE-372-length-29330-cov-3.817831_pt1 | contig 29330 bp, 20 predicted proteins | sample MGYA00153392_OFCD01 | MGnify analysis MGYA00153392
CCCCACTGATCGAAGCTGTTGATGTTCCAGACGATCCCCTGGGTGAAGATCTTCTGCTCGTACAGCGCGACGAGAGTGCCGAGTCGATGCGGCGTCAGCTTTTCGAACATGAAGGAGTTGCTGGGACGATTCCCGGAGAAGCTCTTGTGCACCTTGAGCTCCTCGACGAGCGCCGCCGGCGTTTTTGCGGCCACGAGCTCGGCCTTGGCTTCGTCCTCCGTCTTGCCCCGCATCAGCGCTTCGGGCTGCGCGAAGAAGTTCGCGAGCAAGATCGCGTGGTGCTGGCCGACGGGGTTGTAGCTCGTCACGGGCGCGATGAAGTCGCACGGGATGACGCGCGTCCCTTGATGAATCAACTGATAGAACGCGTGCTGCCCGTTGGTGCCAGGCTCGCCCCAAATCACGGGTCCGGTGGAGTGGTCGGCAATGCGGTCGCCTTGTCTGTCCACGCCCTTGCCGTTCGACTCCATGTCGCCCTGCTGGAAGTACGCGGAGAAGCGGTGCAGGTACTGGTCGTACGGGAGGATCGCGTGCGTCTCCGCGCCGAAGAAGTTGGAGTACCAGACGCCGAGCATCGCGAGGATGACCGGCAAATTCTTCTCGAGAGAAGTGGAACGGAAGTGCTCGTCCATGTCGTGCGCGCCAGAGAGGAGCTCGAGGAAGGCGTCCATGCCGATGGTGCACGCGATCGAGAGACCGATGGCGCTCCAGAACGAATACCGACCTCCCACCCAATCCCAAAACTCGAACATGTTCGCCGTGTCGATCCCGAACTTGGCGACCTCTTTGGCATTCGTGGAGACGGCGACGAAGTGCTTGGCGACGGCGTCGTCCTTCGCGTTCAGCTTCTCGAGCAGCCAGGCGCGCGCGGACATCGCGTTGGTGAGCGTCTCTTGTGTCGTGAACGTCTTGGACGCGACGATGAAGAGCGTCGTCTCGGCGTCGAGCGAGCGCAGCGTCTCCTGCATGTGCGTGCCGTCCACGTTCGAGACGAAGTGCGGCCGCATCGGCGTCTCGCCTGGTTTTCGCCCCTTCCAGAAGGGCCTGAGCGCCTCGGTCACCATCACGGGTCCGAGGTCGCTGCCGCCGATGCCGATGTTCACGACGTCCGTGATCGCTTTGCCCGTGTGGCCCTTCCATTCGCCGGAGCGGAGCCGCTCGGTGAAGCCTCTCATCTTGCCGAGCACGGCGTTCACCTCCGGCATCACGTCTTTCCCGTCCACCAAGATGGGGCGGTTGCTACGGTTGCGGAGCGCGACGTGGAGTACAGCGCGTCCCTCGGTGCCGTTCAGCTTCTCTCCGGCGAACATCGCCTTGATGGCGTCGTTGACCTTCTGCTGCCGCGCCAGATCGAACAGGAGCTTCATCGTCTCGGCCGTGACGCGGTGCTTGCTGTAGTCGACGAACAGCTCACCCACCTCGATCGAGAACGCACCGAAGCGATTGTCGTCTTTTGAAAAGAGATCGCGCATGTGCGTCTGTGCGATGGTTTCGTGGTGGGCTTCGAGTGCCTTCCACGCGGGGGTCTTGGCGACGGTCATGGGGACGGAGGATATGGCAAACTTGCCCACAGGCAGCGCGGTTTTCTAAGATCGCCCCGATGGATGCACCGTTCCAGGCTATCTGCGCGTTCCTGCTGCTCGGGTCGACGTCGGCGATGCTCTTCGCGCTCGCCGCGGGCCTGATCTAGTCGGCCGGGTGTCCGACCCTGCGGGGCCGAGGCTTCTTCGGCTTCGGCTTGCGGCCGATCGTGGTCGCCGCGAACGCGCTCGGACAGCGCACGCCCTCGTCCACCTTTGCGAGAGGACACTCGTCGCAGTTGGGTCGCTCGGCGTCACACACGCGGCGGCCGTGGAAGATGAGGATGTGACTTGCGCGGTACCAGTCGGCCCGCGGTAGAAGTTTGTTGAGCTCGAGTTCGATCTCCACGGGCTCGGTCTTCTTGGTCCAGCCGAGTCGCTGCGAGAGGCGCTGCACGTGTGTGTCGACGACGACGCCGTCCGGCGCGCCCCAAATCACGCCGAGCACGACGTTCGCGGTTTTGCGACCGACGCCAGGGAGCTTCACGAGCTCCGCCATCGTGCGCGGTACCTGTCCGCCGTGCGTCTCGACGAGCGCCTTCGCGAGCCCGACGATATTCTTCGACTTCTGTCGAAACATGCCGATTCGGTCGATGAGGCCTTCGACCTTCTTCGTGTCCGCACGTGCCAGCGTCTGCGCGCTGGGGTAGGCCGAAAACAGCCCCGGCGTGAGCTTGTTTACGGCAACGTCGGTGGTCTGCGCGGAGAGGACCGTCGCGACGAGCAGCTGGAATGCGTTCGCGTGATCGAGCTCGCAGTGCGCCCCCGGGTGACGCTGGGCGAGGATCTCGAGCGTCGCGCGCGCCTCATCGGGCGTGCGCTTGCGTGCGCGCAGAGTCGCCAATCAGTTCAAGTCGCCTTCGGGCTCGGGCGGAAGCTCGGTCCCGCCTGCTGCGGGTGGAGGCACGGTCTCGCCGGTCGGTGCGTCGACGGTCTCTTCGCTGCTCTCTGCGAGTCGCTCCATCGCGACGACGCGCTCGTCGTCTTCCACGGCCATGATCTTCACGCCCTGAGCGTTGCGCCCCGTCTCACGGATCTCCGCGACACGCGTGCGCAGCGTCTGGCCCTTGTCCGTGATGAGCATCAGCTCGTCGGACTCACTGACGAGCTGCACGTCCACGACGGGCCCGTTACGCTCCGAGCAATCGATCAAGATGATGCCCTTTCCGCCACGGTGCTGTGAGCGGAACTCGTCCCAGTGCGTGCGCTTGCCGTAGCCCTTCTCGCAGAGCGCGAGCACGAACACGCGGGTGGGGTCGCTCACGGTCATGCCGACCACGGCATCTCCTTCTTCGAGCTCGATGCCCTTCACGCCCATCGTCGAGCGACCCATCGCGCGCACTTGCTCTTCGCTGAAGCGGATGGATTGGCCCATCTTGGTGGCCAGCATCACCTCACGCGTGCCGTCGGTGACCGCAGCAGAGAGCAGCTTGTCGCCGTCCTCGATCTTGACGCCTATGATGCCCTTCTCACGGAAGTTCTCGTACTCGTCCAGCTCGGTCTTTTTGATCTGACCGGCGCGCGTGACGGTGACGACGAAGTGTCCCTTCTCGATCTTCGGGATCTCCACGATCGCCGCGACGCCTTCGCCAGGCTCCATGCCGACGAAGTTCACGATCGCGCGGCCCTTGCTCTGGCGCGTGGCTTGCGGGATCTCGTAGACCTTCTTGACGTAGACCTTGCCCTTGTCGCTGAAGAAGAAGACGTACGCGTGCGTCGAGGCGACGAAGAGCTGCGTGACGAAGTCTTCGTCGCGGGCCTCCATGCCGATCTTGCCTTTGCCGCCGCGCCGCTGCGCGCGGTACGTGCTCGTGCCGGTGCGCTTGATGTAGCCGGCGTGCGAGATCGTGACGACCATCTCCTCTTCTTGGATGAGGTCTTCTTCGCTGATCTCGCCCTCGTTCGCGACGATTTCCGTCTTTCGTTTGTCGGCGTACTTGGTGCGAATCTCCTCGAGCTCCATCACGATGACGGACCGCAGGACGGTCTCGCTCGCTAGGATCTCTCGCAGGCGTGCGATCTCTTTGCACAGCTCGGCGTACTCGGCGGCGAGCTTCTCGCCCTCGAGGCCGGTGAGGCGCGATAGGCGCATCTCGAGGATGGCCTTGGCCTGTCGCTCGGACAAGTTGTAGATGCCACGCTTCTTCGCGGCGTCGATCTCGCTGTCGGGGCGGCCCGCGCGGCGCACGAACGCCTCCAGGCCCTTGAGCGGGAGCGCCATGAGCTTGATGCGCGCTTCGTCCGAGTCTTGGCTCTCGCGGATCGTCTTGATGACGAGGTCCACCTCGGTGATGGCCATGCCGAGACCTTCGACGATCTCGCGCTGCGCCTCGGCCTGGTTCAGCTCGTAGCGCGTGCGACGGACGACGACGTCGCGCCTGTGATCGATGAACGCCTGCAGTGTCTCCTTGAGGTTGAGCACCGCGGGGCGTCCGCCGATGATCGCGAGGTTGATGACGCCGAACGTCGCCTGCAGATCGGTCATGCGAAACAGCTGGTTGATGACGACCTGGGGGAGCACGTCCTTCTTCAGCTCGATGACGAAGCGCGTGCCGTCGCGGTCGCTCTCGTCGCGCACGCCGTCGCGGCCCTCGACGATGCCCTCGATCTTCTTGTCCTTGCGGAGCTCGTCGATCTTGGTGTGCACCCGGGCCTTGTTCACCTGATAGGGGAACTCGCTGACGACGAGCTGCTCGCGATCGGCCTTGCCGCTGATCGGCTCGACGGTGATGCGCGACCGCATGATGATCGTACCGCGGCCCGTGCGCTGTGCGGCCTCGATGCCGGATCGCCCGTAAATCAGGCCTCCCGTGGGGAAGTCCGGCCCGGGGACGAAGCGCATCACGTCCTCGATCGGGCACTCGGGGTTCTTCAGCAGGAAGATCGTCGCGTCCACGATCTCACCGAGGTTGTGCGGCGGGATGTTGGTCGCCATGCCGACCGCGATGCCGCCCGAGCCATTGATGAGCAGGTTCGGCACGCGCGACGGGAGCACCGTGGGCTCTACCTTGCTGTCGTCGAAGTTGGGCGTGAAGTCGACGCACTGTTTGTCGATGTCCGCGAGCAGCTCCATCGCGATGCGAGAGAGGCGCGCCTCCGTATATCGGTAGGCGGCCGCAGGATCGCCGTCGACAGAGCCGAAGTTTCCTTGGCCGTCGATGAGCGGGTAGCGCATCGAGAACTCTTGCGCGAGTCGGACCATCGCGTCGTACACCGACGAGTCGCCGTGCGGGTGATATTTGCCGAGCACGTCGCCGACGATGGTCGCGCTCTTGCGAAACGCGCTGCTCGACGTGAGGCCGGCCTCGTACGCGGCGTACAGGATGCGCCTGTGCACGGGCTTGAGGCCGTCGCGCACGTCGGGGATCGCGCGACCGATGATCACGCTCATCGCGTAGTCGAGGTAGCTCTTCTGCATCTCGTCCGAGATGCTGACGGGGACGCGCTGATTCGGGCTGGTCGGCGAGGGCGCCGCCGGTGGTTGAGGCGGGGGCGGGGGGGCTTCGTTACCGGACATGTGGCGCGAGGACTACTACGCGCCGTGCGCGAGATCCACGCTCGCGGACGCCGGATGAGGCTCACTTTCCGATTGGGGAGATGTCAAGCAACAACCGACTCGCGGCCACGGCGCGCACCTTCGGAGCGAGCGGAAATGTGTGGTCTCCGGCGTGAATGACTTCCAGCCGATGAAGCGCCAGGGACGTCATCGCGGCATGCATGCTCGCGGTCATCTTCGGCGTGGTCGTGCGCTTGATCTCGAAGCCGAGCTGCTTCGGTACGTCCATCACGAGCAAGTCGAGCTCCGCGCCTTGGTGTGTGGCCCAGAAGAACGACTTGCGCGCGCGCAGGTGTCGTCGCAGCTGAGCGCTCACGAAGCCTTCCCACGACGAGCCCATCTGCGGATGAACCTCGAGCTGGTCTCGCGTGCCCACGCCCCACAGCGCGTGCAACAGCCCGCTGTCCTTGATGAAGACCTTCGGCGCCTTCACCTGACGCTTGGAGATGTTCTCGTGCCACGGCTGGAGCTGCTCGGTCACGAGCGCGGACTTCAGCTGGTCCGCGTACGGCGCACCGTCACGTCGGAGACAAGTTGAGCTCCGCCTCTTGGAGTCGAGCGAGATCGCTCGGCCGCCCGAGGTCGAACGATGCACTGGCCCCACCGAGCTCTGCGGCCACGTCTCGCGTGAGGGTGGTCTTGCCCACCTGTCGAGGCCCCAAGATGGCGACGACAGGCGCGCGCCTCAGCAAAAAATCAATGTCACATGTTGAATTTTCATGGCCAATCACTTCTTCTCGAGATGCTCCAGCCGTTTCAAGATCTGGGCGTGCATCTCGTCGATCTTCGTGTGCATGTGAGCGATCTGTAGCTCGGCCTTCAGGTTGATGCCGAACTCGATGTCGTTGCGGAATCGATCGCGCGCGACCTGCCGGTTCTGACTGAGCAGCACGAACACGCTGAGCACGATCGCCTCGAGAGATACGGCCATCGTGAGCAGTCCGAACGGGAAGGCATCGAACCCGCCGATGTGGACCAGGTGGTGTTGTTCCGGCGCGACCCCGTCGAGGTGCCAGCTGACCGCGCCATCCACGATGCCGAAATTCACGAGCGGGTGCACGTTGAGGATGATCCACAGAAAGAACGCGCCGAGGTGGATGAACAAGAACGGCAGGCTGCCCGAGAAGTCGCTGATCCAGTCCGCGACTTTCATCATCCTCGAGCGCTTGTCCTCTTCCTCTTCGTTCACGTTGCGCGAGGCGGTGTGGCGCAGGAGCTTGGACGTCTCGCGCAAGCGCTTGCCCGTCGCGCTGAGGAGATCCATCGCGGTGGCCGGTTTGAGGCGCATGAGCTCGTCGAGGTCTCCGCGGTCGACGAGGATCGCGTCCACGTCCTCGAGGACCGTGGCGGTCGCCGTGCGTGGTCCGTTGTCCAAGAGCGAGATCTCGCCGAAGAAGTCACCGGCGCCCGCGGTCTCGACGACGATCTTCTCGCCCGTGTCGTTCTTGAAAGAGATCTCGACGCGGCCCGCGCGGATGATGAACATCGAGTCGCCAGGGTCGCCGTAGTTGAAGATGATGTGACCGGCGGGCATCTTCACGAGGTCGACGCGCTCGGCGAGTGCGATGCGCTCCTGCTCATCGAGCAGAGAGAAGAGCGGGACCTCAGCGATCTCGTCGGCCGTGGACATGTTTGCCTCCTATCAGACAAGCCTCGAGAGCAGCTCCATCGCGACGAGCTTGCGGCCGTCTCCGGCTGGGCCGACGCACGCGGGGCAGCCGCTCGCGCACGCGCACGACGAGACGAGCTTGCGCGCGCGATCCAGCAAGATCATGCGCTGTTCGTAGATGCGCTCGGCGAGACCGGTGCCTCCAGGAACGTGCTCGTAGATGAACAGGGTGGGGGAGTAACCGGGGCGTGGCCCGCCGCGCGCCTTCTTGGGCGCTGTGGTGTCGCTGTCTTCGTCCACGTCACCGAGCGACGAGCCTAGGTCCCGCGGGTCGCACATCAAGGACAGCGTGCTGACGGTCTCGAGCGCGAGCCCGATGCCGCGCAATGCGTCGATCACCGCAGCTCGACCTGCGGGGTGCGCGACGCACTCCTCCTCGGGGATGGTCAGCCAGAACGCGGTCGTGTGCATCTGCATCTCGGGGAGGCGCACGTCCCCGTAGCCGGCGTTCTCGTGGGTCTGGAACTTGATCTTCTTGTAGCCGACGACCTTCTCGACGACGGAGACCTCGCCCCAACCCATGCCAAAGCGTCCGTTGACGTCGCTCGCTTTCGCTTCGGGGGTCTCGTCCTCGATGACCGAGATCTGCGTGTAGGTCATCGCGTCGGTGAAGTAGTCGGGCTCCACCTTGCGCACGAACGCCTTGTGGTTCTCGTAGTCGAACTTCTCCACCTGCCAGGTCTCGCCGTCGTGCTGGTAGATCGCCTGCTCGTGCAGCATCGTGTGCGCACCGCGCCAATCGAGCTCGGCGAACGATTTGTTTTTCTCGACGTCGATGATGACGACGTTGTCCCAGCCGATGCTGCGCAGCGAGACCTCGTTCGCGGGGTACGCGTCCGTCGCCCAATGGAACGTGCCGCCTGCGTCGTGCACGACGCCGTGCTTGGCTAAAAATTGCAGGGCGTCGCCCGTCTCTTCGGGGCCGAGACTACCGAACGCTTCGTTTCGCTTGAAAGGAGCTTCGAACGCCGCGCACTTCAAGTGCTGCACGAGGATCTCGACGTTGTCCGGGTCGATACGCGCCTCCTCTACAGGGGCACCCAACAAATACTCGGGCTCACGCGCGAGGAACTGATCGAGCGGCGCGCTGGAGGTGACCAACACGCAGATGCTCGTGGAATTACGGCGTCCGGCGCGTCCGAAGCGCTGCCACATGCCGGCGACGGAGCCCGGGTAACCGGCGCACACGACCGCGTCGAGCGAGCCGATGTCGATGCCCAGCTCGAGCGCGTTGGTGGCAACGACGCACGCGATCTCGCCGGCCCGAAGTTTCTTCTCAATAGCGCGGCGCGTCTCCGGCAAGTAGCCGCCGCGGTACGCCATGATCGAGCTGGCCTCTACCTCTCCGCCCTTGTGCAGCGGTCCGGTCACTTCCTTGCCACGTGCGTCGGGCCCGGCGAGGGACTGCCGCAAGTAGCGCAGCATCATCTCCACGTTGTTGCGCGAGTGGCCGAACACGATCGTAGGGACCTTGGCGCGCACGAGATCGCGAGCGAGCATCACCGCCTGCTTCACGTAGCTCGCGCGGATGCCGAGCTCCGCGTTGACCACCGGCGGGTTGAAGAGGAACACCTTGCGCGACCCGCTGGGTGCGCCGGATTCGTCGATGAGCGCGACGTCCTCTTCCTTCGTGCCGAAGAGGCGCGCTGCGTGCTCGCGTGGGTTGCCGATCGTGGCGGTGGCGCCGATCAGCATGGGTTTGCTGCCGTGGAACTCGGCGACGCGCATCAGGCGGCGGATGACGTTGGCCACGTGAGAGCCGAACACGCCGCGGTACATGTGCAGCTCGTCGATCACGACGTAGCGGAGGTGCTCGAGCGTGCGCGCCCAGTTCGCGTGATGCGGCAGGATGCCCGTGTGGAGCATGTCCGGATTGGTGATGATGATGCCGCTCTTCTCGCGTGCGGCGCGCCTCGCGTCCGCCGGAGTGTCGCCGTCGTACGTGACGACCGACGTGGGCATCTCGGCCGCGACCATCAGCTCGGTGATCGCAGCTTCTTGATCGCGCGCGAGCGCTTTGGTGGGAAACAGGTAAATCGCGCGCGAGCCCGGGTCGTCGTGAAACGCCTGTAAAACAGGCAAATGGAAGCAGAGACTCTTGCCGCTGGCGGTGGGCGTTGCGACGACGAACGAGCGGCGCTCCGCGGCGAGCTCGAGCGCGCGTGCCTGGTGGGAGTAGAGCTGCGTGATTCCTCGCGAGGCGAGCGCGCGTCGAAGACCGGCCGCGAGCGTGGGCGGCAGCTCGCGTGTGCTCTCTGTCCTCCCGGGATAGTCCTTCTCGGCGGTGAGACACGGACGAACCCAGTTCGAGTCGAGCCAATGCTGGACCACGCCGTCGATGCCTCGAGCCGATCGCCAGGGGGTCTTGCGTTGAAAGGGCTGCGCAGACATGCGTCCTATACTAAACGGATGTGCGGTATGTCACAACCATGACTCCGCTGAAGCCTTTGTGGCGGGCCGTGCGAGAATCCGTTAGAAGACCGACCGATCGACACTAGTGTCCGCGAACCAAGCACCGATGGAAGACAACGAGAAGCCCGCCGAGTCGGAGACGACGACCGCCGAGACGGCGACTGAATCCAAGACGGAGGAGTCGGAGACGACCGAGTCGGAGTCGTCGATCGAAGAGCCCGAACCGACGGCGCTCCTCATCGCGCCGCACATTCCGCGCCTCGGCGTTCCGATCGGGGCGGGTCTCCACATCCCGGCAGAGGGCGCGCCGAACTACCTCTTTTTGACGATCGTCAGCGTAGTGACACTCGGCCTCGACATCTCGTCGAAGAACTGGGCGGAGGAGGCGCTCAAGGCGTACCCCGGGTCCATCAGCATCTGGGACAACCACGCGGCGTTCATCTTGGCCAAGAACCGAGGCGGAGCTTGGGGCTTTTTCCAAGGCGCTAGCGAGGCGGTCCGTCGCCCGTTCTTCTTGCTCGTTTCCGCCGCCGCCATCGTGTTCATCGTCACGCTGTTTCGTCGCCTGCAGCCCAAGCAGCACGCACTGCGCTGGGGTTTGCCGCTAGTGATGGGTGGGGCGCTCGGCAACGTGTTCGACCGCATCCGTTATGGTTTCGTGATCGACTTCATCGACGTGCACACGCAGTACAAAGGGATCGACCACCACTGGCCGACCTTCAACGTCGCGGACATCGCGATCTGCGTCGGCGTTGGTCTGATGGCGGTGGACATGTTCACCTCCAAGCGCGGCAATCCCGCAGAGGTCAACGTGCCGCCGGCGGAGCCCAAGCCATTGCTCGCCCTGGATGCGGCACCCGATGATAATTCGCTCGAGAAGAAGAGCGATGTGACCGAAGAGAAGGAAGCGGCCGAGGGGAGCTGAGCGTTGCGACCGGAGCTCTTCAGCCTCTTCGGCGTTGGCTTCCCGTCGTACTTCGTACTGCTCGTCACGGGCTTCTTGTTCGCGACCGCGGCCGGTGTGCTGTGGGCCCGCCGCGTCGGCCAGAGCGCGGACGTCGTCGTGGACTTGAGCCTCGCCATGCTGCTGAGCGGGGTCGCCGGCTCCCGTATTTTTAGCGTCCTGTTCGATGGCTATCTCATGGACTTCGTGCACCTCTGCACCGATCCGGCGTCGGTCGATTGGCGGCTGGATGAAGCGACGTGCGAGTCTCCCGCGCACGAAGGACACTGGGACGCCGTCCGCGCCGTCTGTCATCCCAGTCACTCAGACTGCTTCGCCTGGGCGGAGTTCTGGAATGGCGGACTCACCTTCTACGGTGGCTTCATCGGCGCCACCATCGGCGCATATTTTCTTTTGAAGCGAGACAAGTTCCCGTTCTGGAAGGCGGCGGACATGGCCGGCTTCGCCATCCCGCTCGGCATCGCGTTCGGGCGGGTAGGGTGCTTGCTCGCGGGTTGCTGCTACGGCGCGGTGTGCGACCTGCCGTGGGCGATCACGTTCCCGGGGCGAACGTCGAATCATGCCGCAGCTCCTGCGACCGAGGCGCAGAGCAAGGCGCACCTCATTGCCGATGACTGGCACTCCAGCCTGCCCGTGCACCCCACACAAATCTACGAGTCGCTCGCCGCGCTGGGGATCGCGGCGTTCGCGTACTACGTGGTGCACCCGCAAAAGCGGTACGACGGACAGGTGCTCGTCGCCTTCATGACGCTCTACGCGACCGCCCGCTTCTTGATCGAGCTCTTGCGCCGCGACGACCGCGGCGGCCTCGGCGGACTCTCCACTTCCCAGCTGATCGGCGTGGGTTTGCTCGTCGCGTCGGCCATCGTGCACGTCGTACGTTCGCCCAAAGTTAGCCTTCCCGTGGGAGGCACGACATAATGACCGAGTGAAGGCCTTCGCCTTCCTCGCGCTCAGTACTTCGCTCGTGCTGGGCCTACTCCAAGCGTGCTCGACCGCGAACCCGCACGCAGGGCCGCTGCCGGATTGCATAGACCCGACGTGCACCATCACAGCCCTTGCGCTGCTACCGCCGGTTCCAGATGGCGGCGCTGACGCTGACACCGCCGCCGTCCCCGACACTTCGGGGCAGTGAGCTGGTATACGTCTCGCGCCGATGACAGCGCGAGTGTTGAACGGAAAAGAGCTCGCCCTCGAGGTGCGCGCGGCGGTGAAGGCAGGGGTCGCGGACTTCGTGAAGGCGCACGGTCGCGCACCGGGGCTCGACGTCATCATCGTGGGCGAGGACGCCGCGAGCGTCGTGTACACGCGCAACAAAGAGAAGGCCGCACTCGAGGTCGGCATGCGTGGCGCGCTTCACCGCTTGCCCGAGCAGACCGGCCAGGCCGAGCTGCTCCTCATGATCGATCGCCTGAACCGCGACCCTTCGGTGGACGGCATCCTCGTGCAGCTTCCTTTGCCCAAGCACATCGACGGCGAGAAGGTGATCCTGGCGATCGATCCGAGCAAGGACGTGGACGGCTTCCACCCCGTGAACGCTGGCCAGCTCGCGATCGGCCGCGCCGACAGAGCGCTCGTTCCGTGCACTCCGCGCGCGTGCATGAAGCTGCTCGCGCTCTCGGGCGTTTCGCTCTCGGGCGCGCGCGCGGTTGTTGTCGGTCGGAGCAACATCGTCGGCAAGCCTGTCGCGCAGCTCCTCTTGGCGGAGCACGCCACCGTGACGATCGCGCACTCGCGCACCCGCGATCTGCCCGCGGTCTGCCGTGAAGCAGACGTGCTGATCGCGGCGGTAGGAAAGCCCGAGATGGTGCGCGTCGACTGGGTGAAGGCCGGCGCCGTAGTGATCGACGTGGGGATCAATCGCGTGCCCGACCCCGCGAATCCAGGAAAGACACGGCTCGTTGGCGACGTCGCGTATGCCGAGGCCGCGGAGCGCGCGGGCGCGATCACTCCGGTCCCTGGCGGAGTGGGGCCGCTCACCATCGCCTGCTTGCTCGAGAACACGCTGCTCTCGGCCAAGCGCCGGAGCGCCACATGACCGAGCGTGTAACGGTCGTCGGCGGAGGCCTCGCGGGCTGCGAGGCCGCATGGCAACTGGCGGAGCGCGGCATCGACGTAGTGTTGGTCGAGCAGAAGCCGCACGCACGCACGCCCGCGCAGAACGGCGACAAGCTCTGCGAGCTCGTGTGCTCGAACTCAATGAGAGGAGCCGCGCTCGTGAACGCAGTCGGCCTCTTGAAGGAAGAACTTCGTCGCGCAAAGTCCCTTATTTTGCGGTGCGCGGACGAGTCGGCGGTCCCCGCGGGTGGCGCGCTCGCCGTGGACCGCGACAAGTTCTCCGACACCGTGACGCGCGCGCTCGAGGCGCACCCGCGTGTTCGCATCGAGCATCGCGTCGTCGAGCGAATCCCCGACGCGACCGCCGAGTCTCCCGTGATCTTGGCGACCGGGCCGCTCACCGGAGAGGCGCTCGCGGCAGATCTCGAGCGCGTGGTCGGAGGTCGGCTCGCCTACTACGACGCGATCGCGCCCATCATCAGCGCAGACTCCATCGACGAGACCAAGGTGTTCCGTCAATCACGTTGGGGCAAAGGCGGCGAGGGCGATAGCAGCGGAGAGCTCAACGCAGACGCGCTCGGCGACGCCGCTTACATCAATTGTCCGTTCGACGAAGCGCAATACAAGGCGTTCATTAGCGCCATTGTGGGCGCGCTCAAGGTCGAGCCGAGGTCCTTCGAAGACGTGCGCTATTTCGAGGGTTGTTTGCCTATTGAAGTGATGGCGTCTCGCGGAGAGATGACCCTCGCGTTTGGGCCCATGAAGCCCGTGGGCTTGACCGACCCACACACCGGAAAAAGGCCGTTCGCGGTGGTGCAGCTTCGCCAGGAAGACGTCGCGGCGACGGCGTACAATCTGGTCGGCTTTCAAACGCGAATGACGTACGGCGAACAAACGAAGATCTTTCGAATGATCCCGGGCCTCGAAGAAGTTGAAATCCTTCGTCACGGAAGCGTGCATCGCAACACGTTCATTCACGCTCCGTCGCTGCTCGACGGCGCTATGCAGCTCCGCGCGCGCCCAGGAGTCTATCTCGCGGGCCAAGTGACGGGCGTCGAGGGCTACGTCGAGAGCTGTGCGGGCGGCTTTCTGTGTGGAGTGATGTTGGCGCAGGCGCTCCGCCACGAGTCGATCACGCCGCCTCCTCCGACTACGGCGCTGGGCGGCATCCGGTCGCACTTGATGCGCGAGGTGCCAGACTACCAGCCGAGCAACATCAACTGGTCTCTCGTGCCGCCGATGGAGACGCGTCGCATGAAGAAGCGCGAGCGTTACGCCATGATGGCCGAGCGCGCCCTCGCGGATCTCGCGCCGTGGCTCGTCGCGATCTCACAAACCAGTTGAGAAGAGCACCTCACGTAAGATAACAGAGTCACGTGGCGGCTAAAAAAGCGGGGGACGAGGAGCCGAGGGCAAAGCGCTCCATCTCCACGCAGGGGGACGAGGTCGGCGCGGCCGAGCTCGGACGGCGCGTCGCAGAGAACCTCAAAAGGCGGCGCAAGGCACGCAACATGTCGCTCGACGATCTGGCCCGCGCGAGTGGAGTGAGCCGAGCGGCGCTCTCGCAGATCGAGACGTTCAAGAGCAACCCGACCGTCGGCCTGCTCTGGAAGATCGCGGTGGGCCTCGGCGTGCCGTTCACCGAGCTCTTGGGCGAGCCTGTCAAAGGCGTGAGCGTTCTCCGCAAGAGCGCGTCGCAAGTGCTCCGGTCTACGGACGGCAAGCTGGAGAGCCGTCCTCTCGCGCCCGCAGGCTCGTCGGCGAACGTTGAGGTCTACGAGCTTCGCCTCGCGCCCCGCAGCTCGCACGCGGCCGAGGCCCACGCGCCGGGCACGCACGAGATCGTCGTTGTGCTCGCGGGGCTCTTGCGGATGCGCGCGGGCGACGAGGTTCACGATCTCGCCGCAGGAGACTCGGTCTCGTTCGCCGCCGACCGCCCGCACACTTACGAAAATCCTGGCGGCGGCGAGGCCCGCTACCACAACGTCATCATCTACGAGCGCTGACGAGCTCGAACGGCACGTCCGCGGCTCTCAAGCGAGACTTCGCGGTCGCGATCGCGCGCGCCCCGATGTCGAGCCCGACGAACGAGCGACCGAGCCTTGCCGCGACGGCGAGCGTGGTGCCCGAGCCGGAGAACGGATCGAGCACGAGGGACCCCTCCTGACTCGACGCGCGAATGATGCGCTCCAGCAGCTTCTCGGGTTTTTGCGTCGGATACCCGGTGGTCTCCTTGCGCAGAGGCGTGTTCGCCACCATCGCGGGGCAGTCGCTCCAAACGCTGCCGAGCGCGCGTCCCTCGTCTGCGAAGTAGCGGTACGTCTTGCCGTTGATCGTCCGATCGCGAAACCGCCGGCCGCTCGCGTCCTCTTGTTTGAAGTGCATCGCGAGGCTCGTCGTGGCGAAGGGCTCGCGCAGCACGGGATCCTTGGCGTTCCACACGAAGTCGCTCGTTTTGGCGTAGATCATGAGCGTCTGGTGCGTGGCGCCTGGCCCTTTGCGCGCCTTCTGTCCGTTGCCCGGAACCCAGATGACCTCGCCGAGACGCTGACCGGGCGACTCGAAGATACGATCACACAGCACTGCGGCGTGGTGCACGGCGCGATGATCGAGGTGGAGCCACATCGTGCCGCGCGCGGACAATAGTGTATGAATCACACGAAGGCGCGCCTCGAGCCACTCGAGGTAGGCGGCGAGCGACGTCCAGCGATCGTCGTAGGCCACCGGGCCCGTGGCGCGAGAGCTCCCGGCTCCGAGGCGAGCGCCGAACGCCACGCCTACGGCGAACGGCGGATCGAGGTATGCGAGCTCCACGCTGGCTCGCTCCACGTGCTCCTGGGCGTCGATCGCGTCGCAGCGAGCGAGGCGATTAGCGGGCATCGGTCACCGTCGCGACAGAGACGGGTGCCATGAGCGCGAGCGCGAGTTCCTGATCGCTGTCCGTGGCTAAAAATGGCCCGATCGTCAGCCAAGGACGCTGCGGCCCGAACGGCTCGCAGCCCGCGACGATCTCGCTCGCGTCGCACGCGGTGCGGACGTGGATATGATCATCGTGCAGGCCGCCGGGCTTGGGTTGCGCCATCACTTGCACCGCACGCCACACGACGTCCGTGGGCTCGCCGCGCGCGCGCGCCCACTCGAGCAGCATCGCCTTGAGGTCGTCGTGGACGAAGATCCACTGCACACGCGCGGCGTCGTCGGTCAACAGTGCGCGCAGCAGCAGCCACTCTCGCTCCACGTCCAGCCGATAGAACTTGCCGTCCTTCTCGCCGAGCCCATCGGCCCCGATGCGCACGAAGCCCGGGCTGGCGACGGGCGCGCCATCCTGGGTCGTCAAGTAAAGGAGCAAGTCGGCGTCGCGTCCGCTGCGATGCGACAGGTGAGGGAGCGCCGGGCCGCCGCCGCTCGGCGCAGACAGATCGCCGATGGTGAGCCTCGCCCCTGGTCGCGCGTCGTGCACCGATTTCGCCGCACGCTCGAGGGAGATCGCGAACCGCGGCAGCGCGCTGCGGCGGCCGTTGTCTCGCAAGAACTGATAGCCGTCACCAACGCGCTCGAGCTCTCGACCGTCCTTGAGCACACCCCGGTGGGGCAGGCCGATGGATCCCGACGCCCCTGGCTGCAGCGGCGTCGGAACGCGCGCGCACGCGACTGCCAATACGGCCAACAAGGAGGTCACCCAGCGCATGCTCTCTTGATCGTGCCAGAGGCATGAAGGATTTGTCCAATCGAGCTGCAGGGTCGGATGCTATGGGGTTCCCAATGAACAACGTCACCGTCGTCGATCACCCGTTCATCAAGCACAAGCTGACGCTCATGCGGAAGAAGCAGACGAGCACGGCGAACTTCCGGCTGCTGCTGCGCGAGATCTCGATGCTGCTCGCGTACGAGGCGCTGCGCGACTTGAAGGTGAAGGACGAGGAGATCGAGACGCCGCTCGCGACGATCCAATCGCCCGTCCTCGACGGCAAGAAGCTCGTGCTCATCGCGATCCTCCGCGCGGGACAGGGCATCCTCGACGGCATGCTTCAAATCGTGCCGAACGCGCGCGTCGGTCACATCGGGCTCTACCGCGATCCCAAGACGCTCGACGCCGTCGAGTATTTCTACAAGGTCCCGCATGACCTCTCGGACCGCGACGTGATCGTCTGCGACCCGATGCTCGCCACGGGCAACTCGGCGGTCGCGGCGATCGAGCGCGTGAAGGCGAGCAAGCCCGGGAGCCTGAAATTCGTGTGCTTGCTGACGTGCCCGGAGGGGCTGAAGACGATGCACGAGGCCCACCCGGACGTGCCCGTGTATACTGCAAGTATCGACGAGCGACTGAACGAACATGGCTACATCGTGCCTGGCCTCGGAGACGCGGGAGATCGCCTCTTCGGCACGCGCTGACTCCTCCCAGAATGTTGAACAGAAAGATCGGGAGGGTCAGGAAGTTTTAGGAGGGCGTCTGAGGTGGTCAGAGGGGCGTCGCTTGTCTGCGGCAGGTCGGCTTTGCCCAGCCTCCTCACCACTTCCTGATCTTCCCGATCCTTTTGTGAACCCTCACACATCCGGGAGCGGGTTCAGCGCTTCAGGGTCTGCATCCACTTCTCCATGCTGCCGGCGGTGCCTTCCTTTTGGAGCACGGCTTCCATGGGCCACCACGCGACGGGGCGCGCGTTGATGGTGAACACGACGTCGTAGCTGCCGGTCTTGTTGAGCATGGGTGGCGAGCCAAGGCCTTCGCCCTGCGACATGCACTCCCACGTGTGCTCGGGACGGACCTCGTGGAAGTAGCAGCCGTCACCGCGGCCCACGATTTTGCCGGTTTCGTCGAGGACCCACGAGCCGAGGGTCACGTCGGTGCCGCTCCAGCCGCGGCTCCCGCGCGCGAAGTAGGTCAATTTTGCGCGGCGAGGGTAGCTGCGCTCCGCCCACGAGCTGCGAACGCCGAGGAGCGCGAGTGGGTCGGCCTGAGCGAGCTGCGCGACGACGACGTCGACGTCGGGCTCGCCTTCCTCGAGGGCGTCCGTGTCGTGATCGTGCGAGGACTCGTCGCCGCTGTCGGGCAACTCGACGGTGAGCCACGCGCGCCCGATCTCCTTGTGATCGATCGAGACGACGACGGAGTGCTTGCCGAGCTGTTTGGGAGCGAACGCGACCTCGGAGCTCGAGAACGTCACGCGCGACGCGGCGTCGACGACGACAGCGTCGGTCTTGTCGCCGAGTGATTCTCCGCTGGGACCGAAGACCTCGAAGCGCACGCTCGCCTTGCCGAGCGAGGCGTTGAAGATCATCGCCGCGCAGGGCAGGCGGGTCGCCTCACCGAGCGGCGCGCGGATCGACTTGAGGTTGCCTTGCAGCGCGGCCACGGTCTGCGCGTTCTCGTCGCGCATCACGGCGAATTTGTCCGTGAGGAAGATGTCCGCGTACGTCCGCTTGCGTTGTTTGTCTGCGTAGTCTCGCAGCGTCTTCTGGATCGGCGCAGGGTTGCCCGCGATGGCATCTCGCAGCTCGCTCACTGCCACGGCGCTGTAGATCGGCGCGATGGGCGAGTCGCTCAGGCCCGTGTAGAGGATCGCGTGATTGACACCGGCGACCTCTGGATGTCCGTGGTTGTGGAACGTGACGACCGGTCCGCCGGAGAAGCCCGGATAGACCGCGGCGTCGAACAGCAGCAGCTTCTCGCCGAACATGTCGACGATGCCCGAGGCGATGCCCTCGCTCATGCCCCACGAGAGCGCCCACAGTCCGCGGCCCGTGTGGCCGAGCGCCCAGACCGGCTCACCCACGGCCAGATCGTGCTCTTCGAGATCGAGCGGGGGCACGTCTACGAGCGCCTCTTTCGGACGCAGTACGGCGACGTCGCGTGCCTCGTCGAGCGTGACGAGCTCGGCGTCGACGGTCTTTCCAGAACGCGTGGTGATCTTGAGTCGGTCCGGTCGCAGTACGACGTGCGCCGCGGTGATGATGAGTCCACCGGCGATCATGAAGCCCGTGCCATGCGGCGTGGGCTCACGGCGCAGCGAGACATCGAGCACGTGCTTGGGCGAGCGCTGGTCTTCGCCCATCTTCTTCTCGATCTCGGCCGTCTCCGCCTCTCGGTCTGCGCGATCGTCGTTCAAGATCGCGACCACGCTCGGCGCCACCGCCTGGAACACCACTTGGGCCTCTGGGCGCCGTGGGGCGCGCGCGTCCACGCAGCTCGTGACGATCGCGATCAACGTGCCTACGCCTAGCGCTCGAGACCGTGACATCACAACGGCCCCTCCGTGAGCCCGTGCACGAACTGGCGTACGCGCGGCTCGGTCTCGTTCTTCGCCTCGTCGGTCGTCCCGTCGAAGATCAGCTCGCCTTTGTACATCATGCCCACGCGATCGGTGACGGTGAGGAGGCGATCGAGATCGCTCGACACCATGACGACCGTGGCGTTGCTCTGGCGCTGCTCGGCGCGCAAGAGCTCGAAGATCTTTTGACTCGTCACGGGATCGAGGCCCGCGGCGGGCTCGTCGTAGAACACGATGGGCGCGCGCGTGACCGTGGCGCGAGCGACGCCGACGCGCTTCTTCTGGCCTCCCGAGAGCCCCTGCGGCAGGCGCGACTCGAAGCCAGCGAGGCTGACACACGCAAGTCGCTCGCTGACGCGCTCTGCGATTTCGGGCTCGGAGAGAGTGGTGAGGCGCCGAAGCGGGAACGCGATGTTGTCGGCGACGCTGAGGTGATCGAAGAGCGCGTTGTTCTGGAACAGCATGCCGATCTTTCTCCGGTAGTCGCCGAGCGCCGTCTCGCTCATCGTCGTGATCTCGTCAGAGTCCACGACGATCGACCCTGCGTCCGGCCGAAGCAAGCCGCAGAGTAGCTTCAAGAGCACGCTCTTGCCCGCCGCGCCCGGACCGATGAGGCCGTAGAGGCACGCCGCTGGGACGCGCAGGCTGACGTCGCGGAGGACGCGGTTCGAGCCGCCTTCGGTGCGGAAGGATTTGCTCACGCGCGTGAGCGTGATGGCCTTGTCTTGCGTCACGGCTTCTGTGCGAGCTCCGCTCTCGCGCGTGCTAGGCGCCCGTAGAGCGTGAGCGCGGCGACGGCGAGCAACGCGACGAGCGCGAGGAGACCGCCGGCCGCGAGCTGCAACGTACGCGCGGAGCTGCGCGCGACCGCAATGGGTCCGACGTGCGCGAGCTCCGTCTCGCGTGACTGCGCCGGTGCCGCGCGGGAGACGGTCACGACCGCCACGTCCGTCGGCTGAAGACCGCCAACACCGCCTGCCACGAGCCGTCCGATCGCGTCGGTGGTCAGTGGAGGTGTCGAGCCGCGGTGCTCGAGCAGCACACTGGCAGTCGCCTTTGCCGGCGCCTTGTCTCGCAGCGGGTCGGGCGCGGGGAGGTTGAGGTGAACACGCGCGGAGAGCACTCCGTCCACCCCCTCGAGTGTCCGTTCTAGATCTCCCGCAAGGCCCGCGACCATCTGCGCGTGCTCGGCTTGAGCGCTCGGAACGAGAGCGCCTTTGTCCATCGCGTCGAGGACGCCGGGGGGCTTCGGGCGCGGGAGCTCTTCGTCACGCATCGTCGAGAGTGCGCGTGGCACGTCGTCCCGCGCGACGGTGACCCGGAATTTCCCCTCGGTCGACGGGTCCAGCTCTTTGTTGCCGTCGATGGCCGAGCGATCGAGCGCGACGACGATCCGGTTCGCGTCGTTCTCGTCGAGACCCGCCGCGACCGGGACGGTGCAAGCCGAGCAGAGGAGAAGCACAAGGATGAGGCCCGCCCGCATGGGAGACGTGTACACGATGCGGAGTCGCGTTTCCAACGGGACAGATCGGCCACGGCTCCCGCTTACGGGAGAGAAGGCGTTGCAACAGCGGGAGGAGGGTGTTACTGGGCATGCATTCCGCGAGGAGGTGAATCTGAGGCTGCGCGGCGCGGCCCGTCGTGCCTCCCAACGGCGCAGCTCTCTCGAGAGAAGCGCCAGCGCCGCAAGCAGGGAGCGCGCGCAAGCGTGCCACGCGATTGACCACACCTTTCTCGGAAGCGATCTCGACGCTCAGCGACCGCGCCCTGCGCAGGCTCGTCGGTGCCCGCGCCGCCCAACGCGGTGAAGAGTACGTCCGGCGCCAGGCGGTAGAGAACATCGCCATCAAGGACGCGGGCGCGCACGGACGAGTGCGCGGCACCGATCCGCAGCCCTACGAAGTCACCGTGAGCCTCACGCCCACCGGCATCGGCTCCACCTGCAGCTGCCCCGCGTTTCCCAAGATCAGCGGCCACTGCAAGCACGTCGCGGCGCTCTTGATCGCCGTACGCGATCAGGCCAGAGGCTCGATGCCACGCACGACGCCAGCGCCCGTCGCGCTGCCCAACGTCATCGCGACGGCAAACGGCGCGCAGTCGAGCTCCGCGTACGCTGCGGTCGACGGCGGAGGCGGTGGTGGTCGTCGCAGCCGAAGAGCGCGGGCGCGCGCGTTGAAGGCACAGCTCGGCCCCGAGACGCATCCGCATCCGCGTCCGAGCCACTCGGGCAACGCTCCGTCCGGCGTGGACGCGTGGCTCCACGAGCCAATGCCTCCGCTGCCGAAGGTGATCGAGTATCGCTTTCAAGTTCGGCCCTCGTCGCTGCTCGTGACGGTCTTCAATGGCGAAGCCCGTGAGGCGCTCTTGCCCAGCAAGCTGCTCCCCGCGCTATCGCAGACGCCAACACCGGAGCGCGACGCGCTGCGGTTGCTCGCGCGCCTCGAGGAGCCAGGCGGCCGACGCGCGCAAATCGAGGTGCGCGGCGAGGACGCATGCGATCTTTTGAACGCCCTGAAGGGCAGGCGGGTCATCCTCGAGCCGCAGCTGATGGAGCTCCGCTTCGGGGACGACGCACTGCGCGCGCGCTTCGATCTCGAACTCTCCCACGACGGCTCGCACGTCGTCGTGAAGTCGAGCTTCATGCGTCAGGGAGACCCGCGAAAATTCTCGACGACCCAAGGCGGTTGGTTCGAGGGCAGCCCCAGTTGGCACGTCAACGAGCAAGAGGGCTTCGCGCGGCCGCTCGACAAGCGCATCTCTCCGGCGAGCTTGCGCAGGCTGGCGCGCGCGCCGTTCATCCACGAGCCGATCGAGAGGCTCCCCGCGCTCATCGGCCAGGGTCTGCCGCGAGTCGCGCTCGAGGTCGGCGCGGAGCTCCCGGAGCTGTCACAAGTCGCCGACGTCGTCGACCTCGTGCCGACGTTCCGCATGCGCGCGGGAGGCACGCTCATCGAGGCGCGCGTCGGCCTGCGCGCCGCGTACGAAGACGTGGAGATCGACGTTCGCGCAGACGGCATGACGCCCCCCGTGATCGTGAAGCCGCCGGAACCGGGCTCGCAAAAACGTGCAAAGTGCATCCGGTGCGACATCGCCGCGCAGCAGATTGCCGCGGGCGTGCTTCGTGATCTCGGGTTGCAGCCGGACGAAGACGGGCTCGCGTTCGTCGGCCGCGGAGATGCCGCGATCCAGTTCTGGACAGACGGCATCGGCAAGCTCCCCGACGACTGGGACCTGTTCGTGCCGGACGATCTCGTCGACGTTCAAGTTCGCACCGAGACGCTCAGCGCCAACGCGCGCGTGTCGTCCGGCGTGGACTGGCTGAGCCTGAGAATGAGCTTCGAGAGCGAAGGCATCGCCGTCACGCAAGAGGAGCTCGGCCGCTGTCTCGCGGAGGGTCGCCGGTACGTGCGCCTCGCCGACGGCTCGTTCGCGAAGCTCGATCCCGAGAAAGTGCGCGACGTGCTCCAACGCCAGGCCGAGATCCTCGGGACCGGCGGCGGAAACGGCGCGAGACTGCCGCTCTCGCAGGCGGGTCGAATCGAAGAGCTGCTCGGTCAGTTGAACCGCAGCACGGTCGGCGACGGCGCGCGCGAGCTGTTCAAGAAGCTCCGCGCGATCGACGAGATCAAAGGCGTCAAGAAGCCGCGCAACCTCAAGGCGCAGCTCCGTCCGTATCAAGAGCAGGGATATCAGTGGCTCATGTTCCTGCACGAGATCGGCTCGGGCGGAGTCCTCGCGGACGACATGGGTCTTGGCAAGACGATTCAGACGATCACGATGATGCTCGCGGTCAAAGCGGCGGACGACAAAGCCGACGAGAAGTTTCGCGCGCTGATCGTCGCGCCCACGAGCGTCGTCACCAACTGGCTGCGCGAGATGGAGAAGTTCGCGCCGAGCCTGCGCGCGGCGCTCTGGCACGGCGGAGATCGTAAAGAGCGAAGAGAAGAGCTCGAGGACGCCGACGTCATCGTCACGAGCTACGCGCTCTTGCGGCGTGACGAGGAGCTCTTCGCGAAGCTCAAGCTGCGCTATGCGATCCTCGACGAGGCGCAGAACATCAAGAATCCGCTCAGCGCCACCGCCCGTGCGGCCAAGCGATTGAAGAGCGATCGGAGGCTCGCGCTAAGTGGCACGCCCATCGAAAATAGGCTGTCCGAGATCTGGAGCATCTTCGACTTCGTGAGCCCCGGCTTGCTCGGGCCGCTCGAAAAGTTCGAGGAGCGCTACTCGCGACCGATCGACAACGGCGATCAGAAAGCGGCTGCGCGTCTGCGCGCGACGATCCACCCGTTCATTCTCCGGCGTACCAAGGGCGAGGTCGCCCAAGATCTCCCCGAGAAGATCGAGACCGATCAATTCTGCGAGCTGCAAGGCGAACAAGGCGCGCTCTACGCTGGCGTGCTCAAAGAAGTGCGCGCGCAGGTCATGAACGAGGTGGAGCGCCAGGGGATGGGCAAGGCGCACATCATGATCCTCGCAGCGCTCACGCGCCTACGGCAGGCAGCGTGCGATCCGCGCTTGCTCGGACTTCCGCGACAGTTCACCGACGAGGACTCGGGTAAGCTCCAGGCGCTGCGCGAGCTCATACAGACGTCGATCGCCGGCGGGCACAGAGTGCTGGTGTTTAGCCAGTTCGTGTCGATGCTCACGCTCATCCGCGCCGCCCTCGAAGAGGACGGCGTGAAATACGAGTACCTCGACGGCTCTACGAAAGATCGTCAGAGCGTCGTCGAGAACTTCCAGAAGGAAGACGGCCACCCGGTGTTCTTGATCTCGCTCAAGGCGGGTGGCAGCGGGCTCAACCTTACGGCCGCGGACACGGTCATCCATTTCGATCCGTGGTGGAACCCGGCCGTCGAGGACCAAGCGACGGACCGCGCGCACCGCATCGGTCAGACCAGGGTCGTCACGACGTACCGCCTGATCGCCAAGGGTACGATCGAGGAGAAGATCCTCGAGCTCGGTGGAAAGAAGCGCGAACTCGTGGGCGCGGTGCTCAGCGAAGACGCGGGCGGCGCGAAAAAGCTCACGAAGGCAGACCTCGAAGATCTGTTCCGCTACGACGCCTGATTCAGTTGGATCGCGGGAACGCGAAGACGAAGCCTTCGTCCGTGCCGACATAGAAGGTGCCGTTCGACGTGAGCACGCCCGATTGGCTGATCGGCGAGCCGGCGATGCTCGTCCAAAGGACCGTGCCGTTCGGGTTCACCGCGTAGACGAGGCCTTTTTTGGTGCCGAAGTAGATCGTGCCGTCTCCGTCGACGAGCGGCTGCGCCTCGATCACGCCCTTCGTGTGCAGTGACCACTTCTGCAACCCGGCGGCGTCGAACGCGTAGAGATTCGCGTCCGCGGAGCCAACGTAGATCGTGCCATCGACGCCGATCGCCGGCGCCGTCGTCGCGCCGCCAGTCGCCGCCGACCATTTGAATTTCTGTGGCGCCGCCGGATCGAGCGCATGGAGGAACTGGTCGTCGCCGCCGAAGTAGATCGTGTGATCGTTGCCGACGACCGGTGTGCTCGCGAGCCCTTCGGTGACGGGTGAGTGCCACTTCGAGCGGCCTCGCGAGTCGATCGCGCACACGCCCAGCTTCGCGCTGTACGGCGGGAACACGTTCTGAACTGGGAGGTAGAATGTGCCGGTCGCATCGATCGCAGGAGCTCGCGGCCCCCACGACGGGCACTCCGAGTTGAACGCGAACGGCGCCTGAAACGAAGAGATCAGCGCATTGTTCGCGGCCACCTTCAGCAGCATCAGGCCTGCGCCCGTGGGCAGGTACACCAACCGCCCGGCCGTCGCATCGTTCCGAAACACGGGCGCGAGCTGCATCGTGTTGCAGTACGAGATGTTCATGCATCCCACGCCGAGGACGAGCGTCTCGAACTGCTGGTTCGGTCCGGCGCCGAGGATCTGAAAGGTCGCGGCGGTGTTCGTGGTCGTGTAGACCGAGCCGTCGTCCGCGATGACCGGCGGGCTCAAGCGACACGCCTGCGAGCCGCCGTCTTGCGTGGGGTCGAGGTGACAGTCAGCCAAGCCGTCGGGTTGGAAGACCTGCGTCACGGTCGTCCCGGTCACTGCGATCACGACGCCCGCGCGCTTCTTTGGGTCGAGCTTCGGCGCCGAGAGACCCTCGCTCGTGAACCATACCGTGTCGTCCTTGCCGACGACGGGGGCCCACAATACACCGCCGATCGGAGAAGGGTCGAGCGGCACGGCTTGCAATCTTGCAGACGTCGGACCCACGATAGCGGAGCGGTTCTGCCGCAGCGGGCTGCCACCTTGCGTGGGCCAGCGGGAGCCCGCCGCGAGCCCGTTCGCGTTGGTGCAAGACGAAGACGTCACGCCCCGACAGCTGACGCATGACAAGTCACCTGTCGAGCCCTCGCCCGAAGTGTCCGTGCATGCGAGCGCTCCCATGTCGACGCCGTTGCATGTCTGGGGATCGATGATGGTGTTGCCGCCGCAGTCGGTCGACGCGAGTGTTGCGGTGGGATCGCGCGAAGGATCGTACGTCTGAAGTGTGCCGACCTCGATCCCCGTGACGGTCTCGCGCACGCAGGCGGGCGTGCTCGGCGAACAATACGACTCGATCGGTGCGCCCGGCGCGACCTGCACGCAGCGATCGCGACACACCGCTTCGAGCCTCAGAGGCAGCACGGCGAACTTGCCGTTCGGGATGGTCGTCTTCGCGTACACGGCAACGCGCACCACTCCGTGCATGAGCGCGCGGACCTCGACCTTGGTCTCGGTGCCAGGCGCGCCGACGATCGAGATCGAGGTCGGCAACGAGGTCACGCTTTTGTTGACGACCTTCGAGCCGGCACGAATCTCGAGCATGTCGAAGTCGCTCCCCGCGTAGACATCGGGAGAAGACAGCACGACGAAGAGCCCAGACGGTTGCGCGGGTGCGTCCGTGCAAGAGGCGATCAACGAGCCGACGAAGGCCGCGGCGACGATGCTCCGACTCATGGTCCGACCGTCAGGTGCACGAAGCGCGAGCCGCGAAGTCCGAGCAGTCCGTCGGCCGTGATCACGAGAGGCGACGCGACGAGGGAGCCGAGGCCGAGCTGCCACACCTCGGTGCCGTTGCTTCGCAGCGCGTGGAGAAATCCGCCTGGATCTCCTGCGTAGATCGTTCCGCCGTGATCGATCGTCGGGCTGGTCGTCGCGCCGAGATCGCCGCGCAGAGGCTTGGTCCACTTGAGGCGGCCGCTCCGATCGATCGCGTGAAGGGCGAGGTTGGGGTTGCCCGACTCGACATAGAGAGTGCCGTCCGCGCCGATCGCGGCGCCGCTCGAGATGGGCCCTCCCAAGAAGACACTCCACGCAGTCCTTGGACCACGCGCGTAGAAGTTGCCGGTGCTCGTGCCGAAATACACCGTGGCGTCGACACCGATCGCAGGTGAGCCGTCCACGCTGCCGAGCACGCCGTCGTCTGCCTCGTACGTTTGGCTTCGTCCGTCCGGCGTAGCGACGCAGATGCCGCCGTCGAGCCGGCCGATGTAGATGCGCCCGTCCGCGCCGACCGCCGGCGTGCTCGCGCCGCTGGCGCATGGCGTGAGCGGTCCCCACTTGTTGATCCACGGAGTGTGAGACAGGTCCACGGCGACGAGTCCGACGCGCGTCCCCACGTAAGCCGTCTTGCCGTCGCCAGAGAGCGCGACGCCGCCGAAGCTGCAGTCGGCGCCGCAAATCGCGATGCCGTGACCGAGAATCAAAGGGAGGTAGTCGCGCTCCAGCCAGAGGATCGTCGGCGGTTTGCTCACGTCCGTGTAGCCGAACAGGACTCCCCACGACGACACTCCGAACAAGGTGCCCAAGGCGCTCAACGTGAGCGACGCCGCGTTGGCGCAACATCGGAGAGAGCTCGCGCCGTTGGCGTACAACCCCGCGCCGACCATCGCCTTCGCCGTGACCGAGTTCGCGAGATTGCCGCTGCCGAGCGCGGCCAGCAAGTCCGCGGGCGAGGGATCCAAGAGCGCCGTCGGGGTTAGCGTGGAGAGATCGATCGCGGCGACGTGCGTGGCGCCGTTCGCGAACACGCCGAGCGGGAGGAACGCGCGCGTGTTGTCCGCGGAGATCGTCATTGCACCGGAAAAGTTGGTGGCCGCGGTCGTGATCGTCTCAGGCGCCGTCTTCGGCCCGTCTATGCGACTGACTTGCGTGCGAGACATCTGCCCGCCGAAGGTCGACCACACCGAGCCTGGGTCGAGCGATGCGTCGTGGCAGGTCGTCGTCTGCTCCACGCGCGAGCACGCGGCGTCGCACACGAGCGCGCCAGCGGATTTGTCCGTGCCGACGACGTCATTGCAGCCCAGCGTGCTCGTGCAGTACGCGGACGGTGCGGCGCAACCCGACGGCGGCGCGGCACTCGGGTTCGAGACGGGATCGCGGCTGGGATCATACGTCGGCAGGCTATCGACGGCGATCGGTCGAGGTGGCCCGCAAGTCTTCGTCGATGGTGCGGAGCCGAGCGTGTCGGGGTCGCAGACGTCACCCAGCGTGTCGGTCGGCCCGAACTGCACGCAGCGGTCGTAGCAGTCGCGCGCGAGCTTCACGTCGAGCCGCGCGACGCGTCCGCTCGGGATCGTCGTCTCATTGAGGACGGCTACGTGCAAGACGTTGTTCTTTTGTCCGCGCGCTTCGAAGAGGACGCGCGAGCCCGGCGCACCGGTGATGCCGAGCGTCGTCGGCAGCGTGACGGTGCTCGTGTCGACGTCACGGCCGTTGACCTGGATCTTGATCGCGTCGAAGTCCGAGCCCAACGCGCCGTCGCTCGTGATGACCACCATCAGCCCAGACGCGGGGATCACGTTGCTGCCGCACGCGAACGCGGCAACCGCAATCGCACCGCTCGCGAAGAGAGGGCGCTTCATGGAAACGATAGTGTGATGCTACCGAGCTTGCCGAGGGGCGGCGCTGCGGGCTGGTCCTTGGGACGAAAGATGAAGTACCCGCCGACGACCGCACCGGCGAGCAAGACGCCTCCGCCGATCCACACCCACGCAGGCACGCCCAACGAGACGTCCTTCAGCGGCACGAGCAGCGAGCGCCTGCTTCCGGCGATGAGGTCGACCTCGTCCTTGACCCTGATCTTGCCGGCCTCGGTGACGACCACAGTGTGCTTGCCGGGGGAGACGTTGCCGTCCCATTGGCCCCGCGCGGGTCCCTGTCCGTCGACCGTGATCGTCGCGCTCGACTCCGAGACGACTTGCAAGAACGAAGTCGGGACGATCGCCTTGAGCGTGACTCGCACGGGCACGGGCGTTCGCCCAGGGACGTCGAGCAGCCGATCTGTAGCCTCGAAATTGGGCGCTTCGACGTGCAGCTTGTGAGCGCCGAGATCGAGCCCCGTCTCGGTCATGCCCGGCGGAACCGCCTCGCCGTCGAGCATGACGGTCGCGGTGACGGGCTCGATCGCGAGCGTCACTGGGCTGAACAAATCGCGGAGCAAGCGCTTCGTGTCCTCGGCGCGAGAGATCGTCTCCACGCTCAGTACAGATGAGCCCTCGCGCAGGTACTGCTCGATCAAGACGTAGGTCTTGTAATAGTGGCGCAGGCCCTTCTGGCACGTCGCCATGTTCCACAAAAGGCGTGGGTCGTGCGCCAGCTCGTACGCTCGCGCGAACTTCGCGAGTGCGCCCGTGTTGTCCGAGTCTTGATATAAAATGATCGCGCGGTCGTACTCCTGCTTCGCCTCTCCCGTGAGTGACTCCGCGAGCGATTTGGGGGTCGCGTCCGCGCTCGGCGGCGGAGCTACAGGTGGCTTCTGCGCCAACGCGGCGTGGGAGAGGGTGAGGGCAACGGCGAACAGCGCGAGCTGCGCTCTCGTCATTGGATGTCCATCTTGAGCGGGGAGGCCGTGTTCGGTTTTGCCGAGGCCGTCACGCTCGTCGCGGGAATCGCGGCTACCGTGGTGATCGGTCGCGAAGGCTTGATCGCCGATGACGACGAAGCAGACGGATGCACCGAAGGCGCCGACGCCGTGGTCGCGACGGTGCTCGCGCTCAGCGGCGGCGCGGATGCGGAGGGCGCGGTCGACACGTTGGGAGCTGCGGTGGTCGAGCCCGTCGCCGCGTTGTTCGCGATCGGCGAAGAGCTCTTGAACGCGAGCGTCACGATGATGGCCGCTCCGACGATGACCACGCCTCCGATCCAGTACGAGCGCTTCGACGCCGTCCCGGCTGCGACGTTTTGGGTCGTCATGTAAGGTTTCGTCGAGGCCAGCGCTGGTGCGCTCGGCGCGTCGCTGACGGAAAGAGGCCTGCTCGCCGCCGACCCGCTAGGCGAGCGCGTGATCGATGGCGCGCGCAGATCGAGCGAGATCTGCTCGTGGCTGGCGCCGAGCAGTGGCTCGAACGCTTGCCAGGCTTCGTCCGCGTTTGCGTAGCGCGCTGTGGGCTCGCGCGCCGTGCACTTGGCGAACCAAGCATCCATGTCGATCGGTAGCGTCGCCTCGAGCTCTGCGGCGCGCGCGGACGCGAGCGGGATCTCGTCCACGAGGATCTCGCGCATCAGCGGTGCCCCACCGCCGTCCTCGATGTTCGCCTCTTTCCAGAAGTACTTTCCCGAGAGCATCCGGAACGCGATGAGTCCGAGCGCCCAGACGTCCGCCGCAGGAGTGATCTGCGCTCGCGAGGCAGCTTGCTCCGGCGCCATCCACAGCGGTGTTCCCATGTTGCCGGTCGTGTTGCTTCCGGCGACGAGCACCTTGGCGATCCCGAAATCGATCAGCTTGATGACCGGCTTGCCTCCGTCGAACGTGACGAAGACGTTGTCGGGCTTGAGATCGCGGTGCACGACGCCGAGGGAGTGCGCGGCCTC
>ENA-OFCD01000373-OFCD01000373.1-metagenomes-genome-assembly--contig:-NODE-373-length-29284-cov-12.685415_pt1 | contig 29284 bp, 40 predicted proteins | sample MGYA00153392_OFCD01 | MGnify analysis MGYA00153392
AATCTGAGTCCGATCGCCCCACTCGGCCAAAAATGTCATGACAAAGGACTGCGACCTCTATTTGATACAATAATCAAATAGAAATAATACGCAGTTTCAAAGCGTACAAGGAGAAAAAATGGGCGCTCAATTACTGGGTATCGAAGGGACTCAAGTCAAGATAGAAGTCACGATCAATCTGAGTCGTTCAATGTTGACGAGTGAAGAGAAGATCCAGGAAAGCCTAAACGAAGCAGGGAATATTGCAACGCTGTCCGCCCTGAAGTATTTAGATACGGATGGTTCAGCCATCGAGATAGCTGGAGCGGTGATGCGTACGAAGGGAGAACAATCGAAAGCGTATCAAACCCCTTACGGTGAAGTCATTGTCAATCGCCATGTGTATCAACGCTCAGGGGGCGGCAAGACCTATTGCCCAATGGAGCGAGACGCCCGAATTATCATGACATCGACGCCATTTTTTGCAAAACAAGTCTCGTCAAAACTCGCCTATGGTTCAGCCCGCGAGGTCCAAAGAGACTTATCCGAAAACCATGCACGAAAGGTCGCCTTGTCCTATGTTCAACGAGTCAGCGAAGCGGTTGCCAGCATTATCGAAGCGAAAGAAGAAAGTTGGAACTATGTCCCACCCAAACTAGATGTTGAGATTAGCAGCGTCGCCATTGGCTTAGATGGCACCTGTATGCTGATGTGCGAGACCGGATGGCGAGAGGCGATGGTGGGAACAATTAGCCTCTATGACCTTCAAGGAGAACGACAGCATACGATTTATATTGGGGCAACCCCAGAATATGGCAAAGCCTTGTTTCTAGAACGTTTGGAGAGGGAAATTGAGCGTACCAAAGCCCGTTATCCCGAAGCTATCTATATCGGTATTGCGGATGGAGCCGCCTCAAATTGGCAGTTTCTCAAAAAGCATACGAGTCAGCAGATTCTTGACGTCTATCATGCATCGGGTTATCTCGGTGCGGTTGCTACAGCCCTTTACCCTCAAGACGTGAATCAACAAAAGCAATATTTGAGTCAGAGTTGTCATCAACTTAAACATGAAGCAGGCGCAGCGACGCGACTCTACGAACAAATGGTTCAGCTATCCCAGTCTGACACCCATACCAAAGCTATTCAAGAAAAATTGAATGCCGCTGTCACCTATTTTCATAACCATCTTCATCAAATGAACTATTCCGATTACCGTGACCGGGCTTATCCGATTGGGTCTGGGGTCACTGAGGCGGCCTGTAAAACCGTAATTAAGCAACGCTTATGCTGTTCGGGAATGCGATGGAAAGAAACGGGTGCAGCAGTGGTACTTAGTTTAAGAGCTTTAGTTTTAACGCCGACTCGTTGGAGTCAATTCTGGGATAAGCTCAACCAATATGGTTTTCCTATCTCCCTTTAACTTTATCAAATTGAGGTCGCACCCTTCTACGATCGGCTTTTTAGTTGTCCGGTTTGAACCCGAGAAACCTCTTGGAGAGTCTATGGGAATTCCCATAGACCAGTGCGCTACGGTGACAGTCGCGCTTTCCCCCAGCGATTTTTCTTGTACCAGGCCGCAACCGCTGGCACCCACGCTTCAAAGTGCGGGAAGATTAGCTCACACAGGTGTCGGCATTCCAGTTGGGCATCGTCCTTGGCCCGTAAGTCCATTAGGTGCATGAGCGATCGGACATTGGCCGACATCACCCAATGCTGCCGTACATCGAACGGAATTAAGCTCCGGGCGTGTTCTTCGCTAAATCCTTGAGCAATACGTCTAGCGTAGATTTTCGCGCCGTCCAAACACCATGCAAGGTCTTCCTGGCGAATGGCTTCGGTATACTCGTACTTCTTGCCATTGCGATCGGTGTAGAACCCCACAGGCCGCATATAGAAGACTTCTTCAACGCTTTTCGCCCCATCCGCCACCTCAACAATTTTGTTCCCTGTATATCGGAAACTTTGAGTATCAAACGAAATTCCGACGCGATGAGTTCGGACTTGTTGCATGGTGCCATGGGGAAACCAGCCGCAGTTCAGCACGATTTGGGGATGCTCCAGGGGACCGAAGTGGCCGCGATTGCCGCCGAGGAGATTGCGAATAACCAGATCGCCCGCTTTTGCTTCGTCAGGGAGACTATGGCGATCGTCCCAGACAAAGCCTTCAGCATAATCTTGATGCATGGCGGCATAGATGACCTGCTGGGGGTTGGGCGTATGCGAGAGGACTTCAACCTTAAAGAAATGGTCCATGGTGCCACCGTTGGCCGAATCTGCCAGTACCGAAATATCTGGAATCATTGCTTTTGCTCAGTAAGTTTTTCGAGGTCAAGGATTAGGCGAGAGACTGCAAATTCCATGTCATTGAGAACAGGGATTCCGCCTTGTTGCCGCATCGCCACAGATATTTGATGCACTCCATTTCCAGATCCTCGGGAGTTAGCCCAAGGTGCAGGCGGAGAAGCCGTGCGCAGACCATAGACGCACTCTGATAGTGCGCCGGATGATCGACTTGATCCGCCACCACTACTGGCATAATTCGGCTCCTAGATACCCTCTCATTGCATCAGGATTCAAGGCGTAGATCACAGAGAGGTCCGAGACGAAAGCGTCATACTTGTCACGACAATCTAAGTCCTCGGCTGCGGGGACAAGGATGGTCGTCTGGTCTTTCCGTACCCAGTGATGGGCTTGTCTTGCGTCTTCGGTCCAGCCCCACCGGGAAAGCATCGACTTGGCCTGTATCCAACTAAAACGGATTTCCATAGAAGCCTCGCTAATATGCGTATAAATACATACTAGCATTAAGCCTATTTACTGGACAGTCAACATCGCATTTTAAAACGGTTTCTCGACCAACTGATGTATGAAGTGCCGGGATTTGGTGATAGTGCCATCGGGGTTGGACCATTCCACTTCGCGCATCTCGGGATAACCCTCTGGAGTGCGCTGGATGATCCCAACCGTCCCTTCCACGAAACATGGGTCGTCTGTCACAATCGTCACCATCGAGCCTTCTGCAAATTCTTCGGGGACGTATTCAAATACCTCGTCCTCCACTTCCACTGCTTCCTCCACTTCCACCACAGGCTCAACGGGCGCTTTGGCGATGAAGGTATACTCTTTGCCATCTTTGGCGGCGTGGCCCAATGCTACCAATTGGTCTAACGCGATTTCTATCTCGCGGGAGCCGAGTTTCCTGCGCTGCCACGAGCGGGATAGATTGTAGGCGGTGGTCGGACTGCCCTTCGTTTGGAGGTACTGATAGCAATTCAACTGCAACCCGGCCAAGTTCGCTTCGACCGGAATGTACTCACTTTGGATTAAGCGGAATTGCCCGATATAGAACGTCAGGAGTTGAGACGCCCGTTTGAGAGTATCAATCGTAACGACGGAGATGTCCTTCTCTCGATCGTAGTAGCAGTCGTGCAAATGTAATGCATTTGCTATGCGGAGAATGTGGTTGTTGCACTTACCCAAGTAATACGCATAGGCTGGGTTTTGGACTACTTGAATCATTGCATTCTTTTTGAATGCTTCAGACCGGGACCAATAATAGTCTTGAGCCTGAGCATCCATTGTGAGGTATTGCTCAGGAAGCGCCTCCAGATACTCGTAGAACGAGCGCAATTCGCCGAAGATTGAAACTTTTTCTCCAGTTGGGCGCATCCAAGAATCGACTTCCAGTTCGGATCTCATCATCAGCCATCGTGACGACTTCCCGTTCGGATCGGATACGCTGTCGAACATTCTTCCCGCAAGTTCAGGCTGGGTTCCGCCGCAAATATTTAACGTCTGTCCTCGCATATATAAATTATTCTTTTGATCCGAGAAAACCGATCGAGAGCTAGATGCTCCATTCCAGATTTCAAGGAACCAATCCTCTGTATCTGAAGAACTGCCTTGATATTTGCTCAATCCTAGCGTTCTCAGGATTTCGTCGCATTGATAAACCGAACCCGCTTTAGGCTCCTGTTTCGCCATGGTGCGGACAAACCCTTCGGGAGTTCCAGAATTGAAGATGCGGCAGCGTTGAAGCTTCTCAAGCTCGATTTCTAACTCTTCAATTTGCGTCTCTAGTGTCGCCTTATCGTCTTTGCCAGCGTGTAGCGCTTTCGCTATCAGTTTACGCAAGTACTTTGTCGCAGCCTGGAAAGCGAGATCGTCCTCGGATTGCATGGCGTCGAGCGGAGCTACGATGCGCTTGTTAGCCAGAGTTTTGCCGGATGATGGTGGGCCAATATCACAAGTAAAGAATGTCGCGGAAGTAAATCTGCTGTCTTCCAGCGTCGCACCCATCATATCAATTAGCCTGATGCGACTGCCAACGCAAGCTCCTATCGTAGGCAGAAGCGCGAGGATATATCTCGCAGGATTTAGCCGATCGACACGACCAGCGGCAACCATAGATGCACCCAATGGAGAGGGGAAAATGTCTTTAACATTCAACCGCTCGTCTCTTAGCTTAAGGATGCGCTGGAAGTCTACCTGGCTTTCGGCCAGTGCCTCTTTTTTCTGTTGGTCCGCATCCTTTAAGGCGTAGTAAGACTGAAGCTCACGGGGCTGGATATTCGACCGCTTGCTGATGCGTTGTAATTCCTGCGCCACCACTGGAGCGGAGAAGTTTCTTGCTCGAAGAGCATCTACTTCCTCGTATGCTTCGGTCAAACTAATTTCGGTGCCTACCACCTTCGCGGCCTTCTTCTCGGCTAGCGGTTTGCGCCATGCTTCAAAAGTAAGCGGATTATTGAGAAGCTCCAACGCAGCGGCATTGCCATGTACGGATCCATAGTCATCAATACCTTTTTCCGATCCAGCCGGGATATCGACGATCTTCACCCCAGCACCCGCTATGGAGAATAGACGGCCCAGTGTGTCCATCGCCATTGCAACCCCATCCTTCTGTCGCCAGTCGCCATCGAAGACTATCGCCACTTCCCGGCCCACTCTTGCCAATGCCTTTAGTAATGGGTGAAGGTGCCCCTGCTTTTGCCCATTCGCTACTCCAGGGATGGAGATCGCCGCCAAGCCCAAAGTCATTAGGTACGCGGCTTTCTTGGCTCCTTCGGTGACATAGACTTTGGTTGCTGGAGTCTCGAATACTTCTACCCAGAATGATGCATTAGGATTCCGCAAGAACAATGGCGTTGCCGCCACGCCCAAGGGTGATTCGTATCTAAGGAAACCACCATCTTTTTTGCGCCGGGGGTCGTCACTCTTAAACTGGAAAGCTTCGTCACAAGGAAACCCCGTCAGCGGGTCTATACCTTGAACACCCCAACCCGGAACCTTGACGGACTCCCCGTGACCACTCTTCCGATGTAGTCGGGATGCCAACTCTCCTATGCTACCGATCGTCGCAAAGTTGGCACCTAAGATCTCGTCGCTAATACCGCTTGCCGTCAACTCTTTGTAGTGGCGAGTTGCCAGTGCGGAGACTGGGGAAGGCGTCTGAAACATGGGGTTGAAGTTCATCTGAGTAGCCTTTGTGGTACTATATGGACATTAGCGGGGAATAGTTCACCCCGTGCCTTGTGGTTAAAGCGTCTTCATTGTTAGAAATGGGGGCGCTTTTAATTTGGCAGTGAATCTTTTTTGTCCCTTGGACAGATGAGACGCCCCATCAGTGTACACGAGAGATCCGTCTTTAGGCCGTTACTTTTCGCTTTGCCGTCTTCATTCGAGCTATGGCTTTTTCGATGTCACCAGGCAGAACTTTAGCCAGTTCCCAGATTTTTACCACCGCTCTAGGATGCTCTGCATCAAGGCCACCAAACTTTAGATTGACCTCTGACATCAGCCAGCAATTGTCGTCTGGCACTATTTTTGCCTTCACCATGGCATCAGCCATGCCCTCCCATTTGTTCGAGAGATCCGTGTCTCTTAGGTCCGGGACGAAGAGAGTCATTTCACACCTGAAACGCGGCCACGGGACAGGTGGAATCCCATATAGGTCATCCTCGATAACTCTTTTTTCCCACAGGTTGTATTCTTTGGAAGGGACAATAAGGCGCTTGCGTCCCTTCACAATCATCGTCTGATTGTTCTTTTTAGCCACGATTCGCCCAATGAAGACGACCGTGACATAAAGCTTTTGAGTTGCGGTGACACTAGGCATTTGAGTTGCACTCTGCGAGGTATTTTGCGGCAAGCTGCGTCCGGTTTGCGCAGCGCGATTTCTTGAAGATCGAGGCGAGGTGATTTGCGATCGTCCCGGCTTTTGCACCCAATTCAATGCCGATATATGCGTTGGAGTGACCTGCCGCCACCAACTTCGTCACCGCCAATTCCTTCGTAGTGAGCAAGTCTTTTAAAAGTGTGGACTGAGTGATGGGTGGCATAATTGTCCAATTGAGTATATGTATACATCCTAGCATTATGTCTAACTTGGCACAATGCTAGAGCCAGCGATTAATCGTTTGATTGAGCGATGATCTGGCTGAGAGTCATACCCATCTGCTTGTTCAGCCCTTCGTTACGTTGTCCACACCTTCCGATCGATAGGCAATTAGGGCATCCATGGGCACATTCGCAGGATGCGGCGAAGGTTGCGGAACCTTCAACGAATTGCTCGAATTCGTTGAAGACTTGCTCTATTGCTCCACTACCTCCCGGCGTGGTGTCATAGAGCCAGAGAGTTGTGGTGCTCAGATTTAAATCCGAATCATCATCATCGGGTTCTAGTGCGTCCTCGTCCTCGTTTTCGGCCTCGTGTGCTTGGGTCGTTACTTCGTCTACGTGGGCGTCTATGTCGTGTTGGCTACCCAACACCATCGTCGGGAAGGCGAGGTTAATCTGATGGGCTAGGGAGTGGAGGGCCACGAATTCGGGCTGGGCATTATGGATGGCTAATACTTCTCGTGGCAAATCGAAATCATCGTATGCCTGATACTCGATCGCATATTCCTGCTTGAGTGATTCTACTTTGGAGGCCAAGAATGCCACCAAATCCTTGTCAATTTTTACCTCCAGAACTGGGACGGTCATACTGACCCGATACGCCTTCTCGAAGGAGACATCATCAATGCACGTCTCCTTCTCGGTGAGCCGCGCTTTTAGGCCACAGGCTTTACCATCGGCCTTGGCAGTGCAATAGCCATCCACGATCGCATCCTCACCATGGACAACGCACACATGACGCGCCTCTCGGGACATCAATTTATAGCCACTGGTATAGTTAGTGACTTTCCCCCAGCCGAAGCCGAGGAAGAGGTTCCCGTGCTGCGTCATGACGACTGAGGATTGCTCTTGCTGGTGTAATTTCACATTCAGACCCGTTTTACTGCGAGTCCGGAGCCGATCGCTAGAGAGCAGTTTTACCGTGGCGGACAGACTCTTCATGTCCAAGCTATCGCATCGATAATGGCTGAGGGTTCCACTCTGCGATGACGTATAGATTGCACCTGTATACACGTCTCTGATGGCGGTCAGGCGGTCCATTACCTCTATCTCTTTACCATCGCAGGAGATCGTAACCTGGGTGGCATCGCTGCCTCTGATACTGATGCCCATATGCGGATAGCCGGGGCAGGTCCAGGATTTACCTTTGATTTTGGGGTATGCCTTCGATTTTCGATTATCGAATGAGTCATGCCCCCAGCCCTTGATGGCAAGAAGTCGGAGTAAGTCACCCGCACCTTCGCCAAACCATTGATCTTCCTTCCCGACTGGAATTCCACCCTCTGCCGCTGCTGCGCATAGATGACCTGCCAGAACCGACTCATACTGAGGATTGAAACTGATTCGTTCCGGCGCACCTAGCAGCCGCCGAGGTTCCCGGCCATAAAAGGCGTCGAGGGCATTGCGATCGCTGGGGCTGAAGATGACCAGTCCCTCGGACTTCCGGCCACTACGCCCGATCCGCTGGCGATGGGCCATGATGCTTCCAGCGAAACCCAACACTAGGCAAGCATCAAGCGCCGGGATGTTAATCCCTGCTTCTAAGGCTGAGGTAGAAACTACCACCTTGGTCCGCCCTGATCGCAGCGCCGCTAGTACCCGAGTTCTCTCACTATCGTTCATCCCGCCGTAGTACACATCTACTTGTGCGCCTTTAGTGGCCCCTAATTCTTTGCGCAATCGGGCAGTGAGGGTTTTCACCATGGCGCGGGAATTGCAGAAGATAATTCCGGTGATGCCGTACCGAAACCATTTGATCGCAATCTCTGTGGCGGTGGTGACTTGATCGCCCTGCGGCTTAAGTGCCAGAGTGACGCGGCCCCGATCGCCTGCACCTGATTTATCGATCACCCTGAATTCGTCGGGCGATCGCCCTGAGAATTTCTCGATCATTTCTGCCCCATTCGCAACCGTGGCAGTGGCGAACACGTACTGAATCGCTTTGGAGTCACCACCAAAGTGATCCACCAATAACTCTAGGCGGCGTCTAAGGTTCGTGAAGTGAGATCCGAAAATGCCTTGATAGGTATGCGCTTCGTCCACCACGACAAATTTTAGATTGCGCAGATACTCTCGGAATTTCTGCCATTTCTCGGGCTTTTTGGCGTTATACAGAAAATGGTTTAGCACGTCGGGATTGAACACCACTAGCTGAGGACACTGGGTCGTGTTCCAGATTGCATCCCGATCGCGCGGCGAAGTATCGCCCGTCATCACACCCATCTTGATGCGTTTTGGCAGTTGGGCATTGATTGCCTCAAGGGTTTCCACCTGATCCTGGCACAGTGCCTTTAGGGGGAAGAGATACAGTGCTGAGGCTTCTGAATCCATTAACGACTGGAGGATATGGGGATTGAAGGCGACCGTCTTACCTGATGCTGTGGGCGTCTGGAGGACGATCGATTTACCTGCCCGAAGCGCACTCCACGCCGCAATCTGATGGCTGTACAGGCTAGGCACACCCAAGGCATTTGCTAAGGATGGCTTCATGCTGGGAGGGATATTGAAGGAGCTTGCCTCTTCTGGTGCATCTACCCAGAAGTCGCTGAGGGCATCGTCGGAATGCAGTTCACGGGCGATTTGGCGGTAGGCGCTGTTGGTGATGGAACCGAGGCCGTTTGTGGCTGAACCAAGGTCCAGTATTGAGTCACGAGTGCTTAATGGCATATGTTTCGGTGATTAATGTTCTATATACATACTAGCATTATGTCTAGCCGTTAGGTAGATCTTTCTATGAATATTTGCATATGCAGAATGTCTACGGTACCATCGGGACATAATAGCTGGGGAACTATGAGCTTGGAAAGTCTGTCCGTATTTAATTTGGTCCAACTAATTTGGGCTGATGCTATGAAGCGATCGGAGGGCCACCTGACGAGTCGGAAGATGGCGAAGCTGACGGGCATCGCTAATTCTACATGGCACAAATTAATGACCGGGACTGGAGCTTTGAAGCCATCGCCAAAAACTTATATGTTATTGGCAGCTTACCTAAACAAATCAAAGCCGCCTCTGGAGACAGAAGACGGCTTTGTAATTCCTTGCGATTGGGATGCATTGCAATCGCTGGATGAAGCGTATCGCAGAAGTGGAGCAATGAGTGCTTCGGAAGCAATGGCCGAATTAAAAAAGCTTCGGGATCGGGAATCTGAATTGATTTCGATCATATTTGATATTGCAAACAGTCCACAATCGTTGGAGGGTGGGGGTCCCCAAAGTCAACGATCACGTACCGGATCTCCGGAACTGTGAAGCTAATTTCTTTGCACAAAGGCTCCAATAGAGTAAACACTATGGTTTGGATAGAATCGGGCGCTGGCTTCATTAGCGCAGCAGGATTCCCCCTTGCGCTACTAATCTCAACTGATGCGTCTAAGCCGTAGTTCTTTGCTAATTCGATCAGGGTTTCTAAAGGTGTCATGGTTTCTAGATTTGTCATTAAAGTGTTCATGAATAAATACTAGGCCGTTGCTAGATGCATCGATTTTCTTTACCTTATGACATTAATACCCTCCATTCCCAAAAGATTTCGTGAATGGAGGGTTTCAACTTAGGCCAATGTCTTGACGGGCAATGTTTTCCTATGGCGTTCTCCAAGAACATCCAGGTCTTGCTCGTAACTTGGGTACTCTTCCGTAAACAGGCTGGCTTGTTTGGGCTTCAGCGCCCACTCCCGCCACTTGCCAATCTGTTCGACTTCGGTTGCTTTGCTTAATTGGATCAGGATTCCACTGAACATCGGATCTTCCTCAAGCTGGGTATACTCCACCTCGTATTCATCCTCAAAGGTGAAGTCCTCGGCATTTGGATCGAAGTCGGATATAGAGACCGCAGCCGCAGCTACGGGCACTTCCTCGATCAGTTTGCGCAGGTTTGGTGCCACTTTGAAGTCGGCGTAAACCTCTAAATCTGTGACGATTTGCTTGCCCAAGACCGAGTTGGCTTGCACGAGCAGCCGTGGATAAGCCGTGGGTTCGATCCCTATCGCGTAAATTAATTCTCCGCTCTTTTTGGTTCGATTGACGGTGAACGGCTTAGGCTTATCTTCAGGGTTATTGCCTTCCCATTTTGCAGGCTGGGCGCGTCCAGACACATACACGGTGCCGACGCCCTGGAGGTTCTCCCTCATGGACATCTCGAAGTTGTATACAATCCGACTTCGATCTCTGTTCGTCAACGACTGGACAGGTCTGCGCCTTGCGGCTCTTAATTCCGCCTCTGCTGTAATGCCTCCCTTGACATCATTAAGTTTGATAGCTTTTGCCATCGCTAACATCGCCAGCGCTACCGTCTGCGCTTTCTTTTTTTCACCATGGATTTTGGAAGCTTCAATGGCCTCCAAATAGCTCATCTTAAGTTCGTTCTTGAATCCAATGCCGAAGGTATTGGATATTCGCAGCGAAAATGGACGCTCTGACAGCGGTTCATTGTCCTCACCCAGGACATAAAATAAATACCGCTGACTATTCTGCCAGCCTGTATTCTTTTCGGCGGCATCAAAGGCTAGACCTGCCTCCGACTTGACTATACCGTTCGTATCAAACCCAGTGGAATATGGCCCGAGGCAGACCTTTGAAGTCTTTCCCGCGAATTTTTTATTGCAGTAGACCTCTTGTACTGACTGAGCGAGGACCACAATCCTCGCTTTCTTATCCGGCTTTACGAAGTATCCAGGGGTACTGGTCGGCCCACCAAACTTGCGAACCTTACCGCTAAGGCAAGGCGATTCCATCATCCAATTATGGTCTGGAGTGAATCCAGCGATTTCTGCCTGCGATACTGGGATAAAAATCCCATAGGGGAAGTCTTTATCGGGCATCGCGGCCCACCTCGTTAGGCTCAAATCGGTGACAACTATTTGGCAGAACGGGATTTTTTTGGTGTCATCCGTTTCATGGAATTCGGCATCAAAATCGACGCCACTGAATTCGTCGAATTCGTCGAAGTCTGTCGGGACGATCGGTGGAACTGCGCCTTGGATTTCTAAGTCTGCTGCTTTTTGGAGTGTCATGTTTAATGGCTAAAAGGGGCACAACAAACCAGTTACAGAGTCACTATCAATCTTGTGGGATACACTAGATTAAAGTGTTTCTGACTTAATTTCTTGCATGTATACATATTAACATTAAGTCTATTAATTGTACGGGGTTATTAGGGGAAGTTATGAATACGGAAGACAGGATTACGGCGTTGGAGAAGCAGGTCCAGCGCAATACGCCCTTAATCAAAGGCAGTGCGAAGAAGCTGCGTGATCATCGTGCAGTACTAATTTTGATTACGTTCATGCTCACGTTGGCTGGCTTGACAATCGAGAAAGTGGCGTGGTCGAAAGAAGGCAAGCTTGACGTTAGTTTTCGGGAGGTTGGCCTTGAGGCGATCGTCGCGGGTTTAGTGGCGGCATCTTTGGTGGCAGACGGGGATGCTAAGGCAATTCTTGACCGATTTTTGAGGAAATGATGCATTTCTGGAAACGATTGAAAAAGCCGTGGCAAAATAGTAGCAGTACACCCATCCGGAAAGAACTGGATCTAATTTATGGATGGGTGTCTCTCTTTATTCCTGCGCATCAACGGTGCCCTTATGTCTATGTTTTCAGGATCACGCCACTCCCAAATGGGGGCGCTATCCCCAATGGCGTCACGCGGGGCCGATCGCTCCGTCGATTTGTACACGAAAACCTTTTCTGGGAAGCTGCGACTTTTTCTAAGTCTCCCTCTAATCAGGAGCTTGTACGCTGCTGGGATGAGATCATTCCATCGGTGGCGCGGTTGCCCACCCATCGACTAGAGATGGGCATTCTTCGCAAGAACAGCGGCCTTCCACGGAGCGCATTCTTTGTCGAGTATTTCTGCTTCCTGCCCCTCGATGGCGCATCTTCGGATCGTGTGGCGGTGCGCATCGCTGGGTTTCTAGCATCGCAACTGGAGGATACTCAAGGCTTCCAGGGCGAGGCATTGAAGAACAGCAGGGCTTATTGGCTTGCTGCTGTTTTGGCTGCTTGGAAGCGATTGGGTTAGGCGTTTTCTATGCGAATTCCAACGATCGAGGCCAACGCCTTCAAGATGTCGCCACCATAGCCTTCGGAGAATTCTACGGGCACTCCATCGACTGAAAACTTGTCGTCGCTAGTAATCACTAATCGGCTTTCCTGATCCGTTTCAAACCAATCCTCATGGTCATCTGTATCGGGCTGATGAGGGTTCTTCTCCGACTCCACTCGGTAGAACTGCCAATTATCGTTATCAATCTGAACGGTTCCGCCTGGATTGTCTCGAATGATTTGGCTTAAATCGGGAATGCTGCTCTTAGACATGGAAATCTCCGTCAGGTTTATTTGACGTGGAAGCGACTGGCCTAGCCAAACCTGGCATCCAATAGCTCTTGTGTGGATGGCGTGGGAATTCTTGAAGGGTCATCCGCTGCCACTTCTCGCCATTCAATCCAGGTTCCAGCGCATTTCAACCTTTTGTCTGATGCAGCTTTCCGAGCTTCGGAGTATCCATCGTCATCTTGCCATTCTCCATTCCCACTAACTCCATTTGGCAATTCCCAATAAATTTTGAACTGTCTCATTTTGAATCTTCTTAAGGTTTATTTGGAATCGAATCGAATCGGCTGGGTTAGCCGAATTTGGCCTTTAATCGCTCGTACTCTTGGCGATCTCGGGCATCAATCGTCACGCTCACACTTTCGGCTTTCAGCCTGAACATTTCATTTCCGATCGGCGCGGGGAAGAAAACATGAGTCAAACCTTCCGATCGCAGAATGCCTAGCACGAGTCCTGGATCTTCCCCGACAACAAGATCGCCTTCGATGACATCTAAAAATAATAGCTTTTTCTTCCCTTTATCGTAGAGGATGATGTGCGAGATGCCGATGTGGAGCGCGGTGAAGTGCTTCGTATCCTCTGTGGAGAAAACCATTACAACGTGCTCTAGGTGTCCTTGCATTTCAGTCAGAAGCTCGCTAAGACTAAGCTGGGTTGAGCCTTTGTTGCATCCGCCAGTTAAGGCGTAAAATTCAGATCTTGTCACGACAGGTACTAGGTAGGTGGACTTATTTGGCTATGTATACATACTAGCATTATGGCTAGTAAATGTACACCTATTGATCTTTTAGTCGCCGATCGACTTCCTGATACACACTTTGCATTACTTCAGGGCTAAACCGCTCACCCAAAACACGATAGGCGGTGACGCGGTGACGTTCAATCAATTCACTGTGCTTTCGGGCTTTCTCTAGTTTCTTCTGGAGAAAGCGGGTTTCAGCTTCCAACTTGATCAACGAATCTTTCTGAGCATTCGTGTCTTTAGCTTTTGCACTTCTTAGATCAAACAGGTGGGCTGTGACGGCCCCGATGGATGCTTGCTTGCAGTGCCATGCAATTCTCGCTTTTCGGCACCATTCAGCCCCTCTGCCGTCGCCCTCCAGATCAATCTGGCCCATGATGGCGATACTTTGGCTGACTAGCAAATCTTTGAGTGCGGTCGCCTGCCAAAATTGCAGATTTTTGATTTCTAGTCTGAGCAGAACGTGATCTACCGACAAATCGCTTAGAGTCCAATGGGGACTATCGGCGCTGATGGCTATCGACGAACAGTTGAGGATGGGGGAAGAACGGGTTCGCATTGCTTGGTACTAATTGGGTGGTTTATGGTTTCTTCTATGCGGATGCGACTTCTCGCCATTCAACCCAGGCTTCTTTTATCCGAGGGGACTTGTCTGCGCTAAGTTTCCAGATATTAGAGCGCCCGTCATCATCTTGCCAGTCGCCCTTACCTTTTGATCCTCTTTTTGATTCCCAGCAAAATCTGTATTGTTTCATTGAAGCCTCTTTACGCTTATTTGTATCTGTATGCAGACTAGCCTTACGGCTTGTCCATTTCGGCTTCTCTTAGTGAAAGAATTTCTCTAAGAGCATCGGCAAAGCATTCTTTTTCAGTCTTGAATGGATCTCCACAGTGATTGAGATAGCGTCCGTCTTCTAGTCGGACAACCCATTTGTATCCATTGGGTTCGCCGGGAGCATTATTGGTGAATGCGGCTGTGATCGTGATTGAATTATTCACGGCAGGTAGTAGCTGAGTGGCTTATTTGGTTATATATACATACTAGCATTGTAGCTACTAAATGTACACCCATTAATCGACCGATCGGCCTCTTGTCCTGGGTTGGCTGGACAATCGCGTATTCGGGATTACGACGGTGGCATTGGCCGACCTGATGGCCAATGCTTGCGAAGGTGAAAGTTTGGTACCCATCAGGCGATCGATCTCCTTTTGCGCGGCGATCGCGTCTGGGTGGGTTGGCCCAAATTTCAGGCCGAAGCTTTGGGCGAAAGTCTTAGCAGCGGACGGCCCGAGATCTTGGAAGGCTTCCTTTACCGAATCTGCGATCGTTTGTTGCATCTTTTTGCCTCCAATTCCATTACCCAGCTTGCATCCCAACCCTTAGACCATTCGATACCTTGAAGGCTTTGCGCTGGGTACGGGTTGAAGATGTCCCAGTGCTGATAGGCTTCTTGGCCTTGCGAATACTCATCCGTCATTCGGCCATTCTCCGGTAAGATTCCTCGCGGATATTGCCAGAAGTCTCACCGCCCAGCGTGTCTGTCAAGACCTGGTAGATCATGCGCTGACTCTTGCGGACATGGGCTTCGGATGCCTGAAGCGTAACCAATTCAGCTTCGAGACGATCGCATTTCTCGATCAGTTGATCGTATGGAGTCGGCCCATTCGTTTCCTCAAGTTGGCGGTTTCGCTTGGACACCCTTGCCAACTGATCTAGATCGAAGATATGCGCCGTCACAGCGCCGATACTAGCCTCTTTGCACGATCGGGCTAGACGCGCACGACTGGTCCAAATTTCACCTCTTCCGCGTGATTCAATGGCGATCGTGTCCCGGATAACGCACGACTGACTGATCAACAAATTCTTGAGCGCCGTCGCTTGCCAAAAGTCCAGTCTAGGCAATTCCGCTTCGAGTAGTACATGGTCCTTGGTCAGGTCATCTAGGGTCCAGGCTGGCAAGTCTGGGCTGATGGCGATCTGCGGTCTGGTGGGTGGGGCGTTAAGTGCTTGCATGGTGTTTGGGATTGGGGTAAGGGTTAGCTGAAGCTTCGGCAGATACCACCGAAGCACGGATTCAAAATTCTAGAAATGTGGATCGCAGTAGCGTTCCTGACGGTCGAGCAAGATATTGCCGCCGCCTTGTCTTTGCCATCCTTTCTTGGTCTGGCTGACCTTGATTTCCGATTCATCCGCTGTGGCAGCGTCATACTCATACTTGGCCGAGCCGTCTTGCTCGGAGCCTGAGACGATGCGCCATTTCACGGGCTTGATCCAACAGGTCTTGCCGGACTTCGCCACTTGCGTAACCTCTGCGGGACTGCGATCGGACCACATACAGATCGTGGCTTTCATTCCAACCACTGGAATGATTTCATCTGGCGTCGTGAGGCTGTTTGGGAAGTTTTGCATATCGGCTTTGGGTTGTTTGGGCGGTCTATTTGGCTATGTATACATACTAGCATTATGCCTATCTTGCTGGCAAGGCCAGAATGTAAAAAGATTGGGTGAGGCTCTTTTGCAGAATCTCACCCAATTGACGCGCTAGACGCGAATCACGTTTCGATGCTGGCCCCGTGAGGCGTCAGCATATTCGAGTTTGCCCACATCTAGGAACTGGGGAGTCGAGTAGGCTGCAACATCGTGCCAGCCATTCCAGTTCTCCCGCATCCGACAATGCATTAGAACAAAGCTGCTGTCGATGTAAGCGAAACTTTCGCTTTTCCCGATGAATCTTTTGTGGCCCACTCGTGGGAAAAGACCAGCATTGAACGCCGCCCGGAAGATTCCTTTATTGGAGAGTTCTGGATCGAACCCAGTCAAGCAAATTCGGTTTTTGTAGATTTCAGTGGTGATGGGCACGACAGGTACTTGATATGTGGACTATTTAGCTATGTATACATAATAACATTGTGTCTATCTTGCTGGCAAGGTCAGAATGCAAAAAACCCATTTTTTAGTATCAACCTGGCACCAACCGCTATCTCGTGCCGTCACAGATACCTTGCTCCCATTGGCGAGGAAACCCACGATCTCGCCATTGGGTGCGGAGCGGATGTTGGCACCTGCATAACCTTTGGCCGCGATCGTCGTGAAAGACTGTGCAGGTTTTCGTGCGGGTTTTGGTGCAGGTTTTGGACCAAAGACGAAGAACAGACCCAGTAGCACGGCGGCGATGCCTAGCCATGGGAAATCGCTGTCTCTGAAGTTTGGATGATCGGATAGGCGATCGGCTTGATACTTCATCCCGTTTGGTTTTGATATCAATTTCTCAGGTACTAGAAACCACTCGCTATCGCCACTGCATGAACCGCCCAGGGCTTGTCGGATGTGGCCCATGGTTTGGGCATAGCTCACGAATTTCTGATGCAATCGCTGCTCGACATTGAGAGCATCCTGGCATTTCTCAATCGCCAAAATCGCTACCTCTGTCTTCCGCACCGATCTCCATTCTTTTTGGATGCTGGAGACGCGATCGTGAAAATCAGGTTTATTGCTCATCCCAATTTTCACCAGTGACATCCCGCGTCCGGCCTCAATCTTCGCCTCCAATAAATACACCCAGCCCATTAGTCTAGCCCCTGGAGATAGGCTTGCACTTTGCCAGAATTTGGGAACATTGTGGCGAAGGCGTCGGGCGTCGGACAGACGTGGGGCAGCATCATCTGGATTGCTTCCACTAATTGCCCATTCCCCACGAGCGCATTCTGGGTGGCGATGATGCCGACCAATGGTGAATCGACTGATTGCCGTGATGCTTTTTCCCGCAATGTTTTTGCCAGAACCTTACCCACAGCCTTCAGTTCATCGTCTGTCGGCATCGCGGGTTCTGGTGCATTCTCGGATGCTTGGGGCACTTGAGCCAATGCCAGCAGTGCGATCGCTTCCATTTCCGGTGGCAGTTTACCGCCTCCACCCTTGGCTGCAATCATCTCCAGTAGGAACTTCTCGTTTAGCCATGCAGGGATTTCGCCTGCCGTTTCCAAGCCATCTAGTGACGTGAACTTAAATCGGCCCGTGGGCTTGATTGTAGGCAATCCATCCTCACCGACGATGGGTTCTCCAATCGCTTCAAGCCTCACGGTGGAAGCCTTGAAGACTGTCACCAGTCCTTTAGACCCAGGCAGGAATTCTGCGGTTTCGCCATGAATGATGAAAATGGGGTAGATGCCAAATTTCATCGTTTCACGCAAGCACGATTTCACCGCATCTTTAATGGGGTCGTCGTCGGCGGTGATTGGAATAGCCTGATCTTGCAGGCCAAACTCATCCCAGATATAGGTGATGTTCGCAAACTGGCTCTTTTTTACATCATCTTGCATCGTCTGCCACGCCTTGCGGATGCCATTGTAGTCGCGGGTTCCAGTCTTGAAATCCCATCCCACCAATCTGAATACATCAGGGTACGGATTGGCCGCTTCATAGTGCGGAGTTGATGCCACCACCTCATGATTCTCCATCAATAGAATCCGCAGCAGCGCCACCAATTTTACCAGCGTGGTCTTGCCCGATCGCTGTACTCCCACCGCACGGATTGGATGCGATTTGATCAGGTTCAGCATCACAGGGCAGTCTTGTTTCAATCTTGCGATCAGTTCGTCTCGGTTGGTCGGTGGCTGAAGGGCTGCGCTCATGGGTGATGGGGCGATCGCAGCTTGACTCCCTGCCACGGGCAGACCCGCGAAGGATGCCGATCCAAGCATTGCGCTGACGGTCGGAAGGTTCGCTCCCGTAGCCTCTGTCAACTGACATAGATAATCTTTCAGCTTTGCCGCTGGAATTTGCGCCGCTGGGATGAGTGCAGTCGCTACGCGCTTGGCAGTGGCCGTCAACGGCTGCCCAGATTGCAGTGCCAGAAGTAGCTGCGCTTTCACCGCTTCGGCCCCGTGCGCTTCGACCCATGACATCATGTCGCGCTCACTACTGATCAGATGGGCGATATTGCCTGGGTGTCTGCGTGTAAATTGATTGTTCTCCACGTCCGATCGCAATGTTTTGATCATCGACCATGCTGGGACTGCGGCCATCGCACCCGCCACGACTGGGCCACCCGCAATCATCCCAACCGCTGCACCTATGACGATGAACAGCAAGGGTTTCATCATGGTCTTGCCCACGGGGTTAGCGCGGACTTCGATGTCGGTTAACAGATTCGTATCCTTTGGATCGCTGAAGATTGACATTAGGGAAGCTCCTTGTTTGATCAAAAAAAATGAGTGCCGAAGCACTCACGAACGTTCGGGTTTAGTTCTCAGGTGTGGCCGTCTTTCGCGCATCAACCCACATAAAGGCCAGCAGAATTACGACTACAAAAATCTCAGTGGAAAACATACTCCATAAGAATTTCGCAATATTCTCCACATTGAATACTTCAAACCTTCCTAGCTGAATCGAAACTAGGAACTTGCCAAAATCATTGACGGGCGGATACGCCTTGAAGTTGATGATGCCCTCCACCACGAAGCAACCGAGAGCAATCCAGCCCGAGTAGGTCAAAATTGCGGCGGGGAGCTTGATTCCCTTTCTTCGCATATTCCGGATATCGGCTGAGTCCGATCGCCCTTCAAGCCCTTGGAGCTTATGTTCTGCACTCATCTCGCTCACCACTTTGCGGTGAACCTTGCGGTCAAGGGTGATGAAGATCCAGAGGCATTGACCCGTATTGACGATGAGCCATGCGACGAATGAACCCATCGCCAGGTACATGATGTTGAGGACGTCCCACGCCCAGCCGATAACGGGGATGCCGGAGGCGGTGGGAAGCGTGTCGCCGAAGACGATCGCATAAGGCGACACGTTGATGCTAATTACTTTGCAGAATAGCCCAATGAAAATCGTAAGGATGAGTAGGGCGACGATGCCAAAAATACCGTCGTCTTTAACGTCTTGGTACGCCGTCTGCACCCGGCGCGATGCTTGATGCTTTACATTGTTCCAATTTGCGTTCGCCATTGTCTAATCTCCAGTTTTAAGTCGATTGATTTATTGCCCAGTGCCCGGTCTTTGTAGCCCTGGTCTTTGCTCTAGTGCCTTCGCCATCACTCCCCGATTTGGCGTAACGCAGATGTATGAAGCCACTGCGTATCCCTTCTCGGTGTCGTCCCGCAGGACAGCGGTGGTCCCGTATGCATCTCCGACCGTGGAGCCTGCCCCCATGTAAAAATTGGGATTAGGTTTGGCGGGATTAAACCTCTTTGCATACGCCCCAGCCACAATGGGCTTTCCCTCCCTGATAGGTGCGGCTTTGTCCATTTGCAGCGTAGACACTACCTCCACGCCCCTCGAATATCGGTCTTCGGCGCACTTGGCTGATTCCGCCATCACTAATTGATTGGCAGTCATTTTGTCCTGCGCTGCCATCTGAGTCTTGGCCTCTGCCACCGATGCCGCTTGATCGGCCTGCCTTGCCTGGATGCTCGGCCATTGCCAGAAGAGCACCCCCGCAGCCAAAGAACCCACAATCAAATCACTTTTAGAGATATCCATCACATACTCCACAGGTCAACGGGTTCTTTCGCAGTCTGTACGTTGTCCCAAGCGTCATGCTCTTCGGTGGTGCGATTCCTGCCTACCACTTTGGTCATGCCGGGGATAAGGCTTTTCATGCCATCGGACACGACTTCCATCATCTTCTGTTGACCACCCTGGAGATAGGCCACACCTGCTGCGCTGAAGATTTCGGAGTTGTACCCAGCCTGTGCTGCCTGTACTAGAGTGTTGTCCTCTTGCTCCTGAAGCGCTGTCAGACTCTTTGATCCCTTCTTAGACTTCGGTACCTTGCCCTTCGGCACGACTGCCGAAGTCTGACTTAATTCGATTGCCGTTGCTGTTAATGCCATTTTATTTGTCTTGTGTAAGATAACGTTGTGTCTACTGTCTATGCGGAAAGCTGTACCTGCGCAATCTCGTACAACCGTGCGCCTTCTGCTTGAAAAAACCTCGCGTAACTAGAGAATTGACTGCGACGCTGATTCCAGCCCAGCAAAAGCACTACATCGGGATCTCCGTAAAATCCGCCTGCATTTTGCCGGATCCCTAGTCCTTTTAGCTGGCGGTACAGAGTCCGCTCTGACACCGCAAACCCTGCTCTCTTTAGACCTTCTTGAATTTGAAGCAGCTTATGCTCAGTTGCTTTCTGTTCTTGCGGAAGAACACTTCTGACTAAATCCTGAATTCTTTTGAGGTCCATACTCGTCTCCGTTTTCTCTCTCTTTCACCACCCTTTCAATATACAGCCTGTATATTGACGTGTCAAGACGTGTCAGTCATTTATTTCTAGGGACGCCAAAAAGCCGATCGAGTTGAGGCGATCGGCTTTTTGGCTTGTGGAGGATTACGGTCTGGAGACTATGAGTTCAGCGCGTCCCAGGCATTCAAGCAGTTCAGATACACCGGAGAGTCCCAGTTCCGAGGCCAGCGCCTTGCAACCATCCCAGCCAGTAGATGTCACCGTTAAGCGTCGGTCGGACTTCTCTTCGGTATAAGACGGTTTGCGAGGATGAAGATTTCGGCGCGATGCCGGATTCTCCCCTGGCTCGTATTTCTTCGGTTTTGGTGGCTGCTTTGGCATGGTTGCGGGTGCGGGTGTGCCTAGAACATAGCACACAACTCAGTGAAAGCGCCTGAAACTCTGTCACTGTAAAGGGTTCAGGGTATTGACACGGACTGACACGAGATGACACGCTTCCGCTGATGTCATGACCGTCTTTGACACGTCTTGCGCCGCAGATGACGGTCATTGCTGTATCAAGACGTGTCGATGCTCCGCAAAGTCAGTCATTGCTGTGCCAGGACGTGCTCTTGTTGAGCAAAGACGGCCATTGCTGTATCGCGGTACGCCCTGACACGTCATGACACGAATTGACACGTAAAAATAAAAAAGCGCATCGGAAACAGATCGAAAACACTGTTTTGGGCATGAAAAAGCACGATCGTGGCGTGTGATCGTGCTGGGTGGAAGTGCTTAGTGGGTGCGGCTCACCGAGTCTTCGGGCGTGAAGCCGTTGGGGTATCGCTTAAGCAGTTTCGCGTCTAGGGCATCTAGAGCCTCGTTCGTGTCGCAATGCAAATCAATCCAGTGGAAGATTAGGCGCATCTGTTCGATTAGTGCCGTCCGATCGATCGGGCGCTTGCCCATCCCATCGCGGGTAACTTTTTTGCAGCTATCCAGAAGCGCCAAACCTTTTAGCAGGATGTCACTCCAACGGGTTCCTGTTGCGAGTAATCTGACGCGATCGTCTGGGCTGAAGACTGACTCTACGGGGATATCCAAAAGCAGACACATCGCAGTGATACCCCACAGCACGTCGCCTGCTTCGACAATATCGCCTGAATCTATATATTCGCCAAGCTCCCCGGCGATATCGCAAGCCCATATCAAGAGCCACTTCTCGAATTGCTGCGGGGACTCTTGCGCTTGGGTCAGCCCGAATTGGGCTGTTCGGCTCACGATCGCGCTTGCTTTGATTGAGAAGGTCGTTGGTTCCATAATCTGTGACTAATTAATTTGCGATGACGATCGTAGCGTTTGGCAGAAGTGAATCTAAGAGGCAACCCAGTCGTGTGCCCATTGGAACGGAATGCCTGCATTGACCGCGCACTGCTGATCCTCTGGCCTGTCTCCCACAAACAGACAGTCTTCTTTGCTGATATGGTTCTGCTCGGCCAGCAAGTCAATTGCCGTCTCCACCATTCCTGGATTTGGCTTACGAAAAAGAGCTTCAACGCCATCCCAATCTAGGCAGAGAGGCCGAAGTTCAATGCTGGCGTCAACGACCCAACACTGATCGCCACCACTATCCGGTAAGCTTGGACAGAACCAAGCTTACCGGATCATCGACTGACCATCGACACTGAGCAGATTCATGGCGTACCGCATTTCTTCGATCGCATCGGCCTCCGTCTTATAGCCATAGGCCACGCCGCCCTGGTTCGAGATAATTATTGGCGTGAAGCCGTCAGCGACGTACTTAGCAACCCGGTCGAAGACGCCAGCAATCAGAAATTGATCGGTCGGATTACTTACAAAAGCCTTCGGATTTGCAGCCTGGGTGAGTGTGCCATCTTTGTCGAGGAATAGTACTTTCATGATTTTTAACCTAATTGAGATTGTTTGCAGGAATTGAATCAAACCACGAAGTTGGAGCTAACACAGGCTGAGGCACAAGCCTATTGAGCCGTGCAATCTCGTTAAACATCGCGGTGATTAATCGCGTGTTGTCGTCGGCGGAATAGACAATGCCATCGATCGCAACACCTGTTCCAATTTTCTTGTCTTGGCTATTAAGGAGCCAAGATATCTTGACTTCGGCATTGGAAAGACTAGCAGCCTTTTCCAATGCGCGATCGGGTGTTCCTGGGACGGGCTTTTCGTTTTCAGTGAGCATTTTAAATCTCTAATTAATTTGTGATGATGATCGTAGCGTTTGGCAGAAGTCGAGCCATCTGATTCAAGTCCCGCTCAGATACCAGCAAGCATCCTGCACTGATTTGGCCGGGTGCCAGATTATTCATGTGGATGCCGAAGGTGGTGCCATCTAACCCTTCTTTTTTCACCTTCCAGAAATAGGGATGAGACTTTGACATCTCGGCAGCGGACTGGAACCTGAATGGGATAAGAGCACCTGGCAGTCCATAGCTGCGGCCCGATTTCGCACCGCTTAGTCTGAATCGTCCACGCGGAGTATGAACACTCCCCACCACAGGCCAAGACAAATTGCGCCAGGTCATTCGGCCCTGGGATACCGAAACTCTTACAGCATTGACGCGATCGGCTGGGCTATCAGGATTGACTTGGTTCACGGCAGTTGTGGAAGCGAATGATTCCAGCCCGACAGACACTACGACTAGCAAGCCTAATACAATTGCAAAATCAGACATGACATTAAGTGGAGGCGACCAATGACGATCGCCGTGAACGGATTTTAAGCAGCGATCGAGCAGAAGTCGTCGGCGCATTCTACGACTGGCTTCGGAGCCTTTGAGCGCGTACTTGGTGAGACATTCTCAACTCCGATCGTGATTGGCTTCAAAATCAACCGATTGAACTCACCCAGAGCCAAACCCGCCGAACGATCTAATTTTTCGTAGATCGCAAGCTGAGGTTCGGCATCCGCCCAAGTCTCTTCGTCAACCTGAGATGGGTCAATATTTAAATTCAGTAGCTCATTAATCCGATCGCGTAATGGCACGAAATCAACATTCGCTACATCCTCATTGGCCTTAACCAACTCGAAGACCATTGCGGTCATTGCCGATCGGCGTTTCCGGAATTGTTCGGAAATCGCTGAGTGCTCCATTTTGGGAATTTTGTAGAGCACTGTCGCAAGCGCCTCTTCCTCTTTCTTGAGGCGGATGAATTCTTTTTGGAGCAGTGGGACGGTGGTGGATTTCATTTGAATTTCTCTCTTTTGTTCGAGTGAATGGTTTAATTTGCATCTATATATAGATATTAGCATTGTGGCTACTAAAGGTATATAGATGATCGGAAATTAGGCTGTGGGTTGGCGTACTGCTGCGTCTTGGACTTTATAGTTGAACCAGCCTCCCTCGCAGCCATACCGCTTAGATCTGGACTGTCGCCCAAGAAAGTAGTGCTTTCCGTTCCACACAAATTCTCGGTGATTGAAGTCATCGACAATCATTTGGGCTTGACCTTCATCTACCAAGGTTAGAAGTTCGTTGATGTTTGGCGACGCAGATCCAGGAACAACATTTTCTATGTACATTGGAAGCACTGGGTAGGTGATCAATTTGTATCTATATACATACTAGCATTACGGCTATTAAATGTACATAGGCAATCGAGAATTAGGCTTTGACTTTCCATCTTCTCAAAGCTGCGGGTGTCAGCCTATAGACTCTTGCCTGCATCGGCTGGTCGTGGGCATCCGAAGGGCGATCGCCTCTCCGGTGACGCCCAACTCCGCGCGGGATTCGATGACATCGATAATCTCCCATGCCGTGATGATCGATGCGCGGAAGTAAATCCGCTGTAAATCATTAAGGCGCTTTTTGAATGCCCCATCGTCATAAGAGGCATTCAGTCTTTCAAAATTGGTGGTTGCCATTATTCGGGACCAAAATCACTTATTTCTTAGCCGCCGCCTTTCCAGTCTTCAGCATGGCGTCGAGCGCCTTCCGAATACGCTCGAAGGCTGCTGCGTTCACCGTTTCCTTTTTGATTCGGAATAATTCACGAACAGCGTCGGCATCCTCAACTCGCAATGCCAGCCATTTCGCCTCGTATGCGTCGTATGCCAGCGTTACAAATTTCGCCATTTCGCCATCGTCTAAATCATCGTAGCGGTGCTGGATGATCATCTTCACGGCAAGCAGTGATAGCGGCTCGGGCTGAAGGTCGAGCAGGATTGGGATCAGAAGGCGGCGACGTGCTGTTAATGTCTTGGCACGTCGCCTTTCGGGTGATGTCTCGCGCTCACTGATGGCAGCTTTCGCCTCTACGCTTAGAGTGGAGGTACCATGCCCTTCCACAATCTGATGGCAGTATTTGCACAACCCCTTGGCGTAGAGCTTCTTGTCGCAGGTCGGCTCACTAATCGCCACAAGCCACAGCTTGAAGGGGAAGTATTCAAAGGCTCCCGCCCAGAAGTGGAGCAGCGCGGCAGTCTTTGGGCATCGAGTGATCCGATTCACGATCAGATTTTTTCGCCCACCCGCCTTCATGTAGATCAAATCGTTGACTGAGTATTTGGCATATTTGAGATCACCGCCGATCGCACGGCGGAATCTATTCTCAATAGTGGATGCAAAGTTGGCGTCTGGAGTGCGCCAAGCGATCTGGGCCGTGGTCAACCAAGTCCCCTCCCACCAAACCTCGATCGAACTATTCTCACTCCATCGCCAATCTTTGTTTTCGATAATCATAAAATAGGACAACATAGCACTATGGCTATGTTGTCCTATTTTATAGCTGTCCGTCTGTCTATTTTGTCCACGAAACTAATCTCGTCATTTCGTAGTCATTGATAAGAATACCCATCCTGTTTATGAATAAATTTTACCGATGTCATATCTCCCACGACAAGTCGGTACTCTCCGATTTTTATCTCTAGCCCGTGTTCGGTTGGGGTCTTGACTCTGCCTTTATGGGTTCCTACTTCAAAGCGCACCTTAGGCTTTGTTAATGTGATTGAAACAATATCTCCCGTCTTGCAATGCGTGAATGATTGTTTTGGTTTAGAGCATGGAAAGCCGTACTTATTGATGCGGCACATCTGCCTAGACCCATGCCCAGTAGCCTTGATTCGTAGAGGCTGTGATGTCAGTACAGAAAGGGATTCAAGATCGCCCACACACGCCGCGTCTAACCAATGAGTCTTTTCCAGCTTTAGGCGGGTACGATTAAATTTAGTCTTGCCACCCGACCCGGTACTCACTGGCAATCCCGCCTCTTGCAGTTGATTGAACAACGCCCATCGGGTAGAATTCACTGCCGCTGCGTCTTTCAATGGGCGTTTTTGTTGAGCCTTAATCCTCTTAAGTAGGTCAGGCTTTTTGCTTAAGAACTGTTCAATATCTTGGGTTCCTTTTTTGAGGTTACATTTCTCGCAAGCTAGGCAGAGATTGGAGATTCTATTGGAGCCTCCCTTCGCTTTGGGGTGAATATGTTCAATCCGCAAAGGGACATTCTCAATCCCGCAATAAGTACATTTTCTGTCCCACTTGTTGAGCAAGTACTCACGCACTTCAAAACCAGCCAACGTTCCTTGGGTGTATTCAGTTCCAGAGATTTCAGGATTCTCGTGTTGTTGCAAGTCGAACCGCACAAGCTCTTGAACAATCGAACCGATCGGGGCCAGCTTGATAAATCGCTTTACCCACGTAATGGTCGTTTTTACCCTATGAGCAAGACTCGGAGCCAACCAACCTTTAGGACGAGTACGATTCAGGAACCGGGCTTGGCGGTAGCGGCAATGACGCGCTCTACGCCCCATACGAACGGCGCGACGTGACTCTAGCGACATCTTGATAGCCTGACCCCGATGGGTTAACTCTGCTCCAAAAACCACCTTCTGACCTTGTACTAAAGCAATCCCAGTCACTTTAGAACCGGGGTCAAGTTTTAACTCGATTGGTTCAGGATTAGCTGTGACGGCTTTCTTGAGGACGATCGTGAATGGATATTGACGGTAGATGGCAGCTTTACCCGCTTCTAATAGTTTTCTGGCAATACACGGAGTGCAGGGGATGAGCGGCTTTAAATTCGTATCGATTACTAGAACAAAATTGGGCTTCAACATTTTTGCGTTGGTTCCTAAAAGTAATGTTTGCTTCAACCTTGTTATCTGAGCTTGTCAATCTAAAGACACTTCGCTTTCGTAATGTTTAATCAGTAGAGACAGAGCAGGGGACTAGCGAATCCCAGGGTGTCATGACTCAAATAACGTTTACCCCGTTAAGGGTGGTCTGGTTCGCACTGGTCACGGATTACTCCGTTTCACAATACTCTCCACGAAATTAAGTAGCCAGACGCCCTGAACCTCGGTTATCAATACTCATTCGGTCATCTTCCTTTGTTGCTATGTCTATATATTAGCATTATGGCTACTTAAACCACTAGGGCAGAAATACCCAGAACCACTCTTCTCCTTTTGGCTTGGCACCGGGCTTAAACCGAGTCTGGTGGTTGGTTGGCGCGGCGCGGACGCTGTAGCCATGCTGGAGGGCGACATCCAGAAATTCGGAGTGTAGCGACTGAGAGAAGTTGTTGAAGACGCCGATGCATCCATAATTGCGTCGCATCGCCATCTCCACTGGAGGCACTGCGCATGATTCCCAGTCCTGGCCGAAATAGGTGTCGGAGCATATCTGATACGGCGGATCGCCAAAGAACGAAGCGTCCGAGCCACTAGCACTTCCGATCGCTTGGTCCCAATGGTCCGCACTTACGTCGGGCCGAAGTGATACAGGATTAATTAGCCGACCACGCTTTGTCATTCCAGCGATCTTGCTCATGCACGGCTGGATGTTGTGCCGCCCTTTGCCGTGTCTCATGCTATTGCCGTAGCCGAGGTTATTCAAAATAACGAAAGCCTCCTCCGATCGCCACGGCGAAGTCAACCCTTGCAGGCCATCCCGCAATTCGACCCAAGTGGCCTTGATGCCAATCTGGAGGAATGACTTCAAGACCATTTCTGCCAGTGCCTCTAAGTCAATATCTACTTCATACAATCTCCTGAGTGGTGCAAAGCTTTCACCACTCACCACCACCACTTCTTCTGCCGAGAGATACGTCTGGAGGACTGCCCACGCCAATCCTCCACCACCAAAGAACCCGTCTACCACGATCGAGGTTTCTGGAAGTTTTGCGTCTTTCAACATCTGCGCATGGCGCTTCTTGCATCCCAGGTAAGCCATTATTGCGCCTCGAAATTTTGGAATTCGATCGTAGCTTCGATCGTTTTTTCGCACAGAACCGAAGGCAACTTTGGCCCTACTATCCCACGCCAGAACATAGCGCATTCATCCCCAGCTTGGGCGGGACAGCCACCCTCAATCCATCCCAAGGTCAGGTGGAAAGGCTTTGGCATAGGCAGCAACAGACGCCTGATCTTTAGAACCCGATCACCAACCTTTGAACTTACCAACTCGCAGGTTAGAAACGTCGTCTTCTCTCCATAAACAAGCCACCTCGATCTGAGGCGGATTACCTCGCCTTCCAAAGGCGACGCCTCGTCAGGGATTTCGCCATAGGCAATTGTCATACCTAAGCGCTCAGGCCGTTTTTCGTATCGGCTATCGATCTCTGCGTCGATTGGCATACCTGAATATGCCTTGAGTAATCCCCTCATGCCGCCACCTGCTCAAAGTCTTCAAACCCATTCAACACGCGAAGCTGGCGGTTCATGGCTCTGTGGGCCGTTGTCTCAACAGCCCAATCATTGACTATTGCAAGAATATCGTCCACCATCACCGCCCTCGCAATTGGCACACGGCGATTCTTGGACTTGTCCCATGCTCCAACCGTATAGGTGCGATCGAACTGATCGCACCTAATCGAAACCTCACTGAAACCAAGTTTCTCGACCGCAGTGGAGACATGGGCGTGGATGAGATCGAACGCCGTGCCCTCGGATGCGTCGGCTTGGTCAGCATAGGCATCGCCCTTGCCCTGCTCCCAGTACGCCGACCCCGTGTCATGGAGCCAATACCCAATACTCTCCAGCGTGACCTCTTTTGACTGCCCAGCTAACCCGGCATTGTAGCAATGACTCTCCACATCCTCTTCTGAGACGAGTAGGCCGGAATCCTTGGCCTTCTTGACAATCTTATAAGCGTTAGTCACTGCTGTGCGGTGACGGGCATTGATACCAAACAGCGCAGACTGAAGCGGGGTATCTATGGATGCTTGGTGTGCAGCCAGGTTCCAAACTGCCAACTCGGTTGGGATCTGGATTGAGGTTTCGCCGTAGTAACCGATCGGGTGAGTCATGGGGTTTGGGTAGGTAACTAATTTCTATTTGTATATATATTAGCATTGTGACTATTAAATGTATAGTCAATCCTTTGTCCAATTATCATCACCCGCCAAAAAGCACTCCCGACCAAAACACCCAATCACCACCCACTCCCACACATTTACCGTTGGCGAGAGAATCTAGTTTGGGCGTTATTTTAAAATGGCTGATGATATTGTCCACTTTTAGGATGCAGCTTGGATACGCCCTTCTTTTCAGTGCCTATCCTCTTAAACCTTTACTGTATATAGGTTCTATATATACGCATTTTGGTAATTTGCATTTGCCGCAGAAGAATGCACAACCGATGGTTGAAGCCTCTCGGCTGGTGGCGGTGAAGATCGCTCGGGGGTGGCAGC
>ENA-OFCD01000374-OFCD01000374.1-metagenomes-genome-assembly--contig:-NODE-374-length-29274-cov-3.800267_pt1 | contig 29274 bp, 23 predicted proteins | sample MGYA00153392_OFCD01 | MGnify analysis MGYA00153392
GATCCCGTCGTCGGGAATCGTCGCCGTACAGGAGTACGACTCCTCATCCGCTCCTAGGGCTCGCTCGCTCTCGACGAAAACCACCACACTCCTGGTGAGATCGGTGCTTTAGGATGCTGCCGTGCGCGCGTTCCTTGTCGTGATCGGCCTCTGCGCGTGTACGCGCGTCGAGACTCGAGATTGCCCGCAGGCGGCGGTCGCCAAGGTGGCTCTGGATGCGTCGGGTCTCGTCGCGCCTCCGCTGTGGCCGGCGCTCCCGAAGACGACCGCGGAAGCGGATGCGCTGCTCGCCACCTCGCGCAAGCGCCCCTTCGAACAGGTGAGTCCTGTCGACGACTACGACATCGACTACGCGAGCACGGATCTCGTGAACGCTCGCGCGGGCGAGCAAGACATCGCGGCGGCGCTCACCGCGTGGCTAGCCGTGGATCCGACGCAGGCCGCATATTTGATCTTCGGCGGTACGCACGATTCCGCCCTTCAGCTCGATCTCGTCGCGCGTGTCGTGGCCCGAACCAAGGGGCTGTGGGCCGTCGCGTTCGAGCAACTCCGTGCGTCGGGCGGGTGGACAGATGCACCTGCTGTAACGGATGCGGACGACACGGATCTCGCGCGTCTCGTCGCGCATCAAGACGACGCACTGGACTCGCTCCGCGATCGGCAAGCGCGACTCGACTACGCGGCGTGGAAATTCGGTTACGTGTCGCGCATGGTCGACGCCTTGCTGATGGCGCGCAACGCGGGGATCGTCCCGCTCGGCTGCGACATGCCCGCCTCCGTGCGCGACGCGCTGCCGAAGGATCTGCCCGACGATCGCCTTCTACGACTGCGCGATCTTCACTTCGCGCTCTCTGCGCAGACGAGTCTCGCCGCGCTCACGGCAGCTCACTTGCCCGACAACTTCGATCCGGAGGATCCCCCTCCGAGAGCGCGCGCCGCGTTCTTCGTCGGCGCGAACCACGCCTACAAAACAGGCCTGCAAGCGTTCTTGCCTGCCAAGTCGCGCGCCATGTCGGTCGTGTTGGTCGGCGGTCGGGAGGAGGGCTTCACGACGCGGCCCAAGCTGCGCGCGATCGATCCGCTCCTCATCAAGCTCAACGGCGACACGAGCATGCTCATCGTGCCGGAGGCGTCAGCGCCGATCAATCGGATGAGAGATCACGGCGTCCCGATCCCGCCGAGTGCGCCGAGCTCACCGGCGCCGTCGAACATCTTCGTGTCGAGCGACGTGCCGATCACGTTCGAGCTTCCGCGCATCAAGCTCGCGGTAGACAAGCGCACGGAGTCCGCGAGCGTGCGCGCGAGCGCGTCCGGCGTGTGCGCGTAGTCGACCGCGACCAGCGGCGCGCGCCCGACGAGCTCGAACCGCCCGGGAACTCCACGCCGGAGCCATCGAGATTACCGAGCACGACCCCTGACGGTTTCGCTATGGTATCGGGCCCAATGGATCACGTAGACCCGAACCTCCCCCGTCACGATTTCGGCTGGTACAGCCCGCGCCTCGGCATGGAGATGCCCATCGTGCGCTACGGCAACTGGGGCCATCCCCTCTTGCTCCTGCCCACGGCTCAGAGCGATCTCTACGACTGCGAGCGCTTCCTGCTCATTCGAGCGATCGAGCACCACATCATGGCCGGCCGCGTGAGCGTGTTCTCGATCGACAGCATCAACGCGCACGCGTGGATGGACGACAAGGTGCCGGTGCCCGAGGCCGCGCGTCGCCAAGCTCTGTATTCCGCTTACGTCGAGCAAGAGGTCGTCCCGCACATCCGCCGCACGGTGGACGATCCCGACGTGCGCATCGGCATCTCCGGCGCGAGCTTCGGCGCGTTTCACGCCGCCAACCTGTTCTTCCGCCGGCCCGACATGTTCGACACGCTCATCGCCATGAGCGGCTTTTATGATCTCGTGCCCGGCTACTCGCGCGGCTTCATGAATGACGATCTCTACTTCAACAACCCGATGAGCTTCATCCCGAAGATCAACGACCCACACACGCTCGATCTCATCCGCAATCACAGCCAGATCCACATCGTGAGCGGACAGGGCGCCCACGAGGCTCCGCACGCGTCCAAGCGGTTCTCGCAAATGCTCTGGGACAAGGGCATCTGGAACAACCTGGATTTGTGGGGCCATGACATGAAGCACGACTGGCCGACGTGGCACCGCATGCTCGATCACTATGTCGGGGAGAAGGTCGGATGGTGAAGGGGAGGGCGCTGCGCGTTGGCCTCTTGGTGGGCCGCGAGAAGTCGTTTCCCGAGGCGCTCATCCTCGACGTCGCGAGCCGCAAAGCGGGAGTGACAGTCGAGTACGCCGAGCTCAGCGCGCCGTCCGCTCTAGAGGCGCCTCCGTACGACGTGCTGGTCGATCGCATCTCGCACGAGGTGACGGTCTATCAACCGTATTTGAAGTTGGCGGCGCTCTACGGAACGCGCGTCGTCAACAACCCGTTTTGGCGCATCGCCGACGACAAGTTCTTCAACGCGGGATTGGCAAGTAGGCTCGGGCTCGCCGTCCCCAAGACTCTCCTGTTGCCGCAAAAGACTTATGGCCCAGACGTAAACTCTGAGTCGCTCCGCAACTTGCGATATGTCGATTGGGAGCAAGTCGCCCATCGATTAGGCTTCCCCATGTACCTCAAGCCTCACTGGGGCGGCGGTTGGAAGGCCGTGTCGCGCGTCACCAACATGAGCGAGCTCATGGCCGCTTATGACAAGAGCGGTCAGTTGACCATGATCCTCCAAGAGGACATCCATTGGACTCAATACTTGCGCTGCCTCGTGATCGGCCAGCGCGATGTGCGCCCCGCCCTCTGGGACCCGCGACTGCCACACGCGGAGCGCTACAAGCGCGCACACGAGACGATGCCCCGCATGAGCGTAGAGCTCACCGAACTTGTGATGGACGGCGCGCTCAAGATCACGCAAGCGCTCGGCTATGACATGAACACGGTCGAGTTCGCCGTGCGTGATGGCGTGCCGTACGCGATCGACTTCATGAACTCCGCGCCGGACTTCGACATCGCCTCCTTGGGGCAGGCGCATTTCGATTGGGTCGTCGGACGCATGAGCGAGCTCGTGATCGATCTGGCGAGGACGCCCATCCCGCAGCGTTACCGCTGGGATGATCTACTGAGGGGGCATTAGTCGTGCACCCGCCGCTCCGACAAAAGTTCAACGCCGTCTACACGGACGCGCTCTTCGGGCGGTACCGCGATTGGCTCGTGGAGCGATTGGGGCCTTTCCCGTTTCGGCTCGCGGAGACTCCGCTATTTCTCTCCAAGCGACTCCGCGATCACTTGGCGCAAGCCTCGCTCGACATCGTCGCGCAGCTGAGCGCTCCGGCCGCACTCGGCGCGATGATGAAGGCTATCCCCGACGAGGTGCGCGCGCCGCGCATGTCTTCGTTGCCGGACTGTGTCCAAGTGGATTTCGCGCTCGTGCGCTCCGAGTCCGGGGAGATCGAGGGGCGCGTCGTGGAGCTCCAAGCGTTCCCGTCCTTGTACGCGATGGAGACCATAGAGTCCGACGCCTGGAACGAGCAGCTGGACGGCGAGTGGACCTGCTTTTTCAACGAAGATCGCGCCGCGTCCATCGCGCTGATGAAGCAGTGCATCTTGGGAGACGCGACCACTCGCTCGACGGTGCTCGTGGACTTTCAGCCACACGCGCAGAAGACGGTGCCCGACTTCAAGGCCACCAAGCTGTTGTTCGACGTGGACTCGGTCTGCGTGACAGACATCGAGAAGGACGGCAAGAAGCTCTATCGTCGCGTGGACGGCAAGCGCGTCGCCATCGAGCGCATTTACAATCGATTGGTGTTCGACGAGCTCGCGGTCAAGGGCGTCAAGATGCCATTCGACTGGAGTGACGATCTCGACGTCACTTGGTGCTCGCACCCCAATTGGTATTGGGTGTGGTCCAAGTATTCGTTGCCGCACCTCGATCACCCGACGGTCCCGAAGACGCGCTACTTGTCCGAGATCGAGCGCATCCCGGAGGACCTCGAGAACTATGTCCTAAAGCCGCTATTCAGTTATGCGGGCTCGGGTGTCATCGTGGACGTCACCCGCGAGGCGATCGATGCGGTGCCTGAAAATAGGCGCTCCGAGACGATCCTGCAGCGCAAAGTGGAATACGCATTCGCCATCCCGATGCCGCACGCCAAACCCGGTGAAGAGCTGGGCGCGCACAACGCAATCAAGGCGGAGGTGCGCATGATGCTGATGCGCGCAGGTGACGGTCCCCTCGTGCCACTCTTGCCACTCGTGCGATTGTCACGCGGCAAAATGTTAGGTGTCGATCAGAACAAGAGCGCAGAGACCGCGTGGACCGGCGGCGCCGTGGGTATTTGGTTGTCGGGCAAAGGCGACTAGCTCGCACGAGCTCGTCGCGACTCCATCCGATAGCGTTCGCGAACTCCGACAACACCTCGAATCCGCCGCCACCGCCACCGAACTGAGGGTCGTCGTCAGTCGCTCAGCGCAGGCGTAAGCGAATGGGGCCGCGCGCGCGGTCCGGGTGTACGACGACTCCACCCTGCACGATGTCGATGGTGGCCCCATGCGCGAGCCGACGTGCGGCCGCGCGCACGGCCTCCATGCGCTGCGCCTCCTGCTTCTCGTCGTCGGGCAGCACCTCGGACGGACAGATCGTGGCGCCTCGGGCTCGCTTGCCGAGGAGGGCGAGGATGCGCGTCTCGAGCTCGATTGTCTCGTCGCGCCCGCGTCGCCCTCGGCAGCGATCGCTGCAGTGGACGACCTCTGCCCAATTGCGTGCCCACTTCTTTCGCCACGCGAAGCTCCGGCCACACGTCCCGCACACTTTCTGGGGGAGGTTCAAGGGCCGAGTCGCGCCCCCTTGGCGAGCAACTCACTCGTGCGCGCGAAGACCTCGGCGTCATGCGCCCGCTTTTCTTGCGATCGCTTCCGCACGGCCGAGAGCGGCACGATCATGCGAGCGTTGCCGGCGAGCGCGGCCTCGTGGCGCGCAAGAAAGGCCCAGTACATGGGCGTGAGCGGACACGTGCTCGCCGGATCGAACGCGCACTTGCTGCAGTAGTCGCTCATGCGATTCACGTAGGCGGCGCCGGCGATGTACGGCTTCGTGGTCATGAGATCGCCGGTCGCGTAGGTGCCCATGCCGAGTACGTTCGGCTCCACCACCCAGTCGTACGCGTCGGTGTACGCGGCCCAGAACCAATCGGTCAGCGCGCGCGGCGAGACGTCGAGCAACATGGCCACGTTCGACAGGATCATCAGCCGCGTGATGTGGTGACTGTAGCCCTCGCGCCAGACGTCGCCGACGACCTGATCGAGGCACGCGAGCCCCGAGGGCTTTCCCCAGTACGCGGCCGGTAGCGGACGATTCGCGCCGAGCGCGGAGGGGTCGCCGTTCGGGGTCGCGGGGTGGCCGGGGATGCGACGAAACCCGTCGGTCGCACGGTGGACGTGGCGCACGAACTCGCGCCATCCGAGGATCTGTCGGACGAAACCCTCCTGGCTGGCGAGCGGGAGTGGAAGCTCGAGCGTGCGTGCGACGACGTCGCGCGGGAGCAGCCGATGCAGGTTGAGCAGCGGCGCAATTCGCGTGTGAAAGAGTCCGCTGGACCTCGTGCTCATCGCGTCCTCGTAGGGACCGAACATCGGCAGGCACGCGCTCTCCGCCCATTGCCACGTCGCTCGCGCATCACTCGCAGTCGCGGGGAGTGTGGTCAGATCGAGGCTCCCGGGATGAGCGGCGAAGCGGGACTCGACGAGCTCTCCGACCTCGCGTGTGATCGCGTCGGGAGTAAAGCGAAGCGGGGCCGGCGCGGGCGGCGTACCACGCCACGGCTTGCGGTTCTCGGCGTCGTGACTCATGCGACCGCCGCGAGGCTTGCCGCCGTCCATCAGCGTACCCGTGCGTCTCCGCACGGCGGCGTAGAAGCGGTCCATCCGCCAGGACGCCTTCCCGGATTTGTCGGCCGCGGCGGCGAAGTCGGCGTCGGTCGTGAGCCATCCTTCGTGGGGCAACACCTCGAGAGCCCCGCGGCCGATGAGCGCTTCGAGGTCGACGCGGAGCTCACGCTCGGCGGGCTCCATCATGCGTAGCGGACCGAACTCGGCGGCGAGCGGCAACAGCGCGCTTGCGTAGTCATCCGTCGCTTCGACGTGGCGCACGGCGACTCCGCGTTCGGCCTGCTCAAGCGCGAAGTGGCGAAGGTTCGCGAGCACGAGCGCGAGTTTCTGCTTGTGGTACGGGCGGCGCTCGGCCTTCTTCGGACATTCGACGAGAACGATCCCGAGCTCGTCCGCGGGTTCGCGGGAGAGCGGCCCGAGATCCGCGGTGAGCTGATCGTAGGGCACGAAGAGCCAGCGACGGGAACCGGTGGTGCGCGGCGCGTGCTTGGCGAGGGCCTGCGCGAAGGCGCTCGTCGGCCCGCGTTCGAGAGTCGTGCGAGCGCGACGTCTCACGGGTGCGCGCTGGGGAGTGCGCGTGCTTCGAGATCACGCCGTGGGATCGTACGGAGAGCGCTCATCTCGGTCGCATCAAGGACGACAGGCGGTGCCACGCCAGCGCTCTCGGCCTCGGACCAGCGCGCCGCGCACAGGCACCAGCGGTCACCCGCGCGCAGACCGGGGAAGCCTCGCGCTGGCGTCATGAGATCGTTGCCGCGACTCGCGGTGAAGCGGAGAAACTCGTCCGTGACCTTCGCGCAGACAACGTGGACACCAACGTCGTCGGGCCCCGTCGCGCATCGCCCGTCGCGATACACGCCGGTCATCGGCTCCGTCGAGCAGGTGGCTAGAGGCGCGCCGTCGACACTGCTGGCGGTGTCCCGGGCCGGCTTCTCGGCGCGCGGAGGAATCACACAGCTCGCGGGCGTTGCAAGGAGGGCGGCCGACGGCGCGCTCGCGGGAGTGTTGCCAGTCGTCGGCGTTGGAGCCGGCGTGCACGCCGAGACGAAGCCCACCAATGCGCCGAAGGCTCGAACGGACGAAGCAAATCGAGTCATGGTGCGAGAGGAACTAGGTGCGTGTGGCCTGGCTGTCTAGGGGCTCACGGCGCTCGGGTCTCATTTCCACCCTCCGTTCCTTCGCGCCAACACTGCGCGCTCCGTGGCATCGAGCTGAAAGAGATGGATCCACTCGTTGTCGACGAGCTCGCGTACTTTTCGATGCTTCTCGAGCACGCGATCGATCGCCAGACGCGGCGCTTCGATGAACACACCCAGCCTCAAGGGTGGATGCATCCATCGCTCGCCGTCGTGCAGAGTTTGGAGCGGCAAACCGATCCGAAGATCTCCGCCATTGCCCTCGAAGATGCCGATGTGCCCGCCCACGATGTTGTGGAGCACCTTGTCGCCGCAGCCGTAGCGCGCGTTGTCCACCGTCGACGCGTAGTACTGGAAGTTGATCCAGTGCGCGACGATCAGGGGGCCGGTCATGATGGCCTCGAGGATCGTATCGTCTGCGTCATCGTCTGCGCGATAGTCGTGAAGGAACACGCGTCCTTCGAGATCGATATGTCGGCTTCGTTCCCGAGGAGCCACGACGAACAGGGCATTGCCCGCGAGACCCCACTCGGGACGCACTTCGGCCCAATCGGTCGCGCGCTGTACGACCGCCGCGTGCAGTTTGGCGTCCGAGAGCTCGGCGAGGCCGAGCCTCGGCGCACGCTCGCGCCTCGTCACGACGCTCGCGCGATCGAGCGTCGCCCGCACGCCTTGGAGATCGGCCTGATGCGTCGGGCCGTGTGTGCCCTCGTCGAAAAGCATCACTTCGTCGGTCGTCGTGTTGTGAAGCGCTGCGACGAAAATCGTGGTCGTCGGGATCTCGATTCCGCGCGCGACGAGCCCGGCCCGGACATCGGCTTCGCCTAGGAGAGCCGCCGCGGCCCGAGCATTCACGGCGCCGGGTTGGCCGCAGCACGCGCCGCAGTCGAGACCAGCGGCGTGCGCATTGTTCTTCGTCTGGCTTCCATGACCCACGAGGAGGACGACGCGCGCGAAGTCTCTCGTGAGCCCCAGGGTCCGAAGAAAACTCTCGGCGATCTCGCAGCGCTCTTCGGTCGTGATTGCCGTGCCGTCGACGCGACTCGTAATCCGAGGCATGCGCATCTTGTCCTCGATCGCGCTGAGACCCGCGCGCTCGTGGTGGTCCGGATCAAGATGGTCCGACCCACGCGCCCCATCAGGGACACGGCCGAACGTGTCTTTGAACAGATTGTGCGCGAAGAGCAGACCCACCGAATCGACATACGCGAAGCTCGAGAGCGAGCTCGACTTGAATGCCTTCCAGGCATAAGCGGCATCGAGGCGCGCCCGGCGCTCGGCGAGGAGACCGGCAGGTACGCCCGTGTCCGTGACGCGGTACTTCGGCGCCAAGAGCCCCGGCAGCTGCGGTCGTGCGTCGTCCGCGGCGAGCGGCGCGTACTCGATCTGCAGGCCGAAGAAGCCTGCGACCCCCAGCGTCTGGATGTCTTTGCCTTCCGCCTCGAGCGCGCGCCGAAAGATCTCCGAGCGCACGTCCAGGCAAAACGCGGCCTGCAACTTCGGCGTTGCCGGGCGCTTCGCGTCGAACCCAAGGAGCAGCCTCGTGCGCACTGGGGAGAGGTACGCCAACTCCACCGCGCGTTGGAGAATCCAATCTTTTGATCGCGCCGTTCGCGCGGCAAGATCGATCGCGGGCCAACTCGTCATCGCAAAGCGCCACTCTGCGCGGATTTTTTCGTCACTCGAAGAGAAGAGGATCCATTCCCACGCGAGGCGAATCGCCAAGAGCTCGCGGAGGTGGTCGTCGTCCCCACCGTTGATCCTCGCGGTCCAGCGAAGGTACGCGCACCAGGATGCCCATCCGTTGACGTCGAGGAGCAGCGCCGAGAAGTAGCGCTCGCGCTCGGCCTCGGGCACGGCGAGGTCCTCGGTGCCACGAACGAGCATTTCGTCCGCCGTGCTTGGCAGCGCCGCCACCGTGGATCGGTACGCGCCGAGCTCCATGAAGAAGTGCGGCTTCCGATCGGTATGGGCCTGCTTTCGCCAGCTCGCGTAGAAGCCTCCTTCTCGGACTCCGCTGATCTGCGCCTGACCCTCGCCGAAGTACGAGCCACAGAATCGACTGATCCCTTCCATCACGAAGTCGCGCCAAGTGAGCTCGGAGTCGCGACGACGGAGCGCCTCGAGCACGTCGACCACGAGCGGCCGGCGGGAGGGGATCGGATCGCCGGTCCAGAAGAGCGCGATGAGATCGTCCTCGGTGAGCTCGGATGTGCTCTCGGCGATGGCCTCGCGCAAGTGCTCGGATCGAAGGCGTCCTGCGCGCCACTCCTCGGCGTACCACTCGCGAGGCATGAGGAGGCGTGCGCCCGAGAGGGCCGCCAGCTCCGCCGCGGCGAGAGGAAGCCGCTTGTCGATGCGCCCCCAAAACGGATTGACGGCGATGAATCGGTCGAGCGGCCAGGTCGGTGCGATGCGCGTACACGCGCGTTCGGCGGCTTCCTTCAGCGTGACGAGGTCGGTCATTCGAGCCCCGGCGGCCAGAGGCGGAAGGTGACGCGCGTGAACCAGTCATCGATGTAGAGGCCGCTGAGGAGATGCGGTTGGAGCCAGTTCGCGAAGCGGCCGCTCGGCCTTGTCTGCAAGATTGACTGGGTGAGAAAGAGCACGACGAGTCCGCCAAGGACGAGCGACCATTGGGGAGTCGATGTCGAGGTGCCCATGGTGATCAAAGGAGCGATCTCTTCGAACGCGAAGTGCCACCCGAAGTACAACGCCGACACACCTACGGTGAGCCCTGCCGTGAGCCTCAATGCCCTTCCGCCGGCGGCGATTGCGCGAGCGATCATCGGCACGAAGCTCAAGCCCAAGACGAACGCGAGCGGCGTAATCCCAGGAGACTCGTGACCCGTGAGAAATAGGGTCGCCGCGTAAAATGGCGCCACCGCAAAGCCCACGAGGGCGGTGCCGCCGAGGAGATGCCAACCCGACGCGCGTGCGCCGTGGACGATGTGTGACGCGCGCCACTGCGTGACGACGGAGCCCGCGCTCAAGAACGTGTGCGCCTTGTAGAGCGAGTGCGCGAGGAGGTGCATCAGCGCCATGTGCCACGCCCCGAGGCCGCACTGAACGAGCATGAAGCCCATCTGCCCGATGGTGGACCACGCGAGGACACCTTTGATGGCGACGCGCGTCGTCATCACGAGCGATGCGGCGATGGTCGTGAAGAGCCCGACGCCGACGAGGATGCTCTGTGCGATCGGAGCGTGAGCCATGAGCGGCGCGAGTCGAATCATGACGAAGCCGCCGATGTTCACGACCCCCGCGTGAAGGAGCGCAGACACGGGGGTCGGTGCCTCCATCACCTGCAGCATCCACCCGTGAAACGGCACCTGCGCGGTCTTCAAGAGAACGCCGAAGACGAGCAGAATGGTCGCGATGTGCACGGTGGGCGAGAGCGCGCCGTTCGTCTGCGCGACCGTGTTCACGACGTCGATGCGCAGCGAGCCCATGGTGGAGCCGACGAGCACGATCGCCGAGACGAAGCACGCGTCTGCGACCCGGCTCAACAGGAACTTTTTGTGCGCGACGATGATCGCTTGGCGGCGCGTTCGGAAGAACGTGAGGAGCTGGTGCAGACCGACGTCCGTCGCGAACCACGCCACGATGAGCACCGCGAGGTGGTTCGTGGTCACGAGGACCGTGACGGACGCGACCGTCAAGAGAAGGTAGCGGGCGTAGCGATCGAGCCCGCGTTGCCCGGCGAGATAGCGCTGCGAATGGCGGACGACGACGACGGCGAGCGTGCAAACCAAGACGAACATCGCGCTCGAGACGATGTCGAGCTGTACGACGTCGTGCATCGCCGAACCTGGCCTGGTCGTCAGCGCGTCGTAGCCCGCCCAAGACAGCAGCGGGCGAAGAATGACCGCGAGGTACGCAAGAACGGCCGCGAGCGTCGTCACGAAGGTGGCGACCGTCGAGAAGCGTGAGCGCTCGCGCGGAACGAGAAACGCGCCGACGACAAGGCTGACGGGAACGAGCGAAGCGAGCAGCAGCGGCACCAGCGAGAGCAGCTCGTACGCCGTCATGCGCCCCGCCCCTCGGTGAGGCAAGGCCGGATACTCGTTTCGTGGGTCACGCGCCCACGCTGACCCAAGTGCCAAAAAAACGGTGCGCGCGTCTACCGATCGAGCGGGTCCTTGGCTCGACTACGGCGCTCGCGTGCGTAGAGTTCGGCGATGGTCACGCTCTCGATCCTCGATCTCGCGCTCATCGCCCCGGGCGAGTCCGCGCGGGACGCGTTTGCCAACAGCGTGACGATCGCGCGTCGCGCCGAGGACCTCGGCTATCTGCGCGTCTGGTACGCGGAGCACCACAACATGGCGAGCATCGCGTCTTCGGCGACGAGCGTGCTCGTCGAGCATATCGCCAGCAAGACCAAGACGATCCGCGTCGGGGCCGGAGGCATCATGCTGCCCAACCACGCGCCGCTCGTGATCGCGGAGCAGTTCGGCACGCTGGAGGCGTTGCACCCAGGGCGCATCGATCTCGGTGTCGGTCGCGCGCCGGGCACCGACCCGACGACGACGCGCGCGCTGAGGCGAAGTCACACCTCTGCCGAGACGTTCCCAGCAGACGTACTCGAGCTCCAGTCGTACCTCTCCGACGAGACGCGCGTCCCTGGAGTGAACGCGACGCCGGGCAAGGGCACGAAGGTGCCGCTCTACATCCTCGGGTCGTCGCTGTTCGGCGCGAAGCTAGCCGCCGCTTTCGGGCTCCCTTACGCGTTCGCCTCGCACTTTGCGCCCCAAGCGTTGGAGGAGGCGATTGCCACATATCGTCGCGAGTTTCGCCCGTCCGAGCAGCTCGACGCTCCGTACGTCATCGCGGGTCTGACGGTGATCGCCGCTGACTCCACGGCGGATTCGGAAGAGCAGCTCATCAGCGTCAAGCGCGCGCGTGTGCGACTGCTGCTCGCGCCAGGGCGCCCGCTCACCGACGACGAGGCAGACGATCTGAGCGACTCCCCCGCGGGACGCCAATTGTCTCAGATGCTCACCTACGCGGCAGTCGGCACTCGCGCCGAGGTGCGCGCCTACGTCGAGCGCTTCGCCGCTCACTGCGGAGCGAACGAGATCATGGCATTGCACCCATCGCCGTCGATCGAGGCGCGCTTGCGATCCATCGAGCTGTTGGCGCATTGACGACTCATCACGAGAACACCCAGCCTTCACGCACCGCGCGCGGGCTCTTCGCGAGCGCGCGGTGATCGGTCGAAGTGAACGACTCGAACGCGCCGACGCCAGCGAGCACCGCGTCCATCGCGTCTCCGCCCGGGTCGTTCATCATGACGCGCCGCTGGCCCAAGGAGACGCTCACGTGCGCCGACAGCGCGCCGAGAATCGTTCGACGCACCGCGCGACGGTCCGGCGTGATCTTGCCGCCTTCAGGCTGCTTGTAGCCGCGGCGTGGGACCGAGAACCTCATCAACACCGAGCTCGGACATGCCTCTACGACGACGCGATCGGCCCCTTTGAAGCGAGCGTACTCGAACGGGAGCACCGCGGTCTTCGGTTGACGTGTCAACGGAAGCAGGACGTCGCGCATCGCGTGGAACGTCTGGTGGACGATGCGGTAGTGGTAGCAGTCGAACGGCGTCTTCATCACGCGGTCCGTTTCGCGACGAACGTGCATCACGCCCAGCTCGCGGAGTGATCGCTCCGCCAGGTGTCGCCCCATCGTGATCGCGTCGGGCCACCTCGCGACGAAGTCGAGCTGTTCTTGCCACGGGGTGTTTCCGGCAAACAGCTCGATCGGCAGACCGAAGGGAGCGTCGATTCCCCAGAGCGCACGCTCGGACTCGGAGATCGCAGACACGAGCCACGGCATCACGACCTCACGCGCAGCGCTCGAGGCGCGCGTCTCGAGGCTCGCCAACGAGACGAGCACGAGGCTTCCGTCTCGGACGTGTATCTCGCTCATCCAAGCCGTCTTTCCGGCGGCCCGCGCGCCGCTAAAGTCTACGCCATAGACGCAGTCGATCTGCACGAGGGCGAGGGTAGCGCGCGTCCGAACCCAACGCCACCATCAGCGACGGATCAGACAGGACTGACGCCAGAGACGCGCCGCACCGCGATGTTCATCTATGTGATGCAGAGCATGGTGGCGCAGTGAGCACTACGCGTTGTCAACCCTACTCGGCCTTGGCCGGATCCTGCGCGGGTGGAGCACCACCTCCGCGCGGGTGCGAGAAGAGCCAACTGAACGCGAAAGTCTGCTCGAAGGCCCCGAAGGGGTAGTCGCCCCCATAGTTCACGAGGACTCCTTCTTGAGCTGACACCATGAATTGCCTGTCGTCACCGAAGCGAAACGTCAGTAGCGAAGCGTGGATACCGACTTGCGCGCGCGGGTCCAGAGTGCTGGCGCTGACGGTGACGGCTTGTGCTCCGGTCTTTGTGGTCGTGGTTGCATCACGCAGTAGGAAGTTCACACCCAGATCCACGCCCAGTGCTATCGAGTAGATCGTTCCGAAATTGAACTGTGCGTCAAACCGAGCTGTGACTGGCACCGACGTGTATTGGAATTTAGTCGCGCCGTAGTCGACGTGATCCACATCCTTAGGCGCGTAGGCGCGGATTGTCCCGTCTGGCAACCGGAGTCGGACGCCGTTTTTCGGATCCTCCTCGAGGACCGCACCGCGAGCGCGACCGCCGCTCTTGAGAAAGACCGTGTCGTCAACATCTCCCGCAGAAGCCTGCCGACTCATCAGCATCAGCACTCCAACCGCCAACACCGTCCATGGGTGCTTCTTCACTTGGCTCCTTGTCAAAACGAACCGACGATCGCGCCGCTACCCGCACCGAGCGTAGGACGCCAATGAAACGGGCCAGTGGTGAACATCGCAGAGTCGGTCTCGGGCCCGTTGACTATCACCTTGTGCTTGACCGAGAGTCCGACAACGAGCATCACGAACCCACCGGCTTCGAGAACGCCCGAGAAAACGTTGGCCGCAAAACCGCCAGCCCCAAGTTGGTTCGGGTCGGCGCCTCGTGATACCTGAATCCAGGCACCGACTACGGGGACCGCCGCGCTCCCATAGTCCAGGCCGTTGCATCCATGCTGCTTGGCGCTGTAGCTAGCGCATATTCCGGCGGTAACTCCGGCGCGAAGGGCCCATACCGATAAATCAATGACAAGCCCGGTGACCCACAGTCCCTTGAGGCTGCGACGTTCGATGTGACCGCCATGGGAGGTGTCGGGGTCGGCTGTACCATCGTCCTCCGAGTCATCGGACGTCCGGTGCGGTGCCCGCCTGCGCATGGGTTGGGTCGGCTGCGCGGGCTGAGGAATTCGGACAACGGGTGCTGGTGCCGGAGGCTCGACCGCAGCCGGTGGTGCGTAGTCGATCGAGGAGATCGCAGACTTCGGAATCTTTTTGGTCGTACCGTCTCCGAGTCTGACGGTTGCCCCGGCTGCTGGGTCGTCTTCGATGACGACACCTTGCACCCGTCCACCGTTCTTCAGGTGTACGACGTCGACACCGTCCGCGAAAGCGGAGACGGACGAGAGCAGAATTGCCAAACCCGCGGAACACCCGAGCCGAACCATGTTGCTCACCCCCCGCGACCCAGCGTTCATATCACTGCCCTCCCGGCAGTGGAATCAGGTCGCACTTGAAACTCGGCGAAGTCCCGGGTCGCTTGGATCCATCCGGAGCAGTCATAACCTCGACCCCGCTGTATACGAGACGAGCGGGAGCGGCGTTCTTCGGAAACACGTACTCCCAGCCCGAACGCTGCACCCAGGTGAAGTAGTGGTCGCCGTCCGGTTCGGTCCACCTATTTTGAATGAGTGCGCCGGAGCCGTCCGTCGCGCGCTCGAAGAGGCCGCCCTTTCCCTCGTCGGTGACGAAGTGGTAGGTCGCCGTTGGCCCGGGGACCGAGGCGTGGTCCGCGAGACTGAAGCATGCGTCAATTTTGAAGCCTCCCTTCTGGCCGGCCGCGTAGTCGCGATCGGCCAGCTTCGCGCCATTGAGATACCAGGAGGCGCACCCGCCAATAACTACGAGAGTCGAGATAGAAATTACCTTGTTCATGATACGTCCTTATCCAAGAGCTGCTCCAACGGGATGTGGGCTACTTCGAACAGATGTACTTGTTGTTGCCGAAGTAGGTCTTTGCGCCCTGGCACGTGGTACCGGGAAAATCCGAACACGCTGCGCTCGAAGTATCGCAACCTGGGAAGCAGGAGTAGGAGCTGTTGCTCGCCAAGATGCACCAGTTCTGTTGGCCGTTTTCGTTGAGTCCGTTGTGGCTACCCGGGCACGATACATTCGAGTCTCCGGAACACGTATGGGTGCACCAGCCGGTAGCTCCATTGGCGCCGGTGCACTGTCCGACTGTGCAATCGGCGTCACTCGTGCAGCTGTCCCCAATTCCCTTGTTGGCCTTCGGTGTTGCCCAGTCTTTGGGCAAGCAAACGCTCGATGCGCCGTCGATCTTGAAGCAGTCCATACCCGCAGAGCAATCATTGGGCGTCGTGCATCCGGGGACGCAAGATGGGGCGAGGCCGATCGACTTGCCGGAGATGCACTGCGCGCCACCGTTGCAATCTGCATTCGTGGTGCATCCTGTCGTGCATACGCCGTCCGTGCCGACCGTCGCCTTTTGGCAGTTCAGTCCTGTGCTGCAGTCAGACGCTTTGTTGCAGAGTTTACCAACGGGTGAGGAGCTGGGCCCCGAGTCCTTGTTGTCTTTGTTGAACGGACCGGCGTCGGGCCCCGACTCGGTCGTGGTGACCACCGGCCCGGCGGAGCATGCGACTAACGACATCGCTAGAGCGGCTCCCGTCATCACTAACGACATCGAAAGGACGCAGCTCTGGTTCATCTTGGTCATTGGGTCTCCTTGGGTTCCGGCTCGTGCGCGCCACTTCTGCGCCACGTGGGGAGTCCTAGAGCAAGCACGAGGCCATCCCTGAAGCGCATCGTTTGCCCTGAAAAATGACGTTCCAGCGCGTGACGCCTTCCGTCACGGACGACGGCCGTCGTCATCGCGGCTTGTCTGCGCGGTGTCGAACGCGATAGCGTCCACGCCCATGGGAGAGGTGAGCCTCAGCACGCACCGCACGCTCGACGCGGCAACGCTCTGGGCATCCATGCGTCGGCTCGTCGAGCGGGTGTCCACCGCTCTCGAGAGCGCAACGGTCCTCGACGACTGTCTGGACGTCGTACTCGATCTGCTGGGCGCAGACCGTGGCCTCGTATTGCTCACCCTAGACGATGGCGCCTCTTCGATCGTCAATGCGCGCGGCTCGCGAGGCGCGCTCGACGCAATGGAACGCGAGGAGCTGAGTCGGACCATCGTAAGGCAAGCCCTCGAGTCTGATACCTGCGTGCGATGGGACGTACGCAATCAACCCCTATCGTCGGCGAGTGTCTCGAGTCTGGGCATCTATGCGGCTCTCGCTGCTCCTCTGCGTGGCGGCCGCGGGCGAGGCCCGCGTGGGGTTCTGTACGTCGACTTTCGTCATCCCTCAAAGCAAGTGGAGGAGCAGCACGTTGAGTTCTTCATGGCTGCGGTCTCGCTCTTCGGAGTGGTGCTCGAGCAGAACGAGCTCGCGGAGGCGACGCGCGACAAGCTCCGCGGTGTGGAGTCCCAATGCGTCGAATCGCGCCACACGCCCACGCTCGACTCGTTGCTTGCGCCCCAAAGCATGGCGCACATTCGTGGAGAGTTGGAGTCTGCCGTTGGAGGGACCTCTCCCATCTTGGTGCTCGGCGAATCCGGCACGGGTAAGACTCTAATCGCGCACGCAATCGCCGAAGCGAGTGGCAGGCGACCTATCGTGCGCGCCGTCCTTGGAGGAAGTGACGATCTCAACACCATCGCTTCCGAGCTGTTTGGCCATCTGCGCGGTGCCTTCTCTGGTGCGGTAGGCAAGCGCGTTGGTCTTGTGGAGTACGCGAACGGCGGCACCCTCATCTTGGACGAGATACTCAACTTGCAGCCGCAGGCTCAGAAACTCCTCCTCGACTTCACGCAGTTCGGTGCCTATCGCCCTCTCGGCCACGATCATCCCCAGCCTAAACACTCCGAGGTACGCATCATCGCCGCAACGAACGGCGATATCGACGCCGCGATCCGCGACGGTCGCTTTCGCGAAGACCTCTTCTATCGGTTAGCTGCAGTGACACTTCGAGTTCCTCCGCTGCGAGCTCGACGGTCCGAACTTCCTACTCTCGCGGAGAGCACCCTCCAAAGACTCGATCCGTCTCGAACATGGACACTCTCGCTCGATCTACGCCGGCTACTCGTGTCCAACGCGCTTGATTGGCCAGGCAACGTCAGGCAGTTCGAGCGAGTCATCCAGCGAGCGCGCGAGCGAGCGCTGGTACGCTCACCGAAGTCCAGCGAGCTGCGTCCTGAGCACCTTGGCGAGATGGAGCGCAGCATCAGTCCTGAAGCGTCGAGCCAATCACCTCCAGCATCGGAAGAGCCGGCTTCATCGTGGAAACGATTGCAGGACGCCAAACTGGGAATCGAGAGCGAAGAGCGAAGACTCATTCGTGAGTCATTGGAGCGACACGGCGGAGTCGTCGCCCATGCGGCCAAAGAACTCGGAGTGGCGCGGACCACCCTCGCGGGACGGGTCGACGCTCTCGGGCTCGCTCGCAAGTAGCCAGTGCCGAAGTTGACACAGGATGCGGGCGCGGCGATCCTCGGACGCATGCGTTGGGTGGGACTGCTCTTTCTCGCGTTGCTATGCTGGTCCACATCGGGATGGGGTCAGGAGGACACCGCGACCTCCAGCACGGAGCGCGGGCGTCAGGCATTCGCAAGAGGAGTGCAACTCTCCCACGATGAGCATTGGGGCGACGCTCTTACTCAGTTCGAGGAAGCTGCAGCAGCGCGTGATGCGCCGCTCGTCCAGTTCAACATTGCCTACTGCCAGCGCGCGCTTGGCCGGTATGTGGCCGCCCGACGGACTGTGCTGAAGGTCATCGCCAACCCGGCGGGTCTCGACCCAGCTCAGGTCGATGACACCAAGGCCTACCTCTCGGAGTTCGACAAGGTCATCGCGCGCGTTCATGTCATTCTCGACCCACCTACCGCTGCACTCACCATCGACGGGCGACCCCTCATCGCTGACGACCGCGACCCCAACACTTTCTTGGCGGGCGTGGGTCCTGCTGCAGAGGCCAAGCCGCTCGGTAAGCCGTCGTTCGATGTCCTATTCGACCCCACGACCCACCTCGTACGCGCCTCTCGCGAAGGTCATCATGACGCGCTCGTCCACCCTTCCTATCGCGCCGGTGAGGTCGGCGTTCTCGACCTCCATCTCGACATCCTCCCAGCCACCATCGTCATCAAGTCCGAGCCCTCTCAGGGTATCGTCAAGCTCGACGGTCGCGAGGTCGGCGTTGCACCGATCGAGTTCCAACGCCCTGCAGGCAACTACAAGCTCGAAGTCGTGCGCGATCGATTCGAGACCTACTCCGCCTCCCTCGCGCTCTCCCCGGGACAGCGCGCCGAGCTTACCACCAAGCTCTCTCCCTATACCGCACCACTCACCAAAAGATGGTGGTTCTGGTCCGGCGCCATTGCCATCGTCGCCGGAGGAGTCCTCCTCACTTATTTCGTCACACGGCCAACTCCTCAACCTCCACCTTATGACGGAGGGAGCGCTGGGTGGGTCGTGTATGGTCAAGGGCTTCGATTCTACTGATCCTTGGCGCATCTGAGTCCGGTGCTTGGGAGCTTGAACGACTCGACGTCGCCGTTTCGCGTCGATCCATAGGTGCTGGACGCTTCACTCAGCCAGCTTGCACCTCGTATGGCGCGAATACCCAAGAAAGGCGGCATAGAGACTTCGCAGCGCGGGTCATTCAGAGGAATCGAGGCGGACCAACACGGGTCGGTGTAGGCGGCAAATGTGTCATCTACCCACTCGCTCACGCTCCCTCCCATGTTGTGAATGCCCAATGCCGTGAAGTCTAGAGCGCTGCCTCCTACGACAGGGCCCGGTGGCAATACTTGATTCGGGAGGTATGTGCGACAAGCGCCCGACTCATAGACGTTGGGCGCGGTGCTGACGCTCGAGCGCCCGCGACCGACGAGCGCTTTCGCGCAGATGTTCCCATCGTCACCCCACGGAAAGTCAGTCGCGGCGGTCATATTTCGAGCGGCGTACTCCCACTCAGCTTCGGTCGGCAAGCGCTTGCCCAGCGCCGCGCATACATGACTCGCAGCGAAATAGTCGAGACAGCTCGCGGCGTACGCGTCATTGCCGTTGTCGAGCAAACCGAGATACGTGCAACCCCAGTCTTGGGCGAGTGCGTCGCTCGAATGTTGTGTGGGCGCATCCGCGAGAGGCAGCGAGCCTAGGGTCAAGAGGTTGCGGACAGTTCCGACCGTGACCTCCTCGCGATCGAGCAAGAACGGCTGGAGGACCACTAAACGCACAGGGAACGCATTGCGCTCGGCGACGACCACGGGGACCGAGTGACTTCCGATGAGAAATGCTCCCCCCGCCAAGCACGCCATATCTGTTGATGCAGAAGCGCAATTGCGCGGCACTCCCGGGGGCCAGGACCCGACCACGAGCGGTGGAGCGCGCGCGAGTACCGGCTCGGGGCCAGACATCTTGGTCGTCGGGTCGCACGTCCGCCGCAGGGCGGCATCTGTTGGAATTCCGAAGCAGTCCATTCGTAGCGCGAGCGAGACATGCGTGACGCCGCTCGCTTCAGGCAGGCGACCCACCGCCTCGATGTGCGCCGTGTCGCTGGGTCGACCGGCACTACCGGTCTGGTCTGCGCGAAAGAACGTGGCTCGAACGTGCAAGGTTGTAGCGGAGGTTGGCGGAATGATACCGAACGAAACTGGGAACGCGTTTGCACCCAAGCCGACGCTGGCGTCCCCCCCAATCACCCCGAACTCGCGTTCGCAGCGTTTGCATGACTTGCCGTCGTCGTCCAACACTTCCACGAGAAGGCGGTCCCCGAACTGCGGCACGTTTGCGTCCGTCGAGATTTCGACGACCCATTGGCGGCGCGGCGGGTCCGCGCTCGGGTTGCATGCGGCGGCGATGGCGAAGAGAAGCGACCTTCGCCAGCAAGTGGCCCGCAAGAACATCACGGCGGACCGTCCGAATAGGCACATCGAAAACCGAGCGTTTCTGTCGGTGGCACCGTGAATCGCAGCGCGGCAAGCAAGGCGCCGACAGGATCTGCCCAAGCGGCTCCACGCGACGTCCATCCGGAATCGCCTGTTGGATGGTTTGGGTCAACGACGATCTTTCCATTCCAGATCGCGCTGTCGTAGTCCGCATAGATGTCGCTGGTGTACTCGTTGACGCTGCCGGCGAGATCGAGCACTCCGTCAGCGGAGACATCTACCGGACCACCGACACACTTTGTGTGCGAGCCGACAGGGGTAACGGTCGCGGGACCGCAGCGATCTTCGGCGTAGCTCGCGGAGCAGCAGACAGGTTCGTCGTTGCCCCATGCGTAACGAAAGTGCTGACCTCGGCCGCGCGCCGCGTGTTCCCATTGGGCCTCGCTGGGAAGTGTCCCACCTAGTGCAGTGCAAGCGGCGACAGCGGTCTCGTGGTCGACGCACTGTAGGGGAAGTTGGTCATTGGCTGGGTCGTCGGCGCGCAACCAAGTGCAGGGCCTGAATGCGATAGCCCCGGGTGTCGGAGCTTTGAGGATTTTGGAGACGACGAGCTTCCGGTAGCGACCCACGGTGAATTCCGTTCGATCGAGAAAGAACGGGCTCAAGGCCACCGGCCGAGGGGGCGAGGAGTTGCGCTGAGTGATGCCGTTGGTGAATCCGCGGAGTGAGAAGTCACCGAGAAAAGTAACGCCGCCGGGGATACACACCGATCCCGCCGGAGGACTGCGCACGCATGGTGCTTCTTTTGCGCGTGCCCATGTACCCACCTGAGACTGCGGGGCTCCCCCGGTCAACGAACCGATGCCGTCGGTTGGAGCGCCAACGTGTCCATCGACACAGGTATGGGGAGTTGGATTGGCGGTTGTCGCGAAGGTAGGTTGAGCGCCGAAGCAAGCCCCATCCAGGAGGATCACCCGAGCGTCGATCCCGTCGCCACGTTGAACGAAGTCCGCCAGGCGGTCGATGATCACATTCGCCGAAGCTCTCAGCGACGATGGGTCGTTCTGGCGAACGAGCGCAGCATTGTAGGCGCGAACCCGCAGATGCACGGTGGCGCTCGCTCGCGCGGGTACGATGCCGAAGGATAGTGGCCAGTCCTCCGGTGCGGGCGCGAGCAGATCACGTGAAGCGTAAGTGTCTCCATTGTCGTTCAGGACTTCGATGTGTACGATGTCGATCGCTGCGTCGCGGGACAACTCGGGGTGGGTCGAGAGCATTCCAACTACGGGTGCGTTCGTATCGATCCACACAACGAGTTGAGGTCGCGGGGAGGCCGCGTCCGCGCACCGCAGGAGCAGCAAGCAAGTGCCTATGAATACCCCCCTCACGAACTCCAACGCTAGCATGAGCGGTCTCCGTCTCGGTCCAAACTCTCGCCTCGCTCGAGCGTGCGGCTCCCTTCGCCGATCGACCGTGGCATTTGGGTTGCTGCTCACCTGCGCGTTGGCCTGCTCGACGACAACACTCGTTCAGACGTCGCACGATGCCGCGACCCCGGCCGCGACCTATGCGTCCAGTGATTGCGGGCAGTGTGTAGCGCAGGCGTGTACCAACGAAGAGACTGCCTGCGCTGGGGATCCCCAGTGTGCGAAATACCTATCTTGCCTTCAGGGATGCTCGCTCGACGCGACGGGCAATGCGGACCCCTCCTGCGAGGGCTCCTGTCCTGCTCCATCGTCCGTCGGCTCGTTGAAGGACGATCTCACACGCTGCCGATCTACCGGCCCAGGTGCCGCATGTAGCGCTTGCGGGACGATCGTGGACGCTGGCGGCGACGCGAGCGACTTCCTCCACCAATCATGCGCACCAACTTCTGCTGCCAATCCGTGCGCGAAATGCAAGCAGGAGCACTGCTGTCAAACCGTGGATGTTTGCATCAAAGATCCCGACTGCACCGCGCTCACGCTGTGTATGGCTTCCTGCAACACGGCGAATTGTCGCAACGATTGCCTATCTGCTCACCCAACCGGAGCGCAGAAGTACGCGCCGAACCAAGCCTGCTTCGGTATTCAGTGCTCAGGGCCGACTGCCTGCAAGAACGCAGGCGCATGCTTGACGTGCGTCGTTACGCAGTGCCGAACCGCCTACGCCAACTGTGTCGGCGACGCGACTTGCTTCATGCTGTTCGAGTGCTTTGCCAGCTGTAATGGCATCGTGCCATGCGCAAACGCTTGCTACGCAAAGTACCCAAGTGCGACGTCGACGTTCGACACCTTCGTCACATGCCAGTCGAACCTGTGCGTCAACTCGTGCTGACTGGGCCGAGACCGACCCACACTATCGTCTCGTCAAGAGCGCGAGAGTAAGCGCAATCACGACCATCACCAATACTGCGATCACTGCGAGGAGTGGACGCGAAGTCATCGATGAGACTGGCGGCGGTGCGCCTGTTTTTTCTCGAGGGGTGAGTGACGCGCGCGTCGTGTCGAGCTCGACTGCACTTGGAGGTCGAGCGACGACCCATGGCGGTGATATCGGGACCGGCGCCGCCGTGTCGGCCAGGGAGATATCCGCTGAGGGCGCCGGAACGTCGCCCGCGTGGAGAGTCGGCGCCACCGATTCGGGCGCGTGCGGCGAGATCACGGGGTGGCCATCCGTTCGCATCAAGCTGTCGACAGAACCGCTGGCGACCATGAACGCATCCGACATCTCTCTGGCCGACGCGAATCGATTCGCCTTGTCTCTGGAGAGAGCACGCGCCATCCACGCATCGATGTCCGGAGTGAGCCCGGCGTCTGCGGCAGCAACGGAAGGGACTGGGATGGGTCCCTGCACGATCTTGGTGATGAGCGGACCCAGCGCCGGAGCAGTAAACGCACGCTTGCCGGTGAGGCATTCGAACGCGACGACTCCCAACGCCCAAAGGTCCGTGGTCGCGTCTATCTCTTTCAGGCCAATCGCCTGCTCTGGGCTCATATAGAACGGAGTTCCCATCAACGCACCCGTGCGCGTGGGATCGACACCGCCGAAAGCGAGTGCATCGGTCGACTTGGCCACTCCAAAATCCAGGACCTTGACGGTCTCCTCGTCCCCCTCCTGAACAATGAATAGATTCTCCGGCTTGAGATCGCGATGGATGAGGCCCGCTTCGTGTGCGCGCGTCAATGCGCGACATACATGCTTTACCACTCGTGCGGTCTCGTCCGCCTTGAGTCGCCCCCTCGCGTCGAGACGCTCGCGGAGGCTGGCGCCTTCGAGCCACTCCATGGCGATGAAAGGTTGACCGTCGGGCGTGATGCCGTGATCGAACACCTGCACGACATGCGAACTCTTCAAGCGCGCCGCAATCTGCGCCTCCCGACTGAAGCGTGCGCGTACTTCCGCCTGCGAGGTGAGGTTGGAATGAATGAGTTTAATCGCGAATGAGGTCTTCAGCGATGTGTGTTCGGCGAGCCACACAGCCCCCATCCCGCCGGAGCCGATCTCGCGGACGAGTCGGTAGCGGTCCGCAATGAGGGCTCCCTCCTTCATGCCGTGGCCGTTCTATGCCGAACGCCCTTCAAGAGAAAGTCATTTGGCAGCGGCGTCGTCACGTCCGCCATACGGATCCGTCTCGACGATGCCATGCTTGGTCGAGACGGATCCGGAATCGCCCGCGAATCCCAGGGGCTGCGCGCTAGGCACGAACCTGGGCCTGACTGCACTGACGGAAGGCGTGGCGCTACTGGTGGCTATTGCCGCATCGACCCGCGTGGTGCCCCGGTCTACGGAATTCGTCGCGGAAGGAAGAGTCGCGAGCACGTTGGGCGCCGCGTCTTCGGCGGCCGGTTGGGGACCGGTGTTGTGGGTGACGCGTGATACACCGAACCCACCAGCGATGACCGCAACGAGCACGCCGGTTCCGCCCACGAACCATGGCACTCGCGACTTCCGAGTGGAGTCCTGCACGACCGAGGTCGACACGGGCGCCTTCGTCTCGACGGGAGTCTCCGATACCGCGAAGGCAGCAACGACCCTTCCTCCCGTCTTCGCTCCGGGTACGGCTGCGTTGGTGTATTTTTCGAGCTCCGCGATGAGGGGCGCGACGCTCGTGGCGCGTTCCGCGCTCTGCTTCTGGAGGCAGTGGTCCAGAGCCGCAGCGAGCTCTGCGGGCAGATCGGGAATCAAGCGCAATATGGACGGCACTTCGTCTTGCAGAAACGCTTTGTACATTTCTCCCAGTGTCTCGAACACGAGCGGCCTTCTGCCTGCGAGCGCTTCGAAGACGATCACTCCCATCGACCAGACATCCGTTCGAGCGTCGATGTCTTTGTCGCTCATCGCTTGCTCGTGCGACATGTAGTGAGGCGTTCCGAGCAGCGAGCCAGTGTTGGTTGCCTGACCCTGTGTCTCGGATCCAAGGCGCGCGGGGTCTAGAATCTTGGCGATGCCGAAGTCGAGCAACTTCGTCACTCGCTCGCCACTGGCGGTCGTCGACACGAAGATGTTGTCGGGCTTGAGATCGCGATGAACGATGCCCTTTTCGTGTGCGGCGTGCAGTGCTCGAATGGATGGCAGAAGAATCGTCGCGACTTCATGGAGCTCGAGGGCACCGCGCGCGCGGAGGATTCGCGCGAAAGGTTCGCCTTTCAGCAGCTCCATCACCATCACGGCCGTGCCATTGGCGTCTTCGAAGACGTCGAACACTTCGATGACGTTCGGGTGCTCGATGGCGGTCGCGGCCCGCGCCTCTCGCATGAACCGCCGCGTCTGCTCCTTGCTCGCGCTTGCTGCGGTATGAATGATCTTGAGTGCGACCTCTTTGGAAGTGTTGACGTGCTGGGCGGCATACACCTCGCCCATGCCGCCTCGTCCAATCAGTCGATTGATCTTGAAGCGGCCGCCAACGATCGTTCCTGGTGCAAGAGTTCCGGTGAGGTCTTCCTCTTGCACGTCGGCGAATGTACACCGTTTGCTGCACGCGAGTCTGTAACCACCGGCGTGCGCGACGACGGCCGTCGTCGCTGACGGAGCCCGGCGCGGAAAGCTGGCGCGATTGTCCGCAAAGTTTGGGGGTTTCTCGTCGGCACCCGTCTTGCTGAGGGTGTGTCGATGCTTCGGGTCACAAAAGTCACACTCAGCAAGGACGGAGTCCATCGTGAGTACGACGTAAACAGTTTGCCCTGGACCTCATCGCGAGCCGCGACTACGTTTCCCGCGCACGCTGGGGCGCCGCTAGGGGTGGCATTCTACGCTTGCGGCGGGCGCATCAGTGTCGAGCGGGGTACATGCCATGGAGACTGAACTGGTCGCGGGCCTGATCGTGGCGGATCGCTTCCGGTTGGAGCGAGAACTCGGCAAGGGAGGCATGGGGGCCGTCTGGGCGGCGACGCACATGGTCACCCATAAGCTCGTCGCACTCAAATTCATGCACGCCAAGTCGGCCGAGATGACCGCCCGGTTCGTGCGCGAAGCCCAGACGGCAAGCGCCGTGCGCCACCCCAACGTGGTGGACATCCACGACGTGCTCCCTCTGCCTGACGGCACCCCCTTGATGGTGATGGAAATGCTGTCGGGAGAGGCGCTGGCCGACAAGCTCACACGCGAAGGACGGCTGTCACCGAGCGAGACGGCGCAGATCATGGGCCCGGTGATTTCCGCAGTCAGTGCGGCCCACGCGGCAGGCATTGTTCATCGCGACCTCAAGCCGGAAAATATATTTCTCTCACAATATGCAGGGCGCCCCACCATAACGCCCAAGGTCCTGGATTTTGGCATCGCAAAGCTCGTTGCTCACAACACGGGCGCGCGGAACGAGTCTTCGCTGACTCGCACGGGATCGGTGTTGGGCACGCCCTATTACATGTCGCCCGAGCAGGTCTTCGGTGAAAAGGACGTGGATGTTCGCGCCGACATTTGGGCGCTAGGTGTGATTCTCTATCAATGCCTTTGTGGAGAGCGGCCGTTCGAGGGCGACAATTTCGGCCAGCTCCTGAAATCGATCACCGTGGGACGGTACCAGTCGATCGAGAGCGTCGCGCCATGGGTGCCACCGCAGCTCGTCACCGCCATCGGATCGATGCTCCGGGACCGGCAGTCGCGCCTGACGGACCTGAGTGAGGTCGAACACGTACTCACATCACTTCTCCTAACGCCTAGCGGTACGGCTTTGCCTGGGCCGACGATGACACCTCAGTCTGGAGTTCACGCGTTCGCGGCCAGCGGTCAGCCCTCCGCCAGAAGTCAGCCTGGATACTCGCCGCAAAGCTCGGGCGGCTATCCCAGCGCACAGGCTTCCGGCGGAATCGCCGCACAAAGCTCAGGCGGGTTTCCAGGTCCAACTCTGACGGCGCCCTCGGCGATGACGCCGTCCCCCATGGTGCGGTCGCAAACCTTGCAGATGACCCCCAACGCCGACCCGACTGTCCCAACACGATCATCGTTCGGTATCAAGCTCGCGATCGCCGCTGCTGCTTTGGCGCTTGCCGGAGCAGGCCTGGTTGTACGCGCGAAGGTCGTGTCCCATCCGGACACCACAGCGGCGAGCTTCACCACGACTGCAACGCCCGGTCCGTCGCCGAGCACGGCGATCCTCCCGTCCCTACCGATCGACAACACCTTGTCGAAAGATGCCGGAATTGCCGCTTCGTCCCCCAGCGCGTCGGCAACGACCCTTCCGCACCCGATTGGCGCACCCGACTCCGGTGTGGGCCACAATTCTCGCGAGCACAACGCCAGCACAGGTGGACTCTCTACCGCTGTTCCCTTCTGACGCCGCCTATGGGCGTCGAACGAGGTCTATTCATGAAACGATTCCTGCTCCCCATCCTATGTATCGGTTCTCTTCTAGTGGCGTCCGGTGTCGCCGCGGCTCCACCCAGCACCGGTATGTCCACGGCCGACGACTTACAACGCGCCCGCGACTTATTCAGGAACGGCACCGAACTCGCAAAAAAGACACAGTGGGCGGAGGCGCTGCAGGCGTTCGAACAATCCGGACAGCTCCGCCGACACTCAATCACCAGTTACAACATTGGCGTATGCCAGCGAGCGCTCGGGCAGTACACCCAAGCTCGTTCTGCACTACAACGGTCGCTTACAGAGAGTGCCGCCAACGCCAATGAGCTGCCTCCTAGCCTCGCCACAGAAGCGCGGGGGTACTTGAGTGAGATCGATGGCTTGCTCGTAAGGCTCGACGTCAACGTCGACCCACCCGACGCGAAAGTCCTCGTGGACGGTCGACCGCTCGAGGTCGAGGGCGCCACGACCCCTCCGACGTTGATCGCCGGACTCGCTGCACCGGGTGGAGGCAAGCCGCTCCCCCAAGCACACGTCGCGCTCGTCCTCGGTCCTGGAACGCACCTATTCACGCTTTCGCGACAAGGATTCGCCGACGTCGTGCTCAGCAAGACTTATGGTCCCGCAGCAAGAGCCCCGCTAGCCCTCTCCGCGCAACAATTGCCCGCGACCCTTCATGTGTCCTCCAACATGGCAGGGGCGGCGGTGGCACTGGACGGTCTCGACGTCGGCCTCGCGCCCGTCGATCTCACACGACCCGGTGGGAGTTACTCGTTGCTCGTTCGTCGCGACGGGTACATTTCCTACAAGACGCAGGTGCAAGCCGAGCCGGGTGCGAACCTGAACTTGAGCGCAGATCTTACGCCGGAGGGAACGCCCGTCACCAAGCGTTGGTGGTTCTGGACTGGCGCAGCGGCCATCATCACGGGTGCAATCATCGTCACCTACTTCGCCACCCGCCCGGCTGCGGAGCGCCCTCCGATCGACGGCGGCGGCCTCAACTGGGCGCTGAAGGCACCGTGAGGACATTCATGGTCCATTGGCTTCGAACGGCGTTTGGGTGGTTGCTCGCTGTTGCAACTATCGCCAATGCGTTCCTGTGGGTTGCGTGCGGCGGTAGCCCTCTCAACAACAATCCGGCAATCGACAGCGGCGCTGACGCGCCCCCGTCCGACGCAGGTCCGCTTCCAGATGTCGTCAGGCAGCGAAGTTGCTCCTTGGGTGACGGCGGTGTGGACCCTCAGGGCGTCAAACTGGTTGCGTCCCCTACGCCGTTCGCTCTTGGTGTCACGACTGACGGCTATGCGATCTACAACGACCGGAAGTTCTCACTCATCTACGCGGTCCCGTTGCAAGGTGGCATCCCCGAACAGATTGGCCCATCGTGGGACTCCTCATCCACGGTAGTGTCCATCGCTGGCTCGGTGGTCTTCTACTGGACCGGAGTGCGCGACTCCACCAAGGCCCCCACGCTGGGTCAGCTCATCGTATGGACCGCCGCGGGAAGGTCGAAGACCGTAGCCACTTCCTCATTCCTGGGCATGATGGCGGTGCACAATAGCGGCAAGCTCATTGCCTACTCGGACAACGCGACGGCGACTTACCCTGACCCAGACGCGGGTGCAGATGGCGGCACTTCAGGAGTAGGCACGACGGACATCTACGTCTCGGCCTCGAATGGTACGCAGGCGGTCATCGTCGCCAACAAGGTGCCCTGGAGCGTCGAGTGCCAACCTTCGCTCTCGTTCGTCGGGGACCAACTGGTCGTGGCCAGTTGCGCCAGCGCCAAGCTCCCACAGCCCGCTGCGACGATTCGCGCTTATCGGGCACCTTGGACACTGGGCACCGTGCTGAATACACAACCCGCTTATACCGGCATCGGCCATGACCAGGTCAGGATTCTGTATCAGACCGCGAACTTCAACCTAGTTGCGCAGAACGTCATGTCGGGAGCTCCCGTTCCCGTCGCCCCCAATGTGGCCACAGCGATTCTCACCAACGACGGCAAATCGGTTGTCTACCTTCTGGGGAATGGATGGGTCGTACGTTCGTCTGTCACGTTGGCGGGTTCCTGGCAGCTCATTTCGATGGGGCCCTATGCGGACCTCAAAGGGTTGTCGTCTGATGACAAGTGGCTCATCGCCCCCAAGAAGTTCGACTCTAATCCGAATAGCCCGCTCTATGGACTCTACGACATTCACCTGCTCCCCAATGCACCCAACAGCACCTCGGTCCCACTTCTCACGTCCACGACCGGCGCATTCCTGAACGACTGGTTCACGACGGACAACGCTTACGTCATCTTCGGCGCCAACAACAAGCCTGCGGCGTACGGCTACTACGGTGACTTCGCAAGTGTCCCGCTCGCAACTCCCAACGCGGCTCCGTTGACCGTCTCCAA
>ENA-OFCD01000375-OFCD01000375.1-metagenomes-genome-assembly--contig:-NODE-375-length-29222-cov-20.657044_pt1 | contig 29222 bp, 24 predicted proteins | sample MGYA00153392_OFCD01 | MGnify analysis MGYA00153392
TGTCAGTGAAGCCCAGTTCCATGATGCCACTCGTCCCGACGGCTTCATTTTCTTTAGCGTGGATTTTTAGAACTTTTCCGGGAATCGGCGCTTTGACGATCGCTTTTTCCATTTCAATCTTCGCTTTTTCAAAATTAGCCTGCGTGACAATAAGCTGCGCTTCTGCCTGTTTTACATCGGTCGGTCGGACTTCGACGACACCACCTAAACGCTGACCTTCAACGACGACACGGGACTGGAATTCTTCAATACGGGCCCTAGCACTTTTCAGACTACTATCACGCTGTTTGACATTTTCGATGGCTTGCCTGATCGTCTGTTTCCCCTGTTCTAGCTCTTCTTTCTTACTGTTGAGAGTCAACTCACGATTAAGCAGTTCAGATTCTGAAATTGCACCACCCACGCGGAGTTCTTTATATTTTGTGTAGTCCCACTGAGCTTTCGTGAATTCTGCCTTCAGCTTCTTTGCGGCAGAAGATACCTTACTCAATTCCAGCTCAGCATTCCCTAAGTCAATTTCAGCTTGACGAGCCTGTTCCGTAACCTGCGTTTCTCCTGCTTGTTGAACACCGATCGCAGCCCTTTGTGCCCCAATGTCACCTGACTTCGCCCCAGCCTTCACCCCTTCTAATTTACTTTGTGCATCAATTACCTGCGCCTGAGCTTGTTGCGCAGAGGCAACGAGTGATGGATAACTATCCATCATCGCGATCGGCTGACCCGGCTTGACAGTATCCCCTTCTTTCACAAACATTTTTTCAATGCGAGAACTAAATCCTCCCGACGGAGATGCAATCTTATACACTTCGCCAGCAGGTTCAAGACGACCGAGGGCACCGATCGCCGCCTGATCTTCCTTCTTTTTCTCGGCTTCAGCCGAGGGCGTCTCAGCGACTTGGGGCTTGTTGCTGGAAAACATCACCCAAGTGGATACGCCCGTCACCGCTAATGCGATCGCACCCACCGTAGCAACCATGCGGGTTCCGGAAGAATTCAGTAATGGGGATTTCACGAGATCGGTCCGCTCCTTAATCGCAGTGCAATTTTGAAAGAAAGTTAAGCAAAAGAAAAATGAGCTTCAAGAAACCTTCATGAATGATAACAACAAACGCCCGTTGCCATGAGAGAGACTTTACCTACCCCAGCAATTCTGAGTTCAGGTGACTGAAGTCGCATACCACACAAACAAAATCTGCCTCCGCAGGTTGAAGACGGTCGTTAACAGCTCTTTTGTGTTAGCCTAGACGTTCTGTAAAAACCACACACTCGGAGTTTATCGGGTGCTCACGGGACACACTGCACTGTGCCAGAACGGACGGGAATCGACTATTTTCATGTCTTCCTTCGATCTTGTTTTCTGAATCAGACAGCCCGCTCAGTACATCCGGGTGGAGGATTAACCCGAAAGGAGACTACAAAATGCCCGTTGTTACTTTGGCTCAAATGCTGGAATCTGGTGTTCACTTCGGGCACCAAACCCGTCGCTGGAACCCCAAGATGAAGCCTTACATCTTTGCGGCTCGCAATGGTGTTCATATTATTGACCTCGTTCAGACTGCGGGTCTGATGGACGATGCGTTCAACTTTGTACGTGCTGGATCTGAGCAAGGTAAAAAGTACTTGTTCGTCGGAACCAAGCGTCAAGCGGCTGGCATCATTGCTCAAGAAGCGGCTCGTTGCGGCGCATATTATGTGAACCAGCGTTGGTTGGGTGGAATGCTCACCAACTGGACCACGATTAAGACCCGTGTCGATCGCCTCAAGGAATTGGAGCGGTTAGAAGAAACGGGTGCGTTGGAAATGCGTCCTAAGAAGGAAGCGGCTGTGTTGCGTCGGGAACTGGAAAAGCTCCAGAAGTATCTTGGTGGCATCAAGCAAATGCGCAAGATTCCGGATGTCGTCATCATGGTTGACCAACGTCGGGAATACAACGCCGTTCAAGAATGCCAGAAGCTAGGGATTCCGATCGTTGCGCTTCTCGACACTAACTGCGACCCAGATTGTGTTGATGTGCCGATTCCGGCGAACGACGATGCGATCCGATCGATCAAATTGATCGTTGGACGCTTGGCGGATGCGATCTATGAAGGTCGTCATGGTCAAGTTGCGGGTGAAGACGAGTACGAAGACTACGACGGCACCGAGTACGAAGACGACTACGCAGGTGCTGAAGCTGGCGCTGCGGAAGGAACTTCCCCAGAAATCGTCACGGCGGATGCAGTTGCGGCGGGGGTCGTATCGGCAGATGCGGTTGCGGCTGAGGCGACTGCTGAGGCGACTGCTGAGGCGTAATCGACTGATGTTCGATTAGGGCTTCGATGAAAACAAATCCCTCCTGCGTCTTCTCAGAAAAGTGTAGGGGGGATATGACAGTTGACATGTTGATATTAAGACGCAGAAATTAGGACTTAGGATTATGGCAGAAATTACAGCAAAGGCTGTGCAGGCGCTGCGGGCCAAGACGGGTGCGGGCATGATGGACTGCAAGAAAGCGCTCGTTGAGAATGAAGGCGATCAGGAGAAATCCATTGCGTGGTTGCGTCAGAAAGGAATTTCCAATGCAGGCAAAAAAGCCGATCGGGTAGCTGCTGAAGGACTCGTTGGTCAGTATATCCACACGGGTGGGCGCATCGGCGTCCTAGTCGAAGTCAACTGCCAGACTGACTTCGTGAGCCGAAACGAAGCGTTTAAGGAGCTAGTTAACAACATTGCGATGCAAATTGCAGCGTGTCCTAACGTTGAGTACGTTAAAGTTTCTGACATACCAGCCGATTTTGCTGCCAAAGAAACGGCGATCGAAATGGGCAAAGACGACCTCTCCAGCAAGCCTGAAGCGATGCGCGAGAAGATTGTCCAAGGCCGCATCGACAAACGACTCAAAGAGCTGTGTCTCATCGACCAGCCCTACATCAAAGATCAAAACATGACCGTCGGCGAACTCGTCACCCAACAAATGGCGACCCTGGGTGAAAACATTCAAATCCGTCGCTTCACCCGTTTTGTCCTTGGAGACGGCATCGAAGTCGAAGAAACCGATTTTGCCGCCGAAGTCGCCGCCCAAATGGCCGGAAACGCATAAACCAGGTTCTATTGAGATCCGTGGATCCCACGCCCGCCGTCCGACGTAGGATGCGTTAAGCAAAGCAACGCATCATCGTCCCAAGACCACAGAAACAACCCAAAACCAAAACGAGGAACGATCGCCCGATCGCCCTCTTTTTTATTACCAAAATACCCCAACCCATCACCGCTCCAATCCCTCCTGTTCCCCACCGCCGATCGCCATCGATCGCCGCTGCACCACCCCCCAAATCCCCGCCAGCAACATCCACCCCAGCAGATTAATCCGCGCATCAAAAATCGGCACATCAAAAAAGCTAAACACCGTGCAGCCCAAAAACGCCAGCACAATCATCACGAGCGATCGCCCCTCAAAAGCCGACAACCGCCCCACTAGCTGTACCCCACGCCCCACCACAACACCCACGATCGAGTAAAAAACCACCGTCGCCGGAATCCCCATTTCACAGGCCAACATCAACATCAAATTGTGAGGATGGCCAATGTAATAGTGCGTCGCCGCCTCATAGAGCATCGAAAAATTGCGCAACCCCCAACCCGTCAACGGCTTCTGCTGCATCATCGAAACCGCAAACTTCCACTGAGTCAACCGCAGCGTCTCCACCGGACGCCCCAGAAATAACTCATCATTCACCCGTCCCCAAACTTGCCTCGGCACCACTGTCCTAAACCATCCATTCAGCGGCGGCGGCGCATAGGCTGCTTCTAGGACCGCCACCACCAAGCTCGTCACCAGTCCCATCACCCACCGATAGCCCATCAGAACAGCAAACAGAACCACCATTCCCACCGCAATCCCCCACGCATTCCGAGATTGGGTCAAAAACAGCGCGATCGCATTTAGCATCACCACGACCATTAGCCCAAACCTTGACTGAAACAACCATTCTCCAAACGATCGCCCAATCCCTGCGCCAAGCGGTTGCATCTCGTCCGATTTGATCTGACTAGATTTCAGCGGTTGGGCCATCGCATCGGTCCATAGCCCCACACTGACCGTAAACGTCATCACCAGATAGCTCGCCAAAATCGTCGCATAGTAAAACAGTGACGACGCCCGACCGAGCGGCACCCCGCCTGGATGCAAAAACCAGTCCAAAATCACCCCATCCCCACCGCCAATGGAGAAAATCTTCCAATGAAAACTCCAGCCCCAGAACACCTGAGCAATCGCCAAAATCGAAATCGGCACCGACGGTATCACCAACAGCATCGCCAACTCTCGCAACTGCCGCGCCTCACGAAACAAAAAACTTTGGGCAATAAACACCACAAAAAAGGGCAAAAAATTCAGCAATCCTGGCAGAGACAAATCCTTTCGATCGGAAAACAGCGCAATAATCACCATCCAAGCGCCCAACAACACCAATACCTGATTAAGCAAACTCTGCACAAACTGATTTGCATATCGTCCCCACAACAGGGCTGAATTAATAAATAAAGAGACCCCACCCACCAGCGTATTAAACGGCAAAATCAACAAACAAATCTGCGTCACTTGCCAATAACGATCGAGAGACGGTTCAGAATGGGGACGGAATAGCTTTAACAGATTACGGACGTTCAGGGCGTTCATAGCAAAAGGGAGAGAAGCCCTAAAATTCTAGCTGCTAATCAAAGCCCCGCGTCAGCCGAATCTGGGCAAGAGCAAAGACCATCGGAATAATTCTGCCGTAATTAGTCGAAATACTTCGCCATCCTAGGTCTGCCAAAAACCACGTCCACATCACAGGTCCTAGCATTGATGCCGCCGATCGCACGACCCCATAGCGCAACAGCCCCTGCCGCGCCGCCGCCACTAATCCCTGCTGTGCCAACGTTTGACCTGCAAGACGTCTGACCAATGGCGTCACGAGTGTGCTTGCTGCCATCGCTCCACCGCCTTTAAGTGCCGTCCCGACCGCCCCGGAGGCATTACTCGGCAATTCCAGTCCCGATCGCTGCACCAAAACCAAGAAAATCTCTGCTTCCAAATCCATCGTAGACAGGGCGCTGGAGTAAGGCAATTTGAGATAACAGCAGACTTGAATCAAAATCATTCGGTAGCTGAGCCGATCGGTTTTTCGTTGGAGCACCGTCAGGCCATCCGCCGCCAAAAACCGAAATCGCTGCTCTAGGTCATCTAGCCAACGCGATCGATCGCCCGCCCGCAGCGCCAACACCTCCGGCTGCTGGAGATAATCCAATGGATTAAACTTCGGACAAAACAACAGATCCGTTAAGCCAGAAAGTTCTTCATCAGTCGCCAGTTCCAACGCCGCCCTAAGCTCATCCACCGCACCGGACTCCTAAAATTTGTGACCAGGTTATCTACATTGCCACACAATAACCCTTTAAATGAGAGGATAGCAGCCACACGACCTTGACTTCAGGCCATCTCCTCCTTTTCAATGCCATCCTAAAGCGCCCCCAAAGACACTTAATCCCACTTAAAACCCCTCTAAACTACCATCCATGAGTTACCTTCTAATTATCAAGACCGGAAGCACCATGCCTGATCTCCAGAACCGATGCGGTGATTTTGAAGACTGGATGATCGAGGCACTCTCGGTCGATCGAACCTTCATCAAAACCGTCGATGTGAGCCGAGGTGGCACATTGCCTCACTATACCGAACTCAGCGGCATTCTCATCACCGGATCCCATTCGATGGTCACCGATCGGCATCCTTGGGGCGAAGCCACGGCTATTTGGTTACGCATCGCTGTCGATAAACAAATTCCCATCTTAGGCATTTGCTACGGCCACCAGTTGTTGGCCTATGCGCTCGGGGGAACGGTTGATTACATTTCGGATGGACGAGAAGTCGGCACGATTCCAGTTCAAATCCGTCCTGAAGCTCAAGATGATCCACTTCTCCATGGCCTCCCCCCCCAAACCCACGTCCAGCTTAGCCATCGCCAAGCCGTCATCCAGCTCCCGCCCAATGTCGTCTGGCTAGCATCCAGCGATCGGGTACCCCACCAAGCCTTTCGCTATGGCGATTGTGTGTGGGGGATGCAGTTCCATCCGGAGTTCCCAACGCAGGTCATGCAAGCCTATACGCACTATGCACGGGAAGGTCTGCTTACTGAAGGCTTTGACCCCGAGGCCATCGCCCATCAAATAAAAGAGACTCCGGTCGGTTTTGAAATCATGCAGCGGTTTGCTAGCTTAGTATTCTAAAAAAATCAATCAGGACAAGGTAATGACGTTAAGAACCATTTCGGTGCCGCCGCAGTCGGGACGTCCGGCCAAGGGTGCGATCGTAATCCTCCATGGCTGGGGTGCCAATGCCGAAGATGCCGCCTATTTTACGGGATTGCTGAATTTATCTGAGTACCATTTAGTCTTTCCGGAAGGGCCGTTTGACCATCCGGCTCCGGGCGGAAAGATGTGGTACGGATTCCCATCTGGGTTTAATTTTGGCGGGAATTGGGGGCATTTGCCGCAGTTGCAAGCGAGTCGTCAGGCATTGATGGAATGTTTAACCGCGTTGCCGACGGTGATACAGGTGCCGTTGACCCAAACTTTGTTGGGTGGGTTTTCTCAAGGGGGGGCGATGACGATCGACGTGGGGTTTGACTTCCCGCTGGCCGGACGCATGGTGTTAAGCGGCTATCGTCATGGTGCGATCGCCCCGGTTTCAGATCAAGCTCCGGTGTTGATGGTGCATGGCGCGGTCGATCCGGTGGTTCCGGTGGCCGTGGCCGTGGAGACGCGCGATCGGCTCTTAGAGGCAGGGGCATCTGTGAAGTATTTAGAATTTCCGACGATGGGGCATGAGGTATCCCAAGTGGTTTTGGGTAAGATGGACGGGTTTATTCAGAGAATCTTGGGTTGAGCTAAACCCGCGTTGGATTTCACTGATCGCTATATTCCACTTATCATAGAGATGAGTTTTAAGAGATGAATGATTATGCCGACAGCTTTAGTAACGGGTGCTTCGATGGGGATTGGTGCAGCGTTTGCACGATCGTTAGCTATGAAGAAGTATGACCTAGTGTTGGTGGCTCGATCGCAAGATAAGCTGGGAGAGCTGGCTCATGAGTTGACGACTAATCAGGGTGTGAAGGTGAAAGTCTGGGTTGCAGATTTGACGGTCCCCACAGCAGCTCAGGGCGTTTTTGATGCGGTGAAGAGCTGGGAGTGGACAGTAGATTTGCTGGTGAATAATGCGGGGTTTGGCGATTATGCAGCGTTTGTCAGTTGCGATCGATCGAAACAAATTTCGATGATTCAGTTGAATGTTTTAGCATTGACAGAACTGACGCATTTGTTTTTGCCCAGCATGGTAGAACGCAAGTCCGGTAGCATTATCAACGTTGCCTCAATAGCAGGACTTCAGTCGTTGCCTTATCTGTCCGTCTACGCCGCAACAAAAGCCTTTGTGGTGAGCTTTAGTGAGTCTCTGTGGGCAGAGGTGAAGGGTTCGGGTGTGAAGGTTCAGGCGCTATGTCCGGGAACGACGGAATCGAATTTTGGAGTGGCGGCGGGAATGGATAAGATGATGGAAAACTCAACGCAAACGCCACCCAAAGTTGCGACAGCGGAGTCTGTGGTGAAGGAATCGCTGGATGCATTGGAACGGAATGAACCGATTGTTGTGACGGGATTCGGGAATCAGGTTGTGAGTGTGATCGGGCGGTTTGTCCCGCGTAAAACCTTGGTCGGATGGGTGGAGCAGGTGTTTCGTCCGAAGAACTAAGGGCGTCGATGCGATCGAGAGAGATTTATTTTAGGAGGTTGGCGAGATGTTTTAGGATGGCAAGAACTTGGTAGAGATCCCCGTCGATTTTGCCGCGAACGGTGAGAGTCGGTAAATCTTGTTGCCATTCGAGAAACGCAGCGGGGTCGGGGCGATCGTCCGAAGTGTCGCTGAAGATCGTCAAGGGTGATTTTTTCGGCGATGAGGTTTCGTGGATCATTGGCGGACATGAGTTATTCGTGAACGGCGTTCAACAGAATGATTAACATTTCATCAATTTGTGAGGCGTAATGACCCGATCGATCGGTCTAAAGTTGCAAAATGAACGCCCCCAAACCCGTGAGCTTGGAGGCATAACTTTAGTAATGGTAGTCGTGATTCTAAGTGATTAGAGACGGGACAAACTTATTCATCTTCATCTTCTCCGCTACTTTCTTCGTCACTCTCTTCGTCCTCTTCCTCTTCCTCTTCTTCGTCCTCTCCTTCCTCTTCAGTTTCTTCTTCTTCCTCCTCTTCAGTTTCCTCCTCTTCAGTTTCTTCTTCTTCCTCTGCTTCTTCTTCCTCTGCTTCTTCTGTTTCCTCTTCGGAGTAATCCTCGGTACTATCCTCGTATTCGGTCTCTTCCGAGGTCTCTTCAAACTCTTCCGAATCTTCCTCTTCTAAATACTCTGTTTCCTCGTACCAGGTTTCGCTGATTTCTTCTTCGTATTCCTCTTCGTATTCCAAGTAATACAAACTTTCTACATCTTCGACTTCAGAGACGTTAACATAACCTCCACGATCGTCAAGATAGACTAACTCTTCTTCGTATTCCACATAGTACGACTCGTTATACAGCGGAATCCCACTGGGTGTATGGGTACTTCCTGGAACGCGAAGACTTCTCGCCACTTCCGATCGTTCACCATCAAACAAAGAACTTTTGTCTTTACTGATATTCTTGCTGATGCCTTTACTAATGTCTTTGCGAAGGTCAATCTCCTGATGGCTCCCCAGTTGAATTACCCAGCAATCATGATTCAAATTCGGGTCTACCATGTACTCATAGGGCACATAGCCATAGCCCATATCGCCCCATTCCTCGCCCCAGGAGTTGCGGATAATAAAAACACGATCGGTATCGGAGTAGCCAACACAAAGCATGGCATGGCCACCCACATGTTTCTCATTGTTAGGATCTGGCATGGGAACCAATCCACCATTGCCACCTGCACCATTAAATGAATCAAATAACTGAAGCCCAAAAACAAAAGGATAGCCTTCTGCGAGACAAGTTCGCATGATGTCTAAATCAATATCTACCGATGCCGCATCTTCAATCCGAAACTGGGCCGCTTCGCGGTAGGCGACTTTTGGCGGTTTGCTGGTCACTTCGTCAAGTGTGAAGGGCCAAGTTTCTTCAGTACAGGCTCCATACTTGCGGACGACTTTTACACAGTCCGACAAATAAGCGCCTTCATCCTTGTTAGTACTACCTTCGATCTCCCTAGCGTTGTAATAAATAAACAATCGACTCATATCCGTGGATTGGCCATTGATTCGATTATCCAGATATTCATAGGCTCCAGCCATGGCGTTGGCCGTGCAACTGTTAGAATTACCTTGGCTTTCTACGGCAGTCATAAAAGGGCGCAGATCGACGACCTTAGGAATGACTTGTTCTGCACCAGCCGAAAATTTCTGGGGGTTGCGACTTTTTTTGTCCGGGCGGTACCCTCCGACTCTCAGGGTGTCACCTGTCGAATCTTTTAGTACCGTGGCTTTGCGGACATGGCGGAAGTCTTTTTGAGTTGGGGTGCTGCCCATAAAACAAGCCTCTATAAGGTAAAGATTGACATTTCTGCTAAATCATCTAACTGTGACTACCAGTTAAACGTAGAGTACCCCTGATATATTGAAGTTCACCAAATATTTGGAATTAGATGAATTCAGCATAAACCGCCTTGATTCTGATTAAGTCGATCGTCTACGATTTGAAGGTCCAACAATCAACTTATGAAAATTTTAAGTATGTTTTCTCCCACACTTCGCAAGCTTCTAACCATCGCACTGATTACATTGCCGACATTTACGATCGGTGCTCAAGCAGCCCAAGCCGAGGATCTGGTCTTCACCTTATACAACAAAACTTCTAGCGTCTTGAGTCACTTCTATGTTGAACCGATGAGTTCTACTACTTGGGGTGAGGACATTTTAAATAGCGACATTGGTCCTGGAGAGTCAGCGACTGTGACGATCGCAGATGGCAAGACAACCTGTAGCTATGGAATCCGAGGCGGATTTAAAGATGGCTCCATCGTTGAACGCGACAGCCTTAATCTTTGCGAACTCGGTTCCTATACTTATACAGATAAGTAGTTACTTTTGACCTTCGGTATTGATTTTGAAAACCCTGCTTAATGTAGGGTTTTCTTTTATTTTAGGAGGTTTTTGAGGTGTGCAGGGCACTCGATACCGCCCATCTAGCAAAAGTTTGGGCGCGTTCGGAGTTTGAGAAAAAGCCGTTTCCTGAAATGCCAAAGGGCTCTGATTGGGAACGGATTAGGAAGAAGTATTTAAAGAAGGTGCGCAAGATTAGGACTGAAACGAATTTATGGATGTTATTAAATCCTCATTCCTAAACGGAGATCTTTAATTTCAGAGGCATTGAGTTCCGGGATATTCTGAGACGATTCCATGCTCGGTTGGTTAGACAACGAAATATTAGTCATCACTTTAGCAAGTTAGGTAAACTTATTCCTAGACATTATCTACAACTTCAATTCAACCTTAATTCAGCATTTGCAACCCGATCGACCGCCCACATGCGATCGATTAATGCCTCTAAGGTCGCACCGAATGTGCAGACCAAAATGCCTTCGTGAGCTTCAGGTGAGGACGCAATCCACGTTCCCACCATGGAGACTTCCGCAAACTGAGCGTCAGCCATACAGACTTCAATGTCCCGGCACCCCGTCTGGTCAATTGCCTTCAATAAATCGTCAAACCAAAGATGATCGATCGCTACCAAAAACGATGCCCTGCCTGGTTCTGAGCAGAGAGTTTCGCCTACGCGCATGGCCAGTAACATCCGCTGAGACACAATTTCCTCAACTGTTCTCTCAATGCGCTCAACATTCAATCCCAAATCGCTATAGTTAAACTTCAACATCCTGTTTCCCCACTTAATTTCGCGTTTCTCTCATCAACTTTTCATAAATATCTCAGATCCTCGTCATTAACCTAAAACAAGAACCCCGCCTAGGAGACCAGTTCCAGTGCGGGGCACAAACGAATCAGCTCGCGTAGTGTGCGTTTTAAGTAGGCATGGCGGCTGGAAACTGGAGAAGTCTCCGATACGCCTGCGTCCCGCAGTTTAAGATCAAATTTGGGCTTAGAAATGGATGGGTGCCTGTGAGTCGTAGGCTTGCTAGGGTTGCTAGGAGTCCGATCGCATGAAACACCGCCCATCGCTCAACACCTAATGGCATCGTGCAATGTTGAACGCAGTGGCGTGAATTTCTCTTCATGGCGAACGGGTAAACCTCAACTAAACAACAAAATTCATACTACAGATGTAATATTATTCGCTGCCGTTGTCAAGCACTAACAAGATAGATTTACGCCAAATTGGCAATAATCATGTAAGCGAGAAGATTGATTTAGCAATACATTTGTACCATTAAATGCGATCGAAAACCTGGAATTTAGAGAATTAACAGTTAGCCAAATCTCCTAAATTCCCAAATCCACCGCCACCCGATGAGCGCAAGCAAACCCCGAAAAAGCCACAGCATTTAACCCTTGACCCGGAAAAGTGCTATCCCCCACACAATACAGGCCAGGAATTGCAGTCCGATTAAACGGCATTCCAAGAAGACCTAGGAGCTTTTTACTCGGAATCGGTCCATAAGTACCGTTGTCGCGGCCTAGAAAGCGACGATGGGTGCGAGACGTGCCGATTTCTTGATAATCGATATTGGCCTTAAGATCCGGAAAAATAGCTGTCAGACGATCGATCAGTTGGGCCGCCGCCGCTTCTTTCTTATTGATGTATTCGTGAGGCGGCAGATCTTTCCAGTGATCAATAGAGCTAGGGGTGAAGGTATGAATAATGTGGTGGCCGTCCGGTGCGAGGCTCGGATCGAGCAAAGTCGGAATAGAGAGAAAAATTGTGCCTTGTTCAGATTCAATCTCAGTCCAGTCTTCGAGCAAAATGTGATGACATTCGACGCCCGGAGGAAGGGCCGCCGCTTTGACCCCAAGGTGCAAACTTAGAAAACTCGGGGACTGCTTGTAGCGTTTGCGCCAAGTGCGCTCCCCAGACGGGATCTGAGCTTCAGGGATGAGCTTGCCGAAGGTATCCCAGCGGGTTGCATTAGAAATGACGCGCGTCGATCGAAATATTTCTCCATTAGCGAGCTTAACGCCAACCGCTCGATTATTCTCCAGAATGACTTCAGTCACGCGAGCGCGGTACACAATGCGGCCACCGTGTTGTTCCAAACCGTCCACGAGTTTCTGCGCGATCGCCCCGACGCCGCCTTTGGGGTAGTTGATGCCGCCATAATGTCGATCGCTGAAGACCATGCCCGCATTGATCATTGGAGTCATATTGGCCGGAACCACAGACCAGCAGTAGCATTCCATATCAATGAACTGGAGCAATTCGGGATCCTGGATGTGTCGGCGGGCAATATCTCCGACGTTCTGGGGCAGGTACTTGACGAGTCCTAGACACGCAAATGGATGCTGAAAAAAGACGCGCATCAGGTAGCCGAGTTCTTCCAGCGACAGCAACTCCATCACATTCAAACATTTAAATACCGCCCAACATTCGTCATAGAACTTACGAATGCCGATCGCTTCATGGGGAAATTTGGCGATTAGTTCTTGTAAAAATGCCTCATAGTCGCGATGGACTTTAAGGTCTAAATCATTCGGTAGATGATAATGAATCTGCACTGGATCTGGAATCGTTTCAATGGATTGCCCGACCGCCGCTAAGGCTCGGGTCAGCAAATTGGTCGTCCCTTCCGTCCCAAACCCAAAAATCATTGAAGCTCCCACATCAAACCGATAGCCACCCCGATCGAAATAGCCCGCGCTTCCCCCCGGAATCAAGTACCTCTCCAGCACCAGCACCTTCGCCCCTTTTGCGGCCAGTTGGGTTGCCGTGACCAGCCCACCCATCCCCGACCCAATCACGATCGCATCAAACTCACGCGGATAGTCCTCCGGCAACAGGTCAGCCCCGACGCCAGCAGTGGAAGGGGGGAAATGGATAACAGGATTAGCAACAGGGGTTTTAGCGGGCATGATTTTTGGGGCGAGGCGCAATTTATAAATCTTCTAACTTTATTGTCTCACTTCAGTTTAGCGGGATCTGGAACGGGACGATAGTGCGAACTTCCTGCGCAATTTTACGCCTTCAGCCGGAACAACCGATCGGAACGCAGTATGATGGTGCAGACTAGCGCCCGATCGTTGGTTTACCCTGATTTATTCACACCCGTCTTGCCCATGACCATTCAACTTCGCGTCTACGTTCCCCCTCACCCACTCATCAAACACTGGTTAGGGGTTGCCCGCGACGCTGGAACGCCGTCTGCGCTTTTTCGGACTGCCATGACCGAGCTAGGACGCTGGCTGACCTATGAGGCCGTGCGCGATTGGTTGCCTACGACCGAAACCACCGTTGAGACGCCCCTTGGACCTTGTCCAGCAACGTTTATTAATCCAGAAGTTCCTGTGGTGGTCGTGCCGATTTTGCGTGCAGGACTGTCGCTATTAGACGGTGCACAATCATTGCTACCGCTGTCTTCTATTTATCATTTGGGCATCAAACGGGACGAAGAGACGCTGAAAGCCCACTGTTATCTAAATAAACTTCCTGAACGGTTTAATCCGCAGACCCGAGTGCTGATTACCGATCCGATGTTGGCGACGGGTGGCACGATAACCATGGCCATGGATGAACTAACCACCCGAGGCATAGACCCCTCTAACGTGCGGGTCGTGTCGGTGGTGGCTGCCCATGCAGCTCTGCAAAAGCTCAGCGTCACCTACCCCAGCTTAAACATTTTCACTGCTGCCATTGATGAAACGCTTAATGATCAAGGCTATATTGTGCCTGGATTAGGCGATGCGGGCGATCGAACTTACGGAACCTAAACCAGACCCAAAATCATCTAGGATTGGACTAACCTTTACTCACCCTCCTGAGTCAATCATGAGTCAACAAGATAATTTTTCAAGCGGTTTTGTCTGGGGTGCAGTATTGGGGGGCATTGCAGGCGGCATTGCAGGTGGGCTAATCGGATCCACATTAGCAAACCGATCGGGTGAACCGGACGATGATGTGGATTCGGAGCATGACTCAAATAGACGGACAAACCAGCAGCCAGAATTTCCGCCTGCAAAATCCCGTCGCCGACCGCTGCGTTTAGAGTCCGCACCCCAGAAAAACATTGAACTGGCGCGGCAAAGCCTAGAGGATAAAATTGCTAGTCTCAATGATGCGATCGATGGTGTTCGTCAACAGCTTCATCAGGTCAACGCCGAGGACGTTCGATCGGTCCCTTCGGACCTTGCCATGGGTGGGGACGACCGACCCACGGTGCGGCCAAATGGAGACAGTGCATCCCGCGAAACCAGTTAGAATATATTACAGACTTAATCAGTGCCTTATTTTAGTGCGGAGACTTGCGCCATGGGAATGACATCGAGCTTTAGCCCTGCGACTGCTATTGCGACTTTTCTGAACATTTATTTGATCCTGCTATTTATTCGGGTTTTGCTCACTTGGTTTCCATCGGTAGACTGGACTAGCCAACCTTTTGCAACCTTGACGCAGCTTACTGATCCCTACTTGAATTTGTTTCGATCGATTATTCCTCCGATTGGCAACATTGATATTTCGTCGATGTTAGCTATTTTCTTGGTCCAGTTTTTACAGTCTGCACTACCTAACCTGATCGCGACTGCGACCTTAGGATTATCTAGCCGTCTTCTAGGCTAAGCCATCTCTAGTCAACTTCTCAATCAAATCTTTAGTCAAACCCTCAGTCAAATCCTCAGTCAAACCCAACATACCCCATGGCTGAAAAGCGCATTTTGATCTGGTACCGCAGCGATCTTCGGCTCCATGATCACGAACCTTTAAATAAGGCCGCGAAGTCCGGAGCGAAGATCATTCCGGTCTATTGCTTTGACGATCGGCAGTTCGAGAAATCGACCTTTGGGTTTGCAAAAACGGGTGCATTTCGGGCGCAGTTTTTACTTGAAAGCGTTGCCGATTTGCGGAAATCGTTGCAGGTTCTCGGCAGCGATCTCGTGATTTTGCGTGGGAAACCTGAAGTTGAAGTTGCAACCCTAGCGCAGCAACTTGAAGCGACGGCGGTGTACTTTCATCAAGAAGCCACCCGCGAGGAAACCCGTGTGGAGCGATCGCTAACCCAAGCCTTAGAGTCTCAAGGCAAGACGGCCAAATCCTTCTGGGGACATACACTGCATCACCCTGACGATTTGGCGTTTGCGGTGAACGATGTGCCGGAAGTGTTTACCACTTTTCGGAAGCAGGTAGAGAATGACTCAACCGTGCGATCGCTCCTGCCGAGTCCGCAGCGATTAGCCCCGTTGCCTGAGGGCGTGAATCCGGGGGAAGTGCCGACCTTGGCTGATTTTGGTCTGTCCGCTGCGGAGATTGATTCGCGTCAGCAAATTCGGTTTGTGGGAGGAGAGACGGCGGGACTTGAGCGGGTACAGGAGTACATTTGGACGCGCGATCGGTTGAAGATTTATAAAGAAACTCGCAACGGAATGCTTGCGCCGGATGATTCGTCGAAGTTCTCGCCGTGGCTGGCCCTCGGGTGCTTGTCCCCGCGCCATATCTATTGGCAAGCCGATGATTATGAAGAAAAAAGGGTCCGAAATGACTCAACCTACTGGCTCATTTTTGAACTGTTGTGGCGAGATTATTTCCGCTTTATTTGCGTTAAGCATGGCGATCGGTTGTTCAAAGTTGAGGGATTGCAGGGCGTAAAAATAGCGTGGAAAGAAGATTGGGAACGGTTTGAACTTTGGCAGGATGGGGAAACTGGGTTTCCGTTGATTGATGCCAACATGCAGGAGTTAGCGGCGACCGGATACATGAGCAATCGGGGCCGTCAGAATGTTGGAAGTTTCCTGACGAAGAATTTGGGCATTGATTGGCGGATGGGTGCGGAGTATTTTGAGTCGGTGTTGATTGATTATGACGTCTGTAGCAATTGGGGAAACTGGAACTACACGGCAGGGGTCGGAAACGATGCGCGGGGGTTTCGGTATTTTAATATTCAGAAACAGTCAAAGGATTACGACCCGAAAGGCGAGTATGTGAAGCATTGGCTTCCGGTCTTGGCGGATGTGCCCACTGCAAAAGTTCATGAACCATGGCTCCTTAAAAAGACCGAGCAGGCGGAGTTTGACCTTCAGATTGGGGTTGATTATCCGAGGGCTATTGTGGATCTGATGCAGTCCGCATCGGCGAATGAGACAATTTACAACGCAGCGTTTGGCATAACAGACAAGCGATCGGACGGACGATCGGGCGGGCGGGCAGACAAACCGAAACCCCGATCGAAGCATCGATAAATCCCTTGATGCCTAAGATATTTCCGTTTTCTCCGGATAATGTCTCTATCGTTGGGTATAGGGAAATAGTAGATGCACCCTGATGATGAACCTCAGCCGTTGGTTGGGGTTTTTTATTGTATTTTTTATTTTAAGATTTACGTTTAAGCCTCTGCGCTGAAGCAATTCCTAAGGTCTATGGCGCATGAAGGATGATTTTTAAGTGAAAAATAACAGTGGCCTGTCTAAGGTTTGAATGTCCGATCGAACCGCTCCATTTTTCCTGATTGGGGTCTAGGCTGGACGGATAACGGCATGGTAGATGCACCCTGACACATTGAACCCTGATGGCTTTTGGCGATCGGGGTTTTTAGTTCGACCTGACTCAAAGACGATAGCCTTTGATCGCGTTATTGTTAATTCTCCTATACTTAGAAAAGTCTCGTTTGCGGCAATTGAATCTATGACGCTTGATGCATCTATGGGCTGGCAAAATCCGCCCGAACCGATCGCGACCATTCTTGATACGCCGCCTAATCCATCCATTTCGATTTCTCCAGACGATCGATGGCTTGTGGAGTTTAGTCGATCGGAGTTGATTCCTATCGCACAGTTGGCGGAACCTGAATTGGGTATTGCAGGCAATCGGATCAATCCTAAACTTCGCAGCAGTGCCCGCAACCATCCCTACATCGCCCTAGCCATCCGTCCCTTACTGAAGCCAGAAGAACCCAGCGTTTGCATCGCGCTGCCCAACGGCATGGAAATGACGAACTTCAAATGGTCTGACTCCAGCGATCGACTTGCCTTCACTTGGGCCAAACCGGGCGGTCTTGAACTATGGATGTTGGATGCGGCCTTGCATCAAGTCTTTCAGGTCACGCCTGCAATCTTAAACGCGACTTACGGCACCCCTTACCGATGGATCGACGAAACGCGACTCCTCTGCAAAATAGTGGATGACAGCAAAGGCGATGCTCCTGTCGCTCCCGCCGTCCCCACTGCGCCGATCGTCCAAGAAAACCTCGGCACCAAAAGCCCCAGCCGCACCTACACCCACCTCCTGAAAAACGAGCACGATGCCGCGTTGTTTGAGTACTACACGCGATCGAGCTTAGAGGTGGTGACGTTAAACGGGCAAAGCTTTGGGATGCGCGATCGAATTCTATCGTCGGATCTCGTGAGCGAAGCCATTCCATCGCCCGATAACCAATACATTCTACTGACCACTCTTCTCAAGCCGTTCTCCTATCAGTTGCCATCGGGATATTTTCCCAAGCTGATTCAAGTCTTGACGATCGCAGGAGATCCGATCTACACCGTCGAATCCGTCCCGCTGATGGACAAACTTTCGACCAAGTTTGATTCAGTTCGCCTTGGCCGTCGATCGATTTCTTGGCGATCGGATCATCCGGCGACGCTATACTGGGTCGAAGCCTTGGACGACGGCGATCCCAAAGTGGAGGCTCCTTTTCGCGATCGTCTCTCTATGTTGTCTGCGCCCTTCACATCAGCGCCCCAAATCCTGTGGGAATCAGAGTTTCGGTTTCAGCGTGTAGCCTGGGGACGCGAGGATGTCGCCTTAGTGTATGAGCGTTGGTACGACGATCGGCGGGTGAGGACGTGGCAGATTAATCCCAATCAGCCTGAGAAATCCGCTATTTTGCGATTCGATCGGAGTTTTGAAGATAGCTATAGCGATCCGGGCGCAGCTTGTTTGAAGGAAGGTCCATACTATTGGAATGTGTTGCACTTTACTCCCGATCAGCAGGGTATTTATTTCCTTGGCAAAGGCGCATCCGCAGTGGGTGTACATCCTTTTTTAAATGTATTGCAGCTTGAAACAGGCAACATGAATCGTTTGTGGCAGAGTCAAGATCCTTATTATGAGAGCGTTGCCCGAATTCTCAATGACGATGCGTCCGAGTTGCTTATCAGCCGCCAATCCAAAACAACACCCGCCAACTATTTCTGGCATCCACGCGGAAAAACGTCTAAGGCCGATCGCCAAATCACCCATTACTCTGATCCCTCGCCGCAATTTGCAGGCATTCAAAAAGAATTAGTGACCTACGATCGTGCAGACGGTGTAACCCTTTCGGCCAACCTTTATCTTCCCGCTGATTATGATGTCCAGAAGGATGGGCCACTGCCGATTGTGTTTTGGGTCTACCCTGAAGAGTTTAAAAACGCCAAACTAGCGGGCCAAATCACCACGTCACCCAATCGATTCAGTCGTCCGCACTTTAGTTCCATCTTGTTTTTACTAACGCAGGGCTATGCAATTCTGGATAATCCCTCTATGCCGATCGTGGGTGAAGGCAAACTCGAACCCAATGATTCTTATGTTGAACAATTAATCTCTAGCGCGACAGCAGCAATAGATTATGTCGTTGGCCGAGGCGTTGCCTCTCACGATCGCATCGGCATTGGCGGACATTCCTATGGTGCATTCACCACTGCAAATCTTTTAGCGCATACAAACCTATTCAAAATCGGTATCGCTCGCAGTGGCGCTTACAATCGGACGTTGACTCCCTTTGGATTCCAAGGCGAGCAGCGAGACTTCTGGGAAGCCCGTGAAACCTACATTCATATGTCGCCCTTTACCCATGCCGCAGCCATTAAAGCGCCGCTCTTACTCCTTCACGGTGGGAGCGATAGTAATCCAGGAACCTACCCGATGCAAAGCGATCGATTTTTTGAAGCGCTGAAAGGCTTGGGCGGCCATGTACGGTATGTGTCGCTGCCACTAGAGGATCACGGCTATCGATCGCGTGAGGGCGTGGGTCATGCACTGTGGGAAATGGTTCGCTGGTGTAATTTGCATCTCTAACGTAGAGATTACGCGAGTCTAGAAGCTAATTGATCGCTTTAATCAAAAAAGAATTTGGGCGACAAAGTCTCGATCGAACGGATCACGATGATTATCAAAAAAAGGTGACGTTGAATAGGTTTGAGTATCCTCAAAGTCGATCGATACTATTTCGATCGAGAACCTTTCAAGCTACCCAATCCACCCCGTTTAGCACGCGGCTCGATCGGATTGCCATTCGTTTTTGGATAGCGTTCAGACAGAAACTCAATGTAATTCAAGACCTCAGTTTGCATAAGCGAACCCCTCCAATCCTAAAACCCACCCATCATGCTCGAACGAATGGACGGACTGCCTCAACACCTTCTTTCCAATTGTAAATAGTTGGGTGAATTGTAATTATCGCAAGTGATTTCGGATTGCTATATGCTAGTCAAGATCCATAATCGACCTATTCACATCATGCTATCCAAACCCTACACCGGACCTGTAAAGCAGCTCTTTGAGCAGGACGATCCAGATTTGATTCAAGACTGGTCTCACTATCTCACCCTCGGCATCACCGCAGCAGACATTGATGAACTAGCAAAAATCTCGATCGATCGCTCACTAATAGAGGCGGAAGAAGAAGCAGGCTGGGCACCCATTCACGCTTGGCGAACATTAGCCGCACTTCAGGTAGAGTCAGCAGTTTTGCCCTTAATTGCAGTGTTGAAACAATTGAGTGGGGATGAGCAAGCGGTTGACCTAGATGAGATACCAGATTTTGACTGGGTTTCAGAGGAGTTGCCGTTAGTCTTTGGGCGCATCGGACGGCTTGCTTTGCCAGCGCTACAAGAGTGCCTCAGTGATGCCCAGGCGTCTACTCGAACGCGGGAAAATGCGGTAGTGTCGATCGCAGAAATTGGCCGAGAACACAGAGATGCGCGGCTCGACAGTGTGGCGATATTAACGCAGCAACTAGAAAAATTTGCAGACAACACCACAGATTTCAATGGTTTTTTGGTAATGATCTTAGTGGGGACGCTGAGGGCTGTAGAGTCGGCAGCGGCCATTGAACAAGTATTTCTGGCCGATCGAGTCACATCAGATCTTGTTCAAAATTGGGACGAGGCGCAGGTTTTTCTCGGATTGAAAGAAGCCCCCGATTTAAGCCATCAACTATCGGAAGCACTGCCCCTCAAATCGGATGACACCAAGGCGATCGGTCAAGTCCCTTTCTACAGCACCGTTCCCAAGTCCAAATCACAGGCCAAGCGTAAAGCGCAAAACCAGTCTCGCAAGAAAAACCGCCCGAAAAAGTAGACTGATTTAGTAAAACCTATTTATTGAATAAATATGCATAAGTTATTTGACAGCGGGGCATAACACAAGATGACCGATTGCTTTACTCATGAATGAAGCTATCGTCTCAACTGAACATTGTTCACGATTGAAGGGAGAGAAACGCACATACAGTACAGACGATCGATCGGATTCGCGGGATTAATCCTAGCATTTATGGCATTTGTGCCTACAGGTGTGCCGTTAGGGTTTTAAATTGCCTATGCCCAAATTATTCAAAATCCGCGTCAATCCGAAGCCGATCGACTCTTTAATCAAGGACTGTAATAACAGAAAATTAGCCAGCTTAAAGCGACTATTCAGTCCTTTCAAACTGCGCAGATGATTTACCGTGAACTCAAAAATTCTGCGAAAGAAGGTGAATCTGTCGGGAATGTGGGAATTGCATATTGATCGATTGGAAACTACATCAAAGCGATCGAATACTACGAACAAAGTCTAACCATTGTTCGCGCTACCCCAAATCGATCGGCCCCATCCCCCGGAAGCCGATTGCAAAACTTCTAGGGTAAGTATATACCGACTATAATTCTATAAGATTTAAGGTAATTTATGACTGGCGAACTATTTTGGAAGGATATTGAGAAAGCTCTTTCTTTTGACGATCGCGTACTTCCACCCAATTCTCCCACACTGATATATGAGGGTGATTTTGAGCTAGAAGCTTCTGAATCTGAACATTACTTGACTCTTATAGGTAAGATTGAGCAGTACTGGATACCTTTGCCACAGGTTAGATTTGTTGGAATCTCAAGCAAGCCCAACCATAATATGTTTAACCTCTTATCAAAAAAATTTAATTCAACAAAGGAAAATTTATTTTTTGAATGCATCATAACATGTATGAGAGAAGTAAATGATAGTGTGGAGTATGGTGGATTAATCACTGGTTCACTGCTTAGTGGTTCTAAAGTCCCTGTGGATGAAGTGCGCTTTTCTCTGGTGAATTTTCCAGATTTTAGAGGTCATCCAGTTAAGCAACTCTGTGAGGACACTAATATAAGGCGGCTTGACTCTCTTACACTGATTGGGAATGGATGGACTCTCCGTATTGATCAAAGATTTAAGTGTAATGACTATCTGGACGAAGTGTGTTCTAGGGGCGGTTTTGTTTCGACTCATTCATGCTCTTTAAGACGATTTGATGGAGATTTGTTTGATTATTCCGACGCTATTGAATTGATTAATTCTCTTCAATACTTCTTCGGTTTTCTTGCTGGACGTTGGTGTGGTCCTATATTGACAAAAGGACTAATCGATAACTCTAGATCTTGTTGGGATGGCTATGGCTCATTTCATTTGTCGTCAACCTCGCAAGGAGATAGTTGGTTTCCTTTAAATTATTCCTCTGATATCGAGAATCTATTTTCTGGATTTCTGGATCTTTGGAACAGTGAAGTATGGAGTGGTCCGCTACTGCAAACAGTTCATTGGATTATCACTGCAAATACAAGCCATAATCCTATTGAAACACATATAATTTCAGCATTTGTTCCACTTGAAATGCTTTCTTGGTTAATTCTTGTTGAGTACAAAAGTTTATATTCAAATAAGGAGTTCAAGAATAATTTCGGCAAAGCCGAAGCAAAGCTGGCTGAACTGCTTCGTGTGACTGGAATCTCTAATGATTTACCGAAGCATATGCAATCACTTCTTGCTTCTTCCAGTGATCAAAACCTCGGCGATAAAGATCTCAGTGATGAAAATAGCCCAAATGCATCGAAAATCCTAGTTAAAATTCGCAATGCCATCACACATCCTCATAAAACAAATCGTGAATTCTTGAGGCAGACTAGTGGATTTGCAAAATACGAGGCGAAAGAGCTTTGCCTAGAGTTTGTCGAGTTAATCCTTTTGCAGAACATGAATTATAGTGGAAGATACCGCAGGAGGGCCTTTAAAGGCTGGAATGGGGACGAATATGCATATGTTCCCTGGCGTGGAGGCGTTAGACTGTAATCGATCCGATGATTGGAATATGGCTACTTAAATTTAAGTATAAAACGTTCTACATTACATTGCATCCATTTGGGCGCGGAGAGATTACGGGAGATAACGTCGTAGGACTATCTCGATTGCTAATTGCCGCATATCCGCACCCGAAGGATTGAGCTGCGTTTACGCTGATTGGCGAGAGCGATCAGCTATGACAGGCTGCAGAAAGTTTTAATCGAACGTAACGCAATAAAGTTCAAAGCATTCGTGGGGTTTATGTTTCTTGACTTTTGCGCCGACGGATTTGAAGAGTTTTTCCCAGTCGCTGAGGGGATGCAACATGACTTCTGCGCCGAGATAAGTTTCTAAAATCGCCCAATTTTCGGCGATGTCATGACCGGGATTTACCACATCAAAGACAAAGCTACCGCCCGGTTTCAGCACTGTTTTAACCGATCGCATCACGTCTTTCCAGTCGTCTAAATCGCCGTAACAACTGACGCCCGTCGCGATCGCCCAGTCAAAAAATGCTGGTTCGTAGTCGAGCAGATTAGCGGGGGCTTGTTGAATGCCTTTAAAAAGTTTGGAGTTGAGCTGGGGTGCGCGGGCGCTGATGATTGTTTTGGCAACGGTGCTGATGTCGTGGCCGTAGTAGTAGGCGTTCCACTCGCGCCAGCACGGGAAGACCAGAAAGCTCAGTCCACAGCCGATATCCAGACATCGATCGTTTTTGGCGGGTTTGATCAGGTCCCAAAACGGAGACGCCAAACGGTTTTGGAGTTTTCCAGCCACCCAGTCTTGAAAGAGTGACATAGATTCAACCTCGGGCGGCAAGCTCACCGGGTCTCGGCGATATTCTCGATCGAAGCGGGCGGCGATGGCGGAGAACTGGTCTCCATGGTCGGCAAGTTTAGGGATTTCCACAGAGGATTTTAAAGACTGAAGGGACGGGTCGATCGGATTAGAACACCTTCAGTTTACCGTCCTCTGAGTGCCAGACCAAAATTCTTCCGATAGCGGGGGTTGAGTGCGAAGCAGGCAGGCCACAGGAGCGTCAGTAAAACACGCCCAGTAGTGAAGTTGGTTTGGCGAAATCCAGACCAGAACTTCCATGCGCCTGTAATGTAGATGGCAGCGACGGCGATTTGGAGCAGGGTAATCATAAAGGTGGGCCGTTAGGGGTTGAATTATTATGAATAAGTATCAGCCCTATTATGCAAAAAAAAACGGCGGGTTGGTTGATCTTAATTGGTCCAGTGCCATCGGGTTGATTTTTCGCAAATTACACTAAGCTGTTACGATCGTCAAAATAGTCCTATTCACCATGCTAGACATTACGTCCTTTTGGAAGTGGGCATTCTCAGATCTACTCTCAAACTCACTGCGAGGTGCACTCGCTGAATATATGGTGTCGATCGCACTAGGTTGCACAGAGAGACCTAGAGTTGAATGGGATGCCTATGACCTAAAGCGATCGGATGGTACTAAAATCGAGGTCAAATCTTCTGCTTATCTTCAAGCTTGGAAACAAAAAAAGCTGAGTGTGATTACTTTTGACATTGCGATGAAAAAGGCATGGGACTCTGAGAGCGATCAGGTTCAAGTCAAAGCCATGCGATCGGCCGATCTTTATATCTTCTCAGTATTTGCGACTTTAGACCGATCGACAGCTAATCCGCTTGATGTTCATCAATGGTTTTTTCTAGTGACTTCTTCAGCATTTCTCAATCAGTTTTTTGGACACCAACGATCAGTTCGGCTGTCATCGTTAGAAAAAAAAGGACTCAAACGATGTTCCTTCGATGAACTTAAATCTGAATGCGATCGACTGATCTATTACGCAAAGACGTTCGATTAAATGAAAATCCTGAGGGTCCCTCGCTTCAGCCCTCTCTCAAAAGGAGAGGAAGCAAGTATTGGACGGCGACAATCAACCCTCACCCTAAATCCCTCTCCCAGAGGAAGAGGGACTTTGAATCCGGCTCCCCTCTCCCAAAGGGCGAGGAGGTGAGGGAGACTTTACGCCGCAGACTAGTAGAAATCGACCACCCTTAGAGGGCCACATAGCGAGTTACAGCAAGGAAGCCAGCCAGAGCGGATGCAGCCAGTGAAAACAACGCTGAACTGAATACCCACCAAGCAGCGCCAGCAGCAACCTTACGGGTTTCGCGCACCTGCTTTTGAGTGGCATGTTTGATAGCTTCAAGGCGTCTTTGTGTTTCATGCTGAACGCGTTCCACTTGGTGGAGCACGCCATCGCGGGCCGACTCAACCTGACCAACAATCCGGCTTGCATCGGCTTCAGAGATATCGTCCCGCGAACTCAATAAAGCCACCAATGTATCGCGATCGAACTGTGTCAGGCGATCGCGCAGAGCTTCCATCCCTAACTGCGGGTCATCAAACAGTTTGCCAAAATCTCGCTTGATTCCGTCATAGTTAAGCTCGGGGCGTTCTAAGTCATTTAAGTAAGTACGCACACTTTCAAAACCTTTATCGATCGTGGATTGAACAGCCTGATGCACCTTCTGAATTTGGTCTTTGACAGCGTTGAAATTGGATTCCACTTGGTCAGCAATATGATTTGCTTCTTCTTCCGTCATATCCTTCCGCTGTGCCAACAGGGCGACGAAGGTACCGCGATCAAATTGAGAAGCCCGATCGCCTAGACTAGCAAGCCCTGCGCGCGGATCGTGGAGCAACAGTTGAAGATCGCGCTTAATGCCCTCTGGATTTAACTCCTCCTTGTTAGTCTTTTGCAGATAGCTTTCCAGATTTGATTCAAAATTTACAACCTGTTTTTGGACCCGGTTCGCCAATCGTCTTGGGGCTTTGATGAGCTTGCGTAGGGCTGATTGAACTTGGTCAATAGTTTGATTGACTTGCTCTTCAGTTAGATCATCACGCTGACTTAAGAGCTTGACCAAGGTTTCGCGATCGACATGGGATAACCGTTCCCGCAAGGCTTGAGTCCCTGCTTTTGGGTCATTGAACAACGTCTCTAAATCTCGTTGAATCCCTTCAGGGTTAAGTTCCTCAAGCTTAGTTTTGCGAAGATAATCAGCCAGCGCTTGAGTGGTCTGTTCGTACTGTTCTTTGGCCTTACCTACTAGCTTCTGTGGGGCGTGCAGGATACTATCCCGCACTGACTCCACTTGGTCAAGCACTTGATTCACCTGTTCTTCACTTAGATCTTGCCGTTGGCTCAAAAGCTGCACCAAGGTATCGCGATCGAACTGTGACAGCCGACTGCGCAAAGCACTCATTCCCGCCTCTGGATCATTGAATAATGTTTTTAAATCCCGCTGAATGCCTTCGGGATTTAGCTCTTCTTTTTGGGTATTGCGGAGATAGTCAGATACTTTCTGACGAAGTTCTTGGACTTGTCCTTGAAGCCGATTTTGTGATTCTTGACTGTGCGACAAGACCCGATCGCGTGTCTCTTCCAGTTGATGAACGATTTGGCTTGATTCCTCAGCGTTGAGGTCTTGACGTTGGCTAAGCAAGTGCTCCAGAGTAGGGCGATCCAATGGGCTAAGACGATGACTTAATTGCTCAACACCCGCGTCCGGATCAGCTATTAACGATTCAAAGTCGCGGGCGATCGCTTCTGGATTTAGGTCAGCTTTGCTAGTGGAGCGTAGATAATTCTCCACCCGCTGACGCAGATCCTGCGATTGTTTTCGAGTGGCTTCCGTCTGGGCTGTGGCTAGCACGTCAACTCGAATTACATCCAACTGACTGGCTAATTTTTGAATCTTTGGGGGCGTAAAGTCATCCCTCAAACTAAGGACTTTGACAAAGTAGTTCCGATCGATCGACATCAACTCTTGATGGATCATGCTTGGGTCAGCAGCAGCATCATAAATCACATGACGGAAATCCTCCTTAGCATTTTCCCGATTGAACCTCCAATAAGGTGAAAACAACAAATAATCGTCTAAATCGGCTTGGACAATACTAAAGGGTTTGGCCGTAGATTTCTCATTCGATCGTCCGTTACTCTCATCGTCATGATAGCCATTAGAGTGGCCTTGCTTGTCTAATAAGCTGGTGCCAAAGGTCCGCAGTTTCGCCCCAATTTTTTCAACATCAACATCGGATAAATCAACATTTTGCAAGACTCTACTCAGCACCGCTGTCGTGCCAAACTGCAATGCTCGACTAGTTAGAGTGTCTCCGGAATCGCCCCGTTTGGACGCTGTTTTTACCAGTTGACCTAATTGATCGCTAAGTTTACCTGATTTCAGATCTTGCGGTGCGGCTGACTTCAATTGCTGAATCCATTCTTGCGGGTCAGTTGAGTCCTGAGAACTGATTACCCTCTTCCAAGCGGCTTCTAACTGATCCGTGACGCGGTTAACATCTTGCTTTGAAAGATCGGTGCGACTACTCACTAACTTAGCCAGCGTGTCACGATCAACGTTTTTGAGAAGATCACTATTGCCGATCGAACCTAAATCGACGTCCTTCAGCAATTTTTCAAACTGTCCCCCTAACTGGTCAAAGTTCAACTGGGGCAACTTCACTTGGTCTAATGAGCGCTGCAATGTCGTCCGAATACTATCGGGATCAAAGCCCGCCGTTAACTCACGGCGCACGGCGGCTGTAATCTCTTCAGCCGTCGAAACGATTTGATTCTTCGCAATATTTGCGCCAAGTACGGCGCTACCTGTACCTAATAAACCTTGGACTCCTGTGGTGGCAGTGCTAATAATTGATCCCATCAATGAACCAACGGCAGTCGAACCAAACCAAGTTAGCAAGGTAAAGAAAATCGCCCAAATAATGACACCAATAGTGGCCCCAATCATGGGACTACCCACCAGACTGAGCTTAACTGCCAAAAAAGAAGCGAGAAATAAGGCAATGCTAATGCTGATTAGTAACCCTAACCCCACCTTTGTTTCAATACCCCGAATGGTGTCCCCTAGATGTTCATCGGAGGCGCCCTTTTTTGTAGGACTGTCGGGTCCGGCAATAACAGCGATCGCTAAATTGGTAAAGAGGAGTTGAAAGGCAAATGCCATGATCACCCCAGCTACAAGCGCCAACACAAATTTGGCTCCGGAGAACAGCATGGTGGGGTCGTCAGCGGGTACTTGTCCAACGATCGGATTGTAGGTCAACATTGCAGCACTACTGTCAGAGGCATCCAAAGCAAATGCTGCTGTTGTAATTAGAACAGTCGCCAAACTCATCATTAGAATAAAACTACGAGTTTTACGTGATAAAGTCATTTTTAGCTCCAAAGAGAAATGTTGATGTGCGCTTTCGATTAATAGCGATACGCATTTTAATAGAAGAGTAATGTTTAGGAATAGATGAAGAGCGAGGAGGAGCCGGATTCAAAGGCCCTCCCCCTAGAGAGAGGGTTTAGGGAGAGGGTTGATTTACGCCACTCAATACTATGAACTGAAAAAATTTATAATTAAAAATGCGCTAATTATGTGTCCTAGGCTCATTGAACCAATAAAAGCCGCTAAGCTAACGCCGTTGAAAAGTGCTCCAAACGGACCTAGGGGCATTTTTGGTCCGACATGGGGATACTGAATCGTGCGACTAGCAATGAATAGTACCAATAAGCATACTCCGCTCAATACTAAAGAACGTGACCAACTCCAAGTCTCGATCGGATTACTAGCAGCCGTTTGAGCCAAGCCTAATAACGATAACTGATTCAAAATGATTCCTCCTTGAGTGCTTAAATTACTTAAATTATGACAGAGCCTATTAATCCCACACCGACGTTTTTCCGACTTTTCTCGTGTATTGATATTTAGCTAGATTTAGCTATACAAGCCCATTTAAACTACCAAATTTATTCCAATAACGTAAACTGCCAAAAGAAGGACTAGAACCCAAAAACGTGCATCGATATAGGTACAAAGTTTAAGAATGACAACGTAATTTAGTAACTTCTCAAGAACCGCTGGTACGATATTGGCAGATATGGGGGTTGCCAAATGGGCCAAAATCTGGTCTGACAGATCGCGACGCTGACAAGTCAAGTACAGCAGCGGAAGAAACGCATTGAGACCTTGGAAGCAAAATACAGCCCAAGGACATTCCACAGGATTCAAAATTCGGTAGTGCCATTATGTAAAAGATGAGAAAAAAATAATGATTAAGTCGTGTTGAATCGAAAGAGTGGATCCAATGAGAACTTATTTGATCTGTCCAACCTGTGGATCGGATGACATTGTAAAAAATGGTCTGACCCGTCATGCAAAACAAAGTCATAAGTGTCGGGACTGCGGGCGTCAATTCGTTGAAGATCCACAATGGTGGACCGATCGATCGGTCCACCATTGATCTGATTGACTTGATATTGCTAGAACGAATTCCATTGGCCGGGATCGCACGGGTTCTATCGCTTTCAGAGAGCAGCTTACAACAGTATGTGAATCAGCTTTATGAACAGGTCCCTCAACAAGTTGATGTCATTCCAAAAGAACGTGGAAAGCTGACGGTTTAGATGGATGAATTCTGGTCATTTGTCGATAACAAAAAGAATAAGCAATGGGTTTAGCTCGCGATCGATGCAGAAACCCGTGAAATAATCGGCTGTTATATTGGCGAGCGATCGCGACCATTAGCCCAAGCCCTCTGGGACTCATTACCGGGGGTCTATCGACAATGTGCCAAGGTCTATACGGACTACTGGGAGGCATATCAGACCGTAATTCCGAGTAAACGGCATGAAGCGGTAGGGAAAGAAAGTGGGAAAACGAGCTACATCGAAAGACTGAACAATACTCTACGACA
>ENA-OFCD01000376-OFCD01000376.1-metagenomes-genome-assembly--contig:-NODE-376-length-29171-cov-21.281323_pt1 | contig 29171 bp, 33 predicted proteins | sample MGYA00153392_OFCD01 | MGnify analysis MGYA00153392
CGGAAGAAGAACTCCAACGTCTTAAACGTGATCTAGGACGATAGCTCAAAAAAAACTCTTCAATGGAAGAGTTAAATCTTGTTCTGTTAGAGGTTAAGTTAGCGTGCTCTTGCGCGATTGATCACGGTTTAAAAGATGATTTTCTTAGTCGAGGAACAACCGATTTGAGTCAGGTTTTGTGACAGATGGTGAAGCGATCGGGGTGTCCATAAGTATTCGATGCCAAGTGTGATGCGTGAGGTGTCGGATGTGTTGCTTCCGTGCCGTCGATCGGGTTTGTCTAGCTATGAGGGAATAAATGGATTATTCTACGGAGGAGTGATTCGAGAGGACGGCGATCATGGAACTGATCTGGGCAATTTTGGTGGCGGCGGGGAAGGCTGTCTCGGTTGATGCGTTGGTGGGAAGTACGATCGGTGGCATCGTCGGGAACCGGGTGGACGCGGGGTTTGTGGCGCTGTGTAAGGGGACGATCGGCGCGCTGAAACGGAATAATGGTGAGGCGGAGACGTTGCAGTAGGCGGTGCGGAAGTCGTTGCTGTTGGCGCAGATGTCGATCGCTCAGGATTGTCTGGAGACGTTGTTGGCAAATGATTCGGTGCAGCACTATCGGGGCGTTGCGGTTTATCAACAGTTTCCCAATGAGATCACTTGGTTGCAGCGGAATTTGAAGGCTTGGAAGGGGGAGTTGAAGAGTGGCGCGGCGATGAGTGTTGTGTTGGGGGATTTGGCGGAGGTGGAGGTGTTGTTGGGTGGGGTGGGAGGCTCTGATGGGGTGATGGGGTTGGTGCGCGATTGGTTGTGGGCTTCGATTCCAGCGGATGCTCCGCAGATTTATGTGACGCGATCGAAGCAGGCGGCGGATGGGTTGTTCGATCGGTTGGGCATGTGTTTTGCGGCGGAGATGCAGCAAAATGGGGCGGTGCGGGAGATTTTTGAGACGCAGATTTTGGTGCAGATTAGTTCTGAGCTGAAGGATCAGAGTTTGATGATTCAAGATGTGACGATCGTGGCGGTTGAAACGTTACGGCAGATGAATGAGCGGTTCGATCGGCTGGAGAGTACGCTGGGGACGGTTGCGGGGAAAGCGGTTGCGCCGAGTTTGATTGGGAGGGGTGGAGCTGTTATTGCGCCCAATCCGTTTGAGCCGTTGACAGGTCCGGTGGATGGGCGGGGTTGTTTTTTCCGCGTGAGGGGTTGGTGAGTCGGGTGTTTGAGTTGTTGAATGCGGGGAGTAGTGTGGCGCTGATCGGAGTGGCGGAGTCGGGGAAGTCTTCGCTGTTGCGGGAGATTGAGCGGTCTGCGAAGAGTCGGCTGGAGATGCCGCGTCAGGTGGTGCGGTTGGATTTGAGTCAGGTATTTGGGGATGATGATTTTTATACGTATTTATGTAGTGAGATTGGGATTGCAGACTGTCGAGGGGTTCCGTTGAATCGAGCGTTGGGGAATTTGCGAATTTTGCTAATGTTGGATGAGGCGGATGTGATGAGTTGGGAGGGCTTTACGAATCCAGTACGAAAGCAGTTGCGAGGGCTAGCCAATTGTGGGCAGTCGTCGCCGTTAAAGTTGGTGGTGACGGCGCGGGAGCCGTTGGATCAGGTGTTTTTAGATAGTGGTAATGTGTCGCCGTTTGAAAATATTTGTCTTCAGGAGATGATGGAGGCCTGGGATGAACAGATGATTCGATTGTTTGTCGCGAGTCGCTTGGGGAATGGTCCGGTGCAGTTTTCGGGGGGAGAGATCGATCGCATGATGCAAGAGACTGGCGGCAATCCGGGGAAGGTTATGCGGGCTTGTTTTGAGTTGTATCGACAATGGAAAAATTAGGGTTTTAAAATCAGAAATGAATGTAACCAATCTAGGCGAACCGCCCCCCAGCCCCCAATTCTGGGGGAGCCGATGATGAGATCTTTGGTAGAGTAGAGAGTATGGAACGCGAAACGCCTTTGCCTGTTATTTTTTATTGCACGGCATCTGGAAGGGAGCCTGTTCGGGAATGGTTGAAGTCATTGTCGTCAGAGGAGCGTAAAATTATTAGTGAGGATATCAAAACGGTGCAATTTGGGTTTCCACTGGGAATGCCACTGGTGCGAAAGCTCAAGCCGAAACTCTGGGAAGTTCGATCGATGTTGCCCGATCGGATTGCACGGGTTTTGTTCACGATTTATGATGATTGAATTGTGCTTCTACATGGGTTTGTCAAAAAATTGCAGAAAACACCCGTTGATGATTTGGCGTTGGCAATGAAGCGATTAGTCACTTTGGAAGAGGGTTAAAATGAGTCAGCATTTAGGCAGTAATTTTGATGATTTTTTGGAAGAGGAAGGTTGTTTGGCCCAGACAGAGGCGATCGCTTGGACAAGGGTGATTACGTTTCAGATTACGCAGTTGATGGCGGAACAAAATCTATCGAGAACAGCAATGGCGGAGAGGATGTGCATGAGTCCTACAACGATCGAAGCCTTGCTAGATATGCAAAATGGATCAACGACGGTGCAAATGTTGGAACAGGCGGCGTTGGTGCTAGGGAAACGATTGCGGATTGAGCTGGTGTGATGATTACGGTTCGGCTCCCCCAGAATTGGGAGCCGGGGGCGGTTCGCCAGTGGATGCAAACAAGAGGGAAAGTCGGGATGAACAATGAGACGAAAACCAGTGGCGTTCCAAAGCTGAACTTGGCACCGAGGTTAACTCGTCCCTTGTCGTTGTGGAATCCGTTGGATTATTTTCGGTTGTTGTATTGGGTGTTTTATTTTCCGCAGGCGATTCGGTGGTATGTGGAAGTCTTTGGGCGGGATGAAGAAGACTTTAGTGAAGTGAGGGGATGGCAGAAGAAGCTGCAATGGTTTCAAGAGAGTCCCATCCAGAGCCAATTGTGGTTGCAGGGTCTGATTGTACAAGTCATCGCGCCAATTGTTATTTGCTACTTGTGTGAGCAGCTTGGGCTAGTCGTTAGTTGGGGAGGCGTGGCATTAGGCGTGGCATTCGGCAGCTCATATGGTTTATCAATTAGCTTGGCAAGTCTTCGTCCTGACCTGTGGTTGTGGGGTTTACGTCCTGGCACTCGTCGATTTTGGCAGCAGCAATGGCATCTTCCAAGGATGACGATCCTGCCCCAATTACAGCTTTCTCAAACTCTTAAGCAATGGCTTCAGAATGACTGGGTTGCAGGATTAGAAGTGATTGATCAACTGCAACGTTATACTGTTCAGTTCATTCCCGCGATTCAATCCATTAATTTTGTGCTTTCACGAACACAACCAGAGAAATTGATTTCCCACGTCGCCCAGCTTGCGCAGTCTCCATACGATTGGAAACTGGTTAAATATTCTTCGGCATCCATCAATGATGAATTAAAACAAGAATTCATTAATGAACTCTTCATTTTACCAAAGTTTTTAAAGCGCAAATTCTTAAAAAATGTCAATTCAAATACCCGACTAGACACCCCCGCTAGAGCAACTTCAGCAGGCTTCTGGTATCTCCGACAAAGATCTCCCCTAAAAGCAGAACAGGCATTTGAAGTCGTCAAAACCTTACCTTACGGCGAGGAAATGCGATCGCCAATACCAACCAAAAACTAATCATCATCCTCGACGAATTTGAAACACTAGAAACCCTAATCTCTAACGGTAAAATCAGCCCTGACTTCCTCGCCTACCTGCGCGGACTCATCCAGCTCTCCCCCACGATCGCCTTTGCCTTCGCCGGACTCCACACCCTAGAAGAAATGACCGCCGACTACTTCGCCCCCTTCTTCGCCAGCATCCTCCCTGTCCGCGTCGGCTTCCTCGATCGCAGCGCCACCCGCCAACTCCTCGCCAACCCTGATCCTGACTACCTTCTAGACTTCGCCCCAGAACTTCTCGACGAAGCCCACGCCCTCACCAACGGACAACCCTACCTGATCCAGCTAATAGGCTTCCACCTCACCCGCCACTACAACACCCAAGTCTTCGAGCAAAGCCGATCGCGCAACGCAAAATTCACCCTCGAAGACCTCACCACCATCCTAGGCAACCCCGACTTCTACAGTTCCGGACGCTACTACTTCACCGGAGTCTGGAACCAAGCCGCCGAACAACACCCCCAACAACAACCCATCCTCGTCCACCTCGCCCACCACCCAAACCAAACCCCCACCCAAATCTCCCAAATCTTAGACCTAGACCTCAAGCTCACCCAAATCGCCCTCAACACCCTAAAACGCCACGATGTCGCCCATCACTCCAAGGACGATCGCTGGGAAATCTCGATCGAACTCTTTCGCCGCTGGATCATCCGCCAAGAGCCTCGAAATACCTGATGGATGGGTTGAATAATGCTGAAGCTGAGGTTTAGACCCCTTGAAGGCTTACTGTTTCAGAAGTGTACAATGAGTGAGTATGAGCCTGTGCAGTGATGTTTCTTGGTGAATCGTAATGACAACCCTATTGCAAATTCAACCCCTCCAAGAGACTTGGCCGCTTGAGACTTGGCATCCTGCTTCTTGGGACACGTTTGTCAAGATTGCGGATGATGAAGCTTCGGCGAAATTAAAAAGCTACTACTACGATGGAAGGATGCGGTTTGAACCCATGTCTACAGGATCTGATCATTCTAATGACAATACGTTGATTCTGTTTGCACTATCGTTTTTTGCAGCGTGTCAAGGGCTTCCGCTGACGACTAAAGATGGATGTTCTTATCGGAAGACGGGTTTTGATGAATTTCAACCTGATGTTTCTTGCTACGTGGGGGAGACGGCAGATGCGATTCCTTGGGGGACGCGGGTGGTGAATTTGGATGAGTATCCGCTGCCGAGTTTAGTGATTGAGGTGTCGGATACGTCGCTGCTCGATGATTTAGGGATGAAACGGTTGCAGTATGAGGATTTGGGTATTCCGGAATATTGGATTGTGAATGTGAAGGCGATGCAGATTGTGGCGTTTTCGATCGCCGCTGATGGAAGTACCCGACGGATTCAGGAGTCGTTAGTTTTACCAGGGTTACGATTAGAGGTGTTAGCGCAAGCACTTCAGCGAAGTCGCCAGGAAAACCAATCGAAGACAACGGCTTGGTTAATGCAGCAGTTCCAGACGAGTAATCTAGCGGAAGAAAAATAAGGTCTTGAACTGATATCGCGACGACTCTATTCCAATCCCTTGCCATAGTGATTTGAGCAACGATGCATCTGGATAGGAAGCGCATCCCAATCGTGCTAGAACCACTTGGATAATCACGGTATTGAAGTGTGGTGGAAATCGGAACTGCTCTTGAGCATGGTCTAAAAAGAAGGTTTTATAATAGGTTCCCAGACTATGTTCAAGGTTAGAAATATCCTGCAACAACGCTTCAATCTCGTCTAGTCGATCGCTATGTAAATCTAAAATTAATTCAGCCGCCTGACTAAAATGTAATCCTTCATCTTTCACTAAATGACGACCAACGTTTTGAATCTCTGGCCCAAAGTGACAATAGTATTCTCGTAAATCCCGACGATAAGAATACACAGAACCTATTTCATCAAACATCATCGTCACGAGAATTGTAAACTCGTCTACCAAAACTCGATCGATCGGTTGAATCTCATGAACCCTCGCCGCGAACAACCGATCCATTTCCAGGAAGCTAACCCCCGAAATGCAGTGATAAGTCCGTCGCAATGCCTCGTAATGTTTCAACTCATCCCCAAGCCATCCTTTAAGCATCGTGACAAAAGGACCTGAAAACTCGGTCTTACGAAGCATCAAATAATCATAAAGAACCTGCGCATCCCCTTCAGAGAAGGTATCTCGACTCAACAATGTACAGAAATTATTAACCAGCCCTTTTGGTGCAGATTTAAAATAGTGGGGCAAAATCTGATGCTCGATCGGGAGCACCCCGTCTAATCTCCACTGATTGTTTCTATAGTCGCTTTTATGAGTACTTTTATTGTATTTACTAATCATAATCAGAAATAATATGAGGGATAATTAAGCAATGGCGGCCTGTAATCTTAGACCGATCGCCTCGAATAATAAGACCCGCCGCCCCACCATCAATCACCCAACTCCCAATCACGTAGTGATAGCCATAGGCTTGGGGAAGCTCGATATACTCCTGAAGAATACAGCCTTCATCTCCATAGCCCAAGCTTTCTCGGCGCTCCATAGACCCGCCGCTAGTTTCTATTGAAATTCCCACGCCTTCAAATCCGAGCATTGGCTTCTTTACATGGCTACCGAATAACAACGTCGTCGCTTCTGACGAAAGATCGGTGTCAAAATAAGTTTCTAATAAGTACTCATGGTAGATAGAGTTTTTGAACTGTTGCCAAATAAAGGCCATGGCTCCTTTGTTTGAAAGAACCTGTTTCCAGAGGGGTTCTAAGACTAGGGTATCTCCCCGATCGAGTTGCTGAACAAATGGTCGAATCGTGTCATTGTTTGCCATGTCATTTTGCAGATCGCTCCAATCGTACATTTTCCAAAGGACTCGAATTCGATCGTTGCGGTGATCGACAAAATACCCCGCCTCATCCATCCCAAGTCCCGGCTGAATTTCGACTCCCCACTCGTCTTGAGAACTCCGCAAATTAACCAGTTGGACATGAATCTCGGGATCAACTTCGTCATGCAAAATCTGGATTAACTGCATGGCCATTTCTGAATCTTCGCTCAAGTTCTCATCTACTAAAAATGAAATCCCGGTTTGTCTCAAATCATAGGCGGTTGCAATCTGTCGCCATTGCGTAGCGATGCCTTCCCAAAACTCATTAAACTGGCTGGCATCCTGAGGCAATGGATAAAGACCACCCTGATGATGTGCCATATAGTCCACAAACCAATTCCACTGGTAAACCGTTTCAGCCCCCAACAACGGCGTTTCTCCATTGATTTCTAAAAGTTTAATTTGTCCAGTTTCCGTAACCGCCAAATCAAATCGACTATAGAGCGACAAATTTCTATGCGGATCTTCATTGTCCCAACTCTCCCGAATCGCCTTCCAATAGGGTTTGGCAATCTTAAGAGTCTGCAACCGATCGTCCACTGCCCCGATCGTCTCCTCCGTAAAAAACCAATCCAAAAACTCTATACACATCTCCCACAGCAGTTCTGTTGCCGTTGCAATAGCCGTCTCTTCCCGCGTCCCAAATTGAATTGCAAAGGCTGTCGGTAACGCTTCGACCCAATACTGTTGCTCAGAATCACTCAAGACGTCAGACTGATATGCATTGTCTTGGATATGAGCCTGCCACTCCGGACGACTCTCTACTTGACGTGCTTTCATATGGCTTACTTTCCCCCAGACCCAGTGCTCTTAAACGTTGACCCAAACCCCGATCGGCTTCTCCCTGTAATGGTACCCTGCGCCGAATATCCCGCAGGACGCGTCGGAGCATCAATTCCCGTCGGCTGCGGAGCACTGACCGCGCCTGATCGATTATTCTGTAAAACACTGCCCTCCGGCGTAATCAGCTCCCTAGGCGTACTCCCCGCATATACCGTGTGAGGTGGGTATACCCGATTTCCCTCCCCGGCATAGTTGCTGCTTGCTCCGGTCCAGTAAGGATAAAGGTATGTGCCTCCGAATCTAGGACGATAGCCCCCGCTTGAAATATAGGCAGGGGTAGTTTCGCAGCGAACACGATCGGCTTCACATTCAGCTTGGGTCTGATATACCGGGGCATGTCGATCGTGTTCGCGTTTAGCCGCCGCCATTTGGGCTTCACAATCCGATGGACTCAGGGCAGGCGCTGTGGGTGCAACGGTTGATTTTTTGGTGTTAGAGGCTTTAAGTTCGGAGGCTTTAAGTTCGTAAGCTTTAAGCTTTGCCTGATAATCCACCTCTTGTTTTTGGGTATCCGCCTCGCACTGAGCCGTGCTTTCATAAAACAATGCCGGAACCTTCTGAACCACAGGCGCTGCAATAGTCTGCTTATCCGACTCATCCGGTGCCGAAGCACAACCTGACAATGCTAAAACGGTAACAATAGATGAGAACGCTAACTGGTGCTGAATTTGTTTTCGACGAATCGATCGAGCTTGCAGGTTCTGAGGTTTAGGGTGTGGGGAGGCCATGGCAGTTATGAACACCGTGTTAGGTGCATAGTAAGGAAAAGGACGATAGAAGACGAGATTTGTGTGATATACATTACGGGATAGTTAGATTCCGCTAGAGTACCCATAATCGATCGCGCTTACCCTTTGGACTTACACTCGGAAAATACGATGGATCAGTGGCAATCGATCGCATCCCTAATGATTTTTGTAGGGGTCATTGGTGTAATTACGCTGGGATAGGTCCATTTGACTATTGCGGCCATGCTGGGAGCTTTGATGCTCGTGATGTTAAATATTTTGACCCTAGAACAGGCGATCGGCTATATCGCGAAAAGCCATACGACGCCAGGGCTTTTTTATGGGGTGATGGTGCCGTTTTTATTCAAAAAAATCTGGCGAACTCAACTTTCAAATCTGGATCATTTACCGCTTCCTACCATTCAGTATCCCAAGGTCCTGATTCTCGAATCCATTATCTTTCTATTGGTCTTAGTGTTCTTTGTAGTAGGTGAAATGCTTCCGGTTCCAGTTTCGCCTAAAACGATCGTACTGTTAGGTGCAGTGCTGAGTTTGCTGGTCGCGCACTGTAGTCGGATTGATTTCGTTAATAACATTTTATGTGATGTAGATTGGAGTACGATACTATTTTTTATGAGTATTTTTGTGGTGATTGGAGCGTTGCAGAAGACTGGAGTGATTAGTAGTGCTTCCGGGTTTTTGGAGATAATTCTGGAAAAGAATATTGCTTTGGGAAGCATTGTGTTGTTATTTACGATTGGGCTAATCTCTAGGGTTGTGCCTAATATTCCGCTAGTGCTCGCAATGGTCCCATTACTGAAGGAATACATCGTCAATGCAGGGTTTGTCGGGGCTGAGATTTTAGCTCCTAATTCTACGACCCCGATTCCTACGGCAGTGTTGCCTTTGTTTTACGCAATGATGTATGGGGCGACGCTGGGCGCTATATGTCAGGATTGCTTTTCTGTAAAACGCCTGTATGAATTGCTCTTTCAATTCTCCAGGATTGGCCAAAATCTGCGTTAACGGCTAGCGATCGAATAACTAAATTACTGTTCAATGTAATTCGGTTGTTGCGTAAGATCTTTACAGCGATCGTCTATGATACAAAAATGCTACGATCGCTGTTATTCTTTGGAGCCAAAAAGAGATGAACCTTACCATAACGATTATATGGATTGTGATTCGGATGACTCTTTCTGTCTCCTTACTCGGGCTTTCCACGGTTTCTTTTATTAATACGTACACTGCTTTCACCAAAGAAAAGCGTGCTATTTTGACGGTTGATTCAAGTCTTCCTGTGAGCAATGGCTATGGACTCACAAAATCGTATCCAGTGGTTATCTTACAAGCGCCCAATACTCCGCCCCGATCGCTCTCGGTTTCTGGGTTGTTTTGGGATGAACAGTATAAGGCTGGGGACTATATATTGGTTCGTTACAACCCCGATGTTCCCACTGGAATTCGAGTCGATACCTGGATCAGTAATGGCGTTATTTGGATGTTTCCTGTGGTGACTGGGTTACTCGGCATTGTGGTGTTGCCGACGATCGAGAAGCTTAAAAAAGAACCCAAGCCTAAAAAACCTCCGCTGTAAAATACGACGGAGGCAATCAGAATAATGGAACTAGAAATTACAGTTGAGACAACACCGTACGGGCTGCTTCAAGAGTTCGATCGATGTCTGCTTCCGTGTGGGCTAAGGATGTAAAGCCTGCTTCAAACTGAGACGGAGCCAAATAAACGCCTTCTTCCAACATTCCCCGATGGAACTTCCCAAACTTCACGGTGTCCGCTTTCTTCGCATCCTCAAAGTTATGAACCGGACCCTCGCAGAAGAAGAACCCAAACATCCCGCTAATCGAACCGCCACACATGGCATGGCCTTTTTCCTTGCCGATCGCCAGCAGGCCATTGATCAAACGACTTGTGACTCGATCGAGATACTCATAGCTTCCCGGTTGATTAAGCAACTCCAGCGTCTTAATCCCTGCCGTCATCGCCAGCGGATTGCCCGAGAGCGTACCGGCTTGATACATCGGACCCGCAGGAGCCACCATTTGCATGATCTCCCTACGTCCGCCATATGCACCCACCGGCAATCCACCGCCGATGACCTTACCCATGGTCGTCAAATCAGGGATTATTCCAAAGCGAGCCTGAGCGCCACCGTAGGAAATCCGGAAACCCGTCATCACCTCATCAAAGACCAAAAGCGCCCCATTCGCCGTCGTTAGTTCGCGCAGTCCCGCCAGAAATCCTGCATCCGGCACAATAAATCCCGCATTGCCCACCACAGGCTCTAGCATGACGCCCGCTATTTGGCCAGGATTCTCGTCAAACAATTTCCGAACAGCTTCGAGATTGTTGTAGGGCGCGGTAAGTGTATCAGCAGTGGTGGACTTCGGTACGCCGGGAGAATCGGGCAAGCCCAACGTTGCGACGCCAGATCCCGCTTTGACCAAGAACATGTCTGCGTGCCCATGGTAACAGCCTTCAAATTTGATCAGCTTGTCCCGTCCCGTGTAGGCCCGCATTAAGCGCAGCACGGCCATGCAGGCTTCAGTCCCGGAGTTGACAAAGCGCACCATCTCCACGCTAGGAACGGCATCAATCACCATTTCGGCTAGGACATTTTCTAGTGCGCAGGGTGCGCCAAAGCTGGTTCCTTTTTCGGCGGCGGCTTGGATGGCTTTGATTACCTCTGGGTGAGCGTGACCACAAATGGCGGGTCCCCAGGTTCCGACGTAGTCAATATATTTATTCCCATCCACGTCCCAGGCATAGGCATCCTTGACCCGATCGAACACAATGGGCTGACCGCCCACAGATTTGAACGCTCGCACGGGAGAACTCACTCCACCCGGCATGAGTTTCTGCGCAGCGGCAAAAATTTCTTCTGATTTCGTGGTTTTAAAACTACCTGTAGTTACCAAGGTACATTCTCCCTAAAATTGTCGATACGACCGTCGATCGCGATTGAACTCTTGTGATCAATTATCCCATACTCAGGAAAGCATTCATTCCCTGGCGAACTAGGGCAATGCGATTAGCCCCTACCCGATCGCTTGAATCCATTCCATCACCTCGTACTGGGTCCAAATTCCGTTCACCCAATACGGATCGCCTTCAACCAACGATCGCACGATCGCTGCATTCTCTGCATCATAAATCCCAAAAACCTTCGTCAAATCCTTCGTCGGACCCAAGGTCACGAGCACCCCATCAATTTTCTGCTGATGCAACCCCGCCAAATGGGCCTCCCGAAACGGGGTCCGCCGCTCCACTACATTTTCACAATACGAACCCAACATAATAAATTTTGCCATCACACTCATCCAAAAAATGACAACCCTAAATCCTGATGTCTGATATTCTCTAGCTTCTCAACTCCACTTGGAACTTCTCTACTAACGCATCGCGAATCGCCTGCTGCATCGGATCCACGTCTGCATCGGTCAACGTCCGATCGATCGTTTGGTACACCATGCGGAAGGCCAAACTCCGCGATCCTTCAGGAACCCCTTTTCCCTTGTACTCATCAAATAACTCAATCGACTCTAGCAATACACCACCCGCCCTACGCATGGTGCGCTCTAACTCGGCCACAGAGGTACTCGCCTTTACGAAGAAAGCTAAATCGCGATCGCTCTTCGGATAGGTTGAGAAGGCTTTAAAGACAGGCACCATCGCCGTCTCAGCTTCAAAATGCTTATAGACAATATCTAAGTCAAACTCAAAAACCACAATTCCATCGGGTAAATCACGTTCCTGCGCCAGCTTGGGATGCAGTTGCCCAAAGGTGCCGAGCCGCTCGCCCTTCAGCCACATCGACGCCGTTCGTCCGGGATGCAGCTTAACGGTATCTTGAGCACTCGGCTGAAACTCGACATCTAAGCCTAAGGACTCGAACACGCCAACCAACAAGCCTTTGGCCGCAAACCAGTCCATGGGAATTTCCTTACCGCCCCGACCCCAACGACCCCGAGATGGATCCCCGCCGAGAATGCCTCCGACCACTTCCGCCTCCCCAAATCCTTCTTCATCCTGGAAAAAAACATGCCCAATATCAAACCCGTTCAGTGCCCCGTTGCCCTGCTCAAGATTGTACTGGAATGCCTCGATCGCTCCATCGATGAGATTGGTTCTTAACGCAGAATACTCCGCCAATAGCGGATTACTGAGCACCACTTCGCGGTCGTTCCCCGGTTTGCCGAGGGAGTAATGCATCAACTCATTCAGTCCCGCACCACGCAGGGCCGATCGCAATCGTCGCAACACGAGCTGCTCTAAAGACAGTGCGCCAGCTTCACCTTTTTCGGGCAATGACTCATAGAAATTGTTGAAGCCATACATCCGAGCGACTTCTTCCACAAGATCGATTTCTCGTTCGAGATCGCGGTACCGATAGGGCGGCACCGTAACGGTCCACTCATCGGAACCGATCGATTTCAATTGGCAATTTAGGGAGGTCAACGTCCTCTCGACATCGGCTGCCGTCAGCTCTCGCAAGTCTTCGCCCTCTTCAACTAAGCCCAAGACTTGCTGAACTCGCGACAGCCTCAGATCGATCGATCGGGTCAAGGTTTCCGGACGATGGTCAACCATTGTCTGCGATACAACTTTTCCGCCCGCAAGTTCGGTGATGAGCTGCACTGCACGACGTTGGGCCAGCTCAACTTCCGCCAGATTCACCCCGCGTTCAAAACGAGCCGAGGCTTCCGATCGTAACCCTTGACTGCGCGCCGATCGCCGGGTTACGGCTGAGTCAAAAACCGCCGCTTCTAAGAGCAGGTTCATGGTGCCATCGTAGACTTCGGTTTCTTCACCGCCCATGACGCCTGCAAGGGCAATCGGTTTTTCATTGACGGTGATGTAGTGCGATGGGTCGGTGCTCTTGCGAACTTGACCGTCCAGGGTTTTGAGCGATTCACCGGATTCGGCCAGCCGGACACCGATAGTTATGTCGCTACCTGTGCCGCCTGCTGCTTGGATTAAGCGATCGCGGTCGAAGGCATGAAGCGGCTGTCCCCACTCCAGCATGACGAGATTGGTCACATCGACAATATTATTAATCGGACGCATCCCAGCGGACTGCAATCGACGTTGCAGCCACGGGGGAGAATCGTCAATTTTGATGCCCTCGATCGACGTTGCAATATAGGTTGGACAGGCCACCGGGTCGGAAATCCGGATTTTAAGATCGCCTGCCGCCGCCGTCGTCACTTCAGCCGTCAACGGCATTTTCAACGGTGCGCCCGTCAGCGCCGAAATCTCCCGCGCAATGCCAATCATACTCAACGCATCCGCCCGGTTCGCCGTAGACGTGAGATCCAAAATCACCTCGTCTAGGCCCAAAAACGACCGCGCATCTAGTCCCGGCGTCAACGGACCCACAATTGTCTCATCAAAAATATGAATCCCCTCAGCGTCTTTGGTTAGCCCTACCTCCGCTAGAGAGCAGATCATTCCATTCGACGCTTCCCCCCGGAGCTTAGCCGGTCGGATGCGCAATCCGTCTTCACCGCAATGGGGTAAAAATGTCCCTACTGTCGCCACCGCCACAAAAATATCGGCCTTCACATTAGCCGCACCGCAGACAATCTGACTCAGTTCCCCCGTGCCGAGGTCCACCTGACATACGCTCAACTTGTCGGCATTCGGATGCTGAATGCGCTCCACAACCCGACCGACCTTAACGCCATCGGCCCAAGTTCGACGGTCTTCAATATCCTCCACTTCAAATCCCGCCATCGTCAGCAGGTGTGCCAGTTCTTCCGCAGACATCGAAATGTCCACTAATTCTTTTAGCCAGGATAAAGAGATGCGCATCGATCGGGTCCAGTTGCAAAGGGGATTCAGATGTGGACCCGCAGAGTCCATGCTCCATTCTATAGCGCTAGGATCCCCATACAAGATGAAGTTGGTCAAAGATAAATTCGTCAAAGAGGAATTTAGATAATTCGCATTTAAATAAAAAAATAGTGAAGACAGTTACTTCTCCAGGGAAAGATGAATAATGGGAGAAGAAAACTGTAATAGCTTTGAGGTCGATACTGGATCCAGTCTTATTCCACGATCGGTAACTCCGACGCTGGATTTTACCTAAAGGACATGACAGGGACCACCTGAATTTAATACACTAAGTTTACGGGGATAAACAGGTATCGATGACTCGGTTTAGTCGCAGAGGAGCAGCCCGACAGTAGGTCTGTTGCTCTCCATGATTTTTCCAGAGAGATTTGTCGAACTTATAGTAATCTCACGCGTTAAAGTTGATTTGATCCGTTTAAATTGTTTGCTAGTGCAAAGCGGGTAATGCTGAATGAGCTACTGCTTGAGTCCAGGCTGTCCAAATCCAGAAAATCTAATCGACGCCGAATCCTGTCAAGCCTGCGGTTCTAAGCTTTTATTGCGCGATCGATATCGAGTTCTCCATGCCCTAGGTCAAGGTGGGTTTGGGGCAACGTATTTGGCGCGGGATGAGGTGCTTCCTGGCCAACCGAACTGTGTGGTTAAGCAGCTTCGGCCCAACACCACCGCGCCCCATGTAATGCAGATGGCGCGGGAGCTATTTGAGCGGGAGGCGGAGACCTTAGGCCGCATTGGTAACCATCCTCAGGTACCTCGGTTGCTAGATTATTTTGAGGCGAATCAAGAATTTTATTTGGTTCAAGAATATGTTAGCGGATCGACGATTCAGCAGGAAGTTAAGCGTAACGGGTGTTTTAGTGAGCTGACGGTAAAGCAATTTTTGAGTGAAATCTTGCCCGTTTTAGATTATGTCCATAGTCAGCAGGTGATCCACCGAGATATCAAGCCCGCTAACTTAATCCGCCGATCGCACGACCAGAAGCTTGTGCTGATTGACTTTGGAGCGGTGAAAAACCACGTCCAGGCCACCGTGAACGAGGCATCAGAAAATACGGCCTTCACGTCCTTTGCGATCGGGACGCCAGGATTTGCGCCGCCTGAGCAGATGGCGATGCGTCCTGTGTTTGCGAGTGATATTTACGCGTTGGGCGTAACGTGTATTTACATGCTGTCGGGAAAAGCGCCGAAAGATATGTCCTATGATCCCTCAACCGGAGAGCTGTTGTGGCGGGAGTATATGAACGTTTCGGATCATTTTGCGTCAGTACTGACCAAGATGCTGGACAGTTCGGTTCGCCATCGCTATCAAAATCCTACAGAAGTGTTCCGCGCCCTCGACCTCGAACCCTACCTCGACAGCTTATCCAACAGTCTCAATACTGCCAATCGCAATCAGAGTAAGGTAAGCGATGCGATATTACCGAACTCTCGCACGCCTTTATCGCCCGCCGTCCGGACGGCTTTGGCAATTAAAGCTCGTCAGCAAAGTAAACCTGATCCGATCAATATTCCACTGCCGGGAAGCACGCGGGTTCGAGCTAGCGCGTCCGGTCAAAATTCGCAAAATTTGGGGGCTGGTGGACTATCGCCTCAATCGGGCGACTCCAAAGGCCGCAATTCCAACAGTTCAGCTAATCGTACCAATCCGTCTCCTCGTCTAGATGCAGCGGAGCTTCAGAACTCCTATGCGAAGGGTCGGCGCGACTTTGCGTCCCATACGTTAGAGATGCTCCAGCTTCCAAGGCTCGATTTGACCGGCGCAACGTTCCATCAAGCCAACCTGAAGTTGGTCAATCTGCAAGGAGCTATTTTGGTAAATGCTGATTTTGGACGGGCCAATCTGAGTGGGGCGAATCTTCGGGATGCCAATTTATTTAAAGCCTACTTGAGCAACGCGGATTTGCACGATGCGGATCTGCGTGGAGCCGATCTGCGCAACGCCTATCTGCTTAACGCCAACTTGCGCGGTGCAAATCTCAGCGGCGCGAACCTCACTGGCGCAAAGGTATCACCTGAGCAGTTTGCCATGGCAAAAACCAACTGGATGACCATTAGGCCCAACGGCAAGCGCGGTGGCGGTTGGTAGAGCCGCAATAGGTATATTAGGGCATCCACTCTAAGAGAAGACTCGCGCGGGTTTCACCGATCGATCGACCGTGCCAGCGTTCCAAATCCGTCGCAATCCGGAGTTTGGGGGCAATAGCATAGCCCACCGAGATCTTGCCTATGCCGATTTCTCGATCGGTCCCGATTGCCATCCAAGTTTGCTGAAGCGTCACATCTGCGCCGCCGCCTCTAGATGGGACCAGCAGGAGTCTTGCGCCGAGGTTGAATTCTGTGGTTTGAGTGGTCGAGGTGGACAGCGATCGAATTCCGATTACGGGCGCAACGTTCATGTATCCTCCCAAGGGGAAAATATAGGGCTGCACGTCGATGCCCCAGGTGGAAACAGTGGGACTGTAACTGTAGGACGCGCTCAGAGTCACGGGAGTGCGTCCAATGCGTAGATCTTCAAGACCAAGGGAGAGGCCATGGGTGTTACTTGGGGAAAACCGGGTATAACCGAGGCGAATGCGGGTTTTAAAGCTAGGGTCGTTATTGATGTCTTGCCGAATATTGGGGAGTGAGCGACGCCATTTCTTAAGCGTGGGACTCGATTGGATTTGAGGTGGAATATCGATCGGTAAAGGTTTGCTAGATGCGGGTAAGCTCCAAAGCATTGCTGAAAGAGTAGGCAATAGAAGAATCCAAACAATCAGAGAATGCGAGAATTTCAGCGACATAAATCAAGCATGACTAAAAAATGACCCTATCCAACAGACCCAAGGGGCGATCGGATAAGGCCATTTTATATTATCAAGCTTTAAAACCAGGGATTTAGCGAACTTTGCCGTGACTCGATTCCATATTGATCGGCTTCACCAAGTAAAGACTAATCAACTGAGCCGCATTGCTGAAGTAATAAGGCAGCTTCTTGATCAGTTTGACAGCAGAAGGCGCGTTAGAAGCGCTGATGACGCCGATTTTTTCGTTGTTGAGCAGACATTGCTCAAGGCGAGGATAGAACGACGGATGATCCACGTCTAGGACGATTGGGAAAACCTTACCTGCCGATCGGTTAGTCTTGTTGATCACTTCACGCTCAAAATCACGGGTGTTGAACCCTAACATTTCGTAGAACCCTGTGCGCTGAATGTCATTTAGGTACATCGTCGCAAACACCGACAGCAGAAAGAACCTGCACCATAGGCGAGCACGAATCCCCGTCAGCGTGTAGGGCTGAGCACGCATCACAGCGTCAAAGAAGTCCCCATGACGGTTTTCGTCTTGGCACCAGTTTTCAAAGAAGTTGAAAATTGGGTAGAGCTGGTTTTCAGGGTGCGCTTCGAGTTGGCGGTAGATGGTGATGTAGCGCCAGTAGCCGATTTTCTCGGAAATATAAGTTGCGTAGAAAATAAACTTCGGCTTGAAAAAGGTGTAGCTACGGCTTTTGGTCAAAAACCCTAAATCTAGCGACAGATTAAAGTCTGACATGGCCTTGTTGAGGAAGCCTGCGTGACGGGCTTCGTCGCGAGACATCAGTGCAAACCCTTCAGCTAGCAGAGGATTTCGGTCTTTCAGTTTCCGTGACAGCTCTTTATACAGCAGAAACCCTGAAAACTCAGCGGTGCAGGAGCGCTCCAAAAACTCAATAAAGAGTCTTCGGGGTTCACCGTCAATGTGATCGAAGGATTGATTAAACGACTCACCGCGTACGAAATGATGGCGATTGTAGTCGGCCCGAAACTCTTCAAGCAGCGCGGAGAACTCCTCTTCGTTAACCGACAGATCCATCTTCGCCATCTCGTCAAAGTCGGTGGTGTAGAAGCGGGGAGTCAGAAGGGTTTCCTTGGAAGGATTGAGTGTTCCAGGACGCAACTCGTCTGATGCGGGTTTCTTAAGAGTATTTACCATGGGGTGCGATCGCGCTCTAGGTGTTCTATGTGGGGTCTAGTATATCAAGCTCCTTAATAGGTTTCGACCCGGAACCCCACGAGTTTTATGTTTTGTTACATTCCAAGTTGAAATCTATTAACAACATATTGAGCGGTCAATAGAGGTCAGCCTTGCACAACTCTTCATCGCCGCACTAGTTCCGCCCCAGCCATCTCTGAGCGTTAAGACGTTGGAGCACTCCAAGAACTAAGAGGTCAAGAGTGACCTTTCTCTCGTCAATGCGGAAGGACTCTAGAGTGCTAGCTATCTTGCCGCTGTCGGTTACGGAAAACCCACGAGATCCTTGAATGTTTTCGTCATAAAAATAAATATTAAATTGGCGGGTCTGTCCAGAGATAGCCCACTTTCCTTCGATTTGCCAGCATTCAGGAGCAGAATCGTACCCAACAACAGCTATTTTCTGATTTAGAAGCTTTAGATCCACATTGGGGAGTCCTTGCTTCACAAAGTTTTCTTGAAGACTTGGAAGGTAATAGGTCTGTATAAATTCGGCGAACGGTTTCGCCTCGATGGCAGGGGGCTTTTCCTTTTTGGGAGCAGCGGGAGCTGCTGGAGCAGCAGTCGATTTAGTTGCAGTCGTAATTTTTTCGTCAGTCATGAATCAAGAATCCTGAACGGTGTGACTCCAATCCGTCCATCATAGATCTATCATGAATCACTTTTCTCTCTACGTTAAAGAATTAGGCGAAAATAAATCTCCGACAGCTTCCCCTATTCTCTGTCTTCATGGACATCCTGGCTCCGCTCGAAGTATGGGAGTGTTTACGCAGCATTTGGCCGATCGATATTGGACGCTGGCCCCGGATTTGCGTGGATATGGCCAGAGTCAGCCGCGATCGGCCTTTACGATGGAGACGCACCTTGAGGACTTAGTGCAGCTTTTAGATGAACGGGGAATTAAACAGGTGGTGGTGCTGGGATGGTCACTGGGCGGGATTTTTGCGATGGAGCTGGCGCTGCGCTATCCCGATCGGGTAAAAGGATTGATCTTGGTGGCTACCGCCGCGCGTCCGTGGGGGGATCATCCGAAGGTGTCTCTGGCAGATAATGTGATCACGGGATTGGCCGGAGTGATTAATCTCGTCCGGCCTGGTTGGCGATGGAATATTGAGACCTTGGCCAAACGATCGCTCTTTCGCTATTTGGTTTGTCAACACACGCCTGAGGTATATCAGTATTTGGCAAGAGGAGCGGTATATGCCTATTTCAAGACCTCTCGTCAGGCCGACCATGCGCTCACGAGTCGCATCAAACAGGGATACAATCGGGTTCCAGATCTTTACCAGATTCAAATTCCCGTTTTGATGTTAATCGGAGAATTTGATCGACACATTGCACCTGCGGCCAGTCGTGAGACGGCCAAGGCGCTGCCCAACTGTGAATGGGAGGTGTTTCAAGACACGGCCCATTTGTTGCCGTGGGAAAAGTCTGAGGCGGTGTTGAGGCGAATCGATCGCTGGCTTGAAGAAACTAAGATCTAGGTTGAAATCTAGGTCGAAAATTTAGGTTGTTTCGAGATTACAGAACGTTAGCTGTTGGGGTTTGCAACGTTTCATTTCAACTTTAATGTCCTGTGCGCCTTCGGTCTTGAGATCTTCGAGATAGCCAGATTGATGGGAACTGGCCTCACTAGACGTCAGAAATGGACCGAAGTAGTAGGTGCAGCTTGGGGCGTCCGTGATGACTTCGACCCACCAAGCCATTCCAATCTGTTCGAGAGCACTAATCAACACTTCTTTCATAGTCACTGACCTCAAAATCATTTAGACAACAGCAACGGAATGGCGATCTAGAGATGAACTCCAAGTATGAACGGTCGGCATCATCCTACGGACTTGTTCGTTACCTACGAGAACGGGACAATCCCTTCATCTGGCGATCGTCCCGTTCTCATCAATCTCGCTATCGCTCAAAACACCTTCTTACTCTTTATACTCGCTCCCCGCTGGATTTTCAACGAGACGAGACTTTAATTTCCAGGGATCAAGCGTTTGGCCCGATCGTTGACGATAGATTTCGTACAACGCCATCCCGGCAGCCACGGAGGCATTCAGGCTAGGGGTTGATCCCGACAGTGGAATGGAGACCAAAACGTCGCAGGCTTTCTGGGTTGCAAGGCCGATACCGTCGCCTTCTCCGCCGATGACAAGGACCGTCGCCTTTGCAAATTCGACGGTTTGAATCGATTGACTCGCTTCACCAGCGGTGCCATAAATCCAGAATCCGGCTTCCTTAAGTTCTTCAAGGGCGCGGGTCAGATTCACGACTCGGGCGATCGAGAGTTTTTCCAAGGCTCCGGCTGCAACTTTACGAACAGTAGACGTAACGCCCACGGCTCGACGCTGCGGGATCACAATTCCCTGCGCGCCCATCGCTTCGGCGGTCCGAATGATGGCTCCGAGGTTATGAGGATCGGTAATGCTATCGGCAACGACAATTACGGGCTGTGTGGATAGCTCTTTTGCTTTGATGATGAGGTCTGTTAGCTCTTCGTACTCATGGGGAGAAACCTGAGCTGCGATGCCTTGGTGATTGGCAAACTGGGTGAGCTGGCTCAGACGCTTGGGTTCCACTTCATCAATGACCGTGCCTCTGGCTTTGGCTTCGTTCAGCAGATTATGGAATCGGTTGTCATAGCGCAGTCGGGCTGTGACCCAAACTCGGTTGAGGGTGCGCTCTGCTTCTAGTGCGGCTAGAAGCGCGTGACGACCGTAGATCATGTCATCGGGTTCGCTTTGGGCATTTTCCGTTTCGGGAGAGGCAGCGCTGAAGGCTTCTAGGCGACTCGATTCATATTTTTCGATTTCATCGTCTTCGCTATAGGAGCGTCCGTTGCCCTGGGATTCTGGGTTGAAGGCTTCCCGTTTGAACGCTTCACGCTGGTCGGTGTTCCGATCGCGATCAAAGGTCCGCGCTGGACTGCGATCGCCGCCTCGGTCATTGCCTCGATCGCCGCCTCGGTCATTGCCTCGATCGCTTCCTGAGCTGCGAGCACCAATGACTTTCTTGGGTCCACTGCGCTCATCCCGGTTGTTGTCGCGATTGTAGCCGCCGGAACTACCGCCGCGATCGTCACGACTTTTGTAACCACCGCCGGAGCTACCGCCGCGATCGTCGCGACTTTTGTAACCGCCACCGCCTGAACTGCCGCCGCTATAGCCACTGCTGGAACTGCGATCGTCACGGCCTTTGTACCCGCCACCACTAGAGCTGCCGCCATAGCCACCGCTGGAACTGCGATCGTCACGGCTTTTATAACCGCCGCCGCCACTAGAACTTCCACCGCGATCGTCCCTACCTTTGTAGCCGCCGCTTGAACTGCCGCCACCATAGCCGCCGCCACTGGAACCGCCACTGCGATCGTCGCGATTATAGCCACCGCCTGAACTTCCACCGCGATCGTCACGGCCTTTATAACCGCCGCCGCTGGAACTGCCGCCACTGCTGGAACTGCGATCGTCGCGATTATAGCCACCACTAGAACTTCCACCGCGATCGTCTCTACCTTTGTAGCCGCCGCTGGAACTGCTGCCGCCTTGGCTGTCGCGATTGTAGCCACCGCCGCTGGAACTGCCGCCTCGATCGTCACGGCCACTATCACGACCCCCGCTGTAACCGCCTGAACTGCCGCCTCCATCACGGTTGTAGCCACCGCCGCTACCGCCTCGATCGTCACGGCCTTTATAACCGCCGCTGCTGGAACTGCCGCCTCGGTCGTCACGACCGCCGCCGTACCCGCCGCTACCGCGATCGTCTCTTCCTTTGTAGCTACCACCACCGCCACCGGTCGGTCGGCTTGGTTTTCCGGCGGACCCTACTGGGCTGCGACGGGGTTTGTCATTGGAGCTGCGCTTTTCGTATGCCATGGGGAATACCCTTCCAACAGGGAAATAATGAGGAGAACTAGATAAAGAAAGATAAAACAGAGACAGCAACAACAGCGCGAAACTTGCACAAGGCAACCGATCGCACTCATTGCACTCAACCTGAGTGTCAAGATCGAATTAAAACATTTCAACACTCATAAGTGACGCAGGAACCGTGTCTCAAACAGCGATATGCCTGAAGCGATCGATATCCGAATTAAAAGAACCTGCACAACCACCTAGAGAACCATTGGCTCACTCAAATTTCTTAAATCCAAGATTGGTTTTAACGCTGGCTTAACTTAGCGTATTTTTAACTCGCATCCTTAATTCAACGCCTTTAGAATTTTGCCGTACTTTGCAGATCAACCTCTAAAAATGCCCTCATCCGTGCGTCGCGTCGGGGGGCACGTCTAATGCGATCGTTTTCAGCAAGGTCATCAACCGATCGGGATCCGTCAGATGGAGGTAGCCAAATAGCGTTTCGAGCGCCGTAGCGTTCTGATATATCTCAGGGTCAACGCGCTTTAAGCGTTGAGGGGCAGCATTCCGACCCCGTTTGACCACCGCCAATTCTGATTCGGTTAAATGAACCAGTAGTCGGGTGAGCTGTTCTGCCTGCGCCTCTGCTCGGACCCAGGACACGACTTGCTTGTGGTAATTCTGGATTTTTTGTGGGGGGAACACGAATGTCTGACGCACATACAGCTCATAGACAGCATCTCCAAGATACGCAAGCGCGCTAGGAGAAATCCGCTGAACCGATGCCACTGACAATCCGTCCGATCCCCAGGTTTGGGCGGGTGGGATCAACGACTGCGACATAGAAGACCCATTTAAAAAGACGCCCCATTTAGAAAATCCAAGGTTCAACCATTATTTGTAACTACAGGTAACTACAAAAAACAACCCAGACCGTTCAAACTCCCGTTTTAAACCATTGCTTCAAACAGAATCGATCGGTCTGAGTCACATAACGTTTCATCAACAGCGATAGAACCCTAAGCCGTTAAGCCGATTTCAATGCTGCGATAGCAGCCACTAGCTCGGTATGAAGCGAAAAAACTTTGTCAAGCTTTACCAACTTCAAAGTCTGAGTGACACGGGGGTTGGTCACAATTTGAAGAACGCCTTCGGAAGACGTGACCTTCTTAGAAACCTGCACAATAGCCCCTAAACCGGAGCTATCCATCAGATCAATTTGTGACAAATCCAACACAACATTTTTTGGGCCATCGTCCACGCATTTGGCTGCGACCTTACGGAAGGTCGCTTCAGAGAATGCATCTAGCAACCCGGTGAGGCGGAAAATTTGATAATTATCCTTGACTTCGCGAGTGCCTCGTAGGCTGACGGTCAAGGTCATTTGCTCAGGAATAGCACGCCTCCTAGCTCCATATCCAACAATCCGACGAACAAGTATACATTTTTTTTCGTATATTTGTCGCCCCTGCTTTTATTTTCTTAAGTTTTATTTGGTTAAGTTTTATTTGCTAAAGCCGATCGCGATGGATTCGCATTGAGGTGACAAATCGTTCAAAAAGATAATCGGCATCATGGGGACCGGGACTCGCCTCTGGGTGGTATTGGACTGAGAAAATAGGCAGGGTCTTGTGCTGGATGCCCGCGACAGTGCGATCGTTGAGGTTGAGGTGCGTGACTTCGAGCCGATCGGCGGGAAGACTGGCGGGATCGATCGCAAAGCCATGGTTTTGGCTCGTGATTTCGATTTTTTCCGTCAGGCCAGCAGGATGATTGAGACCCCGGTGCCCAAACTTCAGCTTAAAGGTCTCTGCGCCTAAGGACAGCCCCAAAACCTGGTGCCCCATACATATCCCGAAAATAGGTTTGTCCGCGTTCAGAAGCGCCTTTGTCGTCGCAATGCCATCGATCACCGCAGCGGGATCTCCGGGACCATTGGAGAGAAAAATCCCATCGGGATGGTGCTTCAGAATCTCCTCGGCGGAGGTATCTGCTGGAACGACCACGACGCGGCAACCATAGCTCGCCAGACGCTTCAGAATATTTCGCTTAATCCCAAAATCCAGCGCTACAACTGTGAATTCTGGGGTAGATTCTGGCGTTCCAAGGCTAAACTCCCACTGGGCTTCCGTCGCTTCGGTCCATTCGTACGTCCGATCGGTGGTGACGTCTTGGACGAGATTGAGCCCGGTCATGTCAGGGGCGGCTTGGACCTTAAGCAGAAGTTCGGTTGAATCCAAAATCTCGGTGGAAATGGCCCCATTCATCGCGCCGGACGATCGCAATTTTCGAGTCAACGATCGGGTGTCGATGCCGTAAATCCCTATCACTTGATGCTGCTGGAGATAGTCTTGAAGCGACTGGGTCGATCGCCAGTTACTGGGTCTAGTGCAGATATTCCGAGCAATGACGCCGCGCACATGAGGCTGGGTGGACTCCTCATCCGTGGGGTTGACCCCGGTATTCCCGAGTTCTGGGTAGGTGAACGTCACCATTTGGCCCCGATAGCTCGGATCCGTCAATACTTCTTGATACCCCGTCATTCCGGTATTGAAAACGACTTCACCGAGGGTCGTTCCCGTTGCCCCAAAGGAAAATCCAGAATACGTCGTGCCATCAGAGAGCACCAGCAGTGCAGGTTGAGCAGAATCGAGGGACATCATGAGATTGTTACCGGATATCGATGAAGTGAACGGAGGGACATCGGTGCGAAAGTTTATGTGAAAGCCAGTGTGAGAAAATCAGCAGCTCGCAATAATCGAACTTGACCCAAAACGAGCATATTATTGCATGTGCTGACTCAGTATTTTTTGTACGTCTGAATGTTTGATTCAACGTTCAACTCAGATTTTCACGTCACAATTCTATAAAAATTGGGAAAAATAGAAAGAATACGCAGTGGTGAGGCCGTTCCTCAGAAATCACCCCAGCGACTTGCAAGCATGAGCACTGGAATTAAAGGTAATCCTCGATGATGCGTCTAACCGGACTAAACGGGCATTTGCCCAACGATCGATCCGGGTCTGTCGATCGATCGTGGACTTTGGGTCTCACCGGGATGGGTGCCGGACGCTGGATGGCATTACTAACTTTAGTGATGGTCTGTGGCGCTTGTCAAAATCAATCGACGCCCTCCCAAACCTCGGTTAGATCATCCCTGGAGACGTCGGAAAGCCTTGCCCCTAGCGAGAAGGCTTCTGCACCCAAACTCTCTCAAGCACCGCTCAAAGTGGTTTTACCTGCGGCGAAGTCCCAGACGATCGCGGCAACGGCCAAAGTCACAAAGCCTGTTCCGCGTGCGATTCAGATCATGAGTAGTCCGTCCTATCAGCAGGCGCTCGACAAGGCTGAAAGTGCGGCGAGCATTAGCGCCTCTGCCCAGTCCCCAGAAGATTGGAAGCTAGTGGCCGCTCAGTGGAAAGATGCGATCGCCCTGATGAAGCAAGTCTCACCCAATGACACCAACCGCACGTCAGCCATGCAGGAAATTGCGCGGATGGAAGTGGGACTAGACCGATCGCAACAGAACATCGATCGGTTCAAAGGGAATAACAGCGACATTGCCACTGGCCCGGTGACGGAGCCTCGCCGAGGGATTTATCGGGCGGCGATTAAGTACTATTCCAGCGGGATCCCAGTGGTGGATGTTACGTTCAACGGTCGTGAACGCTTTGAAATGATGGTAGATACGGGCGCAAGTGCCACCATGATTACCGAGTCCATGGCTCAGCGGCTACGGGTGAAAACGGTAGGATCCGTCGAGGCGATGACGCCCAGTGGAAAGACCCAGTTTAATGTGGGCTACATCGATTCGATGGTTGTGGGCGGCGGGTCGCTCCAGAGTTTTCCGGTGGCGATCGGGCCTGTGGCGCTCCTGGGGCACGATTTCTTTGGGGATTGCAATATCAGTATTAAGCGAGACCAAAACATCGTGGAATTTTCGCAATGCCAGAGCTGAAGCGGAGGGCTGGAGCGCTTCTTCTAGTCATGGACGCGATCTATTTCGTCTACCGTTCTATTGGATCGGATTATGCACTGTCACGAGCTTTGTACCATCCGGGAACGTTGCTTCAACCTGAACGTCAGGGATCATTTCTGCGATACCGTCCATCACGTCCGATCGACCAAGTAGTGTAGTGCCGTAAGTCATTAAGTCTGCAACGGTTCGGCCATCCCGTGCGCCTTCTAGGATGCCTGCGGTGATGAAGGCGATCGCTTCGGGATAGTTGAGTTTGAGTCCACGGGCTTTGCGACGTTCGGCGACGAGGGAGGCCGTGAAGATAAGGAGTTTGTCTTTTTCTTGAGGAGAAAGTTGCATAAAGGTACGATCGTACTTAATTAAAAAGATAGGGTGAAACTGCGATCGGGTGCGACCCACATCAATATTACCTTACGACAAAAACCTCACTGCTTGGGTTAAAACACCCAGGTTCGTAAAGAAATGACTCGTCTAACGGCAAAGTTGAGCAACCACAGATAAATTTTGGCTTTTAAAGATTACTTTTGAGAGGTCGGTTCCAACGCAGTGTTAGACGGCTTGTTGAAGGTGGCAAACGATTAATTTGCGAGTTTGAGAACTTGCATTGGTGTCAAACGTCCTTGCTCAGTCTTGTCAAAATCTTTGTCAAAACTCACAATAGTTGCGTCTTCTATCTCGGCAGCAACGTATTGGTAGGCATCATCAAAGTCTAGGCGAAAGCGATCCATTATTTCCACCACTCTCTTCATTTTGTTAGCAGGAATGCTGACCAGTACAACCCCAGCATCAATCAAAACATCATCTACAAATTTGACGAAAACATCCCTTTGCTTGAGTCGATTACCGATCACTCCGATAGAATGTAAAGTGAAATCAGTCATACACATATCAGATGGCGAGAGCGCATCAGGCAATTCAGCAGCGATTTCTGCTTGTTCTTGCCCCAACAGGCGTTCTAGCCAAATGTTAGTATCTAAGAGAAACACTAACCATTTCTCCATTCAACTGCAAGATGCTGCAACTCAACTGATGTGTAATCAGCTTTAAGCATCCCTGCCCAGTCTTGACGGAGTTTCAGTATTACAGGTTGATTAGATTTAGTCAGTAGTGACTCTATAAACGCTTGTACTTCAACCTTTAATTGGGGTGATAATTCTCTCACCAACTCTTCTAGTGGTTTTACTGGTGTACTCATGAACTTTACCAACTCGACTTTTTGTAGTAGCTGACAAACAATTACTCCATTAGCCTAGCATAGTGCATTTACATCTGCTTCTGTGCAAGATTAGGCGCGTAAATTCGGTCCATTGACAAATCGGGGTATGCCTTGATTTCTTAATAGCAAGTTGAGCATCTCTCTTCCAGGATCATCGATCGCTTTTGTCGTGATATACGTTGGGTCACAAGATATATCTGCTGGAAGTGTAAAGCCACCGCTCATGTTTGTCTCTATATTTCCGGCAATATGACCACCTGTTGGAGCAGCGATAATGCCAATAGAATCTACTTTAACTGGCTAGATATCCGCCTCACTAGCAAGAACATTCTGTGAAAACGTTAGATTTAAAACCGTTGTAATGGCTGATATTAAAATGAATCTTGTACTAGTCATAATCATCATAGCTTGGGTGGGTAGGCGATTGCTTCAGTGCGGACGTAGCATTAGACGATGAAGATAATCAACCATAATCAGCGATCGGGCTAAATTACGATCGTTAATCCACCCTCGAAATCAATCGCGCATGACTTATATTGAGACGTGTCATCATAAATGGTGATCTGATGACCAGTGGAAAACGTCAGCGCAAACTATCGGCAATGTCGCTTCATGATTCTGACTGACAATCCCTTGCCTCATCGTGTTGTTCTGAGGCTGCGTGCGCCAAAGTGATCAACTGCCGGATGTCCAATGCGAACAAACCAGGTCTGAGGATCGGACATTTTGGCGAGGAGACGTTTTGATGCGGCTAGTAGATCGTCGGCGACTTCAAAAGATCCAGTTTCGATGTCGTTCACGAAGTGTCGCCTTAGCGAATCACGACAATTTTCCCGTCATTTCCGGCTTCAACTTGCGATCGTATTTCTGATTCGTACAAGGCATCGCCGCGCTGGGCAAATTCTTCTTTGCTATATCGGGGTTGTCGGACTGCCATAGGACTGACCTCGCTGCGATTTGACAGGTCTATTTTAGATTGGGTAGGCGATCGCTGAGTGTGTAGTCGATCTAACGTTCACAATCACCGGACGCAGATAGCTTTTGCTATTACTAGGAAACTTCAAAGTTCCGGTGCATTGCGGTTGTTAGGCTTCTTCATAAGGATACTTACCATACCATCTTCGATTTGAAATGGCTGGTTCAAAATAGCCAATTATTTCATGGGCAAAATCACAAAGAGGCTTGTCGTGCATCCTAAGCATCATCCCCCATATTGTCTCGACTTCTGGTCCAGAAGCTTTTCGGTCAACCGATTTGAGATGAATGATCCGATCTCGCACTTTTTTGATTTCTTTGTAATGCCCCCAAACCTTTTTACCTTTTGGGCTGGGAATATTGTAGATATTGGGGAGAATTATATGCAATTTTTCATCTAAATTTATTTTTCTCTCAATTTCATCTTTTACATAGACTTTCTCCTCTCTAGTTTTCTCAGCCTTAATGGTGTACTTAAAGTCATTTGGAATAGACTCATTAGCAAAGGCTTCGATAGCAGTGAAAGCAAAGACAGAATGTGAAATAGAATCTTCCAAGAAATCGAAAAGCTGACTTTGATCATCCGGCCAAGTTCCTTGATCATGACGATCAAACAGACTTAAGGGATCAATATCCTTAACTTTAAGATAAGCTCGGTGTGCGAGATGCAGGAATAATGCTGGTCCAGATGGCAGACCAAAGGATACTACATTTCTTTTAAGTTTCTCGCTCGTAGCAATCGATGCAAGTCCCGTTCCAAACTTGTCAATTGCGTAATATCGCCCATCTTCTTTCTCAAGGAGTTGATCCTGATAATCCATAAAAGCAAGAAAGCCTAATTAAACTAACAATATACTCAAGACTTGACGAGGGTTCTAAGGCTTAACTCTATCCAGTTTAATTTTCTCACTTGGATGGAAGCCTAACTACTTAGTACACAGAAACACTCTGAATATCACCCTAATTTGGACGAATACCCCGACACTTTCCGCATAACACCCTGATTCAGGCAGATACCCCGATCGACTCCGTGTACCTCCCCAATTTAGACAGATACACGGAATCGATTCCGTGTATCTCTCCTCATGTTTGATAACTTATCCTGATTTCATAGGACCACACAAGCTATTTCCTCTGAAAAGCTATAAACTTTACGAATGATCGACCCAAAATGCTTCTAGAAGTTGCGATCGATACCAATGACGGGAATTTAGATCATCCAGATGCGCGGAATCTCC
>ENA-OFCD01000377-OFCD01000377.1-metagenomes-genome-assembly--contig:-NODE-377-length-29163-cov-7.398516_pt1 | contig 29163 bp, 32 predicted proteins | sample MGYA00153392_OFCD01 | MGnify analysis MGYA00153392
GCCAGCTCGGCGACGCCGGTGGCATTGACGTCCCAGGCGGCCAGGATGTCGTGCTCGGCGGCGTCCACGGCAGTCCAGGCGGCCGTATTGACGATCGCCGTGGTCCTGCTCCAGTCCCGCGCGGCCAGCGCCGCCCGGTCGGTGATGTCGACCTCGGGCAGCTCGCCGAACTCCGCATCGGGCAGCTCGGCGCGTAGCGCCCTGCCCAGCTGGCCGGCGCCGCCGGTCACCAGGACGGTCATCGCGCGAGCGGCGGGTGCGCCGCGTCCCTGGCGCTGATAACCATCTGCTGGCGGGGTAGCGGCCACGGCACCGCGAGCGTCGGGTCGAACAGGTCGACCAGCACGTACTCCGCCTGCGCAGACCAGAGCCCGTCCACGAGGTAGCTGTAGACGGTGTGCGGCGCCAGGGTGCAGAAGGCGTTGCCGCAGCCGCGCGGGACGTACAGGGCGTGCTCCGGTCCGAGCTCGAAGGTCTCGACGGTGCCGTAACTTTCGCCCTCCCTAAGGTCCGCGACCACCGCGAAGACCCGGCCGTACGAGGGCGAGACGTACTTGTTCCAGGGCTCGGCGTGGATGCCGCGGGTGACGCCGACCGCCTCGTTGTAGGAGACGTTGTGCTGCAGCACGTCCAGGTGCGGGATCCCGGCGGCCTCGAGCTTGGCCTGCTGATAGCCCTCCTTGAACCACCCGCGCGCATCGGTGTGCAGCTCGAGCTCGACGTGCAGCAGGCCGGGGATGCGGGTGCCCGTGACGACCGGCCCGCTCACCGCGGCACCTGGGCTCGCTGGGCGTAGCGCTGTTCGGTGGCGGCCTTCTGCGGGCGCCACCAGTGCTCGTGGCGGCGGTACCAGCCGACGGTGGCGGCCAGGCCCTCCCGCAGGCAGGGGTAGCGCGGCGCCCAGCCGAGCTCGGTGCGCAGCTTGGTGCTGTCGATCGCGTACCGCAGGTCGTGCCCCGGCCGGTCGCTCACCAGGTCGTACGCACCGGGCGGCTGCCCGACCAGCTCGAGCAGCAGCTCCACGACGTCGCGGTTGGACTGCTCGCCGTCGGCGCCGATCAGGTAGGTCTGACCGAGGACGCCGCGGTCCAGGACCGCCCAGACGGCGGCGTTGTGGTCCTCGACGTGGATCCAGTCGCGCACATTGCGCCCCGAGCCGTAGAGCTGCGGCCGGCCGCCGTCGAGCAGGTTGGTGACCTGGCGGGGGATGAACTTCTCCACGTGCTGGTACGGCCCGTAGTTGTTGGAGCAGTTCGAGATCGTCGCCCGGACGCCGAACGAGCGGCACCAGGCGCGCACCAGCAGGTCGCTGCCGGCCTTGGTCGCCGCATACGGGCTTCCCGGGTCGTACGCGGTGGTCTCGCTGAAGCGCTCGGGGTCGTCGAGCTCGAGCTCACCGAACACCTCGTCGGTGGAGATGTGGTGCAGTCGTACGTCGTACCTGCGCACCGCCTCCAACAGCACGTAGGTCCCGACCACGTTCGTCGTGAGGAACGGCGCCGGGTCGTGCAGGCCGTTGTCGTTGTGCGACTCCGCCGCGAAGTGCACGACGGTGTCCACGCCGGCGACCAGCCGGTCGACCAGGACCGGGTCCGCGACGTCGCCCACCACCAGCTCGACATCGGACGGCAGCGAGTCGCGGTTGCCGGCGTAGGTCAGCGCGTCGAGCACGACGATCTCGACGTCGGGGCGCTCACGCCGGGTCTGGCGTACGAAGTTCGCCCCGATGAAGCCGGCGCCACCGGTGACGAGCAGCCGCATAGTCATCGGCGCAAGCATAACTCGGGCCCGTCAGGGCCCGACCCGCTGCAACCGGGCCGACAGGTGCGGCTGCAGGGAGTGGCCGACCGCGGCCATCTCCACCACGTACGCCAGGTCGTCCTCGACACCGCCGTACAGCCGTGAGGTGGCGGTCACCTCCTTGGCCGTCGCGGTGCGCACCACCGCGTCGCTGACGAGCTCGATCTTGGTGAATGCGACCCGGCCCACGAGCAGCTCCAGGACGCCGGTCGGGTGCGCGAGCAGCAGCTCCACGCCGAACTTCTCGGCGCCCGGGCGCCACCAGCCCTCCTCGGACAGCCCGGGGCGACCGCGGCTGCCGTCGTCCTCCAGCAGCCAGGAGCGTGAGCTGTGGTGCAGGAACGGCCGGCCGTCGTGGCTGATCGCCAGGCGCTGGACGTACGTGCGCTCCGCGACCGTCGGGTAGACCAGCGCGCCGGTGCCCTCCCAGACACCGACCAGCCAGCCGAGCGGCTCGAGCGCCGCGTGGAGATCGTCGGTCACGCCAGCATCGCCCGGCTGATGATCATCTTCTGGATCTCAGTGGTGCCGCCGCCGATCGAGGCGAGCTTGGCGTCGCGCAGGGCGCGCTCGACCGGGAAGTCGCGGGTGTAGCCGTAGCCGCCGTGCACCTGGATCGCCTCCAGGGCGTTCTCGACCGACAGCCGGCCGAGCAGCGCCTTGGCGACCGACGCCTCGACCTGGTGCTCGCGAGCGTTCTCCTTGAGCCAGGCCGCCCGATAGACCGCGTTGCGGCAGACCTGGTAGTTGATCTCCATGTCGGCCAGCTTGTGCGCGACAGCTTGGAAGTGTGCGATCGGCTTGCCGAACTGCGAGCGCTGCTTGGCGTAGTGCACGGTGTCGTCGATCGTCGCGCGCATCCCGCCCACCATCCCCGCCAGCATGACGGTGCGCTCCCAGTCGAAGCACTCGAACGCTATGCGCCACAGCGCCTCGCCCGGTACGCCGAGCACGGCATCGGCCGGCACCCGGCAGTCCGACAGGACGATCTCGGCGGTCGGTGAGGACCGGCAGCCCATCTTGTCGATCTCCCGGCCGACCCGGAAGCCGGGCGTGCGGGTGTCGACGAGGAAGGCTGTCGGGCCCTGCTCGGCGCGGGCCAGGACCGTGCAGACGTCGGCGATCGGGCCGTTCGTGATGAACATCTTGGTGCCGGTCAGGACATAGGAGTCGCCGTCGCGCCGCGCGGTCGCCTGCATCCCGGCGGCGTCGGAGCCGGCCTCGGGCTCGGTGCTGGCCCACGCACCGATGAGCGAGCCGTCGCACAGCCCGGGCAGCCAACGCCGCTGCTGCGCCGGGGTCCCGTGCAGCCAGATCGGCACCGACCCGATCACCCAGTGGGCCCCCAGCGAGAGCCCGAACCCGCCGTCCCGGCCACCCTCACCGATGGCCTCGTTGACCAGGCAGCAGTCGATGATCGAGCCACCCGACCCACCGTGCTCCACCGGGATCGGCATCCCGGCGACGCCCGCCGCGGCGAGCTGCTTCCAGATATCGGGGTCCCAGCGGCCGTCCCGGTCCCGCTCACCGGCACCCGGGCTGATGACCTCGCGGGCTAGCCGGCGCATCGAGTCGTACAGCGCCTGCTGCTCCGGGGTGATCGAGAAGTCCACGCCCGGAGGCTAACGCCGGTTCACGGGCTCAGCGCTGCCCTTGGTAGAGCTTGTAGACAACGTAGACCGAGAACCACGTGATGATGAGGAACATCAGCACGAGGAGGCCGGTGTAGAAGAACTCGAGCACGCGATCAGGCCTCTCCTCGGGAAGCCCTACTCTAGAGCCGTGCGCTCAGCATTGCTCGTGAAGGCCACCGTGGGGCAGGACGCGCCCGAGCGGTGCGCACAGGCCCTGACCATCAGCTCGGTCGCGGCACTGTCCGGCGTACGGGTCTCGCTGTGGCTCACCGGCGAGGCCGTCTGGCTGGCCGTCCCCGGCCGCGCGGAGACCTTCGAGCTGGCGCACAGCGCCCCGCTGGCGGGCCTGCGAGACGACGTGCTCACCCACGGGATGCTGACCGTCTGCACGCAGTGCGCCGCGCGGCGCTCGTTGAGCCAGGACGACCTGCTGCCCGGCGTACGGATCGCCGGCGCTGCGGCCTTCGTCGCCGAGGCGCTCGAGGACGACGTCCAGGCGCTGGTCTACTGAGCCGGTAGGCCCGGACAGCCCTGCCGGTTGGGGTACTCCTTCATGTGGCGAGGGGCTCGCAGCCCTGCCTGCCCTGGGCGCCACGGAGCACGTCCCCGTCCGGCGCGTACAAGACAGCCGTAGGACGTTGTACATTTGACACATGGACGTCGCTGTCAGCACCTTGCGCGCCGGGTTGTCCGGCTGGATCGACCGGGCCCGGGCCGGCGAGGAGATCGTCGTCACCGACCGCGGGACGCCGGTGGCCAGATTGCTGGCCGTCGATGCCGCCCCGCTGATCGATCAGCTCGTGTCGCAGGGGGTGCTCAGTGGTCCGCGGGCGGCCCGCCCGACGGCGCGCGGAGCCCGCCGCGTCGTCGCCAGTGGGCCCGTGGCGGAGCTCGTCAGCGAGCACCGCGGCTGACAGCGTGGCCATCGTCTACTTCGACAGCAGCGCGTTCGTGAAGCTGCTCGTCGAGGAGGACGGCAGCGAGCTCTCGGCCGCGCTGTGGGACGGCTGCGACACCGCGGTGTCGAGTCCGCTGGCATACCCCGAGGTGCGGGCGGCCCTCACCGCCGCCGCACGGGCCGTCCGCCTCACCGCCGCGGACTGTGCCCGCGCCGACGCAGCCTGGGAACACTACTGGGCAGCCACCCGGGCTGTTGAGCTCACCGCCACCGTGACCCACCGAGCCGGGGCACTCGCCGCCCGGCACGCCCTGCGCGGCGCTGACGCAGTTCACCTTGCGAGCGCCCTCGCCGTCGGCGTCCGCGACACCGTCGTCGCCGTCTGGGACCTGCGGCTGCACGCCGCCGCCCAGGCAGCTGGCCTGCGGACAGCGCCCGCGTAGGACAGCACCCGACCGGGCGATCCAGCAGCGTCACCTCACCGCCGACGAAGAACCCGTGCCGCTGCCCATCCGCGACCACGCGGTCACGCTCTTCCGGCTCGCGATGTCGGCCCTGGCCGCCCTGATCCTGTTCCACTGGAAGCTCGGACCGGTCGTGGTCAACTTCGGATCGCGAGGCTCGCTGCTGGCCGGGCACGGAATCCACGCCGGCGACCCCGTCGCCTTGATCCCGTCGCTGGCCGCCCTGCCGCTGCGGCGGATCCGGGCGCTGCGCCTGGACCGCCGCCTCGGGGTCAGGCGCCCGCTGTCGCCCAACCCCGCGCGTCGCGCGGCCGACCAGTCCGCGGCCTGACCTACGCAGGCACCTCGACGGCAACCTCGACGGCCGAACCCTGCACGGCGCTGGCCGGGGTGTCGACAACGCGGCCGGGCGCAAGGGTGCGCAGGGTCCAGTCGCCCTCGGCGGCGTAGAAACGGAAGTAGCCGGTCGCGCTGGACTGCACCTCCGCGGTGAACTCGCCCGTGCCGTCGAGCAGCCGGACGTAAGCGCCGGGCAGCGGCGAGCCGGATCGGCTCACGACGCCGTGCACGACGGCCTCCTTCGGCGAGACCTCAAGCGCCGGCAGGGTGTCCTGATCAGGGGCGCCGCACATCAGAGGTCCTTCTGAACGGGCACCCGCACCAGGGAGCCGTACTCGGCCCAGCTGCCGTCATAGTTCTTCACGTCGGGATTGCCGAGTAGCTCGCGCAACACGAACCAGGTGTGCGAGGAGCGCTCGCCGATCCGGCAGTACGCGATCGTGCTCTTGCCGGCGTCAAGGCCGGCGCCGGCGTAGAGCGCCGTGAGCTCCGCGTCCGAGCGGAACGTCCCGTCGTCCGCCGCGGCCTTGCTCCACGGGATGTTGATGGCCGTCGGGATATGGCCGGCCTTCTGGCTCTGCTCCTGAGGCAGGTGCGCCGGCGCCTTGATCTTGCCGCTGAACTCATCGGGGCTGCGTACGTCCACCAGGTTCTTCTCACCGATGCTGGCGACGACCTCGTCGCGGAACGCCCGGATCGAGGTGTCCTCGTCCTGCGCGGTGTAGTGCGTCGTAGGACGGGCCGGGACGTCCTTGACGAGCTCGCGACCGTCGAGCTCCCACTTCTTGCGGCCGCCATCGAGCAGCTTGACCTCGGCGTGGCCGTAGAGCTTGAACTCCCAGTAGGCGTAGGCCGCGAACCAGTTGTTGTTACCGCCGTACAGCACGACGGTGTCGTCGTTCGCGATCCCCTTGGCGGCCAGCAGCGCCTCGAAGCCGGCCTTGTCGACGACGTCACGCGCGAACGGCGCCTGCAGCTCGGTGGTCCAGTCCATTCGGACGGCACCGGCGATGTGGCCACCGTCGTAGGCGGACACGTCCTCGTCGACCTCAACCAGGACGATCTTGGGGTCGGACAGGTGGGCCTCGACCCATTCGGCGTCGACCAGGACGTCAGCGCGGCTCATACAGGTACTCCTTGTTCGGTGGTGAGGGTGGTGGTGCGCACGGACAGGGTGGTGCTCCCTGGTGCTGAGGTCTCGGGTCGGGACGTCAGTGGGGCAGACACACGAAGCCGGCGAGACGGCAAAGGTCAAGCGTCCGCCGCTTGACCAGCACATTCTCCGGACACATGGGTCCAAGGATAGCGCCTGCAGGACATCGGCCGTCGTGGGCGGTGCGGCACTTCACGCAGAAGGCTCTGGAGCGTTGCGGCCGCTGTCCGTGGCGACCTGGCCCGCCACCGCCCGGGCTGCCGGACCTGCCTGGGGGTTGGGCCTCACGGCCGCAGGACGACGCTGCGGGCACCGCCCGAGACGGTGATGCCCTGAGGTCCGGCGCCCAACGACGCCAGCCGCACGCCGTACGGCAGGGCGGGCAGTGGGACCCGCAGGTCGAGTCGGCCGCGGAGTGCGGCCGCGAGCGGGCCGGTCACCGCGACACCACCGACCGCCAGCTGACCGGCCGTGACGACCAGGGCGTCGCCGGCCAGCGCCACCGACGACACGGCGCTCACGTCGACCTGCCGGCCCAGCGCCGCGACCCGGCCGGTGACCCGCACGCCGTTCGGGTCCCCGGCCAGCCTCAGGCCGGAGCCCGCGAGCTGCGTCAGGTCGTCGTAGGCCACCAGCGCGCCGGCGTCGAGCCGGTCGACGGGCACCGCCGAGAGCGACCCGCCGAGCGCGTCACCGAGCGCGACGTGAACACCGGTGAGGGTCGCGGAGAAGTCCCGCAGCGACAGGCCCTCGCGTCGTACGACGGGCGCTGACACCCGCAACCGCCGGTAGCTGCCGCCGACCGCCTGGGTGAGGAAGGGAAACCCGTCGATCTCGACGGTCGGCCGGCCGCCGAGCTCGGTCTGGAGGCCGTCGGCGAGGACCCCGGCGGCAACATGCTCGGCGACCCGGTCCGCACCGACCAGCAGGGCCACGCCTACCAGCAGCCCGACCAGCCACTTCACGAGCCGGCCGCCCAGGACCCGAGAACGAGGCGGCCGCCGAGCAGGGCCACCGGACCGAGCATGGCGTACGGCAGCAGGGCCGCGACCGGCCGGAGCGCGGCGACTCGCCGGGCGTCCGCCGAGCCATGACGTACGCCACCGGCGGCGACGCCACCGGCCCCGGTACCCACGGCCCCGGTACCCACGGCCCCGGTACCCACGGCCCCGGTACCCACGGCCCTGATATCTGTGGCCCCGACATCGACAGCCAGGTCGGCCGCGGCCGCCGCGGCCGCCGCGGCGAGCCCAAGCAGCGCGCAGCCGCCGGTCGAGCCGCCCGCGCCGGCCAGGGCGCCTGCCCCGGCTCCGGCGGCCAGCCCGAGGAGCAGGCCCGCGAGCCCGCGCGAGGACCGCGCAAGCAGCAGCGGGGTCGGCATCAGCCGGTCGCCGAGCCGGCCGACGAGCAAGCCGGCCCCCGCAGCGGTGATGGCGCCGACCGTGACGGCGCCCGCCCCGGGCCGCGGGTCGGCCCGCAGCGCGACGAGGCAGGACGCGGCGCCGACGAGCACCACCACGAGCAGCGTGTCGGCGAGCCCTTCGGTCACCCGGTCCCGCCCGCGTCGGGCCAGCTGCTGGAGCAGCGCGGCCACCAGACCCAGTGCGACGAGCCCCGCGAGCCCGTCGACGCCGCCTTTCTCGCTGAGCACGACCACTCCCGCCGCCACCGCAGCAGCCGTGGCCACGAGCAAGGCCCCGCGACCGGCGGGTGCGTTGAGCACCGTGAGCACGCCGGGCACCAGGACAAGCTGCATGACCAGGACGCCGGCGAACAGCAGGCCCGGCCCCGACAGGGCCAGCAGCGCAAGCGCCGTGCCGGCCACGCCGGCCAGCCCCGCCAGCAGCAGTCCGGAGTCGGGGGGCGGCGCGCTAGCCGGCTGCGTCATAGCGGGATCGTGCCGCGGCACGCTCCCCCGCCGGCGAACGGCGGCAGCACGTCGACCAGCGCCCCCGGTGGGAGCCGCAGGTCGGCGTGCGCCCTGGACCCGACCGGGTCGCCGTCGACGACGTAGGAGCAAACCGCCAGCACCTTCTCCAGGCCGCCGCCATGTCGGGCGACGGCCTGCGCGAGTGCGTCGTGCAGGGTCGCGGCGTCGACCTCGTCGGCCGGGGTGCCGGCGGCCGCGCGGGCCGCTGCCCAGTAGCGCAGGGTGCTCATGCGGCCATCCTCGCGCAGACCGACCGCCTGAAGCGGCGCGTCGACCGTGGCGCCAGCTCCAGGGCGTGATCCAGGCAAGCCCGGCGTCGCCAGGGCGGCACCTGACGGACCTGGATCACCCGCGGACCCGCCGGCAGGGCAACGACCGCACCGACCGGTCAGCTGTCCAGCATCTGCGCGACGTACGCCCCTATCCGGTCCACCAGCTGCTCCGGGATCGCGATCTCGGCGTGCCCGAACCCCTGCTCCACCCACAGCGGCGCACCCGACCGCTCGGCGAGCACCCGGGGGTGCTCCAGGCCGAGGTAGCCGTCCCGGTCGCCGTGCACGAGCAGCAGCGGTACGCCCACCCGCGCCACGCAGTCGGCCGGCGGCTCCGGAACGACCGCCCAGCCGTGCGGGTCGACGCGGGTACGCAGAAAGGCACGGGTGACCAGCCGCCCGAGCCGGGTCTCGACCAGCAGGTGCAGCCGGCGCATCGACCGGCTCGCAGTCGAGCGGGTCGACCAGGGCCCGGTCCCGCTCACGACGACGACCGCGTCGGGCCGCTCGGCCAGGAGGTAGCCCTCGACCCGCGCCGCGTGCCGCACCACGGCCGCGGCGCCCATCGAGAAGCCGACGGTGGCCACCCGGCGGGCGCCCGCCGCCCGCGCGGCGGCGACGGCGGCATCCACATCAAGCACCTCCCGGTCGCCGAGCGTGCTGCGGCCCGTCGACCGGCCGTGGCCGCGGGCGTCGTACGCCAGGACGCTGGCATGGGCCGCGAGCCGGTCGGCGATCCGGCGCAGCGCGGGGACGGCCGTCGAGCCGGAGAAGCCGTGCGCCAGCACAATCCAGTCCGGCCCCACGCCGGGCCAGACCTCGGCGTACAGGATCTCCCCGTCGCTGGTTCGCAGCCCCACGGGGCGAGTCCCACTCACCGCGCACCTCTTCCTGCCCGCCCGAAGGGTCACACGCGGGGCACGCCCCTGTGCGGTTCGCGTCTGCGACTCGGGTACTGTTCGCCCGGGCAATGGCGCCCTCCGCACGGACTCCAGCACCGATGGACTCCAGCACCTTGACCCCGGAGAAGACCATGGCCGAGCTCCTGCTCCTCACCGCTACCCGCGACTACGCGGAGGTCCTGCCGGCGCTGGGTCTGCTGGGGCATGCGGTGCGGGTGGCGCCGCTGGAGGTCGCCGCCCTGATCGACACCGCGCCGGTCGATGCGGTGCTCGTCGACGCCCGGCGCGACCTGCTGGCGGCCAAGGCGCTGTGCCGGCTGCTGCGCACCACGGGGCCGGGCTCGCCGCTGCTCGCGGTGCTCACCGAGGGCGGCCTGGCAGCGCTGTCGGCCGAGTGGGGCATCGACGACGTCCTGCTCAACACGGCCGGGCCGGCCGAAGTCGATGCCCGGCTGCGCCTGGCGGTCGGCCGGCTCGCCGCGGCCGCAGGGGTCCATGGCGACCCCAAGGTCGTCCGGGCGGGCGAGCTCACCATCGACGAGGGCACCTACACCTGTCGGCTGCGCGGTCGGCCGCTCGACCTCACCTTCAAAGAATTCGAGCTGCTCAAGCACCTCGCGCAGCACCCCGGCCGGGTCTTCACCCGTGCGCAGCTGCTTCAGGAGGTGTGGGGCTACGACTACTACGGGGGCACCCGCACCGTCGACGTCCACGTCCGACGGTTGCGCGCCAAACTCGGCACCGAGCACGAGCAGCTGATCGGCACCGTCCGGCACGTCGGCTACAAGTTCGTCGCGCCGCCGCTGGTCTCACTGGTCGACGAAGAGCCCATCGAGCTGCCCGAACAGGCCTTGCACCGGGCGTAGCGGCTGCGCCGCCCGGTACAGGGCTGCGCGGGGCTTCACACACTGTTCATCCGGCGTTGTCGCGCTGCACCAGAGCCGCTGACCCGGTGAAGCCAAGGTCGGTCCCCGGACCTTGGAGGACCTCTGATGAGCCACGACCATCCGGACGATCACCACAGCCACCGCGACAGCGAGTCGGACGTGCCAGCGGCGCTCGACAGCGCCGTGCCTGACGCCGCCCTGCCCCCGGGCGAGCTCGGGCGACGGAAGTTCCTGCAGCGCGCCGGGCTTCTCGGCGCGGGCGCTGCCGCCGCGAGCGTGCTCGGCCCAGCCGCCCCCGCCGCGGCCGCCGAGACGGCCGCACCGGCCCCCCGCAGCGCGGTCGTGCCGGAGGGCGGTTACCGCTGGCTCGCCGGCGACCATCACATGCACACCCAGTTCTCACCGGACGGCCAGTACCGCGTCATCGACCATGTGCAGCATGCCAACGCGTACGGCCTGGACTGGATGGTCATCACCGACCACGGCAGCGATCAGCACGCCAGGATCGGCGTGGAGCTGGTCAACCCGAAGATCGTCGAGGCCCGCAACAAGATCAAGGACACCCTGATCTTCCAGGGGCTGGAGTGGAACATCCCGGCCGCCGAGCACGGCACGGTGTTCGTACACCCCGGCCCCAACGAGGTCAGCGTCCTCAAGCAGTTCGAGGTCGACTACGACGGCGCCGGCCCGGGCGCGACCGGCACCCGCAGCGTCAGTTCGCCGGAGAACGAGGCGCTCGCGCAGTCCGGCCTGCACTACCTGGCCGGCGCCGTCAGCAGCAAGGCTGTCCGCGACGCCCTGATGCTCGCCAACCACCCGGCGCGCAAAGGCCTGGACTCCCCCCACGAGATCCGAGGCTGGCGCGACGCCGAGCCGCGCATCGCGATCGGGATGGAGGGCGCGCCCGGCCATCAGGCGGCGGGCCTGCCCGCGGCATACGGCGCCGGCTCCGGCCGCGGCTTCTACGACAACTCCCCCAGCTCGAGCAGCTTCGCGCCGTACCCATTGGAGAGCTACCGGACCTACGGCGGCTTCGACTGGATGACCTCGACCGTCGGGGGGCTCTGGGACAGCCTGCTGGCCGAGGGCAAGGCCTGGTGGATCTCGGCCAACTCCGACTCGCACACCGCGTACGCCGACACCTCGACCCGCGGTGACCAGAACTTCGCGACCAACGGCTTCTACGGCGACCCGGTCTACAACGGCGGTCAGCCCACCCTCACCAACGGCGACTTCTGGCCCGGCTACTACAGCCGTACGCACGTCGGGTCGACCGACTTCTCCTACGCCGCAGTCATGGCGGGGCTGCGGGCCGGCCGGGTGTGGGTCGACCACGGCGGCCTCGTCGATGCGCTGGACGTCCGGCTGCAGGCGGACGGCAAGGAGGTCCCGCTGGGCGGGGTGCTCACCGCCCGGCGCGGCAGCTCGGTCAACCTGGTGATCAGGATCCGTACGTCGCAGCGCCCCAACTGGTCGCAGTTCGTGCCCCGCCTGAACAAGGTCGACGTGATCCGCGGCGCCGTCACCGGGCCGGTGACCGACGCCGACACCTTCAGCGCACCGGGCACCCGCGTCGTGCAGTCCTACGACACCAGCGGGCAGACCAACACCATCAGCCTGCTGTACCGCCTCGGCCGCCTCGACACCGGCTTCTACGTACGGCTGAGGGGCTCCGACGGCAACCGGGTCGGCGTCGGTCTGGGCGGGCCGGGGGTCGACCCGGCAGGGCCCGTGCAGGACGTTGTCGGCGACGCGGACCCATGGAAGGACCTCTGGTTCTACACCAACCCGATGTGGGTCCTGCCCGGGTGAGCCGGGCTCCGGTGGTCGGCGTCGACCTGCTGTGGCCGACCAACCGGGCCGCGGACGCGGCGGCCCACGACGTCTTACGCGCCCTGGCTAGCCGCGGTACGGCCGCCGTCGTGCTCACACACCTGACCCGACTCGGCCCGCTGCCGCACGTGACGCTGTCGGTCGAGGCCACCGCGCTCAGCGGCGCTGACCTGATCGAACTGCTGGGCACGGTGTTCCCCGGTGCCGTTCTGTCCGACAGCGGGTCCGACACGGCGGCACATGCCGGCGCCGTGGCGCACACGGCCCGCGGCGGCGGGCGGGCCGTGCACTACCGCGGGGTGGAGCAGCTCACCGGCCGGCTCCCGGTCGCCGAGGTCCTGGCCCGGACCGCGATCGACGCCGTACAGCTGCTCGGTGGCGCCGGGCCCGCAGACCCCGCGACCACGCTGGTGACCCGCGACCACGTCCGACCCGCCTACCAGGCGGGCCGGCTGGTGCTGGCCGTCGAGTGGGCCGCCGGCCGCACCCTGGTCCCGTTCGAGACGCCGAACCCCACGCCCTGTTGCGCCGACCACGCCTGACCGCCTGCCGCTACCGTTCGCGGCGTGGCCCCGACCCTGCGCACGGCCCTTCGGCTGACCCCTCCGGAGGTCGCGGCCGTGCACCGGCTCGTCGACGACGTCACCGAGCACGACGGCCACCTGCCGTTGTCCGAGCACGTGATGCTGCACCTGCCACTGGGCGGCGACGACGACGTCCGCCACGTGCTGGTGGAGGCCGGACCCGGCGCTGACACCGGCCCGGCCCTGCTGGGCTATGCGCACCTGGACGTGACCGACCCGGTCGCCGGCTCCAGCGCCGAGGTCGTGGTCAGCCCGACGGCTCGCCGGCAGGGCATCGGCCGGGCGATGGTCACCGAGCTGATCCGGCAGAGCCCCGACGGTCGGCTGCGGCTCTGGGCACACGGCGAGCATCCCGCGGCCGGCCAGCTGGCCCGGGCCCTCGGCTTCGAGCGCAGCCGCGTGCTCTGGCAGATGCGCCGCACGCTGCTCGGGAAGCTGCCGGCGTACAGCCTGCCGGAGGGGGTCACATTGCGGGCGTTCGTCGTCGGCCAGGACGAGCGGGAGTGGACCGCGCTGAACGCCCGGGCCTTCGCCGACCACCCCGACCAGGGCCGCTGGGGCGTCGAAGAGGTGCTGCTGCGCGAGCACGAGCCGTGGTTCGACCCCGCGGGCTTCCTGCTCGCGGAGCAGGCTGGCCGGCTGATCGGCTTCCACTGGACCAAGGTGCACGGCAGCGACCCCGGCTCCGGAGAGCACGCCCATGAGCCGGTCGGCGAGGTCTACGTCGTCGGGGTCGATCCTGCGGCGCAAGGAAAGGGCCTCGGCCCGGCCCTGACGGTGGCCGGGCTGCACTTCCTGCAACGGCGCGGACTCGACGCCGTCATGCTGTACGTGGATGAGAGCAACATTGCCGCGACCCGGGTGTACGAGCGGCTCGGCTTCACCCGCGCGGCGACCGACGTCTGCTGGTCGCGCTGACGGGCGCCGCCCCTGCCGGCGCGTTCACGTGTGCGCTGTCCCGCGTGCACCGCCGGTCCACCCACTGGACCCGGTTCGTTCACCTGCCGTTCACGCTGCTCCCGATGTTCGTCCACCTGCGATCCCTAGCGTCCTTATCCACGGCTGCCTGTCCAGTCCGTGGCCGGGGCGCAACCCCGGTCTCCCATCTCGGAAGGAATCACGTGACGATGAACCGGACCGGCAGCATCGCCGGGCTGGCCCTGGCTGGCGCGCTCGGCCTGGCTGCCTGCGGCTCGGACGGCGGGAGCACCACCGGCGCGGCCAGCAGCAGCGGCGCGCCGGCCAGCGGCATCAGCTGCAGCAAGGGCAGCGTCACCGCCGCCGGCTCGAGTGCGCAGAAGAACGCGATGGACGAGTGGATCAAGGCCTACCAGCAGAAGTGCGCCGGCTCCACGGTCAACTACCAGTCGATCGGCTCGAGCAGTGGCCGCCAGCAGTTCATTACCGGCACGATCGACTTCGCCGGGTCTGACTCGGCGCTGTCGGCGGCCGAGCAGCCCAAGGCAGACGCGCGCTGCGCGACCGGCAAGGCGGTCAACCTGCCGATGGTGGTGGGTCCGATCGGCATCGCCTACAACCTGCAGGGCGTCGACAACCTCATCCTCGACGGCCCGACCGCGGCCAAGATCTTCTCAAGCCAGGTCAAGACCTGGAACGACCCGGCGATCACCGCACTCAACCCGAACGCCAAGCTCCCCTCCACGCCGATCCAGCAGTTCCACCGCAGCGACGGCTCGGGTACGACCGACAACTTCACCAAATACCTGAAGGCTGCCGGCGGCGCGGCATGGACCGCTGACAGCGGCTCGGACTGGAAGGCCACCGGCGGTCAGGGCGCCAAGGGCAACGAGGGTGTCAGCGCCGGTGTCAAGGGCGCCGAAGGCGGCGTGGGTTACCTCGAGTTGTCGTTCATCGAGAACGGCGGTCTCAAGGCCGCGAAGATAGCGACCGGTGCGTCCGCCCCGGTCCAGCTCACCGCTGACAACGCCGGCAAGGCCGTCGAGGCCGCCAAGATCACCGGGTCTGGCAACGACCTCAAGCTCACGATCGACTACGCGACGAAGACCGACGGCGTCTACCCGATCGTGCTGGTGACGTACGAGATCGTCTGCGAGAAGGGCACCGCCCCCGAGAAGATCGCACTGATCAAGTCCTTCCTCGGTTACACCGCCAGCGCCGAGGGCCAGAAGGCCATCGCCGGCATCGGGTACGGCCCGCTGCCGATGTCTTTCATCACCAAGGTCCGCAGTTCGGTCGACGCGCTCGCCTGAGCGGTACGGCATGCCGACGCCCCGCCGCCCAGGACGGGCGGTGGGGCATCCGTACTCTCCACAGCACCGAGGTGAGGAGGGCAGTGTGAGCACCGGCTACCCGCCGCCGTCTGCCGACACCCGGTCAGGGCTGCCAGGACCGGTGGTCGTTCCGGGCGGTAGCGGTGACGGCGGCCTGCCACATACCAGCGGCGGCGGTTCGGTCGGCCGAGGGGACCGGGTCTTCAAGAGCGTCTCGGTCACGGCCGGCTGCACAGTCCTGCTCATCATCCTGGCCATCGGCGCCTTTCTGGTCATTCAGGCGGTCCCGGCGCTGCGGGCCAACACGGCGAACTTCCTCACCGAGAAGAAGTTCTTCCCTAACGACCCCCGCCCGGCGTTCGGTATCGCGTCACTCACCTTCGGGACGCTGCTGAGCTCGACGATCGCTCTGCTGTTGGCCTTTCCGGTGGCTGTCGGCGTGGCACTGTTCATCTCGCACTACGCCCCCCGCCGGCTGGCGACGCTGCTCGGCTACGTCGTCGACCTGCTTGCGGCTGTCCCGAGCGTGGTCTACGGGCTGTGGGGCATCTCGTTCCTCAACCCGCGCATCCAGGACACCTCGCGCTTCCTCGACGTCCACCTGGGCTTCCTGCCGTTCTTCTCGACCGGTGGCACGTACGGCCATTCGGTGTTCCTCGCCGGCGTCGTGCTCGCCATCATGGTCCTGCCGATCGTCGCGTCGCTCTCGCGCGAGGTCTTCCTGCAGGTGCCCGCCGCCAACCAGGAGGCTGCGCTCGCCCTCGGTGCCACTCGCTGGGAGATGGTGCGGATCGCGGTACTGCCCTTCGGGCGCCCCGGTGTGATCGGCGCCACCATGCTCGGCCTCGGCCGGGCCCTCGGGGAGACGATCGCCGTCGCGCTGGTGCTGTCCACCTCCGCCAGCATCAGCTTCAAAGTGCTCGAACCTGGCGGTAACAGCATCGCCGCCAACATCGCCAACGGCTTCGGCGAGGCGAACGAGATCGGTCGGGGCGCTCTGATCGCCTCCGGGCTGGTGCTGTTCGTCATCACACTGGTGGTCAATGTTGCCGCCCGGGCGGTCATCTACCGCCGCAAGGACTTCACGGACGGGTCCCTATGACCACCGTCGGGACTCTGCCGGCCGTCCGGTTGCACCGCGGGGTACTGCCCCGATGGACACCGGTGGCCCTGTTGGCCGGCGCAATGCTGCTGACAGCCGGGCTGTTCGCGGTCACCGCACTGCAAGGCCAAGCCGGGTTTGTCGTCGTCGCAGCGGTGCTGTTCACCCTGATCATGACGGCGACTTCGGCGGTCGTCGAGGGCCGCCGGGCCGCTGCCGACCGCGCAGTCACCACGTTGGTGACCGGGGCGTTCCTGCTCGCGCTCATCCCGCTCGGCGCCGTCGTCGTCTACGGCGTGCAGCAGGGGTCCAAGCGGTTCGACGCCGAGTTCTTCACCCGTTCGCTGCGCAACATCGGTGCGCGCGACGCCGGAGGCGGTGCTTACCACGCCATCATCGGCACCGTCGAGCAGGTCGGGATCGCCACCATCATCACGGTGCCACTGGGCCTGCTGGTGGCCATCTACGTCGTCGAGTACGGCCGCGGCCGGTTGGCTGCCACCATCCGCTTCTTCGTCGACGTGATGACCGGAATCCCGTCGATCGTCGCCGGTCTGTTCATCTTCGCGTTCTGGGTGCTTGCCCTCGGACAGGGCTTCTCCGGCTTCGCGGCCGCGCTGGCGCTGTGCGTGCTGATGTTGCCGATTGTGGTGCGCACCGCCGAGGAGATGCTCAAGCTGGTGCCTGACGGTCTGCGCGAAGCCAGCTTCGCGCTCGGGGTGCCGCGCTGGAAGACGATCCTGCGCATCGTGCTGCCCACCGCGCTCCCGGGCATCGTGACCGGGGTCATGCTGGCGGTGGCCCGGGTCGCCGGCGAGACGGCACCGGTCCTGCTCACCGCGCTCGGCACCGCGTCGATCAACAACAACCCGTTCAGCGGCGAACAGTCCTCGCTCCCACTGCTGGTGTTCCAGCAGGCGCAGCAGCCCCAGCCAAGCGCGACGGCGCGGGCCTGGACAGCCGCCCTGACCCTGATCATTCTGGTGATGGTGCTCAACCTGGTGGCCCGGCTGCTCGCCGGCCGCAGCCGGCTCAAGCGATAGGGACCGCAATGGCGAAGCGTATCGAGAGCATCGGCCTGAACGCCTTCTACGGCACCTTTCGTGCCATCCAGGACGTCGACCTGGTCATCGAGCCCAAGACCATCACTGCGCTCATCGGGCCCTCCGGCTGCGGTAAGTCGACCTTCCTGCGCACGCTGAACCGGTTGCACGAGGTCATCCCGGGCGCGCGCGTCGAGGGCCGGCTGATGCTGGACGACGAGGACATCTACGGGCCGGGCGTGGACCCCACCGGCGTACGCCGCACGATCGGCATGGTCTTCCAGCGGCCGAACCCGTTCCCGACCATGTCGATCTACGACAACACGATCGCTGGACTGCGTCTCAACGGCGTCAAGAAGAAGGCTGACCTCGACGTGGCCGTCGAGCGCTCACTGCAGGGCGCCAACCTCTGGAACGAGGTGAAGGACCGGCTCGGCAAGCCTGGCGCCAGCCTGTCCGGCGGTCAGCAGCAGCGGCTGTGCATCGCGCGGGCGATCGCCGTCGAGCCCCAGGTGCTGCTGATGGACGAGCCGTGCTCGGCCCTGGACCCCATCTCGACGCTGGCCATCGAGGACCTGATGAGTGAGCTGAAGGACCGCTTCACCATCGTCATCGTCACGCACAACATGCAGCAGGCCGCCCGGGTCTCGGACCGCACCGGCTTCTTCACCATCGAGGGGACCGGCCAGCCCGGTCGCCTCGTGGAGATCGACGACACCCAGAAGATCTTCACCAACCCGCGCGAGAAGCGCACCGAGGACTACATCACCGGCCGTTTCGGCTGACCGACCGGTCGGAGCACGGCGCGCCTCAGGTTCTTCACGCTGCGTACACGTCGACGTTGTCGCCAGGATTTCTCGGCCCGGGACCGTCACCGACATGCTGGTCCTCGGTCACCGCGGGTGGCCCGACCCCGCCCATCCGGAGAACACCCTGGACTCGGTCGCCGCTGCGCTCGACGCGGGCGCCGACGGCGTCGAGGTCGACGTACGCCTGACGGCTGACGGCGTGGCCGTCTGCTGCCATGACGACGACCTGCGTCGGGTGGGCGCCGACATACGCAGCGTGCGCCGTACGCGTTGGGCGGAGCTCGCGCAGGTGCGGCTCGCCGGGGGGCACGCGGTCCCGCGCCTGGTCGACGTGGCGGCGGCCGTCACCGGCCGCGGGACGCTCGTCCTGGACCTCAAGCCGGAGCCGAGGGCGGGCTCGCTGCTGCGCGCGACGCTCGCCGCACTGGCGCTCGCACGCACCGATGACCGGGACGTGGTCGCCTCCTCCTTCGACGACCGGCTGCTCGACGTGCTCGCCGTACGCCGGCCCGGTCTGGCTCGCGCGGCGATCCTGGAGGTCGGCGATTCCCTGGCGCCGGCGCTCGGCCGGGCCCGTCGGCGCGGCGACCGGGCGGTCCACCTGCCCCTGCGGACCGTGCTGTCACAGCCCTCCGACGTCGCCGCCGCCATCGACCTGCAGGTGCGCGTCTGGACGGTCAACCGGATCGTCGACGCGAGGCTGTGCGCCCTGCTAGGCGTCCAGGCGGTCATCACCGACCTACCCGCCCAGCTTGCGCTGCGGCTGCGGGTGTCCGGCGCGGCGGCCTGAGACCACGTCAGCCCAGCCCGCGGGAGCGTTGCCCAGCCAGGGCCGACCAATCACGGCTCCAGCCACCATGGACGCTCCTCCGCAGACCCCGGTGCCTGCTGGGTCGGTGCCTGCTGGGTCGGTGCCTGCTGGGTCGGTGCCTGCTCGGTCGGTGCCTGCTCGGTCGGTGCCTGCTGCGCCTGCGCAGCCGGTGTTTCGGAGCCGTCGCGCCGTCGCAGAGGCGGTAGCACCGGGTGCGCACCGGTCGCCCTGGCGCCCGCGGCGACTCCGAGGACCGGGATGGCCGCCGCCACCGCGAAGCCCACCGCCGACATCGTCGGAAGCGCGACGGCCAGGCCGCCGCCGAGCGCCCAGGCCAGCTGCAGAGCCGTCTCCGACCGCGCGAAGGCCCCGCTGGTACTCACGGTCGGTACATGGGTCTGCAGGGCCGCGTCGAGTGCAAACTTGCTGAGCGCGTACGACAAACCGGTCAAGCCGGCGGCGAGCGCGGCGAGCACCGCACCGCCGAGCACGGCGGCCGCGAGGCAGCCCAGGCCCGGCACCGCCAGCGAAGCGAGGGTCAGCCGCTGCGTCACCCGCTCCGGGAGACGACTCGCCAGGGCGGTCCCGAGCAGCTGGCCGGCGACGGCGGCACCGAGCACCGCGCCGACGACGACCGCCGCGGCGCCTTCGCTCTTGAGCAGGAATGCCAGGAAGATGGTGAGCAGGCCGGCGAGCGCACGCAGCGCCACAGCGGCGATGAGCGGCCGCTGGACGACCGCGGGCGCCCGGAGCAGCCGGTAGCGCGGGGCGCCCCGGACTCTGGGGATGCGGGCCTCGTCGACCTGGGCCGGGAGACGTACTGCGCAGACTGCCGCGGCCAGCAGCACGACGCTGGCCAGGCGCAGCACCCAGCCGACCCCGACCGCAGCATTGACAAGCGCGCCCAACCCGGCTGCCACGGAAGCGGAGGCCACGGCGGCGACGTTCATCCTCGCGTTGGCTGCGACCAGGCTGACGCCGGCGGGTCGCACCCGGGGCGTCGCGGCGCTGCGCGCCAAACCGTAGGCCCGCGACAGCACCAGGACCGCGAGAGCCAGTGGGTAGAGCGCGAGCGAGGCCGTCAGACCGGCCATCGACCAGGCGACCAGCCCGCGAGCCGCGGTGGTCGCAGCGAGCACGTTGCGTCGACCGTGCCGGAAGTGGTCGAGCACCGGCCCGGCAACGGGCACCAGCAGGCTGAACGGCAGCAGGGTCAGGAGCAGGTAGAGCGCCACCCGGCCACGAGCCTGCCCCAGCGGGACGGCGAAGAACACCGTGCCCGCCAGCGCGACCGTGATCAACGCGTCACCGGCGGAGTGCAGGGCGTGGGCGCCGAGCAGGGCCGACAGTCCGCTCTCGCGGGCGCCATCGGCCCCGGCCGCGCGCCGTACCCGATCGACGACGACCCGGCCCGCACGCATGCCCCGATGGTGCCTCAGGATGCGCCGCGTCAGGTCACCTGGCCGGCGTCCACAGGCACCCTGCTGCCTTGCGGACGCCAGCGCAACGCAGCCTGCAGTCCAGCAGCCGCAGGATCAGCGCCGGGAGGGCAGCTTCTTGCTGGCCTCGGAGGCAACCTTGTCGGCCTTGTTCGCAGTGCGCCGGCTGACCCGGCCGACGGCGTGCGGCAACGACTCGCGACCGCCGGTGTCAGTCGCGGCGATCAGCAGGCCACCGAGGATGCTGAGATTTTTGAAGAAGTTGATCTGCTGCATGACCTTCTGGTCCTCGGGCGCGGACCAGAACGGGTGCCCGACGTACGTCGTCGGTATGAGGTTTACCGCCAGCCCGAGCGCTGCCAGGCGGGGGAAGCGGCCGGTGGCTAGGGCGAGCCCGCCCGCGAGGTTGCTGTAGACGTGCACCTTCGCCAGCAATTCGGGCTCTGACAACCCGCTATCGCGGATCGGGCCGTGCAGATAGCTCTGGTCCTTCAGCATCGGAATGGCCGAGCTGATGAAGATGGACCCGAGCAGCGGACGGGCGATACGGCGGGACAGGCTCATGTGGGCTCCTCTAGTCTGGTGACAGGCACTACCCGGATCGGGCGGGCTGACGCTCCTGTGATCATGTGCGGTATCCGTCGGCGCCGCTCAACGCCGTGCGCAGGCCCGCGAGGTCAAGGTCGGGGCGCGCCGGCCACTGTGGATCGAGCTCGCTGAGCGTCTCCAGGAGCAGCCGGGTCAGAGCCCAGTCGCGGTACCACTTGCGGTCGGCAGGCAGCAGGTACCAGGGGGCCACCTGGGTGGAGCATCGCGCCAGGGCGGCGCTGTACGCCTGCTGGTAGGCCGGCCAGGACTGCCGCTCCTCGAGATCGCCCGGGTTGACCTTCCAGAGCTTGGTCGGGTCGTCGAGCCGGGCCAGCAACCGGGTCCGTTGCTCCTCGTACGAGATGTGCAGGAAGACCTTGACGAGCGTGACGCCCTGCTCGACCAGGCCCGCCTCCCAGGTGTTGATCCGGGCGTAGCGCGCCTCCCACACATCGCGGGGCACCAGGTCGTGCACCCGGACAATCAGGACGTCCTCGTAGTGGCTGCGGTTGAACACCCCGAGCGTGCCCGCGGGCGGCAGCGCCCGGTCGAAACGCCACAGGAAGTCGTGCGCCCGCTCGTCTTCCGTCGGCGGCCCGAAGGACGTGATGCGCACCCCCGCCGGGTTGACCAGCCCGACCACCTGTGACACCACACCATCTTTGCCGCCGGTGTCCATGGCCTGCAGGACGAGCAGCAGGCGCCGGCGGCCACCGCGCTTGCCCTCCGCGTAGAAGCGCTCCTGCAGATCGGCGAGCCGTGGCCCGAGCGCCGCAACCTGCTCGCGGGCGTCGTCCTTCCCGCCTTCGTAGCCCGGGGTGCTGCCGGGGTCGACGGCGGCAACGTCAAAGCGCTCGGACAAGGCCGGCACCCGCAGCAGGCCGCGGATCGACGTCATGGCCGCAGTCTGCCCCTCAGCCCGCTGCCAGCAGGACGACCCCGACCAGCGCCGCCACGACGCCGAGCCGCTGCCGCGGGGCGAGCCGCTCGCCCAGCACCACGACTGCCAGCCCGACGGTGACCACCGGCGCAAGTGTGGCCAGCACGGCAACGACGCTGACCAGGCCCTTCGTGGTCGCGATGCCGTACGACACCGTGCCCACCAGCAGCAGCAGGCCGGGCAGCCCGACCGCGGGCAGCGCCCGGCGCGGTATGCGTACCGGCGGCCGGCGCACCAGCAGCACCGTGCCGGTGCACAGGACCAGCGAGGCCCGGCTGGTGAAGACCGCCCACGGCGTACCGCCCCCGCTCGCCGCTCCGAACAGCGTGAGGAAGCCGCCGAAGGCCAGCGCCGAGAACACGGTGATCCCGATGGTCCGCCCCGAGGCGTGCTGGCCGCTGCCGGCCCCGCGCGCGGCCGCGAGGACGACGCCGACAACCGCCAGCGGGATCCCCACGAGCTGGAGCAGGCCGGGGCGCTCGCCACCCGCAAGAGCGACAACCACCGGCACGATCGAGCCGGTCGCCCCGATCGGGGCGACGATGCTGATCGGGCCGGCCGCCGCAGCTGTGTACAACGCCGCCAGCGCCAGCCCGTTGCACACCCCCGCCAGCCCCCCGAGCAGCAGGTGACGGCCGTCGGGCGTGGCCCCGCCGCGGACCGCGAGCAGCCCGGCCGCGCCCGCGAGCCCGACGCACTGCCCGGTCAGCAGGACCCCACCGAGCGGGTACTGGCGGGTCATCAACGGCCCGAGGTAGTTGGCCAGCCCGTACGTCACGGCCGTCAGCAGCGCGAGCAGGACGGCCGTCACGCCGGGCAGTGGATCACGCGGAGCACCGGCTCTCGCCGCCGGTATGCCCGGCCACAGCGCCGGCATGAACGCTGGTGGCGCCGGCCTCGCCGACACCGCTTGTGTGCAGGCTCCGGTGGGCCGTGTCGGCCTCGATCCGACGCGCTTCCGCTTAAAAGGCGGCTGCTCTGCCAACTGAGCTAACGACCCGGGGTCTGCTGAACAGCGGGCCGACGAGTCGCCCGATGTCCCGCCGACCTTGCTGGCTTCGAGTATGCCCTCGGTGTCGGCTGGTAGCGCGCGTGGCCCCGCCCGCTCGACGCGTTCGGACGCGTCGAGCGCCGCCGGCCACCGACCTTCGCTGCTCACCCGCGACGTGGTTGAGGACAGCGACGTCGTGGTCACGATGGGCTGCGGGGAGACCTGCCCCATCTCCCCTGGGAAGCGCTACGAGGACTGGCGGGTCCAGGACCCGAAGGACCGCGACCTCGACGCCGTCCGGGCGATCGTCGACGACATCGACAGTCGGGTACGGGTCCTGCTCGTCGACCTAGGGGTCCGCGTCCAGGGCTGAGCGTCGGCGCAGTCAGGTCTGATCGAGCATGGCGTGTGGACGACACGATCGCGTCGTCGTTCGGCACCCGGCCACGAGCGAAGCACCTGCGTAGCGTCCGCTATGCTTCCCCGGTCCCCGACGGCCAGTCGGCACGGGCCCCGCCGCCAGCCAGGGGGCGCAGTCCTCATCGTCCAGCGGCCCAGGACTCCACCCTTTCAAGGTGGCTACGCGGGTTCGAATCCCGTTGGGGGCACAAGCAGGTAGTCAGGCATTGGTCTGGTCCATCCAGGCCCCGTAGCGCAGTTGGTTAGCGCGCCGCCCTGTCACGGCGGAGGTCGCGGGTTCGAGTCCCGTCGGGGTCGCGGCACGGCAACACGTGGGTCAGGTAGCTCAGCTGGTAGAGCATGCGACTGAAAATCGCAGGGTCGGCGGTTCGATCCCGTCCCTGACCACCCCTTTCACCTGCAGGTTTGCGTTTGAGTAACCGCTGGCGAAGGTGGCGTGTGTGCCAGTAGGGCTCGCTCGGCACCGTAGAGCGTCCCCGATGCGATCAGTCGCCTCCTGCGCCGGCTCGGGGACCACGTGCGAGTAGGTCCCCAGCGTGGGACTGATCTGCGAGTGACCCAGGAGCTGCATCGCCACCCGCCCGGGCGGGCGCGCCCTGCTGGAGCAGCATCGTCGCCGCGGAGTGCCGGGCGTCGTGCAGGCGGGCGTCCCGAACCCCCGCGGACTCGAGCAGCGACTTACAGCGGCAGCGTCCCGGTCGTCGGTCAGCACCAAGGCAAGATCGACGCCCAGGTCCGCTGCCGCACCCGCAACGGCCGGCAGGAGCGCCTCGACCACCGCGCCCCGGCGACCCTCGAGGCCACCCGCACCCCGTGCCCACCAAAGGCAGCGCCACCAGCGTCCCCGGCTGCGAGGTCGCGGGACACGACCTCGACGGCCGGTCAGGCGTGGCGTCGTCGCGGCCGCTCTCGAACAACCATGACCGGCTCTCGGGGGCGTGGTCGGCAACGGACGCCCAGTCCCCCGACGACAAGCACCGCTGAGCCCCGACCGGACCCCGGAGACCGCCGTGCCCGTGCCCCACCCGCGTCCGTGCCACGGATCCGCCCGCACCAGACACACCACCGGGCACCAGCTCAGACACACCTGTGCGACCGCGCTGGTCGCGGGTCGCGGCGGGCACCACCGCGGTCAACGCCGGGCTGTCCCAGAGCTGGCCCGCCGGCTGCCACGCGCCCTGCTGCGCGGCCAGCAGTCCCCGCCGCTGCTGCCCACCCACCTGTTCGTCCGGGCGAGCGCCCGGCCGCCGCGCCCGACCCGCGCCCGGATGTCGGCCAACAGCAGTGCCCGCCGCTGGACGCGGCGGGCACTGCTGTGGTGCTGGTTGTCCTGCGCTACTTCAGGCCGAGGTAGGCGTCGATATCGACCTTGTTGCCGGTCGAGGCTGCATTTCTGGTGTTGAGCACGGAGACCCTGATCGTGTGTCCGTTTGCGCTGCCGAGCCCGGTGGCGGTCCAGACGACCTGGGCGGTCTGCTGGCTGGGCGAGTACAGGTCGATCACCTGCGGGGCTCCCCCGTCGATGGAGACCGAGGCCATGCCGCGGTCCGGGCCGGTGGTGGAGACCCAGCCGACGGTGGTGCCGAACAGCGGGCTGCTGTTGGTGGCAAACGCCCCGGTGGTCGCCGACTGCTGCACGGAGCCGTTGAAGGCACCGGCAAGGTTCACCCCGCTCCAGCCGCCGTTGAAGCTGAAGCCGGCGCTGTTGTCAGTCACGGGCAGAGAGAACCCGGTGACCACGCTGTACGGCCCCCACGCGCCCGCACTGTTCTGCGCCCGCACCTGGTACCGGTAGCCGGTGACCGTCGACTGGTTGGTGGCACTGGGTCGATCCGTGACGGTCGTCGTGGTCACGGTGCAGGGCGTTGCGGCCAGGCAGCTGCCGCCGGGCAGGTCAAGGAACGTCCCACCGTTCAGGCTCTGCTGCAGCTCGTAGCCGACCGAGTTGGCGCTGCCCGAGGTCCAGTTGAGCGTGACCGGGACCGCGGTGGTCGTGAGCGGGCCGCTGGGGGTGACCAGGCTGGCTGCCAGGCCGGTGGGCGGGCTCGGAGCTGCGGCACCGGCGGTGACGGCGAAGGTGTAGGGCTGGATTGCTGTCGGGAACCCGTCAGCGTCCAGGGCCTTGACCTTGTAGCTGTACGTACCGTCGGCGGTGTTCGCGTGGCTGTCCGGCGAGGTGCAGGCACCGTAGGCGTCGGCCGCCGCGGACGGGACGAACGAGCACTGGAACGTCCAGCCGGCCGCCTGGGCCTTGGTGAAGGCGAACGTCTCCGTGGAGCTGTTGGCCGGGTTCGGCGGGTTGCTGGTCAACTTCGGCGCCGAGGCGTCCAGGACCACCTGGGTGCTTGCCGAGCCGACGCCCGCACCGATCGAGTCGGTGCCCCGCACGGTGAATGTGTAGGTGCCGTTGGCGGTCCCCGGGTAGGTGGTGGGGCTGGTGCACGGCGTGAAGATCGGTACCGCCGGGGCCTGGGTCAGCGCGCACGTGAAGCTCGGGCCGGTCACGCCGAGGGCCGAGAAGGCCAAGGGCAGGTTGCTGTTGGCCGTGGGGCTGCTGGGCTTGCTGTCCAGGCTGACCGAGCCGATGGTGTAGGTCTGACTCGCGGTGGCCGCGTTGCCGGCCGGGTCGGTTGCCAGGTAGGTCAGCACGGTCGAGCCGGCAATGGTGATCGGCCCGGTGTAGGCGGTGCTCGCGGCGGTCGGGGTGCTCCCGTCGGTGGTGTAGGCGATGCTCGCCGGTTCGTTGGTGGTGAGCGAGACCGACTGCTGTGAGGCGTACGCACCACCTGCCGGGCTGGCTGTCACGACCGGGGCGACCGTGTCGATCACCAACGGTCCGGAGGCCACCGCGCCGGTGTTGCCTGCCAGGTCAGTGCCCTGGACCTTGAACGTGTAGCTCCCGTCCGCCTGGGCCGGGTAGGTCTGGGGTGACCCGCAGGGCCCGAAGGCATCCAGACCGGTGCTGAGCGAGCACGCGAACGTCGTGCCGGCCTTGGAGGAGGCGAACGTGAACGACGGGGTGTTCGCCTTGGTCGGGCTGGTCGGTGCCGCGCTGATGGTCAGGACCGGCGCGACGGTGTCGACGGAGAAGCTGTACACCGCCGGGGTGCTGATGGCGCCGATGGCGTCCAGGCTCTCGACCTTGAACGTCCAGTTGCCGTCAGCCAGGACCGTGGTGACGGGCGGGCTGAACGGTGAGCTGCAGGCGGTGTAGGCATCTGGCGCCACGGTGCTGGTCAGCGAGCAGCGGAACAGCGTGGAGTTGGCGCTGGCGAAGGTGAAGGTCGTGGCCAGCGCCGGGCTGCTGTTGTTGTGGTTGGTGGGGTTGCCGACCTTGCCGGTGATGCTGGGCTGAGCCGGTCCCGCGACGGCCGCGCCGGCCTTCCACACCCGGCCCAGGCCGTTCGGCGGGGCGAGCGCGCTGGGGTTGTCCCCGACGTAGAGGTTGCCGACCGGGTCCAGCGTGAGGGAGAACGCGAACGCGAACGGCGACTGGGTGGCGTCCGGGTTGACCCCGCTGCTGGCGTAGGTGCTCACGAGACCGGTGCTGACCGACCACACGTCCACGTTTGTGGTGCTGCCACCGACTCCCGGCGGCGGCGGGGACGCCAGGTAGATCTTGTCTCTACCGTCGGTCGCGAAGCCCTTCGGCCCGCGGATGTTCAGCGCCAGCAGGCTGGTGCACGCCCCCGGTGCGCAGGTCGCCACGTTGGTCAGCAGGTCCACGCCCTTGTTGTCCCCGATGTAGAGGTCGGACGTGGCCGGCGCGCCCCCGGCGGGCGGGTTGACGATGACACCCAGACCGAAGACCGGGACGTCGCGGGTGGTGGCGGCGACGAACTCGACGTTCTGGGTGGCGGCAGCCCCGGATGCGGCGGGCACCCGGGCGATCTGGGTGCTCGCGCCGATCTTGCGCGTACGGAAGCCGACATACAGCGCATCGGTCAGCGGGTCCAGCGCGACAGCGTCGGCGCGCTGGCCGTCCAGACCCAGGCCGCTACCCACCAGTCCGGCGGCGATGACCTCAGGGGTGTTCAGCGTCTCGGTGACCGGGTCGAAGTGGAACCGGACGACCCCGACGCTCTTGGAGCCACCGTCGGCGACGTAGAGCAGGTTCTTGGACGCGTCGAACGCAGACTGCTCAGGCTTGGCCATCCCGGCTGCGGTCGCCGCGATCTTGCAGGTGCTGGTGTTGTCGAAGGCCAGCGTGGCGCCGGCCGGCACGTCCATCCGGCACATCCCCGCGGCGGTGTCCGGCAGCCACAGGTGGCTGCCCATCCAAACCCCGTTGCCCGGCAGGGTCGGCGCGTTGTAACCGACCGGCGCGGTGCTCGCCCCGAACACCCCGCCGTACAGCGCGGCGGAGACCTGCGGTGGCAGGGACGGGTCGTTCGCAGGCACGCCCGGCGCGCCGGTGACATCGGCGGGGGCGTTCGGCCCCACCCGGAAGTAGCGGCCGTTGAACGCCGAGGCGCCCGCGCTGGGATCGTCACCGACGTACATCGCGTGCTGGGGGTCGAACCCGACGCTGAAGGCAAACGCGAACTGGCTCAGGCTCCCGTCGTTGAGGACCCCGAAGTTGGCGTAGGAGTCCTGCACATCGGTGTTGATGTTGTAGCGGTGAATGTGGGAGACAGTGCCCGGGGAGTCGCTGATGTAGAACACGGTCGGGTTGGCCGGGTCGGTACGCAGCCCCATCGGGGTCAGCACCTTGGGTCCGGGGGTCGGCGCGGCCCCCGGTACCGGCACGACACTGGCCCGGGTCGACAGGCAGCCGGCAGTCGTGGCGGTGCACGTCTCGGCGTTGAGGACCACCGTCAGGCTGTTCTTCTGTGCCAGCACCAGGTCCGGCGCGGGGTCGGCGGCGGTGCAGCCGGGCTGGCCCGGTGTCCGGGCGGCGCCCGCGCCGCCGTTCAGCACGGCCAGGTTCGACCAGCACACGAAAGTGATAGCCCGCACCCGGGTGCCGTCGGAGGACTTCGCGACATTGGTCTCCACGGTCTGCGCGGAGATCGGGCCGTTGTCACCGGAGATCCGAGCGATGCTGCCGTTGAGGTCGTTGCTGACATACAGCTGGTGGTCCTGCGGACCGAGCGCGGTACCGAACGGCTTGTTGTCGCTCGGGTAGCGGTTCGGCGCCATCAGCTCGACCTTGGTCATGGTCTGCGAGCCGGGGTCGTACGTCATCCGGTATACCCCGGCGCTCTTCACCGCCCAGTCCGGGGTGTAGACGTAGAAGGTGCCGTTGGCGTTGCGCCGCGGGTCCAGCGTTGGGGTGCCTGCCTTGCCGCCCGCGACGATGCAGCCGCCGACTGTGCTGCGGTCCAGCGCGGGCGCCGTCACCGCTCCAGTCGTCGGGTCGGTCACGCCCGGCAGGATCCGGCAGAACCCTGAAGGGACATCGGTGGTCCAGACGTGCCCGTAGCCGGTGGCCGCCGGGTCGGTGCCCGGGTCCATCGGGCCAGTGGTGGTCCCGTCCGTGGTGCCGGCCAGCCAGACGTTGCCGTGCGGGTCGGTCGCTTGGCTCAGGTACTGCCCGCCGGTCGCTGCGAAAGCAGGGGTGCCGGAGACAATCGGCGCCAGGGCCGTGACACCGAGCGCCAGCACGGCTAACCGGGCGGCATGTCGGTGCCTCCTCGTGGCGCTGGCCGGGCCCCGCCGACTGGGTTGCCCGACCGGCATCCACTTCGTCAAGATTTTCGTCATCGCGTCCGTCCTCGTAGCTCGATGTTGCCCAGGTCGTTGCGCTGGCCCGGGTGCTGAGCGTGCCGGTGGCGCTGCTGGTGGCAGCCGAGATCGGCGTGCTGCTGGCCGGCGTGATCCCGCGCTACGTTTTTCACAGCCCGCTGATCTGGTCGGATGAGTTGGCCTCGATCCTGTTCCTGTGGCTGGCCATGCTGGGCTCGGCGGTCGCCTTCGAGCGCGGCGATCGCAACCATCGCTGGGCTCATCAGCAGAGTGCGGCCTGACGGCGACCCTTGGCGACCCTTGAAATTGCGATTGGACGAACTCGCGGACATTTGATTGCCTTTCAATTTGTCGGGGTTCATCGCCAGGCACATCGAACAACCC
>ENA-OFCD01000378-OFCD01000378.1-metagenomes-genome-assembly--contig:-NODE-378-length-29118-cov-2.853869_pt1 | contig 29118 bp, 24 predicted proteins | sample MGYA00153392_OFCD01 | MGnify analysis MGYA00153392
TAATTCACTGAATTCTTTTTTGTAATCCGCGTATTTAGAAGTCGCGGGTCCATCAAAGCCAGTGTGTATGTTTCTGATTCTGTTTTTTCTATCTAAATGAATCAAAGTTGGATACGCCATCACTTTGTCTAAAAATGGTAATTTTTTAGAAGTAGAATCTTTATTCGTTGAAGTCCCTGCCAATAAAAGTTGGTAGGGCAGCTGCATTTTTTCTTTGTAAACTTTAATCTGTTGCATCGCTACCTCAGGGTTGCGCTCGAAAGCCAAAGCTACAACCGCCACATCTTTATTCGGATTATTCGCTAAGTAATCTTTTAAAAAATTTGTTTCATCTCTACAATTCGGACACCATGTTCCCATTATCTGAACGATTTTAACTTTATCACCCAATTGATCGAGTGAAACCATTTTTCCATTCGCGTCTGTAAAAGAAAAATTGATCGGCGACGACGGCGCAATCGCTTTTGTGAGTGCGTCGGAATTAGCTAAAGTTGCATTAGGATTAAATTTTGCCGTAAAAATTTCGGGATTTGATTTGCCCGCTCTAAAAATTCCACTAAAACTTTTATCCGCCAAAGCTTTTCCCTCAAACAAAAAAGCGTGACTACCATCGAAACATGAAAGATAAATTTTATCGGCTTGTACTTCTCCTTGAAGGTATCTATAATCGCCTGTTTCCGTTCTGAAAGTTCCCGTCAAAGCATTTCCATTCTGTTTGAATTCGCCCACTGCTTTATAACTTGTCGAATCCGTGTCGTTAAAGGTTGTTTCAAAATTTCCAGTTAAATCTGCAATCGGTGGTTTAGCCAATTGCGTGAAGCGATAATTTTGTCCTTGATGCGCTTCGAAAGGTATCGAACTTTTTTTAGCAGGACTTACCCATTCACCTTCCATCACTCGTTCGCGATAAATTGCTTTTATGTAGGTGTTGTACACTGTAAAATTAATACGAATGGTGTCTAAGCCAGTTCTTTTATCGCGACCAATAAATATATCTTCTGGTCCAATTCTAATATCCTCTTCCGCATTGTGAAAAACAACTTCGACGTCGTTCTCCGTTTTATAATTAATATCGAGTGTAAATGGTAAATCGCCTTCTGTAAATTCTTCCATTTTTAAATTCAACTTCTCTGGCAGCCGCTGACCTTTTACATTTGGTGTTATAGTAGTTGGGAAAAAATGCAAAACTGCGCGCCAAGTGCCTGGTGCAATTTTAGAATACGTGTTGTGTACTTCAACACAACTCTGAAAACTGGATGCAATAAACAACAGTGCCGAAAAAATTTTGTAAAAACTGTGCTTCATTAAAAATTATTTACTCACTAAACGCCGATAATAAGTGTTCTGTTGAAAAAAAGTAAAATTAACACGAATTTTTTAAAAATTTTAAAAGAATTAAAATTGCCTATAAAAAAAGCCTACTTGCGTAGGCTTTGCTATAAATTTTAGTTTTAATTTTATTTTTATTTTTGAAATTTAATTTAGTGTAATCGGTTTACCAATCGCTGCTCGCACCTCCGCCGCCAAAATCGCCACCACCAAATCCACCGAAACCACCGTCGCCAGAGCTACCTCCGCTGCCGCCACTTCCCCAACCACTTCCTGATCCGCCACCACCAAACCAAAAGAAACCACCGTCGGAAAGTAATCTATTTTTTTGTCCGAATTGCGAATAACGTCTGCTATTGGCAACAAAAATAAAAAACACAACTACACAAACCAAAAAGATTAAAAATATCGTGAATCCTAAATTACTTCCTGAATTAGTAGGCGGTTGATCGTTCACAAATTCGCCTTTAATTGTGCCGCGTATAGATTCAACGGCTGAAGCAAAACCTTGGTAATAGTTTCCAGTGCGAAAATTGGGAACCATTTTTTGCACTTCAATGCGTTTGCATATCGCATCGGGTAATGCGCCTTCTAAACCATAACCAGGTGAAATATTTATTTTTCTCGGATTTTTTGATGCCAATATAACGACACCATTATTTTTTCCTTTTCTACCGATTCCCCATTTTCTACCAAATTCCAATGCCCAATCTTCAATGGCATAATCGCCTAAATCGTTTACGGTTATAATTGTTACTTGCGACGAACTCGAATCGTTATATGCAACAAGTGTGTTTTCTAATTGTGCTGCTTCGGCTGGCGAAAGAAAACCCGCAAAATCGTTCACCAATCGCGGTGGATTAGGTTTTGCTGGCACAGGAGGTTGAGCGAATAAACATATCGGCAGAACAACACAAAAAATGATTGCTCCGAATTTTGATAGCGAAAATATATTTTTGAAAATCTGCATCTTTTATTTTAAAAACTTAAAAAACAAAGGGTAAAAAAAATCTGACTACGCCTATCATTTTCCGTAGGCAATATTATTCGGCAACTCATTCTTTTTATTTCCAGAATGCGGAAAATACGTCGCCAAATTTTCACCCAGATTATTAATAACGTTTACGATGCCTTCTACTTTTTCATTTTGCTCAAAAAAATCTTTTAAATACTTGGCTTGTTTTTCCCAAAAACCAAAACCTAAATGCTGGTGAATCCCAGCATCACCAAATACGGCGAATTGCCGACTATCCATTGCAACATAAAGCAACACCCCGTTTCTATCGGTCGTGTTGTGCATTTTCAAAAGTTTAAAAAGTTCAAGCGTCCGAATGTGCGCTTTGGTAGCACAGGTGCTTTCAACAAACACCCGGATTTCACCAGTTGTTGCTGCTTCAGCATTTTCAATCGCTTGCTCGATGCGCAATTCTTCTTCAGAAGAAAAAAATTTACTTCCTTTATTACGTCGTAACATGAAAAGAATTTAAGAAAGGAATTTCTTAATTTTTCATTGTTCGTTGCTCGTTGTCAGTTTAAGAGTAACATGTGACGAGCAACTAACAACGAGCAACTAACAACTACCTTTGCATGATTGAATTATTGACCTGCGGGTTTACTAAAATCGAAAGAACCTTTCAAACTTGGCGCTTTTTCTGCGCCCTTATCGGCTTCAAAATAACCTTTGTCTTTAAAACCAAATATTCCAGCAAAAATATTGCTTGGAAAAGTTTTAATCGAAACATCATAATCTTTAACAGCGGCGTTGTAGTCATTACGCGATACTTTAATTCTGTTTTCTGTTCCAGAAAGTTCAGCACGTAATTCACCGAATGCAGCATTGGATTTTAAAGTTGGGTATTGTTCAGAAATACTCAAGAAGCGACCTAAAGCAACACTCAATTGTCCTTGTGACTCTTGAAATGCTTTAAGTTTTTCGGGTGTCAGCGTTGACGCATCAACTTTCATCTGCGTGGCACTTGCACGCGCATTAATAACACCTTCTAAAACGCTTTTTTCAAAATTGGCTTCGCCCTTAACACTTTCAACTAAATTAGGAATTAAATCGGAGCGACGTTGATATTCGCTTTGAACGTTTGCCCATTTAACGCCCACGTTTTGGTCTGTACCAACCATTCCGTTGTATTTACAGCCTCCGTAAAAAAATAAAAGAACAGCCAACCCAATCAAAACAAGTGTTGATTGTTTCATAAAATGAAATAGTTTGATTTAAAAAAAAATTTGACTAACAAAATTAGTAATAAATTGCGATAAAAAAACTTTTAGTAAATAATCTGTTCTTTTTTTGAAACGCTTTTGTGATAATTGCCCAATAACTTTGCCGTAAATTAAAAAATTTTATTAAAAATCCTTAAATTTCTTAAATTATGATAACTGCTTTCTTCCTTTTCTTAAGTTCTTTTTTTAGTACAAAAATCCCCACGATCCCCACAATTAATACATCCGCTAAAACTTCACAGCAAAATCAAGTGATTGGAAACGATAAAAACTTCGTACTGCTCGAACTTTTCACCTCCGAAGGCTGCTCGAGTTGTCCTGCTGCCGATGAAGCGTTACTCGATTTAGCCAAACAACCTAATGTGTATGCTTTAGGTTATCACGTGTCGTATTGGAATCGTTTGGGTTGGACGGACGCGTACAGTAAAAAAAGTTTCGATGAACGTCAATATCAATACGGAGATAGATTTAAAAGCGAAGGTGTTTATACGCCTGAAGTTATCATTAATGGTAGCGACGCGACGGTCGGTTCTCGAAAAGCGTACATTCAAGAAAAAATAAACATTGAGCAAAATAAATTAGCGGATGCCACTATAACTTTAAATAAAAATTTGCAAAACGAAACAGATTTAACAGTTGATTGGTCAGTAGCTGGTAAAACAAAAAACAACGTCATTAATGTTGCGGTTGTTGAATCTAATATTGCAACAAAAGTAAAACGCGGTGAAAATAGTGGGCGTACACTTAGGCACATTAATATTGTGCGCGATATTGTCACACAAAATATTGGGACAAATTTAAGCGGTCAAACTAAGTTGACGATTCAGAAAGGTTGGAACGTTCCAAATTTAAAACTCATTGCTTTCACACAAGAGAGTGGTTTGGGTAAAATAACTGGCGCAACGAGTATAAATTTGCAATAAATATTTGCCTAAACCTCGCAGTTTTTTTTAAAACCTGCGAGGTTAACAAAAAATAAAATTCATGAAAATTCTGCATACCTCCGATTGGCATTTGGGTAAAAAACTCGATGGATTTGATAGAACAGCCGAAATTAAAGAAGTTTTCGATGAAATTTATTCCATTGTAGATTCTGAAAAAATTGACATTGTTCTCATTGCAGGCGATTTGTTCGATAATTTTAATCCATCGAACGAAAGCATGGAAATGCTTTACGGTTTTTGCATGCGCTTAACGCACAATGCACAACGTCTCGTAATTGCAATTGCTGGCAATCACGATTCGCCCGAACGCGTAGAACTACCAGATATTTTTTCGCGCTCTCGTGGTATAATTTTTTATGGTTCACCCAATACAACCATTCCAAATTTTACAACAGAGTCAGGATTTGAAATAAAAAATTCGGAACCACTTTTTATTGAAATTAACGCCCCTTATTTTGAAAAACCGCTTCAATTATTTCTACTGCCTTATTTAAACGAACAGCGTCTTTTAACTTTTTTGGGCGAAAACGAAACAGAAAAAAATATTCGATCATTACTTACAGAAAGACTTACTGAAATTTCGGTGCGCAATCAAAAAGATGCTTACACAATAGGTGTCGCGCACTTGTTGGTTAAAAGTAAGGAAGGTGAAATACCTATCGAATCGGATGACGAAAAACCCATTCGCATTGGCGGTGCAGATGCTTTTATCGCGAGCGATTTTCCTGAAAATTGGGATTATTTAGCACTCGGACATATTCATAAGCGCATGACGATTCAGAAAAAACCATATCCAATTATTTATTGCGGTAGCCCAATAGCTTTAAGTTTTTCGGAAACGAATCAAGAAAAATATGTTGAGGTCATTGAATTTAAAAACGGAAAAGTAAAAACCGAACACCGCGTATTACAATCAGCCAAAAAAATTACGAAATTAACATTTGATACTTTAGAAGCGATTGAACAATGGTGTAGAGATAATTCAGATACTTTAGTTCAAATTAGTTTAATTACACGAAAAAGTTTAACTCCAAGTGATACAAAACATTTGTTTGAAAAATTTCCCAATATTGTTCCACCGATTGTTCCAATTATGATAAATTCGGATGATACGGAAATTAAAATGGATGCACAAACTTTAATGAACAGTAACATACGGGATCTGTTTAAAAAATACTACGCCGAAAAAAATAATGGTGTTGCGCCAAACCAAGATATTTTAAATCTTTTCGAAGAAGTTTTAGCAACCGAATAATAGTAAGTGGGAGAGTTACTGGATAGAATTTCTGGTTTAGTGACTACTTCGAGCAACCAAATTTTTGAGAATAATTTTTTATAAGTTGGTAATTACACATTCTTGTTTTAATTTTGCACCCCGTCAGGCGACCAGCTCCTGTTGAACCTCCCCAGGGTGGAAACACAGCAAGGATAAAATGGCCGTAGCGGTGTGCCTGGCGTTTTTTTTTTGATACACTCTACAAAATATAAATCACCTCAATATGCGCTATTTTATTGATACGGCTAACATAGACCAAATTAAAGAAGCAAAAGAACTTGGAATATTAGATGGTGTAACAACCAATCCGACTTTGATGGCGAAAGAAGGGATTACGGGTTTAGATAATATTCTGCGCCACTACAAAAAAATCTGTGATATAGTAGGTGATGGTGATGTAAGCGCGGAAGTTATCTCAACAAGTTTTGCCGGAATGATTAACGAAGGACAACGTTTGGCGGATTTAGCGCCGAACATTGTTGTAAAAGTCCCTATTATTCGCGAAGGTATTAAAGCCATCAGTTGGTTTACGGAACGCGAAATTAAAACAAATTGCACCTTGGTTTTTTCGCCGGGTCAAGCTATGCTTGCTGCGCGCGCAGGTGCATCTTATATTTCACCGTTTGTTGGTCGTGTGGATGATATTACTTGGGATGGTATAGCGCTGATAAAAGAAATTTCTGAAATTTTCAATAATATTTTCGCTGAGACAGAAATTTTAGCAGCAAGTATTCGCTCACCGCTCCATATTGTTCAAGCGGCAAAAGCTGGAGCTGATATTGTGACGTGTCCATTAAGTGCTATTTATGGCATGCTTAATCACCCATTGACAGACTCAGGTTTGAAAAAATTTATTGAAGATTTTGAAAAGGCTTCAGCTTCTGCCAAATCATAATAGTTAAAGTTGTGGTTAAAAGACCGTAAGTACAAAAATGGCTTTAGATTCAAAAAAGATACAGCATATAGCTGTTGCTGGAAATATCGGTGCTGGTAAAACAGTCCTTACAAAAATTTTAGCGAAGCATTTTAATTGGCAGCCTCAATTTGAGGAGGTTGAGCACAATCCGTATCTTTCTGATTTTTACGACGATATGCAACGTTGGTCTTTCAATTTGCAAATATTTTTTTTAAACAGTCGCTATCGTCAAATCGTCAATATTCGCAAAGGCGATAAAACTATTATCCAAGATAGAACAATTCACGAAGACGCACATATTTTTGCACCAAATTTGTTCGAAATGGGTTTAATGTCGCAACGCGACTACGAAAACTATTTCTCACTTTTTGAATTAATGATTAAACAAGTGAGTCCGCCCGATTTACTCATTTATCTGAAAGCAGATATTTCTACATTGGTTTCGCACATCGAAAAGCGTGGAAGAGAATATGAAGGCACAATTTCAATAGATTATTTAAAACGGCTCAATGAGCGATATGATAGTTGGATAAATAATTATCGCGAAGGTAAACTTTTAATTATTCCTGCTGATAAATTAGATTTCACAGAAAATAAAGACGATTTGAGTTTTGTGATTGATAAAGTAACGGCGGAAATCAATGGACTTTTTTAGTTGACAGTTTGTGGTTAACAGTTTGTGGTACAATCTCCGAGTGTCATTTATCAACTGCCAACTGTCAACTGAATTGAAACAATAGAATCAACTTATCGTAACTTAGAATACACTTAAATTAAAAATGGCAAAGCAAGTCGTTACGCGTAAAGCAACAAAAGAGGATGTTTTAATTGATGTCGCAAAAGTTTCGCAGGAAACAACACATTGGTTCGAGGTTTACAAAAAACCATTATTGTATGCAGCAATTGGTTTAGTAGCAATTATTGCAGGCACATTGTCTTGGAATTATATTCAAGAAGCCAACCAGAAAAAAGCGATTGCTGGAATGTGGCGCGCTGAACGTATGTTCGAGCAAGATTCATTCAATTTAGCTTTAACCAATCCTGGGGGCGGTTACGATGGTTTTTTAGACATCGCACACAAATATGGCAGCACATCTGCTGGCAATTTAGCGCATTATTATGCTGGTGTTTGTTATTTACAAACAGGCAAATTTGATGAAGCGATTAAAGAATTAGAATCTTACACACCAAAAGGTGATCTACTGAGCGCAACAAAAGCAGGCGCACTTGGCGATGCGTATTCGGAGAAAAAAGATTTTTCTAAGGCTTTGAGTTATTATAAACAAGCAGGACAAAACGGTGTAAGTGATGATATTAAATCTATGTACTTAAAACGTTACGGTATGTTGTGCCAGATTCAGAATAAAAATTCGGATGCGTTAGAGGCGTACAAAGAAATTAAAGAAAAATATCCATTGACAATTGAAGGTAGAGAAATTGAAAAATATATTGCTGCTGCGGAAATGAAGAAATAAAAAAAATAAGTGCTAAGTATTTGGAAATTGAGAAATTCGTCTGCTACTTTGCAAAAAGTTTAAAAAACTAAAACATGCGTATTCAACTTTCTTGGCGTTGGTGGAATCATAAATTACGATGGTGATACGCGTGCAAGATAGCAATGTCTAAAATAATAACTTATTTATACAAAGCGGCTTGTCAGTTTCATCTGATAAGCCGCTTTTCATTTTCCATTTCAAAAATAAAATTTACGTGCATTCCATTCATTACCAACTTCCTAAAATCAAAACGAAAATTAGTCACCACTTAGCCGATATAAATACACCCGTGAGTATTTATCTAAAAGTACGCGATAAATACAGAGAATCCATTTTATTAGAATCTACCGATTCGCGCAGTGTTGAAAACTGTTTTTCTTTTATTGCTTTAGATCCTTTGGTGCGTTTCAGAGCGCAAAACGGTGAGGTCATCGTTAATAATTATATTTCAGATGAACACCAGACGGTAAAAGTTGAGAACAGCGAAGTTTTGAATCATCTGAAAAAATTTGTTGCTACTTTTAAGGTCGCTGAAACAAAAGAGTCCATGAATGGCGTTTTCGGACACACTTCCTTTGAAGCTGTTCAATACTTCGACACGATTAATTTTCCTTCCGCAAAAAGAAAAACCGATTTACCAGATATTCATTATGTTTTTTATCGCTTCATCATTTCAATCAATCATTTTAAAGATGAATTAACGATTTTAGAAAATATTCCAGAAGGCGAAGAATCTAAAATGGATGCGTTAGAAAATTATTTGAACGCACAAAATATTTCAGTTTTTAAATTCCAAACTGTTGGGGAAGAAACATCGAATCTAACGGATGAAACATATTTAGAAAACATCAAAGAATGTCGTCATTATTGTCAAATCGGTGATGTTTTTCAAATCGTACCGTCGCGCAGATATTACCAAACGTTTGAAGGCGACGATTTTCAAGTCTATCGCGCGTTGCGCAATATCAATCCTTCGCCTTATTTATTTTATTTCGATTACGGCTCCTATAAAATTTTTGGTTCATCACCTGAACAACAATTGGTCGCAAAAAATGGCAGCGTCACCGTTAATCCGATTGCAGGAACGTATAAACGCACCGGCGACGACGCGCAAGACGCGCAACTCGCCATAGATTTAGCGCAAGACCCAAAAGAAAATGCAGAGCATATTATGCTTGTTGATTTAGCACGCAACGATTTGAGTAAACATTGCGACGATGTACGCGTTAAGGTTTTAAAAGAAATTCAATATTTTAGTCACGTTATTCATATCGTATCGAAAGTTGAAGGCACATTGAAACACGGTACAAATGTGCTTGATATTTACGCTGATACTTTTCCAGCAGGAACATTGAGTGGTGCGCCAAAATATAAAGCCATAGAATTAATAAGAGATTTAGAACCTGAAAATCGCCATTTTTACGGCGGTGGCATTGGTTTTATTTCATTTAAAAACGATATTACGCATGCTATCGTCATTCGTTCTTTTTTAAGTAAAGACAATATTTTAATTCGTCAAGCAGGTTGCGGCGTTGTTGTGAGTAGCGATGATGCCACAGAATTGCAAGAAGTACATAATAAATTGGGTGCGCTGAAAAAAGCGTTAATTGCCGCAGCACGTTATTAGTAGAGACGTAAAATTTTACGTCTCGAAATCACAGACGTAAAATTTTACGTCTCGAAATCACAGACATAAAATTTTACGTCTCTACCTGATTTTCTAATTTTTAATTCTTAATTGACATGAAAATTTTAATTCTCGATAATTACGATAGTTTTACGTACAATTTGGTGCAATATGTTAAAGAAATAACAGGCACACGTCCTGATGTTGTGCGCAACGATAAAATTTCTTTAGATGCCGTTGATGACTACGATTTTATAATTCTCTCGCCTGGTCCAGGTTTACCGCACGAAGCAGGTATTATGATAGATTTAATAAAACGATACGCGTCCACAAAAAAAATATTAGGCGTTTGTCTCGGTCATCAAGCGATTGCAGAAGCATTTGGCGGTGAATTATTCAATTTACCAAAAGTATATCATGGTGTAGCCACAAATATAAAAATTACGGAAAGCAGCGATTTAGTTTTTAAAAATTGCCCGCCGGAAGTTGTAGTTGGTCGTTATCATTCGTGGGCAGTCGTTAAAGAAAATTTACCGAGCGAATTAAGAATTACAGCAGTTGATGAACATGGTGTAATTATGGCACTTTCGCATAAAACGTTTGACGTTAAAGGCGTTCAGTTTCATCCCGAAAGCATTATGACAGCTTATGGAAAACAAATGATGCAAAACTTTATTGTCCGAGAAATTAATTCGGTGAAGAGTAATGCCATAGAATACATTTATTAATGGTTAAATAAATAATGGTTAATGGTTAATTTTCGTAATTGCCCATTAACCATTAACAATTAACCATTAACCATTATTTATTTATGAAACTAATTTTAGAAAAATTATTCGAACACCAAACGCTTTCAAAATCTGAAGCGAACGATATTTTAACGCGTATTGCCAATGCTGAATTTAACGACGCGCACATTGCATCGTTTATGACAGTGTTTTTAATGCGCAACATTACTTTGAATGAATTTCAGGGGTTTCGCGAAGCACTCATGGATTTGTGCGTTAAAGTTGATTTAGGTGGTGTTGATACTATTGATGTTTGTGGAACGGGTGGCGACGGAAAAAATACGTTTAATGTCTCGACGCTCACGGCTTTTGTTTTAGCTGGCGCAGGCTATAAAGTATCGAAGCACGGAAATTATGGTGTGTCTTCTGTGAGTGGTTCATCGGATGTGTTGAACTTTTTAGGATATAAATTCACGACCGATAATGATGTTTTGAATCGGCAACTCGATGCTGCGAATATTTGTTTTTTGCACGCGCCCCTATTTCATCCGTCGTTAAAAAATGTCGGACCTGTTCGTAGACAATTAAAACTTAAAACGTTTTTTAATATGCTCGGTCCGTTAGTCAATCCTGCTCAACCGAAATACCAATTAGCTGGCGTTTTTAATTTGGAATTAGCGCGTTTATATAAATACGTTTTTCAAAAAATGCCTGATAAACGTTTTGCCATAGTGTATTCGTTGGATGGTTTTGATGAAGTGTCGCTCACGTCCGATTTTATTTTAATGATGAACGAAATGCAAGCGACTTTGACACCCGAACAACTCGGCGCAAAACGTTTAAAATTAATGGATTTATATGGCGGTGAAACGGTTTTGGAAGCGGCACAAATTTTCACAACTATTTTGGATGGAAAGGGAACTGCTGCACAAAATTCGGTTGTAACTGCTAATGCAGGTGTTGCTATTCATTGCATTCATCCTGAATGGACGTTACAAAAATGTATTGGACACGCAGAAGAAAGTTTAAAATCGGGTGCTGCAAAAAGTAAATTGCAAAAATTATTATCAGTATAGTTGATAGTTGTTAGTTGTTCGTCGGAAGGGCAACAAAGAAAGTGAAAAGTGCCGTAGGCACGACCAATGTATAACGCAGGACTTGAGTCCTGCGAAACTAAAACGAAACATGGATATTTTAGAACGCATCGTCGCACACAAAAAACAAGAAGTCGAGCAAGATAAATTGCGCGTCAAAATTATAGATTTGGTACAGTCGCCGATGTTTAAAGAGGCAACATATTCTTTGAAAAAATCGCTGAACACCGCGAACAGTTCAGGTATTATTGCGGAGCATAAACGCAAATCGCCTTCACTCGGGTTTATTAACGAACACAGCGTGGCAGCAAATGTGTGTGAAGGTTATCAAACTTCGGGTGCTGCGTGTGTTTCTATTTTAACAGATAATCATTTTTTTGGTGGCACGAATTACGACTTGACAAGTGCGCGCAAAAAATTACATATTCCTATATTGCGCAAAGATTTCATAGTTGACGAATATCAAATTTTTGAAACCAAAGCGCTCGGTGCAGATGTAATGCTGTTGATTGCCGAATGTTTGACAAAAAAAGAAGTCCTCGATTTTGCTAAAACGGCGTACAATCTCGGTTTAGAAGTTTTATTAGAGATACATTCTTCCGAGCAGCTCGAAAAAATAAACGATTACATTACGTGTGTCGGCATAAACAACCGCAACCTAAAAACATTTGTCACGGATTTCGACGCTTCTATGCGATTAGGGGAAAAGCTACCGACTAATTTTATAAAAATTTCCGAATCAGGTTTATCAAAACCAGAAACAATTGTATCGTTGCGAAACGCAGGTTTCAAAGGTTTTTTAATGGGTGAAGCGTTTATGAAAACAGAAAATCCGGCGGAAGCTTTGAAGCGTTTTATTGAAAATGTAAATACTAAAACAAACCTCGCAGGTTTTTAAAACCTCCAAGATTTAGGCAAATTATTATGGATAATAAATTAAAACTCATAAAAGTATGTGGTATGCGCGATGCTAAAAACATTGCCGCGCTTTCGGAATTACCCATTGACTACATGGGTTTTATATTATACCCAAAGTCACAGCGCTATGTTTTTAAAACGCAAGACGCTATTCGTTCGGTTTTGCCTGAAAATGTAAAAAAAACAGCGGTGAGTGTTAATTTGAGCGCGAATTTATTAATTGACATTGTTTCCAAATTCAAATTTCAAGCAGTGCAGGTGCATGGTAAAGAATCGGCGGAATATTGTAACAGTTTGCGAAAAGCATTACCCAAAGTTACAATTTTTAAAGCAGTTGGCGTTGATGCGCAATTTGATTTTAACTCTTTAACTGATTACCGAAACGAAATTGATTTTTTCTTGTTTGATACAAAATCGGATGTACATGGTGGGACGGGTAAAAAATTTTCTTGGCACGTTTTAAATAATTACAATTTAGCTAAACCCTTTTTTTTAAGTGGCGGAATTGGTTTAGAAGATGCAGAGACTTTAAAACTTTTTAATCATCCAGAGTGTGTGGGTTTTGATATAAATTCGCGATTTGAAATTTCGCCTGCGTTGAAAAATATAGAATTAGTTAAAGATTTTGTTGAAAAAATAAATTTATCGTAGAAACGCCATGCTTGGCGTCTGAACTTTTTTTGAGAATTTGGATTTACTAGGAAATCATTGAGTATTTATAATATTATAAAAAAACTATTTTACCATGAGTGCACAAATATTAGAAAAGCCTATTGCTAAACAGCAAACCGATATATCTACTTCACCTAATTCAGAAGGATTTTACGGTGCTTTCGGTGGCGCGTATATTCCAGAAATGTTATGGTTCAATGTTGAAACTTTGCGGCAGAATTATTTGAAAATTATGTATTCGCGCAGTTTTCAAAAAGAATTTAAACAACTTTTGCACGATTACGTTGGTCGTCCTACCCCACTCTATTTTGCCAAACGCCTTTCTGAAACTTATGGCTGCAAAATTTATTTAAAGCGCGAAGACTTGTGTCACACGGGCGCACACAAAATAAATAATACTATTGGTCAAATTTTATTGGCAAAGCGTCTGGGTAAAACGCGCATCATTGCCGAAACTGGCGCGGGTCAACATGGCGTGGCAACGGCAACAGTTTGTGCACTCATGAATTATCCATGCGTTGTTTATATGGGCGCAGTGGATATTAAACGCCAAGCACCGAACGTTGCTCGCATGAAAATGCTCGGCGCAGAAGTACGTCCTGCAACTTCTGGCAGTCAAACTTTAAAAGATGCAACGAACGAAGCGATCCGCGATTGGATAAATAATCCTGAAGATACGCATTATATTATTGGTTCTGTTGTCGGACCACATCCTTATCCCGATATGGTAGCGCGCTTTCAATCTGTCATCAGTGAAGAAATAAAAAAACAACTTTTAAAAGTTGAAAAACGCGCAACGCCCGATTATGTTATTGCGTGTGTGGGTGGTGGAAGTAATGCCGCTGGCGCATTCTATCATTTCATTGAAGATAAAAATGTTCAACTCATTGCTGTTGAAGCGGCGGGAAAGGGCGTACATTCTGGTTTTTCGGCTGCCACATCTATTCTCGGAACAGAAGGAGTGATTCATGGCAGTAAAACTTTGTTGATGCAAACTGCTGACGGACAAATTGTTGAACCACATTCTATTTCTGCGGGATTAGATTATCCTGGTATCGGACCCTTACACGCACATCTCCTTCAATCGAAACGCGCCATTGCAATTCCAATTACGGATGAAGATGCGCTGAAAGCGGCATTAATGGTATCTCGAACCGAGGGCATTATACCTGCTTTAGAAACGGCTCACGCTTTTGCGGCACTCGACGTTATGACTTTCAAACCCGATGATGTGGTCGTAATAAATCTTTCTGGTCGCGGCGATAAAGATTTGGATACCTATGTGCGTGAGTTAATTCATTGATTCTTCACTCAAACCTCGCAAATTTTAAAAATCTACGAAGTTTTTTACAATCTAAACATGAACCGTTTAACAGCCCTTTTTAAATCGGGCAAAAAAGATATTCTCAATATTTATTTCACGGCAGGTTTTCCAGAACGTGACGCAACCCTCCCAATTTTAAAAGCCTTACACGCTGCAAAAGTAGATATTATTGAAATTGGTGTGCCGTACAGCGATCCGCTCGCCGACGGACCAACGATTCAAAATTCTGGAATGAAGGCATTGCAAAACGGTATGGATTTAAATTTGCTTTTCGCGCAAATAAAATCGGCGCGCGCAGAAGGCGTTGATACACCGTTTATTTTGATGGGTTATTATAATCAAATTGTGCAAATGGGTGAAAAGAAATTTTTTGAGAACTGCGTCGCCTCTCAAGTGAATGGCTTAATTATTCCAGATTTGCCGCTCGCTGTGTATCAACGCGATTACCAAAAATCTTTTGAAGATTTTGGCATCGCGATTAGTTTTCTGATTACACCGCAAACGCCTATTGAGCGTATAAAATTAGTAAACAAACTCACAACGGGATTTATTTACGTTGTATCAAGTTATGCTATTACAGGCGCAACTTCAGGCATCACCGAAAACCAAATTGAATATTTTGAACGCATTGAAAAAATGAATCTGAGTAATCCGAGATTGATTGGTTTTGGCATCTCTAACAAAAAAACTTTTAATACTGCTTGTAAGCATGCGCGCGGTGCCATTATTGGTTCAGCTTTTATTAAAAATTTAGAAACTGAGCACGCGAAAGGAAAGAATTATGATGATATTGTTGCAGAGTTTGTGAAGAGTGTGAGAGGATAATTCTCAAGCATTTGTTTTTATTAAGCATCCAATTTTTACTACTCATTGCTTACAGTCTTTTAGAAATTTAATAAAGCAATTTGTTAATCTTTCTAAAGTTAAAATAAAATCTCTTACCTTTAGATCATTGGTTGTAAAAATACTATTCAATGAAAAATGTCGTCCTTTTCCTACTCGGGTCAACAGTAATTTTAGGAAATTATTCGGCTTGCTCAAATAATCGTGTAGATTTAACTACAATTCCTCAAAAATCAGAATTAATACTATTTGATAAAACCCCAGAAGTAATTCAAGCTAATATTAATGGCAAATGGCAATTAGCTTATCAAACTGGAGGCATAACTGGCGGTACATACATTCCGAAAGAAAAAGTTTTGTATAGTTTCGAGCCTGATTCAGTTTCCATTTCTTACTTTGGTGGGCAGACTGTGAAACTTAATTTTAAATGGATAAAAGATTCAAGTAGTCAAAGTAGCAGTGGGAATATCTATCTGATGTATTATGGTTTTTTGCCTCTTGCTTTTGTGAAAATTTATAACGATACTTTAGTAATTAACGACTATCAAGTTGCGGATGGCTTTACGCATTATTTATCGAGGGTGAAGTAATGCTTAAAAATTTAGAAACCGAACATACGAAAGGAAAAAATTATGATAAGATCGTTTCTGAGTTTGTAAGGCGGTAATAAACTGAGCTTCTCTTATTGGATTAATCATAAAAAAAAATAAAAAAGCTAACAGGTTTTTAAAACCTGTTAGCTTTAATGATGAATTAATGAAATAATTATTCCTACTATTTTATAAACTTCAACGATACAGAATTGATGCAATAACGCAAACCTGTTGGTTTCGGACCGTCATCGAACACGTGACCTAAATGACCGCTACAGCGCGCGCATCCAACCTCTTTGCGTTCCATGCCAAACGAATTATCGCCAGTAAATTCAACATGATTTTTAGCGATTGGTTGGTAAAAACTGGGCCAACCTGTTCCTGATTCAAATTTTGTATCAGAAGAAAATAAAGTTAAACCACACGCCGCGCATACATACGTTCCCTTTTCGTGATTGTCTGCATACTCTCCCGTGAATGGGCGTTCAGTTCCTTGCTCACGCAAAACATTATAAGCCGCAGGGCTTAAAAGTTTTTTCCATTCTTCAGGCGTTTTTGTAATTTTTTTAATAGTGTCGGTCGGAGCACTTGCTTCAACATTTGTAACAGAAACAGTTGACATAGCACTGTTCACTGACTGCGCTTCTGAATTTGTGTTGCTTGGTTGACAAGCAGTAATAATTGCCACTAAGGCGAAAAATAATAATTTCATCTTTTTGAATTTTTTACAAAATAAGTCTTGTGGAGTCACAAAATTGTCACGTTTAAACTAATCTACGAATTATTTCTTCTGGCGGTTTTGCCAATTGTTATCTTCTTGTTGTGCCATCGCAACTACTTTCCGCATGGCGCGCATGAGTGAAAGAAAAAGTAAATACGCAAATGTCAGAATAAAAAATATCCATTTAAACGTACCTGCTTCATCAATATTTAAACCTGAAAGTGATTGAGCAGCCAACCAAGTGATTCCAAGCAAAGCAGCATACGCGGCAAAAGATTTGTACCAATACACATTCATATCGCCATCCTGCAAACTAATTACGCTATTAAAAATGCCGAAAAATAATAAACCTGCACCACCAATAACCCAATAAACACTCGTGTTAATGTCTGTTGTGTGCAATGCGTTGAGTACTTTCAATACAATCATAGCGAAAACTACTAAACAAATTACAAATCCAGATTGATAGAAAGGATTGGAAATACGCGAAAAAAAATCAGGTTTTGTAACAGACATAAAAAATTTTATTTCTTTTTAAACAAAAATAGGTCAGTTTAGTTTTTTAGGAGATAATATTAGATAAATCATAGTTTGCAAATAAATTTTACAAGCTTAAATTTAATAAATTACTCAAAAATTCCTATAATTATTTTACCTTAGCCTAAATTAATTCACACATTCATTCTTCAGATTTTTAAAATGAAAAAACATTTACTAATACTTTCTGCTTTTGCTTTAGCATTAAGTTTACAAAGCACAGCGCAAACCAGTGTTTCTAAAACAATAGATAAAAAACTTTATTCATCGCTAAAGTGGCGTTCAATCGGACCGTATCGCGGTGGCAGAAGTATAGCAGTCGCCGGACATACCGATCAACCGCTGACTTATTATTTTGGAGCGACGGGCGGTGGCGTTTGGAAAACCATTAATGGTGGCGAAGATTGGGCATCTATTTCCGATTCAACCTTTACGTCGAGTTCGGTTGGTGCTATTTGCGTTGCGCCTTCCGATCCAAATACGATTTATGTCGGAATGGGTGAACCAGAAATTCGCGGTAATATTTCTTTTGGCGACGGTGTTTATAAATCAACGGATGCGGGCAAAACTTGGCGACACATGGGTTTAACAAAATCATTTGCGATTGGTAAAATTGTCGTCAATCCGAAAGATGCAAACATTGTGTATGTGGCAGCACTCGGAAAAGTTTTTGGTAAAAACGAAGAACGTGGTGTTTACAGAAGCAAAGATGGCGGAGAAAATTGGGAATTGGTTTTAAAAAAGGATAATCAAACAGGCGCTTGCGATATTCAGATTGATCCCACAAATTCGAATGTGCTTTACGCTTCGTTGTGGCAATGTTACAGAAATAATTTTGAGATGAGTAGCGGTGGCGAAGGTTCAGGAATGTATAAATCGGTTGACGGTGGCACCACGTGGAAAAATATTTCTAAGAATCCAGGTTTACCTGTTGGTTTGCTGGGCAAAATAGGTTTAGCGGTATCATATCAGAATGGCAATCGCGTTTGGGCAATCGTTGAAAATAAAAACGGTGGCATTTACCGATCTGAAGATGCAGGTGAAACGTGGGCGCAAGTCAACACCGATAAAAATTTGCGTCAACGCCCTTGGTATTACAGCGTTATTGCTGCCGACCCTGGCAATTACGACGGTTTATATGTGTGTAATGTTGGTTTTTGGAAAACAGCCGACGGCGGAAAAACGTCAACGCAATTTCAAGTTCCGCACGGTGATACGCATGACGTGTGGGTGGATCCCAAAAATCCTTCGCGTATGATTTTAGCAGATGATGGTAGCGCATCGGTTTCGACGGATGCCGGAAAAACTTGGACGGATATAGACGTACCGACAGCCCAAATATATCATGTAAGTGTTGATAACGATTTTCCATATCACATTTATGGGGCGCAGCAAGATAATACGGCTTTGAGAATAAAAAGTAGAAACCCAGAAGGCGGATCAATTACAAAAAAGGATTGGGATGTTGTTGCTGGTGGTGAAAGTGGATACATCGTGAGCGATCCAACCAATTCTGATATTGTTTATGGTGGAAGTTACATGGGTTATCTTGCCAAAATGAATATGAAAACGGGCGAAGACCAAAATATTTCACCGAACCCGATAACTTATTTAGGCGCAGGTTCTGAAGATATGAAGTTTCGTTTTCAATGGACGTACCCGATTGTTTTTTCGCCGCACAATCCTAAAATTATGTACATCACTTCGCAGTATGTACACAAAACGATGGATGGCGGACAAAGTTGGGAAGTAATTTCGCCGATACTAACGCGTAACGATACCAACACTTTGAAATCGAGTGGTGGACCGATCACTAAAGATAATACCGGTGCAGAAACATTCAGTGATATTTTTACTTTTGCTGAATCGCCCGTGCAAGCAGGCGTTTTTTACGCAGGTTCAGACGATGGTTGGTTACATGTGAGTAAAGACAATGGTAAAAATTGGACAAAATTAAATGTCGCAGGTCTTGGAGAGTGGGCAATGATGAGTCTCATTGAGCCTTCGCATTACGAAGCAGGTACAGCTTATTTAGCTGCAAACCGTTACAAACTCGACGATACAAAACCTTATTTATTCAAGACTTCCGATTTTGGCAAAACGTGGAAACTTATCACAGAAGGTTTACCTGCTACGGCATATTGTCGCGCGATTCGCGAAGACCCAAACAAAAAAGGTTTGCTTTATGCGGGCACTGAAATGGGGATTTTTGTTTCTTTTAACGATGGTGAGAATTGGCAGCCCTTACAACAAAATTTACCACTCACACCAGTTCACGATATCGCAATTCAAAAACGCGATCATGATTTAGTAGTAGCCACGCATGGTCGATCTTTTTGGGTGCTCGATAACTTAGATCCGTTGTATCAAATCATGGATAATAAAGATTTGGCTTCAAAAAAATCATATCTTTTTACGCCTGAACCGACATATCGCACACACTCGCACCAAGAACGTGGTGTACCAGAAGGACAAAATGCGCCAGCAGGTGTTCTCGTCAATTATTTTTTAAAAGATAAACCCACCAGCGAAACCAATTTGGTTTTCTTGAATGAAAAACGCGACACGGTTATAAAGTATTCATCAACGAAAGATAAAAAAGGTAAATCGCTCGAAATTAATAAAAGTTTTTATCAAAAAGAAAAAATAGAACGCCCAGGTATTATTTCTGCCGAAGCAGGTTTAAATACCTTTGAGTGGGATATGCGCTACGCCGATGCTACTGATGTTGACGGTGGCGCATTAATGTGGAGTGGTTCGATTGCTGGACCTAAAGTTGCGCCTGGTAAATATATCGTGCAGCTATTACAGAAAGATTCGTTCATAATGGAGCAGCCTTTTGAGATTAAAAAAGATCCGCGTATTTCAGGAACGAATGAAGACATCGCGGAATCCGTTAAATTGCAACTCAAAGTACGAGATAAACTTTCTGAAACGCATCAAAGCATTAACGATTTGCGGTCAGTCAGAAAGCAAGTAACAGAATACGTGGCATCGGTTAAAGATTCGGTTTTCAAAAAAGAATTAGAAAAAATATCTAAACCGATGGTGGATTCGATGAAACTGGTTGAAGATAAATTGATTCAGAGCGATGCCAAAGCTTTTCAAGATTTATTAGCTTTACCTGTTCGATTGAACGATCAACTCGCAGGTATTGCTTCAGTTGCGGCTTCGGCAGATACAAAACCGACTTCGCAAACATATCAGGTGTATGACGAAATCGCGCCGCAAATTGATGCCAACATAAAAAAATTGGATAAAATTATTGCTTCGCAAGTGTATGAATTTAATAAATTGGTGGATAGCAAACGAACTCCCGCTATTAAATTGGAAACAAAACCGTTGAAACCATAATTAGGGGACAGGGAACAAGTAATAGGGAACAGGGAATAAGTAGAAAGGAACAGCAAAAAATAATCAGTTCCCTATTCCCTATTACTTATTCCCTATTCCTTATTCTCTAATTTATGAAACTTCACATCGTCTCTTTCGCTATTCCCTACCCTGCCGATTACGGCGGAGTAATAGACGTGTTTTATAAAATTAAAGCATTGAGCGAATTTGGTATTGAAATTACGTTGCACTGTTTTGAATACGGCGAAAGAAAACCACAACCCGAACTCGAAACATATTGTCGCACCGTTTATTATTACAAACGCCGTCGTGATCTATTTCAGCAATTTAGTTTTACGCCTTTCATTGTTTCCACGCGAAAAAATAAATCGCTGCTCCAAAATATATTGATGGATGATGCGCCAATTCTTTTTGAAGGATTGCACAGTTGCGCGTTCATCAATTCGGTTGTGCTAAAATCGCGAAAAAAGTTTGTGCGTATGCACAATGTCGAATGGCAATATTATTTTAATTTAGCGATGAGCGAGAATAATATTTTTAAAAAAATATTTTTTAAAATTGAAAGTGTGCGTTTAAAATTTTTTGAAAAAAAAATAATCCCTGCAACAGAAAAAATATTTTTTATTTCGCCTGAAGACGAAAAATATTTTTTGGAAAAATTTATTTACCCAAAAATAAAATCCGAAATCATTTTTCCATTTCATCCATACGTTTTAAATTTCACAGAGAATATGGAAAATGAAAAAAAATATTTTTTCTTTCACGGTAATTTAAGCGTTCCCGAAAATGAAAACTCGGTGCGCGAAATTATTTTAAATATTTTTTCAGATACTCGTACCACTAACATTCCGTTTTTAGTTGCTGGTAAATCGCCGAGTGCCTCTTTTAAAAATTTTTTAAGTAAATTTTTAAACGTTGAACTCATTGAAAATCCAAGCGATGATGCACTTCAAAAACTTTCTCAACATGCAATGGCGCATATTTTACACGTCGAAAATTCGGCGGGTATAAAACTAAAACTTATTCGTTCGTTAGCTGAAAACCAAAATGTTTTTGCACACCGCAATTTATTACCGAGTGAATCTTGGACGCAATACTTTATTGTTTTTAATTCTTGGCGAGAACTTAAAACTGAAATCACTCATTTTAATTTTGATGTAATAAATCCTGAAATTTTTGCGTTGCGCAAAAAACTTTTTGAAGGTATCTTGGATAATGAAATGAACGCAAAAAAAATTATGGAATCTATTTTTTTTGAGAGTTACGAGAATTCGCAATAAAAAAAGACTACAACCCCAGCATTCATGTTGGGATACATACGAATGCGTTTTAGCCTTTAGCCATGATGCTTATGATAGAGAGACAACTTTTATTCATGGCTAAAGCCAATTGTTTATTGGTTTCTGCCCCAGCATAAATGCTGGGGTTATAGTTTCTATCGAAAAAACTTAAAAAATTTCTAAAACCCGCTGATTATTAAAACTAAAAGTCGGAGTTAAAGCTAGAATGAATGAGTAAATCAATTCAAAATTTACTTACCCGTTCAAGCGGTAATAAATTCATCGGATTGCGGCTCAAACCTTTTATGTTGGTGGTTGCAAATCGCGCGCTCTCGTCGTAAAATAAAAAAATGACGGGTGCTTCGTCAATAATAATCTTTTCGATGGTGTCATAAATGCGATAACGCAGCGAATCATTATTTTCCTTCAGTGCTGCTTCGTATAAATTATCGAACTGAGCGTTACTAAAACGCGTATAATTGGGCGGCGCAGGATTTTTAGAATAAAAAACGGTGTAATAACTTTCTGCGTCGGGATAATCGGCAATCCATGAACCGCGAAAAAAAGGCACCGTACCACTCGTCATTTTTTCTGCCAACGTTGCTGATTCAATAACTTCTACATTTGTTTTCACGCCCAAACTTTCCCACTGCTTCGCTATAAATGTGCAGATGTCGAGATAATCTTTAATCACAAAAATTTTAATCGGAGGCATATTTTTTCCATCCGGAAATCCCGCTTCTCTTAAAAGTGCGCGCGCTTTTTCTATATTATAGTTATAACCAATAATTTTTTCGTTAAAAGATGGTAATCCACGTGGTGCAAAACCTGACGTTGCAGGTTTACCCATAGAATTACGCAGAGAGCGCAACATTAAATCGCGATCAAAACCATAATTGAGTGCTTGTCGCACTTTTTTTATCAGTAAGGGATTATCTTTTTCTGTACCAAATCTTAAATTAATGCCTAAATATTCGGTGTTTAAATACGGCGTTTTTATAAGTTGCAATTGCCCCTTTTGTTTAGGTTGCAAATCGCCATCAGCTGTGAGTAATTCATTAATAATCGAACTTTCTACACCGACGGTATAATCAACGCGGTGTTTCATCATTTCTAAATACGCCATTTTTCTATCAGGCATAAAGTAAACGCGCACACCATCCAAATATGGCAAAGTGTTTCCTAAGCTATCGCGCTTCCAATAATGCATATTTTTTTTCAGAAATAATCCTTGATTTTCAACCCAACGCTTAATCGCAAATGCACCCGTACCAACTGGATGCGCGCGAAAATCTTTTTTGTACATTTCAATCGCTTCATGCGGAACGATGCTACAATATTGCATGGTTAGAATGCCGAGCAATGGACGAAATGGCGCAACTAAATTAATTCTTACCGTCGAATCGTTGAGCGCAACAAATGGATTTTGTGGCGCGACGTGTCCTTTAAAAATCCAAGAACCAGGCGAATTTGTAATAGAATCAGTGAAACGATTAAAACTATAGACAACATCTTGGGCGATAAATTTTCTGCCTTTTGAATTCGTAAAACACGCATCATCTTGAAAAAACACATCAGTGCGCAGCGAAAAATCGTAAGATAAACCGTCAGGAGCAACGCGCCACGATTTTGCCAATTGCGGAATTATGTGCAACGAATCGTCGAGACCAACTAAATTATCGAAAATAGATTGTACTGCCCACATATTCGATTGCGCACGCGCATACGCTGGATCAAGCGAGGTTATTGCTTTAATTTGATTGTATCGGAAAACTTTTTTTGCATCGTCGCCATCTTTTTTTTGTGAGCAACAAAAAAACACCGTACTTAAAGTTATAAGTATTAAAAATATGGAGACATTATTTCCATAAAATTTTCGCGCAATATTTTTCCAATTTTTTGTTTTCGTCATTCAACTAAATAATTTTTATGTTTAGGTACTCTGTACCTAAGTTTTGTATTCAATTTATATTCTACAAAGGTTTAGGCGCGCTGCGCCTATGTAACGAATGGCGCAGCGCACCTAAACCTTTGTAGGAAACCACAGAAAAGTATTTACAGAGGTGCAGAGCACCTCAACATTATTTAAATTAAAACCTTTTACAAAATAAAAGTTTATAAAACTTTTAACCAAAAATCAAAGTCAACCGAGCTAAGTTTAAGATATTTCTTGAATTATAAAAAAAATATTCTCGGCACGAATTTACTGTAAGTTTAAGAAAATATTTAGTCGTTAGAAGTTTGAAACCGAAATGCGCCAGAATTTAATTAGCTTTGGTGATAATTAGGAGCTTTTAAATTATTCCAACACACAAGCAGCATTTTAAATGTTTAAAACGTTTTATAACTAACGACCTATAAAACCAGTTTATGGATTTTACTTTAACGCTTGCGCACGATGAGCGCAGTTTCGTCGAGGCATGTATAAATAATGAGCGTTGGGCGCAAAAACGTCTGTACGAAGAATATTACAGCTCGATGATGTCGGTGTGTATGCGCTATGCGAATAGCGAGTACGATGCTATTGACATTATGCATGAAGGTTTTATTAAGGTTTATAAATACATTGCTACTTACGATATCGGCACGTCGCTCGGCGCTTGGATGCGCCGCATAATGGTGAACACTGCCATAGATTATTATCGTAAATCGGTGAAGCGTAGAACAGAAGATATTGAAACTGCCTACGAATTAAAAAGTTATGACGCTGATGCGATTAGTAAATGTTCCGAAAAAGATATTTTAGAGGCTATACAGAATTTATCGCAGTCGTACAGAACCGTGTTTAATTTATATGTTGTAGAAGGGTATTCGCACAAAGAAATTGGCGAACAATTGAATATTTCAGAGAGTACCTCGCGCTCGAATTTAGTGAAAGCAAGACTAAAGTTGCAAGAACACTTAACTCCTAAAATTAAACATACACATGGATAACACAAACGATAAAGATTTCAAAGATTTTGACGATATCATTAAAGCGCGCTTAGAAAACTTAGCGACTTTAAATTTTGTGCCTTCTGCTGAAAGTTGGAGTGCCTTAGAGAATAAAATTTCAGCTTCAGAAAGCGAGGAATTAGAATTAGATAAGACTTTTTTAGCGCGTTTAGATAATTTTAAATTTGAACCACAGGCACACACTTGGCAAGCTATTGAAACTGATTTAGAAAATATTGAAGACGCGAATAATTCATTCGACGCTTTGTTTTCACAAAAATTAAAATCTATTCCGACCGAATTTAATCCTGAACATTGGAGAGCATTTGAACCGCGCATTAATTTCTTTTTGCGTTGGCATTTGCGTTTAAAAAAATACCTCGTATTGGAAGCAGCGATATTTGTTTTAACTATTTTTCCTGTGCTCAAACTTTACGACGAAGCACGAAAAGTTTCTGAAAATCAAAACGCAGTTGTTTCTAATTCTGGTGCAAACCAAAATAATTATGGATCGAAAGAAGCTGGCACAAAACAACTTTCGACCATTACGTCTAAAAAAAATCAATCAACAATCTGGAACGGCATTACGGAATCAATTTCTCATTTGCTCAACAATACCGAACGTTCAAAATTTGCCATTGCGGAAACAAAGCTCGAACACGATGCTTTTGCTTCGTTTTCACCATTGAACATTTTAGGATTTAACCACAATTCGGTTAATGCAGATGTGGATATGAATAGTAAATCATCACAACAAAACGAAACAGCGAGTGCTACGGGTGATGAAGTTGCGACAAACGCATTGAATGAAATTGAAAATAAGATATGGTTGAACCGCAATACGCAATTATTAAAAACTCTCCCAGTTCCGAATTTAAAAGAGAATAAAATTTCTTTGGAAGGTTTGTATAAAATTAAGAAAAATAATTGGCGCGCTGGAATACTTACAGCTTACAACCAAGATTTTATAACTACAAAATATATTTTAGAAGGTAATACAAAATCGGAATATATTTTACAGCCTTCGTGGTCAATAGGTTCTACCATTTCTTTTCAACGCGGCAACACAGAATTTGAATCAGGTATTATTTACTCCGAAAAAACGTATCAACCTGCACAAGCCGAACAAATTGTCGGCTCAGTCGCTTCGGGCTATTCAGTTGAGCAAAATAAAAGTATCAGTGCACACATTATTAGTTTACCCATCAATGTAAAGCAAAACATTTTGCGCAATAAAAAATTGCGCGTGTATGCTTTAGGTGGCGCCACGTTGAGCACTATTTTTGCTATAGACGAGAATAAAAACGAGAGCGTTCAATCTCTGAGTGCTGCAAATTCAAATTTTACACCGACACCATCGCGATTGTCCTTGCCGTCTTATAATGGTTCTACTTCTAATAAACCTATACTTTCTTTAAATGTTGGTGCGGGCGTTGAATATAAGGTCGCTAAAAAAATATCCATTTTTGCACAACCCGTTTTGAAATATCAAGTATCAACCAATGGCATTGGCTCATTAAATGATAAAGTGCATTCGCTTTCTTTGGAGGTGGGTGTAAAAACAACTTTGTAGCTTTGAGCTATGAGCTTTGAGCTTCAAATCACGAGAGAGCTCAAGGCTCATAGCTCCTTGCTCAAAGCTAAGTATTTATACGTTAACGCGGCTAAAATAGAACCAATTACAGGCGCAAAAATATAAATCCATAAACTTCCGATATTCCCAGAAATTAATGCCGGTCCAATACTCCGCGCGGGATTCATAGATGCGCCACAAATAGGTCCGGCAAAAGCTGCTTCTAAAAATACGGTTAACCCAATGACAAAACCCGCCGAATTTTGCGTCTCTTTTCTTCCTTGTGAGGTAAATATGACGACAAAAAATAAAAGAAAAGTCAAAATAATTTCTAAAATAAACGATTGCACATCACTTCCTGAAGGAAGCGTTCCGCCTAAACCTTTGTTATTGTTGGGAAATAAAAGATGTAAAGTTTCGGATGCAGCAATGGCGCCAGCAATTTGACTTATGGCGTAAGGTAGAATTTCTTTTTTAGGAAAAAGATTGAGAAAACTAAAACCCAATGTCATCGCTGGATTAATATGACATCCCGAAACATCGCTTAGTGTATAAATTAAAACGCTGACTATAGCGCCAAAAGTTAAAGCAATTCCTAAATGCGTGACCGCTCCACCACTTTCTTGATTGGCAACTACCGCACCTGTTCCGCATAAAACGAGAAAGAAAGTACCTAAGAACTCTGAAAAGTAATTTTTCATTTCAACTGTATATTTCTTTAAAAGTTGGTTTATAAAATGTAAATATACAGATTCATTTGAAGCAAATTTACACAAAAATATTTAACTCTAATTTATTGGGATCTAAATTTATACTAAACGGGGAATTCAAATTACAAAGGCAACAGGTTCATCGCACTTAGTATCCTTTGTGATTCACTTGGCGCCTTTGTGAGAAATACTCGCTAACAAGTTACATAATTTCTCACAAACGCACTAAGTGAATCACAAAGAACACAAAGCGTTAAGCATCAAATAAAAAAGACTGCCTTAACGACAGTCTTTTTTATTTCACGACCAACAACTATTAAGTACAGACGTAAAATATTACGTCTCTACACCAATTATTCTGGTTCAAAACCTAAAATAATGCTAAACACGCCGTAACCTGTTAAACTGGTAGTTGCAGAAGGTAAATTGGGTTTATCGAATCCGATACCATAATCGAAGCCGAGCGTGCCGAACATGGGTAAGAAAACGCGCAAACCTGCACCAACCGTACGGCGCACATCGAACGGACGGAAATCGCCCAACGACTGCCATGTATTACCACCATCTGCAAAAGCTAAAACATAAATCGTTGATGATGGATTGAGTGATACAGGATAGCGCAATTCAGTGGAGAATTTTACAAAAGCAACACCACCCGTTGAGTTACCTGTTTTAGGATCAATATTACCTGGCAAATCTGCCGTTTCATAACCGCGTAACGAAACAATTTCATTACCCGTTAAACCAACTTGTCTATTTGCTAAACCGTTTCCGCCAACTACATAATGCCCAAATGGTGAATAGCCGACATGACTATTATAATAACCGAGCGAACCAAATTTTGCTGCTGTTTTTAAAACAAATTTACCGAATAAACCTGTGTACCATTCAGCATTGAAGCGCCATTTAAAAAACTCCACCCAGTGAAATTTTTCTGCATTCGTTAAATCGTCGTATTGTTTTCCATTAAATAAAGAATACGGTGGTGAAGCTTGCGCAATTAAAGTAAATTTAGAACCCGTTTTAGGAAACAATGGATCGGCAATGGAGCTTCGAGATATTGTTTGCGAAATACTAACGCTGTTATAGTCGCCGTTACCTGTGTTAAAAGTAACCAAAGCACTTCCAGTTCCAGTACCAGTGCCCAATGAATAATTTTGATATTCCAAAGAGGTACTCGAAATGAAGTTATCGTCGGGCCATTTTAATCGGCGACCCAGCGAAACGGATGCTTGCGCGATACCAATGGAAGTACCGTAATTATAATGAGAATAGGCTGCTGCAATGGTTAAAGAGTTTGGTTTTTTTCCACCGAGCCAAGGTTCAGTGAACGACGCATTATAAGATTGAAAATATTGTCCACTCGATTGCGCACGAATAGAAACGCGCTGTCCGTCTCCTTTTGGCAATGGTGCCCACGCATCTTTTTTGAACACATTACCCATCGAAAAGTTATTAAAGGATACACCGAGTGTACCGACAACACCGAATCCACCGTAACCTGCCGAAAGTTCTAACTGATCGGAAGGTTTTTCTTCTACTTTATATTCAATGTCCACGGTTCCGCGCGCTTGATTAACAGGCGTGTTGATGCCGAGTGCTTCTTGGTTAAAATAACCTAAGTTTATAATTTCACGCTGTGATCGTATAATATCTGAACGGCTGAATTTTTGACCAGGCAATGTGCGCAATTCACGACGAATCACGTGATCATGCGTGATATCGTTTCCTTTAATAATTACTTTATCTATGCTCGCTTGCGGTCCTTCAAAAATCCGCATTTCCAAATCAATTGAATCGTTTTGAATAGACGTTTCCGTCGGCTCAACATTGAAAAATAAATAACCGTTATCCATGTAGAGCGAAGAAACGTCGCGACCATCTTGACTGAATCGCAAACGGTTTTCGAGTAATTCCTGATTGTAAATATCACCTTTCTGAATACCGAGAACTTGTGTCAATACTTTTGGATCGTAAATAGAATTTCCTTTCCAAGTAATGTCGCGGAAATAAT
>ENA-OFCD01000380-OFCD01000380.1-metagenomes-genome-assembly--contig:-NODE-380-length-29062-cov-20.999173_pt1 | contig 29062 bp, 31 predicted proteins | sample MGYA00153392_OFCD01 | MGnify analysis MGYA00153392
ATCGTAAAATCGAAGCCCACCGCTCAATTCTCGGATCTTCCGGCAGGAATCGAGCACCATCACTCACGTTGTGTCCAGAATGACGTTCAATTAGCTTGCGGGCTAGTTCTAATGCTTCATCATTTGGAATGAATTGGCTTACACAGGCTTTTTCTAGTTGTTCACGCAGAAATTCTTTATTTCGCGCCAGCGTTTTCACACCACGCCCAGCATCGTCTAGCTTATTGAGGTCATGAACAGCAGTTGCACCTAATAAAATAGCACGCTCTCGATCGGGCACTTTTGCTAATCGACTAACAGTAAGGCTAAATTGACACGCCGAATCCAAATGTTCAGCCAGTGTATGACTTTCTCTCACACCAGTTTGATTATGATTACCATGCAACTCATATAGCTTAGGACGAACTTCAATAAAGTACCGATCTTCTAAGGTTTTGACAGGACGATCGAACAGTGACATTTCAGCTTTCTCCGGGATTCTTTCGATTGAGATATTATTTTTACGCTGAAGGGCGTAAAGCAGTAGACACCATCCGATACTCAAACCGCGTTCCTTCTCTCCGTTTGTCGAACTGATAACCCTGTTTCTGTGCAACATGTTTTGTTGCCGAAAACCGATGCCCCACGCAACTTACCAAGTCGTCCGTCGAATACCATTTCCCATCCTTCATCACAGAAACCAACAACTCTAGCTTCGTCATAATTTACTCCGAAAAATACGATAATCAGGATAATGTTCAAATTCTCAATGCGTCTTCAAGATTTAGAATAAAATTTGTGTCCGTGAACTGTTGCTTTCCTCCATCATGCCAGGAAAAATAGATATAATCAAGGAGCTTATAGATAAAGTACACGGACACTCAGCATGACTCGCAAAGGCAGTGCTATTACCCTCTCTCTCCAAGATTATGACAAAGATGCGCTGAAGCAGATTGCAGCCGGTCTTGGGATTACCTGGGGCGACAAGCCCAATATCTCCAAACTCATCGAAGCGATCGCCCGTCGCAAATTCATCGTCGCGCCCAATAACGACTGGCAACCCGCCCGCATCCAAGCCCTAATCACCGCGCAAAAACTCTTGATTGACACAGGCAATTTACAGGATGCTGCCATCCTCGCAGAACTACTGCTCTCTCGAAATGAATTGACCCTTCCACAACGCAGCGACCTGCAACACATTCTCGACAATCCGCCCCCACCATGGCGACAGACCCTAGACCAATACATTCGGAGCCAAAAACCCTTTCGACTGGCTTACTACGATGCTCAGGAACAACTTTTTAGCTTCAGCATTCATCATGCCCAAATCAATCCGATCGAAAAACGTCAATACCTACAATGCTGGTGCGCTGAAACTCATCACAGCCGGGATATTCCGGAACTCGCTCACAACCATAGCCTAAGACTCGATCGCATACCAGAGTCTGCCATTACACCTCTAAATGCAAAGTGGCGATCGGATTTAGATCGGGTTGAGGTCGAATTTCACCTATTTAGAAATCTTGCCTTTGCTTATAATGCTCGATCGAATGACATTGTGAGTGAGCTTGTCGGAACTCCTCCCATACGCCGTGTTGTTCGTCAGATTTCGAGTCCCTTTTGGTTTTTTCGTGAAGTTTTTCCCTATGGTGAAGATTGTGAATTGATTACTCCTGATTCTATCCGTATTCAATTCAGCAAAAAAGTACAGGCCCTAGCTGCCACCTATGAGAAGCATTAGATCAAGATATACCGACTGTTCTTTAAGCAACAACGCTAGACTCCAAAAGCGTGAGCGTTTGAGCAGTTGCATCAAGTTTGGCCAAACAGCCGATCGGGAGGGTTGCGTTTGGCCTAAGATGACCAAACATAAGGTTGTAGAGAACGGGTATTTTCAGCCCCCTACATCGATCGCGCAATACAGACTCTAGACTCAGGGTCTGCATAAAGGTGGGAAGGTGTTCTTTTGGGGCACAGTCGGTGAAGTGACCGAAGGCAATTCCGGCGGCGGACTGGAGTTTTCCAGCGTTGAGAAGATGGGTCAGCATTCGATCGATGCGGTAGGGTTCTTCACCGACGTCTTCAAGGAAGAGGATTTTGCCCTGGGTGTCCGGCTCGTAGGGCGTGCCAAGGAGATTGGTCACTAAGCTTAGATTTCCACCGATTAATCGTCCGATCGCAGTTCCAGGAGCAAGGGTGATCAGGCGATTGTCGAAGTCGATTTCGCCGGACGTTCGATCGGGTTGGGCAATAGATCCTGGAATGCGATCGCTCATGATGGTTCGTTGGATGCTAGTTCGGGCGTAATCGCCGACTCGGGTGAGTCCGGAGGGGCCGTGGAAAGTGGTAAGTCCGGTTTTTTGGTGGATGGCGATCAGTAGGCTGGTGATGTCGCTGTGGCCGATGATGACTTTGGGATTTGCCCGAATGAGGTCGTAATCCAAGTATGGCAAAATCCGGCAGCATCCGTAGCCGCCTCTGAAGGTCGCGATACCTTTGATTCGAGGATCGGCGAACATGGCGTTGAGGTCAGCCGCTCGATCGGCGTCGGTTCCGGCTAGATAGCCGTACTGATCGTTGACGTGTTTGCCTAAAACGACCTCAAAGCCGTACTGGGCCATGGTGTCTTGGGCGATTTTGATTTCTTCGGGTTCATAGGCATTAGTGCTGGGCGCAATCAGACCTATGCGATCGCCTTTTTTGAGTTGAGGCGGAAGGAGGCGTTGGGGGCGTCCTGGTTGCGATCGTGCGATCGTGGGGGTTAGCACGGCGGCGAGGGCGGCGAGAGCAATGCGGCGACTGATCATGGGGGATCCTTTAGACAGGATTAGGGCTGGGATCATGATAGTAGACGGCGACGCTGATGTTGTCGCGTCCGCCACAGGACAGCGCGTATTGGACCAGGATTTGGGCGATCGTGCAGGCGGCTAGAATCTCAGCCCCTGAAAGCATTTGGCACAGTTCAGCGATACGATCGGGTTCTGCGGCATAATTCCAAAACCCGTCGCTGCATAGAATCAGATACCCGGCTTGGCTTAACGGAAACTCAAGGATTGACGGAACAGGGTCGGCATTCGCTCCGAGCCAACGGGTAATGGCATGGGCATAGGGCGATCGCAATGCCTCGACTTCAGAAAGTTTGCCTGAGATGCGGATGGCATTGAGCCAGGAGTCGTCGCGGGTGAGCAGTTGAGATTTGTCTCGGGTGATCCAGTAAGCGCGACTGTCCCCTAGCCAGCCGATCGTAGCAATAGTTTGTGCTTGAGAATTGGATTGAACGACAGCCGCAACGATCGTGGTGGCGGGTGGATTTCGAGGACACTGGTTGCCGGGATAGGATTCAGCGAGGCGGGCGACAGCGTGCTGGGCTTGATTAATAGCCGATGTAAGGGCGTCTCTAGGACAAGCTCCCGGAGGAATGGACGCTAAAGCGGTGAGGACAGCAGTGGAAGCAGTGGATGAAGCGTTTTCGGGGTGAGTGGAACTGGAGACGCCATCGCAGACGATGAGAACCGATCGTTGGTAGAGTCTCCCGGAACAGGAATCGTCCCCTAGATGTTCAACCGCAATGGCATCTTCGTTTTGAAAATGCCACAGTCCTCGATCGCTCCTTCCGGCAAGCTGGTGCGATCGGATGAGATGCTTGTACCCATAAGGCGAATCCGTTTCTCCGTCGTGACGGATGGAGGTGGGTCCATCTGTTTTGGGTTCATCAACCTGAAAGAGCGCATGGCCGCATTGAGTACAGAAGCGATCGTGGAGTTGATTTAAATAATTACAGATTGAACAGGTCATTAGGCAGGCTATCTAGGATGGACGATGCTGCTCATTATGAAGCAACTACCTCATCCTCTATGACAAATGCACCTAAGAGGCGATCGCCTGAGGCATTCGGCGTTTAGAGCGCCTCAATAGAATCCCTCTAAACGCCCGTCTTACGCGGGAATTCCAATTTTTTACTGAGGTGGAAATAACTTTTGTAACGCCTTGGACGGATAGGAACAGCGCATCGAAGGGCATGTATTTTGCTGAAAGCTTTATTAGAAGGCGGTTTCAACGATTTAGATTAAAAGATAAACACGGCTGAGAACGCTGGAGCGATTGTTAAAAAGGATGGAGAACAAATCCTGGAAACTGGCGCAGTTGGGGTAAATGCGCTTAAAATTTGACTGTTTTTAGATCGCTTTTTAAATTAGCGACTATGATCATCTCGCCATATCAACCAGACTTCGGAAGGCATACATTATGAACAAGGGCGAACTCATCGACGCAATTGCGGACAAGGCTTCTGTCACTAAGAAAGAAGCGGATTCAGTGTTGAGTGCAATGATCGAATCCATCATGGAAGCGGTTGCAACAGATCAGAAAGTGACGCTCGTCGGGTTTGGGACCTTTGAGCCGCGTCAGCGTCAGGCCCGCGAGGGTCGTAATCCTCAGACAGGGAAGGCCATTAGCATTCCTGCAACGACTGTACCTGCGTTTTCGGCGGGTAAGGCGTTTAAGGATAAAGTAGCTGAAGCGGCGGGAACGGCGGCTCCTGAACAGACTAAAGACGCTCCTGAAAAGGCGGCGAAGAAAAAATAGTGGGTGCAACATCATTGGAGTGTTAGACGGAATGTTAAACGTGGGATCTTGCGGACCCATCCGATCCGGGTCCCAATATCCCATTCGATCGATTGTTTGGATTTTGGGTCTAGAGGGGCGGTTAGGCCAACTCCAATAAAAAGCGATCGAATCTTCCTAGGGGTTCTGGAAAGGTTCGATCGCTTTTTGTAATGTATTGCTATTTGTGGACGCTTAGGCAGCTTGAGGGGTAAAGTCCCGCAGCATCTTACGCAACTCCATGCCGTGGAGTTCTTCTTGACCGATCATGCCGCGTGCGTACTCTTCGAGATAGACACTACAGCCTTCAACAATACTCAACAATTCCTTGTAAAGGTTTAGTGCAGCGGTTTCATGGCTGCTGCTTTCGGCGAGGATATCGTAGATGGAATGCTTATGGCTTTCTTCAATGGATGCAATTTTCAAGCTGGGGTGTCCGTCAAGTCCGGTGAGGATTTCGCCTGCTTGCTGGGCGTGGAGAAGGGATTCGGTGGCTTGATCCTTAAGAAACTGGACGATCGGGATTCGGTTAGGGCCAGTGACCATGAGCGCATAGTGAGTATAGCGAACAACGCCAGCTAACTCGTATTCCATGATGGAAGAGAGCGTCTGGTTTGCTTTTTCGATGTCTAAGTCTTGCATCAGTTCAAGGATTGAGTAGGGCTTACGTAAGATGTTTGAGATGACGATCGAGAATCTTGGGGAGGTCGTCGGGTTTGAGGTTGTCGGGTTTGAGATTGCTATAGGTCACTTTTTCGGGTAACACAATGAGGTGAGGACCGCTTTTGCACTTCCCAATGCACCCAATTTCTCGGATGGTAACGGGCTGATCCCAAGATCCTTTGGTAATCTCATTTTTTAATATAGTACACAGTTCTTGACTGCCACGCACCCGACAGTCTGATTTGGTACAGACTTTGAGCACGATCGGTTTGGGAGGAGCCACGCCTGAAATCAAAGGTTCTGAAAGTACAGGACTCGCCAAACGAAGCATTGCAGCACTGGGAACCAATGCCTCCTCAAAATCTGTTTTGAACGATAAAATACGGTGAGCTTTGAATTTGACCTGCGATCGTTTTTGTGAAAGTCGTTGAGTTCCCCAGACTTGTACCTGCATTCCCGGAATCCAACGATTCAATTCATAGTCATCCCGAAGATCTTTGGCAAGCTTGACAACAATCTCTTGGTCGAGCCAGCGGAGCTTGATGGCCCGAGGGTGAGAGTATTTCGTGATCACGAACCCCAAGAATTCGCCGACCAACTCAAACGGAGTGTTCTGGATGACTGCCTGACTCATAATTTCCTGAGAAGCTTGTATTTTCATCTTGCTACTTTATAGTATAACTTGTTGACTTAATATGTCAACTAAGTAGTGGCTGGAGCTACCATTTTCTACGGTATCAAGACTTTGAATCTTGGCAGGGGAGGGCTTTCAGCATTTTTAGGCCTGAGTTCAGCCTAAAAATAAAAAGATTTTCTGCTATTCATTTTCAATGAGCTGTGTTATTGTCATTTCAGTTGCTTATTGAAATAAATAGTCAATAGCTTCTCCGTCAGCTTCATTGTGAACAGCACGGTTCAGACCTCGCATTAGGTTAATTCTTCTCTCTAGAGGTGGGTTTGCACAGCCTTCAGGATTCTTGAGGGCTGTGCAGCCATTTTTTACAGTATTTACGCTAGGCGAAATCGAATTTTTATGGTGAATGGAATGCAGAAGTGTTCAGGTGCGCCCGTGCTGTGGGTGAGTGTGAGTCCGAGTTTGAAGTTTTTTGATTTGCCACTGTTGCAGAACTTGACGAAGCACCGATCGTTGGCAAAGCCTTCCGGAACGGGAATTGCTCGGTGGGAATATGCGCAGAGTTTGGATGAGGCGAGTTCGCTGGATGGGGCGGTCGGGATGCTGGTGGGGTATTTGGAGAGGTGCGATCGTCCGGTGCATTTGGCGGGGCATGGGTTGAGTGGGGTGGTAGCGATGTTGGCGTCGTTGCAATGTCCAGAAAAGGTGCTGTCGTTAGCGTTGCTGAGTACTTCGGTGCTGCCCGGTCTGACGTGGCAGGCGCACTATTATTTACAACGGATGACGACGCCTTGTAGTCAAGCGCGGGTGCTGGCAAACTGTGCGCGATCGCTCTGGGGGCTGACGTCGCCGTATTCCATCAAGAGCTTAGTATCACTGTTGGAAAAGGATTTGCTTCTGTCGCCATCGACTCACTCGCTGTATCAGGTGGCAAAGCTCGATCCTGTAATGGTTTCGGTGCCAAAGTGGGTGGGCGGCGGCGGACAGGATTTTGTGATTTCTCCCTTGGTATTTCAACTGTGGCACGATCAAATGGGTCCGGGCGATCGGTTTTGTGTCATACCAGAAGGATCTCACTTTTTTCATACAGCGTCACCGGATTGGGTGGCGACTGAGCTGAGGCAATTCTGGATGCAGCATGAGGATTCTGTGATCGAACCTATTCATGATTGCGAAAAATCCGCTCTTAATCTTTATTCTTCGTCTATCTAAGGACTTCAATTATGTTGCTTCGGCATCAGCAAGCCATCTCGCAGAAAGATTCCTTTAAAAAATTCTGAATGAGACTAGCTGCGTCATCTAGAGTATCTATGACAAACCCATAGCGATCGAAGGCGCTAACCCATTCACAGTTCTGGCGCTGATAAATAATCCCCCGGCGATTGGGAGCCGATCGGGTGCGATCTTGATTGATGTTCCAACGCTTTGATCTGCGCGATCGCCTTTTGCAACGCTTCCGCCCATTCACGTTCCGGTTCACTATCCGCTACAATTCCCGCCCCGACCTGTCCCCAGACCATGGCTGTTCTAGAATCATGACCCTCCGGTTGACTTAAATCCAGCTTCAAATCCAGCTTTGTGTACAACAATGTCCGAATCAAAATGTTCAGATCCAGTCGTCCCCGCTGATCCAAATAGCCACAAGAGCCATAGAATAGGCTGCGTCGTACTGGTTCTAACTCCTCAATAATTTCCATACAGCGAACCTTCGGACACCCGGTAATGGTGCCCCCTGGAAAAACCGCTCGAATCAAATCTATGGCATTAACATCCGATCGCAGTTTTCCCCGCACATTACTGACCAAATGCATCACATGGCTATATCGTTCAATCACCAACAGCTCATCAACCACCACCGATCCAAACGCGCAGACTCGACCCAAATCATTACGCTCCAAATCCACCAGCATGATGTGTTCAGCTCGCTCCTTTTCATTCGATCGCAACTCATCGGCCAGCGCAATATCGTAATCGGACGTCTCTCCGCGTGGCCGGGTTCCAGCGATCGGTCTTGTATCCGCCCAGCCCGACTCGTCTAGTGCCACCAATCGCTCGGGTGAACAACTGATAATGTCCCCAAAAGGCGATCGCCAATAGCTCGCAAACGGAGATGGGTTAATCGAATGCAGAGCCTGATAAATATCCCAACTACTCGCCTGAGTCTGGGCCTCAAATCGCAGCGATAGGTTGGCTTGGAAAATGTCACCGCGCTGAATGTAGTCCTTTGCTTTAAGAATAGCTGCTTGATACGGCTCTTGCGTCGTAAGGAACTTCAAAGTAGGGATTTCTGGAATTGGATGCCATGCGACGAGACTCGGTTCAACGGCATTGAGGCAAGATTCTAAACGATTGAAATCTCGCGAATCGGTTACTGCCAACCACAATTGCTGCGTGAAATGATCCAGTACCGCAAAACAATCGGGTTCATACCAATAGGCAACCGGAAACGGCAATGTCTCCTCATTCTGATAGGGCAATCGTTCAATTTCCCAGGCTAAATCGTAGCCTAACCAACCCAGCCAGCCTCCTACAAATGGCAACTCCGGAGGCAAGTCCGATCGCAAATCGGATTCCAGTGCATGGTCGAGTTGCGTTTGCAAAAATGGCAAAATCTCACCGAGTTTCGGCGTCCAAAGTGCCCACTCATTCGACTCTAATCGACGAGGACCCCCGGCACAAATAGAATAGCGAGACAGCGATCGGGTCTCGCCTAGACTCGGATAAGGGCTTTCGAGAAGCGTTGCAATCGCATCAGCTCCAAACAAAGCCGTGAAAATTTGCGAACCCGTGCGATGCGCCAACGGAAACGACCGCCCCGCCCAAGGTTGAATGTTCAACGCAAACCCAACCATGTGAAAATACCCTGATTCGTCAGCACCTCCAACACCAGTAGCGCCACAAATCCAATCATCGCAAAACGGCCATTGACCTGTTCCGAGTAGCGCGTCCACCCAAATCCTGGTTCATCAAGAGAAGGGATTTGGCCCGATTGTTCTATCTTTTTTGTGACTTTCGTCTTCTTCTCGTTTGCCATGATATCCAGTCCAGACTTGTCAATTCATACCATAATATTCTGCCTTACAATTGCACATTTCGGTGTGGAGATTGGATGGAGAGCGCAGGGAGATCCAGTCCTAACCGTGATCAAAGATATCCGTAAAATGCTCAGAACCCTGTGCTCTCTGGAGCTGTAAGCCCACGCAGTCGCAGTTTCATCTTCAATACACGCCCTTCTGACGCATACGATGTCTTGCCTTAAAACCCTAACCGCTCTACCGAATCGATCGATTTCATGGATCGCTTTGTGCATGAAATCGATCGATCATTACCCTACAAATTAATCAAACCTCGCACATTTTTTGAAAAGACCTAAAAAAACTTGTTCATATTGTGAACAATAGAGATATATTAAAAGCACAGAAATGCAAACTAAACGTTCTTAAGGATATTGTTTGAAGAATGGCTGAAACAGCAACCGCGCCCTTAACCGGAAAAGCGCTCCTCCAAAAGATCAAAGAACTTTCCAATGTTCCTCGTCGTGAAGCAGCAAGACGTTGTGGCTACTATTCCACCACGAAAAGCAAAGAGACTCGCGTTAATTTAACCGGGTTTTATGATGCACTGCTGTCTGCTAAGGGCTACGCGCTTGATCCAGAAACCAGCAAAGATGGCAGAGGCCGCGAACCGACTTACCGAGTTAGCGTCCATAAGAATGGTCAAATTGTAATTGGTGCCGCTTATACAGAGTCCATGGGTTTGAAGCCTGGGGATGAGTTTGTCATCAAGTTAGGCTATAAGCATATTCATCTGGTCCAAGTCGATAAAGAGGAAGACGAAGAAGAGTAAATTGATTTAATCACCGAAAAACCTAATCGCTAAAAAAGACTTGAAGTACATTTAAACTACTTACAGGATTTCTACGCGAATTTATATATTAAAAAGGCGATCGAACTCTCGACCGCCTTTTTTCAGTTTAGTTTGTGCTAATCAAAGCGTCTTACTAGTTAGCATCCGGTCAAGCGCTAAAACTCAAACGTCGCCCAATCCGCTTCGCGATCGTAAGTCACCATATTAGGGAACTTGCGAAGCTGTGCTTCCTTCAGCCAGAACGTCCGGTCCGTCATTATCCACGGTTGGTTCAGATCATCAATAGTCTGAGTCAACACAGCGCGATCAACCCCCTTCAGACTGCCAAAATAGCCCAAGGTGATGTGCGGCGTAAAGTGATACTGCTGCTCAATTCCAATAGAAATGAGATCCGGGTTTTGATAAATCGATCGCCGCATTTCCAAAACTTGTCGGTACCCCGTCTCATCTGTCGCCACCAGTGAAACCGCCAGCGCCCGAGTCATAACCATCAGTCCCGCCAGCCGAAAGGGAATCGGTGTACGCGATCGTAAATGCGAACTTTGCTGAAAGCTCCCAGCAATCCCAGCCTGAAGCTTGTGATCGAAGCTCGGATCTGTCTTCACTGCGTGTTCATAGGCACTATCCCAAATCAAATCCGCCAGCGTTAGGTGGAAGCTGTCCTTCGGAATCGGAATAAAGAGATCCTCACCGAGCTTTGCCGCTAGCTCTGACTGATACTGCGCCAAGAATTCATAAACGCCTTCATTGGCCGTGTCCGCCCGCCCAGGAGGCGTAATCACCGTATGACCTGGGAAACTTGACGGCACCCAAGCCTCCCCCGTGCGGGAAAACTTCGGTGATTCTTGAACGTTGCTAACTTGCATAAGATGGGCATCCGGTAAGGTCGCCCGCATCATGCGATTGAGATAGGCTTGGTAGGTGTCGTCCAAGGCTTCATCTCCTCTTTACTAAGATAATTTCTCCTCTAATTTAACGGCCTAAAATAATTTTCTCCAAGCAAAATAAGTCTTTTGGATGAATTCTTATTTCCTCCACCGTATTTTGTAACAAAACGGTAATGAAGACGACGCGACCCATCCGTCATAGCGAGCGCATGAATTAGCCATCGGTCCCTTCAATCAAGCGTTTCATTCTGTAAATCCAAGGGAATTCGATCGTGAGTCGAATTCATTAAGGCTAATGTTACAAAACTTTACATTGCATCGGTCATTCCTAGCTCTTCTCTCTAGATTCCCCAGGTGTTTTTCAACTTGTCCACAAGTTCGACGCTAGTTTTCCCCAAGTGGACGGCTGTTTTCCCCATGGGATTGGAAAGGAGTCCGCATGGGCCATGATTTTGTGGAAAAGTTTGAGTGATCGTCCGATCGAATGACAATCCACAAGGGGATATCCTTATCCTGAAAATCTCGCAGGCTTCAAACCCGCATTATGTCGTCCATTCAGTCCTACCCCCGATCGAAAAAAGGTGAACGTCAAGGTTGACCTTATAGGGATGATCGAGCAAAATAAAACGACCTTGAAAGAGCGACTTCACAGGACTGCTTGAAAACCTTGCTGGACAAGGAATACAGGTGTTTTACTTGAGGCTTTTATTCAAGGCTCTACTTAATAGATGCTCTATTTGATCTATTTTCTTTAGGTCATCTGCACTGGCTAGATTTTGTCCCCTTCACCTTCATCTATAAATCCCTATGGATACGTCACCCATCAGCCTTTTCGTCGAAATTCCTGAAGCGCTTCATGGATCCCTCGTTGGCTTCTTAGAGCATCGCCCTGACTGGGACCAAGACCGCGTCTTTTCGGCAGCTATTTCACTCTTTTTGTTGCAAAACAGAAGCCCTGAGCAGGGAAGCGATCGTCAAGCGGCTCGTATCTATCTCGATTCTATTTTCCGCCGCCCTGCTGATGCTGCATCGTCTTAAGGTTTGACTATGGCACTGCTCCAGGTTGCAATGCTTAAGGTTTTCATTTTCAAACACTTTATTCTCAAACACTTCATTCTCAAATAAAAGAAGCGCTTCCCTACCACCGTTGTTGTCTTCGATCGGATGTGTTGTTTACGACTCTATTTAAGAGTTCTTTAAGTGTTTCAGCTTCCTGTTCAACCTCCTTATTAACCCTTTCACACCCTGGATTTACGGCTATGGTGTATCCCATTTCTGCGACAAAGCTGCGATCGTACCAGCATTGTCCGTATGCTTATTTTCTAAGATACGAGAAGCGTCTTCCATCTGGTCCCTCCTTTGGGGCGGCGGCCTTGGGAAATGCATTGCATGAGGCGCTGGCTCATTGTCATCGCGACTGGCACTACCAAAACCATCATCCGAGTTGGGGCTGGGTTTCGGAATGCTGGACCAAGGCATCAACGACATTAACGAATAAGCAAGTTCGGGAAGGTCGTGCGATTTTGGAGCAGTATTATCAAAAGTTTATTGTGAGCGATACGGCTCTGCGAAAGCCCCTGGCCATAGAAGGGCGAATTCAGGCGACCATTCAAATTGAAAATGTAGAATTTGTTGTGACGGGTCGCTACGATCGCATTGACTATCTTGATGAAGGTTTGGAGCTAATTGATTACAAATCCGCTCAGGTCAAAGTCCTGCCCGATCGTGATGAAATCGACCTCCAGCTTGGACTTTACCATCTTGCCCTAGCGCAAACCTATGGCCAAAATTTAAAGTATTTGAGCCTGTTGTTTCTGCGATCGGGGGAGAAGGTGCAATACCGAGCAGATGAGAAATATGAGCGCAAAGTGCTCCGAATCCTAACGGATCTGGCATGGCAGGTGAGACATGATGTGAAATGGGAACCGAAGCCGGGAGTGCAATGTGGTCAATGTTCGTATTCGCAATACTGTACGGCAGTGAATCATGAACCTATTCCTGAACCCAGTGGCAACAAAGTCGCGAGTCTTCAGCTTGCATTTAGTCTGTCGGCATAGTCTCAAACGTTGGGCGAACTGGCTGATTTAGCGTTTAAGTTTGGCAGTTTCAGTGCGGGCGATCGCGTACCAGACTTGGCCTAAGTTTCTAGGGTTGAGCGCGGTGCCTTTGCGGTCTGGAAACGCTTTGAAAAACTCAGCATCTGTCGCGTCTTCAACTTGCTTGGAGAGAGTTTCTAGCTTTTGGGTTGGTTGGACCGCCGTTAGCCAGGTGTCGAGGTTGGCGCGACGGTAAGTGCCGATGTCACGTCTTGATTCGGGAGATAGGGTTTCGAGGGTTTTGAGGAGTAGGGTGGCGCGGTCTTGCCAGCGAGGGTCTTGAGGAGCGATCGCGTCAGTCGTTAGCTCTGTAACAGTGGCCGAAAACCAGTCTGATGAGACGCTGAGCGATCGAAGTTTGGTCTCAAATTCGGCAGGCAAAGCGGCTTCGGTTGGAGCAAATTCGGCGTTTGGGGATTCCTTTGAAGTAGGGAGTTTGAAGCCTGATGACTCGGCTGGCGGCAGCGGCGGCGTGGGGAATTGAGCAGAAATTAGCCGATGACCTAATATTCCGCAAAGTCCGATCGCGACCACAGCCATGATGCCTAAGACTGGATCATTTTTAAAGGTGCGAATCCAATGGGCGGTTAATCGGGTTAGCGATCGGATAAATGGGTTGCCTCGACTTCGTTTCTTAATGCGGCGGCGGGGGAATGGACTGTGGTTATACGGTTGCGAGTCTGTTGGGTTTAGGATGGGTTGTCGTGATGATTGTGACTCTAATGGTGCTTCTAACGGTAATTGCGATCGGGATGGTGGTGGTGGTATCAATGCCTGTGCCGCAAAAGAGGCATAAGCGGGTAGTTTTTGTGGGCTAGATGAATGGGTTGGCGGAATCACCTGCGATCGAAGTTGCGATCGGTGTTCGGGTTCGAGTAGCAATCTTAGGCGATGGGCCAGTTCAACATTAATCCGATTCCAAGGTCGATCGCCCAACAAATCCAAAACCGCTGTTGCAAGTTGCTGAAGATCACTCTGTCCGTCGTTAACAGGCATTATTTCATTCACCGCTTCGACTTCGTACTGCAAAGCGATCGATCGAATCTGACCGAAATGCATCAGACCCGGACATTGGTCATCTTCTAGCCAAACAAGGGTATCGCGGCACAGATATCCATGGGCTAGTCCCACACTAGAGAGCGATCGGAGCAAAGGTTCGAGACCATCAAGAAGTTCAACCGCTTCCACTTCTTCAAGTTCTGCTGCGCCTTCTCCCGATAGGACTCGGTCCTCTAAAACTTGATCATAGGACGCATGGTCGCCCCAAGATTGGACAATAAAGACGCGATTTTGTTCCACGATCGTCCTGACAAAGCCTGGAAGTCCTCGAAGCGTGTCAATCGAAACGTCACCCAATCGATGCTGAACCTGAAATCGCTGCATTTCGATCGTGAATTTTTGTTGGAGAATAGCCGTGCGATCGGCCACTCGATCGGGAATGATAAATTCTTCAAGGAGACAAACGGTCCCATGATTCTGCTGATCCACCGCCCGATACATCCACCCAAATTCGATCGGACGCAAGACTCTCAGGACAAAGTAGCGGTCCTGGAGTAAGGTTCCTGGGGTAATTGGCACATTCATGAGGCCCAAGCAATATTCTAAAGTCGTATATATGTACTAGGATAACAAGGAGTTGACATTTGGCAAGTTTTTTTATCTGAGACGGGCTTTAGGGTCATTAGGCATTTGGGCAGCAGATAATCATCGAAACTCTTACAACTCATCCCTCTCGTTGGCAACGCCTCCCAGAATGCACCCGCATTGAGAGCTTGATGATGGACTACTTCACAGAAATCCCCCTACTTGACTCCAGCGTTGACCGAAGGCTGCATCTTCAGAACAGTTGCCGATCGCGCGTTTAGAGGCTGGGTTTTCAGCGTTTTAGTTTGATCGATCGCTAATTGTTGAGTCATCAAACCTTGAATCATCAAACCTTGGGCCACAACAGACGGCTTCTGCTCGACCTTGAGCGCATTCACCAAACCGCCCATCGCCACCTCCAAAGACTGACCCGCATCGCGCGCCACCCACGATCCATCCGGCAACTGTTGACGCAACTCAAAATGTAGGTGCGGTCCCGTAGAGTTTCCCGTGGTGCCGACTCGACCGATCACCGTGCCCTGCTTCACCTGCTCACCCGGCTTGACAAATAACTCTGAAAGGTGGGCGTAGAGGGTTTGTTGGGTTCCTTGAGCGTGCTCAATGGCCACCACCATCCCATAGCCCCCCAGAAAATCCGCCAGCAATACCCGCCCGGTCATGGCCGCAATCACCGGAGTCCCTAGGGGTGCCGCAATATCGGTGCCTGTGTGGATCCGCTGTTCTCCGGAGATCGGATGGACGCGCCAGCCGAAGAGCGATGTGATCGGCGACGGAATCGCAAGGGGGAACATCAGTTTGAGATCCCCGAAATTTGGCATTTTGGCGAGTTTTAGACTGCCATTAAAATAGGGTTTCAGGGCTGCTGGGGCCGAAAACTGGATACCCGATTGGCCTACACTCACAGGGCCAAGCTGGATGCTGCCTGAATCAGAAGACGGCTCTTCCGGCTCAGGAACCGTCGTTTCGACTGTGGCTTGCTCGATCGCTTCGGGACGAGAGATGGCCATCGGCGCTTTGGACTGTTCACGGGCCGCTTGACACAGGGGACTCACGGTCTTGCCCCAGACCATCACAGTGTCGCAGCCTGCCGATCGATCGGAGAACACAATGGATTCAGGCGCTTGATTGGCCGGGGTTTCGACGATGACGGTTGCTGCTGGGACTTCCATGACTTCAGGCGGGGCGATCGCACTTCTTGTCGTCTCAACGGCTTTCGGGGAAGGCGCTTGAACCTTTGATAAGCTCTCCGCATTTAACAATCGGGATGCCTCTACGCCATTTGTCTGAGCGTGGGCCGCCGTTACGCCGACTAGCCCGAGTCCACTGAGACAAAGACCGATCGGACGAAGGAATTGGATAGAAGACGAAACAATAGGAGCTTTTTTAGACCGAATCATAGTGAGAAAGGGGGGGAGAGAACGAGAGTGGGGAAGCTAGCCATAAGATGAACCGCAACAATTAGAAAGTAACTAATTGTAGAAAGTAAAATTTAAATAACAGATGGATGTATCGGTAAACACTTAGACTTAGAGTGACTTCCTGAGCGTCTCAATACAAGCAACCTCAGTACCAACTCAGTATAAACAGTGTCTAGCATAGCGTATCAATTTGAGATCTAGCGGAGGAAATAGTCCGAGGTTAATTATTCCTTATGATAGAAAGCCAATCGGTTTATTCAGCCTCACACTTTCCCACCGACTTCAGGCGTTACCCGGACAGAATTTAAGAATATCCCATGAAGTCTAGGGTTAGATTAAGGAGTTCCAATAAACTTTACGGCACAACTCGATCGTCCATGGCACAAAAATTCGGGAATAATGGCAGATGAAGTGTACGGGAGGTCATTATGGTGGGCACAGTCGCAAGAGGCATCGCACAGCAAGAAAGAGAAAATTTTGCCAAGTCCCAAGACTATGTGCAAGTGCAATCATTGCCCGAGATGTGGGCAATAGCGGCCCGTAAATTTACCAATACCATAGCCGTCTGCGACCCCCACCGGGAACCCACCGTTCAGATGACTTACGGTGAACTGCACAGCCAAATGCAGCAGTTTGCCGCCGGGTTACAGCATCTAGGTATTGTTCCCGAACCCGCCGCCGCGTATCCAACCCGCGTGGCCCTGTTTTCAGACAATCAACCGCGTTGGCTGGTGGCCGACCAAGGCATTATGCTGGCCGGTGCAATAGATGTGGTGCGCAGCGCTCAAGCCGATCTTACGGAGCTAGACTATGTCTTGCGCCACAGCGGAGCCGTCGCGCTGGTGGTGGAAGATGCGGCACTGTTGAAAAAGCTGCGATCGACCCTCCAGGATTTGGCCCTAAAATTTGTGATTTTGCTCTCGGATGAGCGGCTGCCGGAGGATCCAGAATTTAAGATCTACACCTTCTCAGACGTGCTGGCCATCGCCACCGATGCTAAGCTGATCCCCCATGGATTCACTTCGGATAGCCTCGCCACCCTGATGTATACCTCTGGAACGTCCGGAATGCCCAAGGGCGTCATGTTGACCCATGGGAATTTGATGTACGAATTGAATATGGCATCGGGCGTGCTGCTGGTAAATGAGGGCGATCGGGTGATGAGTATTTTGCCGATTTGGCACACCTACGAGCGCACGTTTGAGTATTTCATCTTTTCGCGGGGCTGCACCCAGTTTTATACCAATATTCGCTACGTCAAAAAAGACCTTAAAGACCATCAGCCTCAATATATGGTCGGCGTTCCACGTCTGTGGGAATCAATTTACGAAGGCATTCAAAAGCAGTTCCGCGACCAGCCGCCGGACAAACAAAAGCTCGTCGCTCGGTTTCTCAGCGCCAGTGCTGCCTACATCCAGTCTCGCCGCACCTTTCAGAACCTGGATTTGGAGAACCTCAATCCTTCAACAGCAGCGAAATTCAAAGCCGCTCTCCAGATTCCGTTTCTCTGGGTCATGCACCAAATTGGCGACAAGCTGGTGTACAGCAAAGTTCGATCGGGCATTGGTAATCTCCACTACGTCGTAAGCGGCGGCGGATCGATTGCCGATCACCTCGAAGACTTCTTTGAAATCATTGGCGTTGAAATTATCGGTGGCTATGGCTTGACTGAAACCTCACCCATCACCCATGCCCGTCGGCCTTGGCGCAACCTTCGCGGGGCTGACGGTCAGCCGCTGCTCGGCACCGAAACCCAAATTGTTGATTTGGAAACCCATCAGCCTGTACCCGTGGGCCAAAAAGGCTTAGTTCTCTTGCGCGGACCGCAGATCATGAAGGGCTATTTCAAAAATCCTGAAGCCACGAAAAAATCTATTGATGCTCAAGGCTGGTTTGACTCTGGGGATTTGGGCTACGTGACGCAATGGGATGATCTGGTGCTGACGGGCCGAGCAAAAGATACCATTGTCCTAACCAATGGCGAGAACATTGAACCACTGCCGATCGAGAACTTCCTCCTGCGCAGTCCCTACATTGACCAAATCATGCTGGTAGGACAGGACCAAAAGGTCTTGGGGGCGCTGATTGTTCCTAATTTAGAGGTTCTTGAGCAGTGGTCGGCGGAAAAAGGCTATAGCGGCACTGTGGATTTGGCGAGTCCTGCGGTGCAGGAATTGTTCAAAACGGAGCTAGCGAAACGAGTCAAGGAGCGCCCCGGCTATCGATCGGACGATCGCATTTGCGCATTCCGGCTGCTGGCCGAACCGTTTACCATTGAAAATGGCCTGCTGACTCAAACCCTAAAGGTGCGACGAAATGTTGTAACCGATCGGTATGCGGATATCATTAACGGGCTATTTGTCTAAAAGATGCCGTTCCCTAAAGACATCATTTGAAGACATCGTTTATTAACCATACACAGAAGCAAGAGTTGAAGTAAGGGCTTATGGAAGTTTCTAATTTAATGATCCAACGCCAGATTAATATCAAGGCGATCGTGACCCCGCGTTGGAAGGAAGAGGCGCAGCAAAATTTGCAGTCTCAGCTCAATAACGTTGATTCGCAACTGCAAAGTCTCGATATGCAGCTTCAGCAAGTGCTATCAGAAATCCAAAAGCAGAGCATTCAGCCGCCCGGTCCTGAAGCGATGCAGCAGATGGAAAATGTAAAAATGCAGTTCAATCAATCCAAAAGCGAACTGCTCGAACAAAAGAATCAGGTCCTGCAACAGCTTCAACAGATTCAAGTCTTAGACATGAATCAAGAAGTGGATCAAGGCCAAGTGGTGAGCACGTTCAAAATTCAAGTCGGCGATAACTTGATTTCTAAAATGAACGTTGAACTTCTCCTTCGCGATGGCATTGTGGAAGAAATTCGCGGCGATGTTTAACATCATTTATGAATGACTTGAGTCGGGTTTTGAGTCAGGTTTAAAGTAGGTACTGGTCGATCGATCGGTGCCTTTTTTTAAAAAAACACCCGGCGATTTCAATCGCTAGGGCAAATCATGTTTTTATTAGATCCTCATCCCTAGACCCTGAATCCTGAGTCGCTTGACACAACCATCGGTTTTCCGACTTTGGCGGAATGGCGGACGATCGGTACAATGGAAACCATTAAGTAATCGAAATCCACAGGTCACGGCAAATCCATGATTCCTACCGTTATTGAACAATCGGGTCGCGGAGAGCGCGCCTTTGACATCTACTCTCGCCTATTGCGGGAGCGTATCGTTTTCCTGGGATCGGCTGTGGATGCGGAAGTTGCCAACTTAATCGTGGCGCAACTATTGTTCCTCGAATCCGAAGACCCCGAAAAAGACATCTATCTCTACATCAACTCCCCCGGCGGATCGGTGTCCGCAGGCATGGGAATCTACGACACCATCAAGCAACTGCGCCCTGATGTCTCGACCATCTGCGTAGGCTTTGCGGCTTCCATGGGTGCCTTTTTGCTCAGCGCCGGGACCAAAGGTAAACGTATGAGCCTGCCGCACTCGCGGATTATGATTCACCAGCCCCTCGGCGGCGCATCGGGTCAAGCCACGGATATTGCAATCCAAGCGAAGGAAATTCTTTACATTAAAGGCCGTCTTAACGGACTCCTCGCCGAGCACACTAGCCAGCCTTTGAGCAAGATTGAAGAAGACACCGATCGTGATTTCTTCATGTCAGCCGAAGAAGCGACCGAATACGGGCTTATTGATCAAGTCATCCGCCGTCGTCCATCGGATTCAAACCCACCCTCAGCGGAATAGACTTAAATTAATTTGGGTGAGCCAGGGCCGCATCGTAACGAGGTTGCCCTGGTTTTTTGCGTTAAAAATAGAACGATTCACCCCTGTGGAAGGTCGCATCAATCATGACACTCGTCACAACCCCTTCATCACAAACGCTGCAACCTGAACCCATAACCGAGTATCCAACCGATCGCTGGGTTGATGCCACTTGGGAAGAATTTGTTGCGATTTCAGATGATCCCAAATCTGAAAAGGCGTCTTGCTACTACTACAACCATCAAATGCGGATTGAAACTATGGGCGTTGGACCAGATCGCGCAGTTGACACGATCGATCGCCAATGGAGTCTGACTAAAAACCATCGTTAATTTCACGACCTTGGACCATTGGATTCAGTGGCTCGATCGGACTCAGACCATCTCCGAATTGCCCATTCGACGTGCGGCCTCACGCAAGATTGCAGACTCATGGACTAATGCAAACCGGACGTACCCTTCTCCCCGAGAGCCGAAGCCGATGCCGGGAGACGCAACGACTCCGGTCTTTTCCATTAGATCTAGACAAAATTTCATGGAATCGGTGTGACCTTCAGGGAGCTTGGCCCAGACGTACATCCCCGCGTTAGGCTTTGTGACTGGCCACCCGATCGCATTCATTGCATCCACAAAGGTATTCACACGGTCTTGAAAGGTCTCGACTGTCTTGCGCACACACGCTTGATCGCCTGTTAAAGCAACACTTGCAGCGTTGAGAATGCCGAGGTATTGATTGAAATCTACAGTGGCTTTGATTTGACGCAAGGCAGCAATCAGCTTTGCATTGCCGATCGCATATCCGATTCTGAATCCTCCCATGTTGTAACTCTTGGACATCGTGAAGAATTCTATGGTGCAGGATTTGGTTGGATCAGCCTGGAAAATCGACGGCACAGGTTCAGGCTGAAACACGAGATCAAGATAGGGAAAATCATGAGCTAAAACAATATCGTGAGTTTTGCAAAACGCCACGGCGTCCTGGAAAAATTTTAGCGGTGCAATAGCGCCTGTGGGGTTATGCGGATAACTCAGCACCATCAACTTTGCACGACTCAATACATCTGAGGGAATATCGCTTAGGACCGGAAGAAATTCAGTGTTTTCTGCGATCGGCATCCCGTAAATCTGTCCATCGGCTAGATGCACGCCGCCTGAATGGGATGGATATCCAGGGTCAAGTAGCAGCGCATAGTCTCCCGGATTAAGCAATGCAAGGGGCAGATGCGCGGTCCCTTCTTGGGACCCAATGAGGGGCAATACTTCGGTCTCTGGGTCAACAGCAATGCCAAACCTTTTTTCATACCAAGCAGCGATCGATTGACGAAAGGGTTGGGTGCCGTTGAAGAGGAGGTAGCCGTGGGTGGTAGGGTCGGTGAGTGACTGGGCGATCGCCTTTAAAATGTGCGGGCTGGTGGGCAAGTCAGAGGATCCCAAAGACAGATCAATCATAGACTGGCCTTTGGCCCGGAGCTTAGACTTAGCGCGATCGATATCGGCGAAGACGTTGTGTTTGAGGGGCGAGATGCGATCGGCGAACTGCATAATGAAGAGGGTTGAACCTAAGGCGGGTCGTGCGATGACGTATCATGCCTTTAAGAATAAGTTAAATTCGAGTCCCATGAACTATCTTTTACCGTCTGTGGTTTCCATGACTTCAACGATCATCCGCCCGATCGTCATCGCACGATTGACGCTTGCATTGAGTTTAGCGTTGGGATTAGCGGCTTGTGGAGCTGATACGGAAGGCGATGCGAGTGGCAGTGCGACTGGGCCTAAATCCAACAAGCTAGGGCAGGTCTTGCAGCGGGGTGAGTTGCAGTGCGGGGTAAGTGGGGAGCTGCCGGGGTTTAGTTTTGTGGAAAAGAATGGGGACTATAAGGGACTAGATGTTGATATTTGTCGGGCTTTAGCGGCGGCTCTCTTTAATGATGCGAAGGCGGTTGAGTATCGCAATCTGAATGCTAAAGAGCGTTTCACGGCGGTGCAAACGGGAGAAATTGATATTTTGAGTCGGAATACAACGTGGAGTACGAGTCGGGATTCGTCGGTGGGTTTAGAATTTGCACCGGTGGTTTTTTATGATAGTCAGGCGATTATGGTACGAGGAAATTCGGGATTTAAAAAATTAGAAGATCTAAAAAATAAGTCTATTTGTATTCAAATTGGCACCACAACGGAGCAGAATCTGACGGACCAAATGCGTAAGCGCGGAATTCCATTTAAGCCTATTGTATTTGAGGAAATCAATACGGTTTTCAGTGCGTATTCTGAGGGGCGATGTGAGGGGGTAACGGCAGATCGATCGCAGTTAATTTCCCGTCGTACGACGCTGGGTAAACCAACGGATCATGTTCTATTGCCTGAGGCATTATCGAAGGAACCACTTGCGCCTGCGGTGGCGGATGGAGACTCTAAGTGGCAGGATGTGGTGAGGTGGGTGGTGTATGGTTTGATTGAGGCGGAGGAGTTAGGAATTACGTCTAAAAATCTGGATCAGCAATTGCAAAGTAAAGATCCGACGGTAAGGCGGTTATTAGGCGTTGAGGGTGATTTGGGGAAGGGGTTAGGTTTGTCGAATGATTTTGTGGCGCGGATGATTCGGCAGGTGGGGAACTATGGTGAAATCTACGATCGAAATCTCGGTGCGCAGACGCCGCTGAATCTTCCACGCGGTCAAAACGATCTCTGGAACAAGGGCGGATTGATGTATTCGCCTCCGTTCCGTTAAGCTCTCACAACACTTGAGTTAGGTATTGGCCCCCGAGTTGTAATAGGATCGTGATAAATTTAGGATGGCGTGCGTTTTGGGGAGTTAGGGATGAAAGCTCAGGTGTTTCGTGGGGTTAATGATTTACGATATGAAGATGTGCCGATGCCAGAAATGGCGGCGGATGAGCTTTTAGTGCAGGTGAAAGTGGTTGGGCTGTGTCAGTCTGATATCAAAAAAATTAAATATCCACTCTATGAACCCCCTCGAATTTTTGGCCACGAAACCGCTGGGACGATCGCACAGGTCGGTGCAGACGTGACGGATTGGCAGGTGGGGGAACGGGTGGTGGTGATGCATCATGTACCCTGCATGAAGTGTGGCTACTGCGACACCGGAAGCTTTTCCATGTGCGACACCTACAAAAATGTGACCACCACCGCAGGTTTCAATCCCAGCGGCGGCGGGTTTGCTGAGTATGTGAAAGTGCCGGGACATATTGTACGCAGCGGTGGATTGATTCTGATTCCTAACGATGTGACCTTTGAGCAAGCAAGCTTTGTCGAACCCACAAATTGCTGTTTGAAAGCCGTGAAGAAAGCACAAATTCGGGAAGGGCAGACCGTATTGGTTACGGGCGCAGGTCCGATCGGGCTGATGATTATGATGCTTGTCAAACACTTCGGCGCAAAAGCGATCGCAACGGATTTGTTGCCGTCTAGGATTGAGAAGGCATTGTCCATTGGTGCAGATGCGGCCTTTGATGCGCGGGATCCGGAATTGGCGAAGAAGATTCAGGATTTGACGGGCGGGTATGGCGTGGACGTCAGTATCCTAGCGGTTCCGAGCGATCGGGCCTTCTTCCAAGCGATGGACTGTACCCGAAAAGGCGGGAAGGTGTTGTTCTTCGCAGAGTTCCCCGACGAAATTAGCATTCCTATTAATCCAAACTTGATCTATCGTCGCGAAATTGACTTAATGGGAAGCTATAGTTCAGCCTTTCCACTTCAGGCATTGTCCGCCCAACTTGTGTTTGAAAAGAAGATTGATGTCGATGCTTTGATTAGTGACAAGTATCCGCTGAGTGAATTAGGAGCGGCAGTAGAGCAAGCCGTAAAACCGACGGCTGAGACCTATAAGATTTTGCTGTATCCGTAAGCTTTGGAGAAAGAATTGAGGTGAGGTTCAGAGAATAGGGTAGTGTGTTAGATACTAGACTGTCTTGTACTCGCGCTGGATCGAATTTTCCCTATGAACTTCATGAACTTTAGCCTACTGTTGGCCGCCAGCGCGTCTAGTGTCATTGGACAATTTTTCTTGAAGTCTGGAGCAGAAAAATTCGGGAAAGTTGAATTCACGAGCCTTGATAGTCTCGTCATGACGGTCTTAAATATTCTGTTCATTCCCCAGATAATGGCTGGCATTGCCGCCTACGCGATCGGGCTATTTGCCTATATTTTTGCCCTATCTCGGATGCCCATTAGCATCGTAAGTCCATCGATCGCCATGAGCTACGTCTTTGCCGTTTTAATGGGACGATTCATCTTCGGTGAAGTTGTCCCCGTCACGCGATACATCGGAATGGCCATGATTGTCTGTGGCGTTGTTTTCATTATGAAGGACAAGTAATCTCCGTCCCACAGCCATAAAAGTGAGACAGCACTTATCTGGTCCTTTGTAAACAATCACAACGTCTCAACCCAAAAACCGATCGCGCATCCTAAAGTAAGTCCAAGCCAAATCATAGCACTTTGGCTTAGATCCAGACTAAACACATCACTGAGGTCTCTTAATTATGCGTATTACCAAAACTTTTACTAGCGTCATCACTTACGTCTCCGATGCTGTTAGCCGTATTTTCGGTCTTAGTGACGACGACTATCCCGCCACCGGAACTCAACCCTTTACTGGTGATTTCAACGACAAAAAACGTAAGCCAAAGACGTAGTTTATTCTAAATTAGGCAAAATTTGACTCTCCGATCGCCCAAACATAGCTCACAATATTAGGGTGACTTTAACAGCTAGGAAAAGCACTGACCTATGAGAGAAATCCTCATCAGCTTGGGCGTTATGGTTGTCTGTGTCGCGGTAATCCTTATCGCACAGTTCACAGGCCCCAAGAGTGAAGCGATCGCCGCCGACCTCTTGATCACACCGCCCACCATGGCTGATATTGTTGCAAATGTTGTGGTTGCAGAAGCTGAAAAGCTCATGCAGCCCGTTTCTGGGAAAAAACCAATGTCTGAAGAAATTATTACAAACCCGTCCGGACTTCAATACGTTGAAATCCTGGAAGGCACAGGTGCGCAGCCTCAAGCTGGCCAAACCGTCGTCGTTCACTATACTGGAACCCTGACGGACGGCAGCAAATTTGATAGCTCCCGCGATCGGAACCAACCGTTTTCCTTCCGCCTTGGTGCGGGTCAGGTGATTAAAGGGTGGGACGAAGGGCTAGCTACGATGAAAATTGGCGGCAAACGTAAGCTGATCGTTCCCCCTCAGTTGGGATACGGCGATCGGGGAGTGGGTCCGATTCCGGGCGGTGCGACGTTGAATTTTGATGTTGAATTGTTGAAGATTGTTCCTTAATTTTTAACGCTTGATTTTGATGGCGCTTAATTTTGACGGCGATGTGGGGATGCGTTGGGGGTTGGGATGGTTGGTCTGTTGCTTTGTGGGCGATGGGCTGATTCGTTGCTTCGCTTAACGCATCCTACGTTTATTCTCGGGTTGCTATGACTTGATTGGAGTGAGAATATCCAGCACTGTAATTCCAAAATCGAAGTTGTTACAGGAGCGATCGGACGATCGCCCATCTGACCAATGCCCAACAACAGAAGGACTAATGCACTTTGCCAAAGGAGGAACGATCGCTAGACAAAGACAATCGGTTTGACTTGGAAGCGATCGGCTAAAGCTTTGACTTGGGTGATGGTGAGATCCTGGTCGCCTTTTAGAACGGCGTTAACTTCGGATTCGGAGTTGAAAATAGGGAGGAGATCGGTGTGGGTGAGGTCTTGTTGGTCCATGAGAAATTCCAACATGGAGTGCGGGGTTGAAGCTGCACCGCAGGGGTAAAATTCAGTTTCAAAGCGTTCGATCAAGGCGACGAGTAGATTGAGGAGTTCGTCTTCTTCAGGAGTGAGATTTTTTCGATGCATGAGTTCTTCCACGATCGCAAGGGCACGATCGTTTTCGGCTTCGGTTTTTATGAGTTTGGGTTGGTGATGGGAGAGGAGGGCGCTGTAGTGGGTTTCGTTAAAAGTAGGGGTCATTTTTCCATTGCTCCTTGTCATATTCAGCGTGGGTAAAAATGTATTTTACGTAGATTAGTTGACGTTCATATTCGATCGCGGTGATGAGTCGATATCGATTGCCTCGAATGTTGAAGAGGGTGAAATTTTCGACGGCTTCGGCGGTGGGGAAGAGGCTTTGCACGTTGATTAGGTTTTGCCAGGTGGCGTGGCTGGCGAGTTTGTACCAGTTATCTAAGGGGGCGTGGGCATCGGCATGATCTCGATAGAATTGGCGAAGGCGTTTGTAGCTGATGACGTGCATGAAACGATCGATCGACTGGAGTAATAGTTCTATTGTAATTGCTTTCGCGGATTGATCTCACTTCAAAATTCTCACTTCACCATTCTGCGGCGCAGGAACTTGAGGCTTTACCGCAGTCCAACCAATGCCCAACAACAAAAGGACTAATGCACTTTGCCAAAGGGGGAACGATTCCCGTTTCGGGAGGCTTTGCCAACGCTTTTTCTTGCGAGGGGTGATGTCGTCTATGGTTAGACTGATGATTTAAAGTTATGTGTGTCGATCGAACTGGAGCAATTAACGACCACGGCGGCACAGGCGATTCTGGAGCAGTTACCCAATCGCATTCGAGCGGCTTATGTGGAACGGGCGACGCGATTGAATTATCCCGTTGAGGCGGTGTTAGAGATGGCGTTGGCGGGGTATTTGGATGGGGAAGCGATGACCTACGGTCGGTCGTAGACCATCGGCTTTGTGGATTGTAAGCCGATGAGAGGCAAATAATTTAAGCGACGAGGCTTGTGTTGCCTAGGAGTTTTCGGAGTGCTTCATTGACAGCTTGCTCGGTCGGAAATGCGGCGGCAATGTCGGGATCGAGTTTGATAAGGTTGGTCCCTTGACGATAACGATCGACGTATTTACCGCGTATGCCGTTTTTTAGAAGTGCTCTGAGTGTGGCTTCGTCATACTCAGGCAGTAAGTCATCGTCTAGATCTTCAGGATGAATGGGGTCAAGATTTTTGTTATTCATAGGGATTCTTCCTCGTAAATTCGCTTTTCGGAACGGGTGACTTCGCGGGCGCTGATGATACGGGTTGTCATGTTTCGATCGACGTGGGAGATAAAGAGCAGACGACCGCTTTTGGATTGCCCAATGATGATCAGGCGTTCTTCTTCGATCGAATGAGCGGGATCGGGAAAGGTGACGGAAAGCGGATCATCAAATGCACTCGCTGCTTCTTGGAAGGAGACGTTGTGATTGTGTTGGTTGCGCTCTGCTTTGGTAGGGTTCCAATCAAATTTCATCTTATGATTATGTCACAAAAAATCTCGTCGTATTTAACGATCGTCCTTCTCCCCGTTCTCACTTCAAAATTCTCACTTCACCATTCTGCGGTGCAGGAACTTGAGGCTTTACCGCAGTCCAACCAATGCCCAACAACAAAAGGACGATCGCATTATTTCAGTAAGCTTTCGTATTCATCATGATCGCCGACCCAAAACCAATAGTAATCGTCTCCTTTTTTCAAAGCTAACGCTCGATGACCGCCGCTAATCCGGCTAGACCATAGATTTTTACCAACCTTCTTGAAATGAACGGAAGGATGCGCTTGATCGTTTTGCCAAAGCCTATAAGCTTTCTTGGTTTTTGCTTTTATGTCGGGTGATAAAGCAGCGTATGCCTGCCAAAATCAGGTGTTGTGAAGGACTTCATCAAGATCTCTCACCGTGTTGTTATTGATCGCGGCTTCTGCTTTTGCGATGAGCCGATCGAATTTTCCAGATGCTAAATCAGATTCAATTTGTTGATCCCAGCGATCGTCTAAATAGTTTTGTAACCAATTTGCAAGTTCACGGACGTTGGCTTCCGGCAATTGCGTGATGGCAGATTCAATGTCTGTCAGAGAAGTCATTGGGAGAATCTCCAGAACGGTGAATTATACTAGTGTACGTCATAGTTCCATCTTCCGTCCTCCGCCCTCCGTCTCATCACACGCTTTTTCTTGCGGGGAGTGCGATCGTCTATGATTGAACGGACGATTTAAAGTTATGTATGTCGATCGAACTGGAACAATTAACGACGACGGCGGCAGGTGGCGATTTTGGAGCAGTTACCCGATCGGATTCGGGCGGCTTATGTGAAGCGGGCGACGCGATTGAATTATCCCGTTGAGGCGGTGTTGGAGATGGCGCTGGCGGGATATTTGGATGGGGAAGCGATTGGGTTTGTGGATTGTAAGCCGATGAGAGGCAAATAACAGACCTAAAACCGATCGTGAGATCAAGGCAACGATCGTAATTCCAAAAGTCATTTTCTTTGATTCTGCTCAACTGGAGTTATCACTGGAACTTGAGGCTTCATCGCCATCCAACCAATGCCCACCAACAGAAGGACGATCGCACTTTGCCAAAGGGGGAACGATCGTTTTTTCTTGCGGGGAGTACGATCGTTACCAATCTGAGGTGCTCTGACTAGGGTGTCGGAGCGAGTTGATTGACCGATCGTGGCAATGGCGTTGTCGCAGTCTTGCACGTCGTTGGTGAGATTGAGTTGCTGGTAGAGGGCTTTGGCGTTTTGGTAGCTGGTGCGGGCGGTGGGGTTTCCGAGTTTGGCTTGAGTGATGCCTAGGTTAAACCAGGTTTGTGCTTCACCATGAATGTCGCCGATCGTGCGCTTTGTTTCTAAGGATTGTTGGTAGCAATCGATCGCGTCGTCCCATTTCCCTTGGGCTTGGTAAACATTGCCGAGATTATTCATTGTTTGGGCGATACCCTGTTGGTCGCCGATCGCGCGCATTGTTTCTAAGGATTGTTGGCAGCAGTCGATCGCGTCGTCCCATTTCCCTTGGGCTTGGTAGACAGCGCCGAGATTATTCATTGTTTGGGCGATGCCCTGTTGGTCGCCGATCGCGCGCTTTGTTTCTAAGGATTGTTGGTAGCAGTCGATCGCGTCGTCCCATTTCCCTTGGTCTTTGTAGACTACGCCGAGATTATTCATTGTTTGGGCGATGCCATGTTGGTCGCCGATTGCCCTTGCCGACTTCAGCGCGACTTGATGCGTCGTCACCCAATCATTCCAAAGGCTTCGACGCTGAAAGAACATCCCCAAATTCGCCGTGAGTTTCACCGCTATGTTGTGCTCACCCAAATCCTGTGCCCAGTTCACCGCTTCGGTCAAATTATCATGCTCCACCCGAAACCAGTTCACTGCCATTGCATCTAATGCAGACTCGATCGTTTCTAACGGTTGCTCCCATTCGCTGACCAAGCCTTCTGCGATCGATCGTCGGCGCGTCGGTGTTAGAAAAATATCAAAGGTATTGGCGTTATCGTCATACCATTCCAATGCCCGCCTCGTCAGCAATTCCTCCCGTTCAGGCTCAAGCTTCTCCCGCCCAAACTCCCGCATCAAATCATGCAAGCTATGGCGCCCCACGGTCTCATCTGACATTTGCACGATCGCCAACGACACCAATTGATCGAGCCGCCGTTGTACCTGCGTCTCCTTTATCTCCCCCAGCACCGCCGCCAACTCAACCCCAAAGTCCACTCCCCGCAACACAGAAACCG
>ENA-OFCD01000382-OFCD01000382.1-metagenomes-genome-assembly--contig:-NODE-382-length-28941-cov-7.156339_pt1 | contig 28941 bp, 17 predicted proteins | sample MGYA00153392_OFCD01 | MGnify analysis MGYA00153392
GCTCGCGCTCTGGAGGTTTCCTCCAGATTGAGCGAGCCAAGACAGGGGCAGATCGATGCTAAATTAGTACTTTTTTTTACATCGTCTCCGTATTTCCAAACAGCCTCTAAGGGTTGTCGCTCTCATCAGGCTCTAGGTTGGTACAAGATGTCGGCGATCGCGCATGTTTAAGTTCAATTAAAGATCGGTATTTTCCCCACTTTTGTCCCCCTCAATCGGCTAGGCTAGAACTAATTGTGACTCTTTACCATTGAACTGACGGGAGCATCTATGACTGTGCGATTGCAACGTCCACTTTTAATTGGTGGAATTGGGCTAACACTGGGTTTATGGGGTTTGGATAGTGTCGCTCATAGCTTTTCGGCTGTGGGAGATTGGTTGACAGTGGGGACGATCGCCGCTGGCGGTGGTTATTGGTGGTACAATCGGCAAGGCGATCGACCTCAAGTGCCATTAGCCAAGGTAGATATTAATCGCGTGACACTCGATCGAGTCTTGAGCCAAGTAGAATTGGTTATCGGTCAATTGGCAAGCGAAAGTCCTAACTCTGGACATGAGCTATTCCGGCAACAATTAATCCAAGCTCAAACTAATTTAACCAGACCAGAGCGGCATATTGCGATTACTGGCGGGCAAAAAGTGGGGAAAAGTAGCTTGATGAAGCTACTCACCACCGCACCAGTACCCTCGGCTACTCCACTCCGATACATCGACACACCGCCCTTATTTACTAGTGGTGCTCAAAGTGATGTCGCCACAGCCACAGCTCAACAACTGGCACTCAATGCGGATTTAGTCATATTTCTCACCAACGGCGATCTGACAGCGACCGAATACAACTATCTCAACACACTGCACCAAGCTCATCAGCGAGTACTATTAATATTCAATCAGGTCGATCGCTACTTACCAGAAGAACGTAGCCTAATTCTCCATAAACTCCAATCGGTAGTGACTGGATCGATCGCATCTTCAGATATTCTGACTACTAGTACCGCACCTGCATCGATAAAAGTGCGGAAAGTCCAAGCAGATGGTACCACTCTAGAAACCCTAGAAACACCACCTGTCGAGATCGACAGCCTCAATCGGCAACTGACAAATATCCTCGCCACCGAAGCAGAAAAACTAGTCTGGGCGACTACTTATCGTCAAGTAGCCCTAGTCCAAACCGCCGCGAAAACCGCGCTCAATAGTGCCCGACGCGATCGAGCATTGCCACTCATCGACCAAAATCAGTGGATTGTTGCTGCTGCTGCGTTTGCCAACCCCGTACCCGCATTAGATCTCCTCGCTACCGCTGCGGTGAACGCGCAAATGGTCGTCGATTTAGGGGCGATTTATCAACAAAAATTCTCACTCGAACAAGCTCAAGCCGCTGCTGGGGCGATGGGTAGTGTGATGCTGAAATTGGGGCTAGTCGAAGTCTGTACCCAGACAGTCAGCGGACTACTCAAGACTAATGCAGTTACCTATGTAGCTGGCGGATTGGTGCAGGGGTTGAGTGCTGCTTATCTGACGCGGATTGCTGGGTTAACCCTGATTGAATACCTGGAAGCTCAAGATCTCGTCGCTCCCGAACCCGCCCGCGCTTGGAATCTCGACTCGTTGGGGAATACCCTCCAAAAGGTCTTCCAAGCCAATCAAAGAGTTGCTTACCTCCAAACAGTCGTCAAGCAAGGAATCGATCGACTACTGCCCAACGCAGCCTTAAACAGTTGACACGTAGGGTGTGTTAGCGTTGGCGTAGCCTACCGGAGGTAATAGCGTAACGCACCATTGGCGGCTATTTGCTTTACTAGACTTCGTTTTAGGTTGATTTACCCCCCCTTGTCAAGGCAGGATCGATATATGGGAAAATAATCCGTAGGGGCTGGGGCGATGCACTGAGCGTAGCCGTTGGCGATAGCCGTTGGCACAGTCTGGGGTAAACAACCTCCGCCGCAACTAAAATAACTTATGTAGCAATACAAACCATATCACAGCGTTATTAAATCCCCAACATGAATCCCAATCAACCATCTGCACAGGATCTTCCGCCCGATGGGATCGAACCTGATGATGAGCAACAAAACGACTCGTCACAGGAAACCGCCGATCGCAATGACGGACGCTTCCCCGTGGTCGGAATTGGAGCTTCGGCGGGGGGATTGGACGCATTTAGACAGTTCCTGAGTCATTTACCAACTGATACGGGGATGGCGTTTGTGCTGATTCAGCACTTAGCTGCCAATCAAAAAAGTTTGTTACGCGAGATATTGGCACGAGAAACCGAAATGCCCGTGGTGGAGGTGCGCGACGAGATGGCGGTGGAACCCAACTGCGTGTATGTGATTCCGCCGAATACCAAAATGGAGATCGAGCAGGGACTACTCAAACTGACTCCCCGTGAGAAAAGTCGGGCAAGGGTGATGCCTGTGGATACTTTTTTCCTGTCATTAGCCGCAGATCTGGGCAGTAAAGCGATCGCGGTTGTCCTCTCTGGCGGGGATGGCGATGGTTCGCAGGGACTCGAAGCCGTCAAAGATGCGGGTGGGATCACCTTTGCTCAGAGTGAGGACTCGGCTCAGGTAAGTAGTATGCCCCATACGGCTGTGGCGACAGGTCATGTAGACTTTATCCTAGACCCTCAAGAAATTGCCGTAGAACTGGCAAACATCAGCCGTCATCCGTATATTGCTAGTCCCACACCTGAGAAAGCTGTGGAAGTGCTAGGAGAAGGAGAGACTGCCATGCAGGTCATCTTTTCGCTGTTACGAGCGGCGACAAGGGTGAACTTCACCCAGTACAAACACGCCACGCTCCAGAGACGCATTTTGCGGCGGATGGTGCTGTACAAGCTCGAAAATATCGATGATTATGTCACTTACTTGCGCGAACATTCAGCAGAAGTGCAAGCATTGTATGAGGATATGCTGATTCACGTCACCAGCTTCTTTCGAGATCCGCTCGCGTTTGAAGCTCTGGGCACCAAAGTATTTCCGAACATTGCCAATCAAGGGGCGGATGTCCCGATTCGGATCTGGGTAGCCGGATGTTCGACTGGAGAAGAAGCATATTCGCTCGCGATTTGTCTGTTGGAATATTTGGACAACCAGCCGATTAAGCCGCAGATTCAGATTTATGCGACCGATATTAGCGATCGATCGATCGACACAGCTAGAGCTGGCTTTTACAAGCACAGTGTACTTGCCAATGTCTCCCCCGAACGGCTTCAGCGATTCTTTGTGCCCGTCGATGATGGGTATCGGATCTGCAAGTCGATCCGCGAGATGTGTGTCTTTGCCAGACAAAACATCTGTAGCGATCCACCTTTTTCCAAACTAGATCTGATTAGCTGTCGCAACGTGCTGATCTATTTAGGCGCAGCACTCCAAAAGAAGATTTTGCCGACCTTCCACTATGGACTAAAACCCACGGGTTTTCTGATCTTAGGTACCTCCGAGACAACTGGTGACTCCTCAGACTTGTTTACTGCGGTAGATAAAAAGCAGAAAATTTATGCCAGAAAATTGGCTCCAGCACGGCTGACGATCGATTTGATTGCCGATGCCCATGATGCCAGCGAACTTGTCAATCCCACCCCCAGCGACGACCCTGCCTGGGGTGACTTTGACTTACAAAAAGAAGCAGATCGGATCGTTTTAGAGCGGTTCGCGCCTGTTGGTGTCGTCATCGATAACGATTTAGAAATTCTCCACTTTCGGGGGCAGACTAGTCTCTATCTCGAACCTGCACCAGGTAGAGCCAGCCACAACTTATTGAAGATGGCAAAAGATGGCTTGAAGCTAGAGCTACGTACTGCCATTTACCAGGCAAAACAGCAAAATTTGGCAGTGAGCAAGGATGATTTGCAAATTACCGATGGAGATCTGGTGCGACAGATTAACTTTGAGGTAATTCCCCTCAAAGCACGCGGGATGGAAGAACGCTATTTTTTGGTACTATTCCAAGAAGCTACCCCCCCGACAATTGCTCGATCTACTGGGCTGATTCTGAGTCCCAGTGCTACTCGAACTTCCCAGCTACCCAGCGAACCGGAGATGGCGCGACTCAACCAGGAGCTAGCAACTACCAAAGAGTATCTACGCACGATTATCGAGGAGCAGGAAGCCACCAATCAAGATCTCCGAGCGGCGAATGAAGAAATCTTGTCTAGCAATGAAGAGTTTCAGAGCAGCAACGAGGAACTGGAAACCGCTAAAGAAGAAATCCAGGCAACTAACGAGGAACTCAATACCATCAATGACGAATTGCAGCGACGCAACCACGAAGTAACCGAGGTGAGCAACGATCTGGAAAACCTGATTAGCAGTACGAATATCCCCATTTTGATGCTGGGTAGCGATCTGTGCATCCGCCGCTTCACTCCACTCGCCCAAACCATCTTACATCTGATTCCGACGGATGTGGGACGACCGTTGTGGGATATCAACCACGCCCTGGATCTAGCCGACTTGGAATCACAGATTCGAGAAGTGATTAGCACCCTCAAAACCAAAGAACAGGAAGTTCAAGATCGAGATGGGCATTGGTACGATCTCCGCATTCGTCCCTATCGCACCATCGATAACAAGATCGACGGCGCGATGGTGATCTTGGTAGACATCGACGCGCTCAAACGCAGTATGGAACAGCTCGAACACTCCCGTAACTATGTGCGAGCGATCGTCGAAACCGTGCGCGAACCGCTAATCGTCCTCGATGCCAATTTGCGCGTATTTACAGCCAATCGATCGTTCTATCATACCTTTGAGGCGACAATTGCCGATACCGAACAGCGATTAATCTTCGATCTCGGGAATGGGCAGTGGAATATCCCCAAATTGCGGCGGTTACTACTAGAAATACTCCCCACCGACAGCGAACTTCAGGATTTTGAGGTCGAGCATGACTTCGAGCAGATCGGGCACAAAACGATGCTACTCAATGCCCGCAAAATGACTCAAGCCGAAGGTGGCGACAATATCCTCCTGGCGATCGAAGATATCACCGAGCGCAAACGCCTCGAAGCGAATACAGCCTTTTTAACCGCAATTCAGGACGACTTTGCCCGACTCACCACCGCTGATGAAATTATGCAGACTGTGGGCGAAAAGCTGAGTCGATATCTCGATACCTCACAATGTGTGTTTGCCGAAATTGATGAGGCGCAGGAGCTGGTAACGGTGGAATACAACTGGCATAGTATAGATGCGCTGGAATTGGCAAGTACTTATCAGCTCTCCGAGTTTGTCAGTGCGGAATTTCACAGGGCGGCGCGGGAGAGAGAAACGATCGTCATCGGCAATACCCAAACCGATGCGCGGACTGATGCGGATAGACATGCTGCCCTGAATATCCATGCGTTTGTAAGTGTGCCGTTTCATCACGGCAACAACTGGAAATATATGCTGACTATCAGCGATGTTCGCGCGCGTGATTGGCGCGAGGATGAGATCGAGCTGATTGATGAAGTAGCCAATCGGCTGTTCCCCCGCATCGAACGCGCTCGTGCCGAAGCCACGGTTGCCGCTAACCTCCACGATACCCAACTGCTCCGCGAACTAGGCGCGCGATTGGTAACTGAAAATGATATTCACACCTTATATCGCGAGATTCTGGCTGCGGCGATCGATCTGACTGGTGCAGATGCAGGTACGCTCCAAATTCTCGACGCTCGGACGCAAGATTTGTGCATGATTGCCTCACAAGGGATCGAGTCATCCATCACCACACGTTTCGCGCGGGTGAATGCTACTTCGGATACCTCCTGTGGCATCGCCATCAACAGCGGCATTCGGACATTTGTGGACTTTGACGTGCCCCAGCACCTAGACCCCTATGGCTCGATGCGGGTGCATCTGGAGGCAGGCTTGTTATCCGCTCAGTCTACCCCATTAATTTCCCGCACGGGCAAAGCGATCGGCATGGTATCTACCCATTGGCGCACTCGCCACCGACCGAGAGATCGCCAGCTCCAGTTTCTCGATTTACTCGCACGTCAAGCTGCCGACCTGATCGAGCAGCGACAAACGACAGAGGCATTGCGCGAGCGCGAGGAACAATTGCGCCTAGCAACAGCAGCCTCCAAGTTAGGCATGTGGTTTTGGAACCTCGACACCGACACTCTTACCTGGACGGAGCAGTGTAGAGCCATGTTTGGCTTACCTGCGGATACGGATATATCCTACGAAATTTTTACTGCTGCCCTCCATCCCGACGATCGTCAGCGCACTCAGGAAGCGGTGACTCGATCGATAGCAGATCGGGCAGAATACGATATCGAATACCGCTCCTGTTGGCCGGATGGTACGCTACATTGGATTGCCGCTAAAGGTTCCTGCACCTATGACACTACTGGCACACCGACACGGATGCTGGGTGTGGCGATCGATATCACCGAGCGCAAACAGGTAGAGGAGGCATTGCGCGCTAGTGAGGCGCAACTAGCAGAAGAGGTAGCCGATATGCAGCAGTTACAGCAGATTAGCAGTCAGTTGATTCGTAAAGATAACATCGATGCCCTCTACGAGCAGATCGTCGATGCGGCGATCGCCTTGATGCGTTCCGATACGGGCAGCGTCCAAATACTCGACCCAGACCGCCATGCGTTGCGGCTGCTAACTTGGCGGGGCTTGCATCCAGCAGCGGTAGAGCGTTGGCAATGGGTGAATGTTGATTCGACTACTAGTTGCGGTACTACGCTATCAAGTGGCGAACGGACATTAATACCGGATGTCGAAGCCTGCGATTTTTTGGCAGGAACCGCAGACCTCGATGCTTTTCGCCTGTTCGGGATTGCAGCAGCTCAGTCTACACCGCTAATTTCGCGCAACGGTCGGCTCGTCGGGATGATTACTACCCATTGGCGGACACCGCATCAGCCGACCGACCACAGTCTGCGCTTGCTCGACGTGCTAGCCCGACAGGTAGCCGACTTACTCGATCGCGAACAAGCCGAGGAATCCCTTGCCGAGCGCGCCCGCCAACTCGCCGATCTCAATAGTCGTCTCGCCCGCTCGGAAATCCAGCTCCAAGATCGCAATCAAGAGCTAAATAGCTTTGTCCACATCGTCTCCCACGATCTCAAAGCACCCCTACGGGCAGTTAGTAATCTGTCCCAATGGATTGAAGAAGATTTTGAGGGCGCGGTCTCGGCAAATACCGCAGAGCAAATGAATCTGCTCAGATGTCGGATATATCGGATGGAAGGGATGATCGATGGACTGCTCGAATATGCGCGTGTCGGTCGCCAAGATAGTCAGCTAGAGCTAGTTGCGGTTGCGGACTTATTAACTGAAGTTATCGAATCGATCGCGCCGCCACCAACATTCAAGCTCGACATTGCCTCTGGGATGCCCGCGCTCGTAGCCAATCGACTGCTATTATCCCAAGTATTTGCCAACCTGATTAGCAATGCCTTCAAACATCACGACAGGTCTGATGGCTGCATTCAGGTTTCCAGTCGAGAGTTAGGCGAATTCTCTGAATTTGCGATCTGTGATGATGGCCCAGGCATCGCGCCAGAGCAACGCGAGCGAGTATTCGTCATTTTCCAAGCCGCCAACCCTCAAAAAAATCCCGATAGCACGGGGATCGGTCTGAGCATCGTCAAAAAAATCATCGAAACCGCTGGAGGTCGGATTTGGCTGGAGTCTGAGCTGGGTAAGGGCACCACCTTCTACTTTACCTGGCCGATGCGCCTCGCGAGCGGCTGAATCGTCGATGGGATTTAGATTCCATATCCCTTTCTGGGCGGGAGACCCGTCCAGTTCTGAATAAGGCTTATAAAAATAACTGTACCCCATTAACCCTCAAAGTGCTGTAAATGGTACCGTAAATGGAATTAAAACTACAGGTGCAGAGGCTAATAGTGCGATCGGTAATCTAACTGACTTACTCGGTGTTGGTAAAAGTGCTGCCCCAGCAGCAGGCGCAGCAGCAGCAGATCCTGCCGCTCAAGTTAATGGTGCCTATGGTGCTTGGTATAGAGGCATGTCTCCAGCAGAAAAAGAAATTGCCAATGCGTTGACATCTGAATACGCTGAAAAAGGTGCTTTAGACTTTGGTGCCTTCAAAGCTGGCGAATTGTACAAAGCAGCTAAAACTTCTCAACAAAAGCAAGCTGCATCAGCGTTGTTCTTTAAATATGCTGAAGTAGTTAAAGTGGTCGATCCTCAAAAAGAAAAATTCCTAGCATTCGCTTTCTGTGTCAATGGCGGCAGCACCACCTGTAAATAGTTGATAGTTGATAGCTTGCACTGAGCGACTTGCACTGAGCGAAGTCGAAGTGAGTCGAAGTGTTGATAGTCGATCGCGAAATTATAGAGCAATCCTAGTTAAGTAACCTTCAATTACAGTTTAGAGTGGCGTGAATGCCGCACTACGCAGCACACACGCCATCCATCTGAAGGGCGAGTTTGATGGGCGGCGTTCCGCTGTCTCGATCGCTCGTAAACCCTCGGCAAAGCCTACTGCAAGAGCGAATCGCTCCTCAACGGGGGTCTGGGGGTCGGTACTCCCAGATTCGGGTTCTGCCCACACAAGTAAAACCCGCAACCCACAAATTCTCATCGCTTGTCTTGATGCGCGCCCGTTGGGTTCCCCAACGAGCACGCATCGCTGCCGATTAGCCGATCGCTAGAAGATCTCAAATGGGTTCTATAGGGGCGATACCTCATGCCCACCCTCTCAAGATTAAGCTGCTCATTTAGATCGCCACATCCAAAATATTTAGAATCGGAAACCAGCACCAATATTTACAGTAGTGGATGAATTATTACTAGTGATCGGTACATTCAAAGCTGCTCTCAACTGAATGGTATCAGTGACATCAAAGTCAGCTCCACCCAGAAATCCAACCGTAGTTGAATTATTGATACCACCAGTACCAATCGATACTACACCACCAACGAAGGGAGTAATTTGGACTTTGTTACCAGTATTGGTGAGATTAAAATCATAAGTCAAACCACTACCAAAATAGGTACCGCCACTGGGAAAGTAGACAAATGGGCGGAGTGAAAGATTATCGCTGACACCAAACTTAGAATCAATTCCAACTGAAGTCTGCCCACCACCGATCGCTAGCGATGGACCGATCGTATTTTTACCCAACTCTGCTCTAGCTGGGGCACTCATTCCAAGAGCCATAGCTGAGGAGCAAGCGATTGCTAATGCAACAATAATTTTTTTCATTTTAATTTTCTCGTTTTAAGTAGATTAGCTAAACCGAATCTTTAGTGCAGTTTCTAACAAAGAAAAGCGTTTCCAAATCTGAATGTTGTCCATGTTAAGCCTGAGGTTTTCATGTTTACCTGCTTACCCAAGATTGACGCTAGTAGATTACAGAAAGTTCCGACTAAAGTTATGCTTACTCACCTACTATATCCAGGCGATCTATCTGTTCGCCAGTGTAATTTGGCATAAGTCTATATACATACAAAATAGGGGTAAGGGAATTAAAATCTATTCCCTTACCCCTATTCCCTAATCTCTATTTCCTATGTTAAGCCCATTGAATCAATCCTAATTCATAAGGATTGCTCAAGTTGGCGTTGTGAGGCAATACTCGCAGAGACAGCCCTTGCAAGCCGCTAGCCGAGTAAGCGATCTCACTGGTATAAAGACTATTCCCAGCGTTATCTTGACCTTGGTAGGTCATCACAGCGGTGTCTGCGTTGGTAATTTTGCCATTGGTGTCTACGGCACCTTTGTACAATTCAACTTGGACATCATGAGGTGCCAAGTCGCCCAAGCTAATCAGACTCTTGACAGAGATCGATTGATTGACGTTGATATCCTCTGGTGCAGAGACATCGACGGTATGGATTTTGAGATGCCCCCAATGTTTGAGCATCTTTTCTTTCCAATGGGCGAGATCTTTACCTGCTTGATAGTCATCACTGGTGACAACATGGTTGCGATCGCTAGCTGGGAAGTAGCCAGTGTTAGCATAGTCTCGAACCATCCGAGCGGTATTAAAGGTCGGACAGTTGAGCCGGATCGCATCTTTCATCTTGGCGATCCATTTACGGGGTAAGCCTTCTTTGTCGCGATCGTAAAATAGAGGGACGATTTCCTGTTCTAACAGATCGTAGAAAGCATTTGCTTCGACTTCATCTTGGTACTCTTCATCAGAGTATAGTTCCCCATGTCCGATCGGCCAACCAGTCCGCACATAGTCGGCTTCATCCCACCAACCATCAAGGATACTCAAGTTAGGCAAACCATTCATCGCTGCTTTCATCCCACTGGTACCAGAGGCTTCATGGGGACGACGCGGCGTGTTCAGCCAGATGTCGCAACCAGCTACCATTACTCGCGATACATAAATATCGTAGTCAGGGACAAAAACTACCGAGTTCATCCCTTCGGAGCGGGTAAAATGGACGATATCACGAATTAAGGCTTTACCTGGGATATCTTTGGGGTGAGCTTTTCCGGCGATGACGAATTGAACTTTACGTCCTTTATTACCCACCATGATCTGTTTGATGCGATCGAGATTGCGGAGGAATAATGTCGCCCGCTTGTAAGTAGCAAACCGTCGCGCAAAGCCGATCGTCAGTACGCCTGGATCGAGTGCTTCTTGAGCGTGGTTGATTTCGGCGAGTGTCGCGCCACGTTCTTTGAGATGACCGACAATGCGATCGCGGACGTAGACGACCATTTCCGAGCGACTATGCTCGTGATTGCGCCAGAGTTCATCATCAGGAATCGCATCGATCTTGTTCCAAATCGGGTCTTCGATCGACTTCTCCGACCATTCTGGGCCTAAGTAGCGATCGTATAGTTCCTGAACGGATTTCGCTACACAACTGCGGGCATGAACGCCATTGGTAATCGAAGTAATCGGTACTTCGTCGATGGGTACGTCCTTCCACATATTCTGGAACATTTCCCGCGAGACTACTCCGTGCAACTTCGCCACACCGTTGACAAAGCTCGAAGTTTTCATCGCCAGAGCCGCCATACTAAACGGAGAATTTAGATCCGCAGCATTTTCGCGTCCCAAGCCCATGAATTCATCCTTACCCAGCCCGTAAACATCGGCATAATGTCCGACATAATACATCGTCTTATCTGGGGGGAACAGATCGAATCCGGCACTCACAGGCGTGTGTGTTGTAAAAATCTGGGTAGATTGAGCTACTTGCTTGGCTTCCACAAAAGACAGCCCGTCCTGTTGCATCAATACGCGCATGTGTTCGAGGATCAGGAAGCCTGAGTGTCCTTCATTCATATGATAGACACTCGGCTTGTGTCCCAATGCTTCCAGAGCGCGGAATCCACCGATTCCTAACATGATTTCCTGATGAATCCGCGTATCTAGATCGCCACCATACAGGGCATCAGTAATATCTTGGTCGTATGGGCTATTTGGCTCGATATTGGTATCCAATAGGTACAGTGGTACGACACCTACTTGCACACGCCATACTCTGGCATATACCATCCGTCCAGGATACTCTACTGCTACTCGTAGCTCGGTACCGTCAGCTTTCCGTTCTAATTGAACGGGGATATTGTGGAAATCGTTAATGGGATAACGTTCCTGTTGCCAGCCTTCAGCATTGAGATACTGGGCAAAATATCCTTTTTGGTACAGCAGCCCAACAGCAACTAGGGGTAAACCCAAATCGCTAGCAGATTTGAGGTGATCTCCAGCCAAAACGCCCAAGCCGCCAGAATAAATCGGTAGACAGTCTACCAAGCCAAATTCGGCACAGAAATAGGCAAAGCATTCTTTCCTCGCAGTATCAGCACGTTGGTGTTTGTACCAACTGCGATCTTTGAGATAGTCATTGAGTTCTCCCAATGCCCTTTCCATGTGAGCTAAAAACCCATCGTCGGCTGCAACTTCCTGCAATCGCGATTGACTGACTCTAGCTATCAGTGCGACTGGATTGTGACGGGTGGTTTCCCACAAATCTCGATCGAGTCTTCTAAATAAATCTTTGATCTCCGTATTCCAGTCCCAATACAGATTGTAAGCAAGATGCCGCAATGGTTCGAGGGAGGCTGGGAGGGAAGGAGAAACGTTGAATGTACGTATCGGTTGCATCAGTAGGCTTCCTCGGCAATTAATTCCTCAATCACTTATTGTGACCCACCGTGGTCGATCGGCACAATTTTCTCCACAATGTCTTTACAAGTTCGCGATTTGTCAGCTTTAGACGATCGATCTTGGCAAAGTGGTGTGTGGGTAAGCTTTACAGTTAGTCTCGATCGAATCCGAGTTTATCTGATTACCTACTCGATTCTAATTTTAGCGACCGATCGTAATTTCTGCTGTCTAAATGGGTACATATAAGAAAGCACAGTTGTCAGGGATTTGGCGATTTCGATCGGTTAGAGATGAGTCCTTTTGCCTGCGATTGGGCACAGCCCACGCTTCGCGAACGAACTCCAGCCAAAATGCCTAAGCTGTCCTAAGCTTCCTCGATCGCTAGAGTAAACAGATTACAATAATCATCATGCTAAGACACACATCTTTAACCAAGACACACTGGATCGACACCGCCAAATACTTGAGGGCGATGGTGTCGATCTGCGTTACCTTGATTTTGCTAGATGCTCAGTCCCCAGCCAAAGGTTTCAACCTATTGCCAGCCATAAATTCTGTTGCGGTGTCAGCAGATCGGCATCCCCAGATTCTAGCTCAAAATTCAACTGGCACCATCAATAACTCCGAAGTTAACAAAGATTTAAGGTTGCAAGATATCACGGTAACGCGGAATAGTTCGGATAAATCGCTACTAACTGTTACCGGATCGATCAATAATCGTAGCGATCGCTCTCACTATGTTTATTATGTCGTAGCCAAATTTATTTCAAGAGATGTATCGATCAAGCAAGCGATCATTCCATTAAATATCGATATCGAGCCTGGTAAATCTAAACCATTCACTCACGAAATTTCGACAGACATTGGTTCGATTGTGCCAGAAACTGTCAAGCCACTGGTGCTTAAATATGAGTACCGATAGATTGTCACTACTAGCGTTTCCGATAGTGATGACGATCTATCTAACTATAAGTTCGATGAGATGTAGCCTCATCGAACTTACTCCCTTCCCACTCAAGAAATAGACATCCACCATTCACCATCCACACTGTGCCTACGGCAGGCTAACGCCAACAGTGCAAGCCATCCACCATTCACCCCCTACGCTAGATGTCTAATTCGACACTAGGAAGGGAGTATGCCGATTAATAACCCAAGGCTTTGAGGATATCGGTGGCGTGAGTATCTGTTTTGACGCTGGCATCGACGTGAACGATCTTACCAGTTTCATCGATCGCGTAGGTAACACGTTTGGCATAGCCACCACCATCGACATCATAAGCAGCGATAATCGCGCCGTTAGTATCAGCTAAGAGGGGAAAAGGTAGATCGAATTTTTCAGTAAAGGCTTGGTGATCGGATTCGTTATCTTTGCTCACGCCTAAAATGACAATGCCTTTATCTTGATACACGGCATAATTATCGCGGAAACTGCACGCTTGTTTGGTACAGCCAGGAGTATCATCTTTGGGATAGAAATACATCACAACCTTCTTTCCAGCCAATCCAGCCAGAGTTACTGTATTGCCATTGGTATCTTTAACGTCAAAATCAGGAGCTTTTGTGCCTACAGCCAGAGCCATGAAGTAATTTCCCTATAAATGTAAGATTGATATCACAACTAACTGTAAACGGAATGATATCGTTTTTCAAGGTAGCAGTAATAAAGTACTGCATTTTTCAACATTTGTCTGCATCGATCGGGGTTTAAGAAATTACTGTCGCTGATGGGTTGAATCGGGAGTTACCACTCTTCTGGAGGATAATTAATTCATTGTTGCGCTGAATGTGGCTGCTGTGGCGATCCCAGCAAATGGTACATTCGATCGTAAATCGATCGGTTGCCAATCATCGGAGTGGGCGATCGTCAAGCGGAGGAGATCGAAGACTTGACGACAGTGATTATTAAAATTCAGTGGCAATTCCTCATTTTTGATGACAAAGCTCAGATTGACAGCCGATTGAGTGGCTTTTGTAACTATGAATACTTCGGCTGTTACCAACCTGGCAAATGAAACTCGACCTGGAATCTCTCGTGCCATGAGATAATCTTCGAGATCGGATACTATTTCCAAACCGCAATCTGCTAATAATTTTTTGAGCGGAGATCGAACATGTGCTGGTGAAAGATTGACTAAAAAATCGCAGATGTAACGGGACATAGTGGATGATTTTTAAAAACTAAAGTTGAGTTATCTCAAGATATCTTGACATATCCGCAGACTAACTGACTAATTAATATTGAGTATTTATGCAACTGGTGAGGAAATGAGCGGTAAATTTATCGTGTTTGAAGGGGTTGAAGGATCTGGTAAAACTACCCAGATTCAGCAGACAGCAACTTGGCTCCAAAGCTGGTGTAGCCAGGATAAATCTGTAGTTATTACCCGCGAACCAGGCGGGACAAAGTTGGGACGACAAATTCGCCAGATTTTGCTCGACGATCCGCATAGTTGGGTGGGTAATCGTGCTGAATTATTGCTATACGGTGCCGATCGCGCACAGCATGTAGAATCAGTCATCCAGCCTCAGCTCGATCGCGGCAATATTGTGTTGTGCGATCGATTTACTGATTCAACCATTGCCTATCAGGGTTATGGACGAGGGTTCGATCGAGCTGAGATCGACACGGTTAATCAATTAGCCACAGGTGGCTTGCATAGCGATCTTACCCTCTGGCTCGATCTGGATGTCACCATCGGCTTACAGCGAGTTTTGGAGCGCGGCAAACCCGATCGGATGGAACAGGCGGCTTTGGATTTTCATCAACGCGTTAGACAGGGATATCAAGAGTTAGCAAATATCTATCCACGGATCGTCCGCATTGATGCCGATCGGACTCAAGCAGCGATCCAGATGGAGATTCAGTCAATATTAATCCAGACAAAATGGTTCTAGGCAGTAATACTAATTTAGGGCACACCGAATATTTTGGTAACTAAAGACAAATAATGCGATAATTCTAGCTAAAATCACATCAAATTTTGATATTTCGATCGACCTTTGGAAAATAAAATTGCTAACTGAGCTTAACTCAATAGATTGTAAGTGAAGATCGGTAATGTTGACTTGTAGGGGTGACGATCGATCTCCGTCCTGTGGGGGTACTGGTGCGTTACGGCTTGCGCCTAACACACCCTACATCAACATAGACCGTTGAAGATTGCTACAGGCTCCCTACAGTATGACCATCTGTGTAATTGGACAAATCTAGTAATAAGGTAAAAAAATATGACTAATTCACCTCCGCCTACTCCCAATCCCAACCGTCGCCGCCGCCTGACTGCGGATGAATTGATTGCAATCGCGGTTGCGCTAGCAGGGATTGGCACGGTATTTTTCTGGGGAATCGGTCAACAGTACCAACCGCTGCTCCAGCAGGGCATTGCCAGTCTGGGCAACGATAATAACCGTCGTCAAGTCGGATCGATCGATGGTGATAACGCCAAGATTGGCTCGGAGCGACGGACGATCTCTAGTATCGCTAGAGATCGACAGAACTCTGCACCGACAACGATCGTCACTCCGGTACCCCCAGTCAAAACCGAAGTACCAGTCGAAACTGCCCCAACGGTGACTGCGCCTGTAATCGTCCCACCAGCGATCGTCCCTGTACCCATTGCCAAAACACCAGCATTTACCGATATCCCCGCACAGTTTTGGGGCACAACTTACATCACCGAATTGCAAAAACGCGGCATTCTAGATGATTTTGGTGGTGGTAAATTCGCTCCGAGCAAAGAGATTACTAGAGGCGAGTATGCCAAAATGCTCGATCGAGCATTTGCCGATAAACCAGCTACCGCTACAGCAGTTACCTTCAAAGATATTCCAACTGATTATCCCCGCAAAGAAGCGATCGATAAATCGGTACAGCGGGGGTTTATGACTGGCTATTCACCAACAAAATTTGCCCCCAACCAATCGATTCCCCGCTATCAGATGCAGATTTCCCTAGCTAAAGGATTGGAACTTCCACCAGCTCTGATTACCGAGAAAGTATTGAGTAAGTATGGCGATGCTAAACAACTGCCCAAATATGCTCGTAATAAAATGGCAGCCGCAGTAGAGTCAGGATTGGTAATCAATGATGATAAAACGGCAAATCTGCTCAAACCAGTTCAAAATGCCACCCGCGCTGATGCCGCCGCTTTGATTTATCAGGCATTGGTGAAAGAAGGAAAAATTAAACCACAGCAATAGGATAGGGGGGTCGGAATGAGGAGTTGGGGCAAATATTTTTGTTAAAACGCCCCAACACAAATCGCACAACTCTTACATGTACTAGTGATGCTTTGCTGTTGATGTCAAGAATTTAGTTTTTGCACTAGTAGCCGATCTGGTGAATGCGATTGGGTAAATCCCACGCTTGGCGAACTTTGATTCGATCGACTGTCATTGCTGAATTTTAGTGACAAAATTTTCCTGTACACCCCATCGGGCAATACGCATTAGCTCTTTTCCTCTAGTCATTAATCATGAACAAATCAGTGCGGTTAACTTCCTTAGATGTCTTTCGTGGGATGACAATGGCTACCATGATTTTGGTAAACATGGCTAGTCTTCCTGATGAGGGCAAAAAATATCTTTTGCTCGATCATGCCGCTTGGCACGGCTACACGATCGCCGATTTCGTCTTCCCATTCTTTCTCTATATTATCGGCGGCTCGATGGCTTTTTCACTCGCTAAATACACGAGTGGATCTGCACCGATAACTAAAAGTGTATACTGGCAAATTATTCGACGTAGCCTCATCTTATTCGGGTTGGGTTTAATCTTAAATAACTTAGTCTGGAATTACAATTTCACCGATCCAAAGATATTTGCTAATCTCGATAGTTTGCGAATTATGGGAGTGTTGCAACGGATTGGGATCGCTTTTTTCTTCGCTTCGATCGCCATCTTAACTCTTTCCCACAGAGGGCTGTGGATTTTAGCTGGCGGAATTTTAGTTGGATATTGGTTAATCTTAACTTTCATCCCTGCATTAGATAATGCTGATGGTGTATTTACAAAACTAGGCAATTTTGGATCTTATATCGATCGATTAATTATTACCCCAGCACATTTACACAAAGGTTCTGGTTCGATGAGCGATCCTGAAGGGTTATTTGGGACTTTACCATCAATAGTTAATATCTTGTTTGGTTACTTGACATGTTCATGGTTAAAGCGTCAGCCTGTAGCTGCTCGTACCAGTCTCAATCTGCTGATGTTTGGATTAGCTGCGGTTGTGATTGGGTTAGTTTGGAATAGCTTTTTCCCAATTAATAAGAAACTGTGGACGAGTTCCTTTGTGCTATTTACAACTGGATGGGGTTTGATTTCCCTGGCTGCTTGTTATGAATTAGTAGACGTTCGCAAGTATCGCCAGTGGTTTAAACCATTTGAAATTATGGGATTGAATGCGATTTTTATCTATGTAGCTTCGATCGTCTTAATTAAGTTATTAATGGTTAATGAAATTGGTAAGGGAGAACAAGCTCGATCGATCTATGAGTTATTGAAGGAACAGTTATTTGGATGGGCGGGTGCCCTTAATAGCGGCTTATTATTTGCGATCGCGACTGTCTTACTATGGCTGGGTGTATCGTATATGATGTATCGTCAACGGTGGTTTTTAAAAATTTAATTAAGTTGTTCCTTAAAGATCGGTAAGATGAAGTTCATCTATTTATGAGAAAATAGTCTTAATTTATAAATTAATAGATGAAAAAACAGAACATAAGAATCAAGCTAAGTTTTGAGCAATTAATCCTACTCGCAATAATCTCGATCGCGAGTAGCATTCACATACTTTGGTTGACATTCGATCGATCTGTTCCCACTTGGGATGATGCCTCTCACTTTACTAATGCGCTAAATTACCAAAGAGTCATCAGTCAGATTCAACTATTTTCATCAGACTGGTGGCACGAACTGTGGGCACAATCACCATCGTACACAGCACCATTTATCTATATTCTAACAGTTCCATTTTTAAGTATTTTCGGCAAAGCTGTTAATTCGGGCATCTTAGTCAATATCCTATTCATTATCATCCTAGTCTTCACAATTTACTACCTCAGCAAGAGTGCATTTAGTACTCAAGTAAGTCTATGGGCATCTGGTTTATGTTTGATGTTTCCAGCTTTACTAAATGTCCAAACTATGTATATGCTCGATTATGGTATTGTTACCATATCCTGTCTGACATTTTTGACACTAACGCTTTGGAAAGATGCAAATACGCGCTTAAAGAGTTGGCAATGGAGCTTGATTTTTGGAGTTACTTTTGGTTGTTTAATGTTAAGCAAACCAACGGGATTTTTATTTGTACTCTTTCCCATTATTTTTTTGTTAGGCTCTTTTATCAAAAATCGTAACTGGCTGGGACTAATTCAGTTTGGAGCAGCAATAATTATCTCTTGGTCAATCTTTGGTAATTGGTTTAGTCAAAATTGGCTGACAGTGATTACTTCGGCACTTGGAGCCAATGCGATGGGTAAAGCTGAGGGCGATCCTGGTGGTGATACGCTGGCTGGTTGGTTATACTACATCAAAATGTTGCCAGAACTAATTTCTCTACCCATATTAGTTATTACAGTTGGTTTGGCAATTATCTGGGTATTTAAAAACCGATTTAGTAATAATCTAATTAAAAATCGACAGTCATTCTGGTTGATATTATATTGTTTTGGCGGTTATTTTTTCTGTAGTTTGGCTACAAATAAGGATTCTCGATTTATCTTACCAATTTTTCCTGTATTAGGAATATATGTAGCTTATGGTCTTAATTTGTTTCAAACCATTTGGGCAAGCAGATTGAGATGGTCTACAGTTGGAGTAACTGGTCTAATCTTATTAATTAATTTATTTTCGATTCCTGGTACAGATAGTTTATTAAGAGTGCCCTATGTTCATTATGGGCTAATCCATAGAACACATGTTGGGGCAAGCTTTCCACACCAAGAGATAATTAGCGAAATTACTCGCGATCGACCATATCTCAAGTCAACCATTGGCGTACTATCATCTAGTCCCGAACTTAATGCTGAAAATCTAGATTCATACGGGCATCTAGCCAACTTTCAAGTTTATGCTAGATATTTACTCGAAAGTTCGACAGAGAAAAAAAAGTTTATAGAGCGAGGTTTGAAAGCTTTTAATTGGTATGCGATCCAAGTAGGCAATCCCAATCATATTATTAATAAAGTACCATTATCGCTCGTCGAACAAAATCCACAGTTACAGCTTCATAAGATCTGGACAATGCCTGATAGCAGTATTGTTAGGTTGTATCGACGTAAAAATCTACCTATTTCCGTCGAGTCTATTTCAGAAAATATTCTCTCTGAGAGAGGCTCTGCCAAAGAAAAAGTCCAGTTAGAAAAAATCACTATTTCCCCATCTTCGGGATTAGCAGTTAATACCAGGTATCAAGTAAGTGGAGATCGAGATTTACTACAACATGGCTTACTGATATTAACTTGGAAAAGTAACGATCGAACTTGGAATCACGATCGAGGTATTGGTTTGGGTTCTTTATATCTCGATCGAACAAATAGCTCAAATTTTCGAGTTACTGAAAACTCAAGTATGCTACCACCAGAAAAACTAGCTTTAGGTACTTATCAATTAACAGCTACTTATCTAGATCGAAGAACCGGAATGATATTTCCTTTAATAGTTCCCCGACTTGACATTCACTCTACAATAGAAAATTCAGGCGAACTAAACTCGATTGTCCAATTGCAAAAATTAAGTAAACTATTCGCTAGTGGTAAGATCGATCCAGTCTTTAGCGAAGTTAATACTCTCAATCAATACGATCCCACCCAGGATTATTTGAATCAATCACAACAGGCAATTGAATATCGCATTAAACAAGGTGAATCCCAAGTAGAGTTAAAATATAGTCTCGCGCTGATTCAAGCCTTACAGCGTCGAATTCAACCATTACTAGACAACTTAACCAAAATTACTCAAGTAGATCCCCAAAATCCACATGCTTGGACTTATCTGGGATTTATTCGATTATACAACTGGCAGCCACAATTAGCAGAAACAGCTTTTGAAATAGCCGATAAATTACCATCCCCACCACGAGAATTAACCACACTAAAAGTAGTATCATCTATATTTCGCTTTAATCTATTAGAAGCGTGGCAAAGATCGAAAATTTAGTCTTAATGTTAAAAGCTTCAATTGATACTTACCCAAATTTTGGCTGTCACATATCCATTTTTCTCTTTTTATAACGCTGCTGTTAAAACATCATGCAACTACCACTCAATCTCAAGTTATTTAAAGTAGCAGAGCGACATCCGATCCCGATATTATTCATTTTATCGTTATTGATGTGGCTAATTTTTCTAGGAAATGTGCCACTAAAAGATTGGGATGAAGGTACTTATGCTCTAATCGCACGAGAAATTATTAGAACTGGCGACTGGACATATCTAAAAATTCAAGGAGATCCATTTTTGTTGAAGCCCCCACTGGGCATGTGGTCGATCGCATTTGCCTATCAGATTGGCGGAATTAATGAATTTACGACTCGATTACCTTGTGCAATTTTAACAGCAATCGGCGTGCCAATTTTATATCAAATTAGTTGTATATTATTTAAACGAAAAACTCCTGCTCTATTTTCTGCCTTAGTCTATCTCACTCTTCTGCCTGTAGTTCGTCATGGTCGATTGGCAATGTTAGATGGGATGTCAATTACCTTCTGGCTTTTATCCTTACTCTGCCTGCTTCAAGCTTGCCGAGATCGGCGATGGAGTATCGGAGTTGGATTAATGTTAGGGTTAATTACACTGACCAAAGGTTTACTAGTTATTGCTTTCGGACTGATTGCTTTACTAATTCTAATAGCCAATCGACAGATTTATTTACTCAAAAGTCCTTATTTATGGTTGGGACTTATCATCGGTCAAATTCCTGCAATTAGTTGGTATTTAGCTCAATACTATAAATATGGAGATGTATTTATTCAAGTACATTTTATTTCCCAGTCATTCGATCGACTTTCCCAATCCGTAGAAGATCACCAAGGGCCAATTTGGTTCTATGCTTTCGATATAATCGAATACACATTTCCCTGGTTATTATTCATCCCTGGTGGGATGGTAATGGCATGGAGAAACTCCAAGCAAAATTGGTCTAGATTTGCCCTGGTTGGTAGCATAGTGTATTTTACAATTGTCTCATTGATGAAAACTAAGCTGAACTGGTATATTATGCCCGTGTACCCATTTTTAGCGATCTTTGCTGGTGCCTATCTATCACTGATTTGGCAAGGGGAAAAACCAGTTTATACAAAAGCTAGATTTAGCTGGTTATTATTTGCCGCATTCACTGGAATAGTTGGTTGTGGTTACTTTGGGATAGTTGAAAGAAATCCGATCTTAGTCTCGATGAGTCTATCGCTAGCCATCTCGATGGGATTAGCAGCAGCGTTAGTCAAACAGCGAAATAGATTATTTATCCCAACATTATTTATTGGTATGTATTTAATCTTATTTAGCTTGATGAGTTCCCAATCTTGGAGTTGGGAAATTAATGGCGACTTCCGAGTGAAGCCTGTAGGAGAATTGATTCATCAGTATGTTGCTAGAGATAGTAAAGTTTATTCCTCATTGCCAGGTGGTAGACCTAGCTTAGATTTTTATAGTGATGCCAGAATAGAACCGACTAAACTCGAACAGTTACCAAAGTTACTAACTCAACATCAAACTATCTTAATCGATCGTCAGTTACTTCTAAAGTCAGCATCTTTACCAGAAAATCAACAGTTGAAGCCTCCGTATCAGATCTTAGGACAAGCCGAAAAGTTTGTATTAATTAGATCGAAGTAGGCTAAGTTGATAAATTGTCCCTACCGATCTCAGATACCCTGAAGCCAATATCATCATAATCACGATAATATTGCCATCACCTCTATCCTTACAGTAACAGTCGTCACTATCTGGGGAACACTAGACAAGACATCAATAACAGATACTAGCCAACTTATGGATGCGGACGAACTATTGTGGCGATATCGTGGTGGCGAACGGGATTTTACCGCAGTCGATGTGAGTGGATTTAGTTTAGTCTCACAGGACTTAATCGATATTGTCCTCAACCAAGCCGATTTACGTAAGAGCAATCTCACCTTTGCCTACCTCAATCGCGCTCAGTTAATCAAAACTAACCTTTCTAGTTGCAAGCTCAGTGGGGCGACACTCATCAGAGCCGATCTTCAAGGTGCCAATCTTCGAGATGCAGATTTACATGGAGCTAGTCTCCAATCTGCCGATTTTCGCGGTGCAGATATGACATGGGTAAATCTCATTGATGCCAATCTGATGGATGCTGACTTGCGAAATGTCAATCTCAGTGGTGCTAATCTCAGTGGTGCTTGTCTGCGAGCCGCCAATTTTCGCGAAGAAAAACGCAGCTACAATTCCAATCTCCGCAGTGCAAAACTCTGTCGCGCCGATCTCCGCAATGCCAATATGGCGGGGGCAAATTTATCGAAAGTCGATCTCAGCTATGCCAACCTCACTGAAGCAAATCTCAAAGGTGTAGATCTCACTGGTGCAAATTTGACAGGAGCAAAGTTGAATAATGCCATCCTGACTGAAGCCAATTTGCACGAAGCACATTTACCTCATGCAGATCTCTCCCTCGCCAAACTCGAACGCGCCATCCTGACAGCCTGCGATATGACTGGAGCAAATCTCAGCCGTGCAATCATGTCAAAGATCAAGTTAGCAAATAGTAATTTGAGTTATGCAGATCTGACTGATGCTCGAATGCACCATGCGGATCTCACTCGGACAATTTTATGTTATTCAACGATGATAAATGTGGAATTGATCGAGGCACATCTAGCCAAAACCGATCTAGAAGATGCTAATCTGACAAATGCCAATCTTATGCGTGCAGAAATGAGCAGTGCCAGTACTATCGGTACGATTCTAACTGGTGCCAAGATGCCAGATGGTAGAATGTATGCCAACGTATAGCAAATTTTCGATAATTTAAGCCATAACAGTTTTATCGATCGATTGTACGTTCGCACATTAGATGTCGCTATTCGCAAATTAGTGTCGTTATTCGCAGGATAATGTCGCAAAACACTTAAGCAGACATATTTTTCGTGAATTCGCAATTTAACGTCGCTAATTTGTGAATTTGCTCCTATTCGCAAATTAGTGTCGTTTTTATCATGAGATAATAATGTTCTTGCAGTCTTCCATTGCCAAAGTCTTCACTATCGAGAGCTACTATTAATGCTCTGAAATTTAGCTTTTGCGTAGCCTCTTCCCTTTCAATCCACCAACTTTTGAGACAGTCCTTTTGAGTCGCTTCCTCCCACCTTTCAATCGCGCAGACCTTAGTGGGGTAAATCTCTTTCAACCCACCCATCTCTGGGAAGGCCATAGCAACGATTGAGTTGGATTGAGATTAGTTGCCATTAGTGCTTTCAACCAACCCATCTCTGGGAAGGCGATAGCAACTCCCAAAGCCAAAACCCTTATCGTGAGAGCTTTTCAAACTAGGCTTTGGCAAAGCTGCTAAAAACCTGTCTTATAGACTCCTCACAAAGACTGCCTTGTTAATTTCAAACTAGTGAAAGTCTTACTAGCAGAGGGATTCTGGATTTTGGCAAACCTCTAGGGGTTTTTGACCTCGCTATAGGTTTGCCAATAAAAATTATGGCGGATTCCTCCCTCGATCGGGGGCGATTCAGTAACTACCACTCCGGTCACACCATCTACGTCAAAAAATTGAAGCGATGATGCACCCGTACTTCCACGAAGTGAAAGCTTTACTTGCTGCTGCGAAAGGCACATATGCGCTACTGTTAGAAGAGGGAAATCTCCTAATTCAGCCCCATCCCCACACAAATTTCATATCAAAATTTGTACTAGGTTGGCAGTCAACAAGCGGATAGCTACTAGGGCCGGAAAGCAATTAAACTGACCCACATTTTTCACAGTTCAGAGGCTCAGAAAGCTTGAACTGCGGCGCAATTAATTTATATATTACATTATCTAGGTACAAATGCAGTGAATGGCAAGATCATTGAGCAGAATTTCGTCGAGAGTGATAAGTCCCGATCGCCACATCTTTCGCTCGTTCTTGAGGACTAGCTCTGACTGGCTGAAATCCTGACTCAATTGTGATACCGAGTCTCCGAGCTTTAGAACGGATAGCTTCTATAAGTCTGTTGTAGCTCCAGCGGGAAATTCTCATACGGAACTCTTTAGCATATTTGTTTTGAGCTTCAACAGAGCCAGGACATTTCTGTTTTGCCCTAGCAGTAATCTCACTAGCGAGTACTTCTCTCAGATGTGTCAGATTGGGAATTACGATGCTATCTGCTCGATATTGTTGTGCAAGTTTAACAATCTCATTGGCCAATAGACGGTCTACATATTCTCCCAGCTCTGATTCTGATGGCTGATCGGAAATTCCACGTTTCTGATTTTTTTGACGTTGTAAGATATTTTGCTGCTGTTTAGTACGATGACGATTCAGAAGACGGTACCGATCGCCCAGTAATGTCTTGGGAGTGCGATAGGTCAGTACCTCTCCCGTTATGACATTAACAACTGCGGCAGTGACAGGATTGGCTAGTCCGATACTGAGTCCAACCAAAATTTCGGGATTACCTTGGTAGGGTTTATGGCTGGGACGAGCGGGTATATTTTGCAGTCGAGCTAGCTCCGATCGTTTGCGAGGATCGGGCTTTTCACCCTCTAGGTTTTTAAGAGCTTCATCGGATTTCTCCTGTTGAACAAGGGCAGTTCCCTCTGCGGTCATTAAGCGAGTATCGTAAGAGCAGTGGAGGGCAAGATGGTTAGCATTCCAAGGATCGCCTTTACCCTCGCCTTCTGTCCAAATCAGCATGGCTGTACTGAGCGTGAGTAAACCTGGGGGATATGTATCTTTATTCGGTTTATAGGCTTGCCAATCTTCCCAAAAGCGTTGGAACAAAGGTAATTGTCGTCGATCGCAATACAACTGGAAAGGATTCTCTTGATGGACTTTGTACCATTCTTTAATGTCGGGATCGACTGCTTTGAGATATTTATCCATACCATTGAAGTTGACAGTTATCCGCCCTTTGGTCGTTTTGCCCCAACGGACTTCCCCAGAACTATCATAGATAATGGGATATGGCAGAGATGCAGACTTAGTTTCTAATTTAGCCTCCCACTCTTTTGCCTGAGCAACATTTTCGGAAATTTGGTAGGTCGCGAGTTCTAGTGTTTCGAGAAACTCAGCCCCTGAGAGATCCCGACTTTTAGGTAATCGAGCATTCAATTCTGCCTCAAGTTGCTCGATCTGTTCCTTCTTACGATTGATGCGGTGGGCAAATCCATCTGGGTCTTCTTCTATTTCCGAAACTTTGCAGTCATTCTTGAGCAGGTAGGAAATCGCGCATTTGCTCAAGGTGTCTTCGGTATCATCATAAGCAGTGAATAGCTTAGACATCAGATTGTCATCGTTTGATGATTTAGCTTTCTGTTTAGCTTTTTTACGCTTTTTGGCATTGGGAGCCGATTCAACTTCATTTGTTACGGCATTGAGTCGATCGAGAATTTCTTGTGCCTTTTGCTTGATGACATCAAGATTAGAACCGCTAAGTTCGTGCAATTCACGATCGCTTTTGACTACATTCAACCAGCGTTGCTTTCCATCAATCCGATAGCGAAGATTGTTCTGAATTGCCAGCCATGACTTATAGGTATACAGAACCATCGCAATCGCAGAAGAGTAGAATCGTCCAGGTTGTCCTGGATAAACTTCTCTGAGCGGTTCGCATAAAGCTGTAACTATCTTTTTGGAAATGGTACCTTTGCTTTGCCAGATCTTAAAATCTTCCTGCTGACTGACTAACTTTGTCAGTTCGTTGACCAATGGGGTATTACTCTCTGCCATGAGGTGCCAGAGATGGCGACGAATAGGCTCAGAAGCGACTAGGCGACAGTGAATTGTAACGATGCTCATAAGTTACTAATGATTTAGTACAAATAACTTCTGAAAAATTTGAGGATGGCTAGATCGCATCTTCAATTGCTAGTGAGAACCAAATTACTAGTCTTTGTTTTCAATATTTGGTTAACTAGATTTGTTATCAGCGGATTGGTTCGATGGCTAGCTGCGGTACGATCTATAGTATGGAGGAGCCATTTTTTACTAGTAAGCAAGCAGCAGAGATATCTGGTTGCACCTTGCGCCAATTGCAATATTGGCGAGAGAAAGAGATTGTCGTGCCCACGGTCGGTTCTCAAGGAACAGGACGGAGCATTTACTACAGTCCTGCGGATGTCGTAGAACTGGGGATAATGGAGTACTGTTTGGGATCGGGATTAAATATGGAAATCGCCGCTGCTGCTCTCAAATCACTAAAGGACAAGTCCCCCGATCTGATTCAGACAGTATCCCAGTCGTGGTTATTGTCTTGGGATGGACACAAGAGAGTGCTGGAGCTGGTCGATTTTGATGAAATCCAGGCAGTAAAGTGGTTGAAAGCAGGTAGAGTCATGATTCTTCTCCGGTTTGAAAAGGTAACTTTCCTTCGATCGGTCAAAGATGCAGTAGCTATTTATCGTTCAAAACTGTGAACTAGACTTTGCCACAATCTAGGCGAAACAAATATCTAATTCCTGTTCTGAGAAAACTTGAGGCGTGGTTGTTAATCCCGATCTCCACACTTCAAATCTAGTTCGATCTCCTCCCCGTGTTCCAAATTGATGGTTGTGCAAATCGACAAAATATCGAACTACTAATTTTTCCAATTCTGGCAATGTCAGGCTAGCTCCTGAATCGGTATTTTGCGATCGCGAACTTCTCTCTGTATATCCTGGTAGGGCAGAAAATAGTTGTGTGTTGAGACTACCGAACAGCCGCTCGACTACATGACTTTCAAATGGACGAGGTTTGAAATCGTTGGTAAATCCTAACCGTGCAGCAATTTGTTTGAGGCGATTGGATTGAACCGAAATGCCATAATTGGTATAAAAATGCTGCGGTAAGCCATATGTTTGCCATTGGTGCTGCAATTCATATTCTCCACTATATTGTTTGGGCAGAATTGCATGGCGCAGTGCTAGCGCGACGACTGGAGGATTTGGTGCTTCATAACCCAGGTGGAATCCCATCACACAACCAGAAGCAATATCGATCGCGATAGTTAGCCACGGACGATCTACCAATTCACCCTCTGAATTCACCAGCAAAACGTCAACTCGTGAGTGGTCGCACAGCCAACTTCGATCTTGAGTACTTTTGTTAGGCATGGTCGATAAATAAATAACGATATTGATAGTATACAACAACTATGTATTATTCGATCGATTAATCACAGATTAGTTTTTTATTTTCAGATCCTGAGTCAATACAGTCTATGTACACTAGTATTTAGTTGGTTTGGCTTCAGCGGTATTGTTGCCCATAACCCGATCGATAGATAAGGATAGATGCTCGGATCTAGACTCTAAGAAAGCCTCGAAATCGTCATTCCATAGAGTTTGAGGCTCGATCGAATGCGATCGCAAAATCTCATCCAATCGCTTTTGAGAAATCCCATGCTGTTCGACCAATCGAGCTAAATACACTGATGGTGGTTGAGAGCCAATAAAACGGTTAGTATCTCTTTTCAATGGAGTCCGATTCAGCAAACAATTATATCGAGCTGCTGGAATCCCCTGCTGCTTGCACCAAGCCTCTGGAAATACATGATGAGACTCAATCTCTCCATCAAATGCCTTTACGTCTCGAATAATTTCTCCTGATAAGAAATCGATCGCGCCCTGCTTGCGGAGTAGCGCATTCAGACTCTTATAAATTGCCCCTTGTCTTCGGGTTACTTGTAATAATCGTTCTCGATTGAAATGTACTCCAACAAGATTGGTTGGCACATTTCCCCCTGCTAACCATTGGGGAATCTCGATCGTATCGTTAGCAGTGCGTTTATTCTGCCAATTATTGTAGACCTCCCCAAACGCACAAGACCACCACCAGCGTTCTAATTGAGTGCGTCCGAGATCGTTTGGTAAACCCACAATTGCCAGTACTGAGGCTAGAGCTAATAACTGACTCGGATAGGCAATATCGTCAGGATGGACGAAGCCCAATCCATGTAGAAATTTAGCAGCTCGATCGAAACCAGCCAAAGTCATTGGTGCAAATTGTTGATAATCATCTACTGCTAAATCGAGAATTTGTCGGCGACCACAACCAACGGAGGATAAGTGAATTGCATTCGGATGTTCTCTGACAAATAGCTCTCGACGGTGACAAGTCGATACTAGAGTCACTGCTGATAACCAATCGGTATTTCGTACCCCTTGAAGTACCCCAAATCTGGATAACTGCTGACTAACACCAGAAAAATGTTCGCGGAGGGAAAAATCTTCAGCCGCAAAACAGGCTGTTACTAAGTCGAAAAAGGTCATGGGGGTAGGCATTTCGTGCATATCCTCAAATACCTGGCAGACTGCTACTTTAGACAGTTCTGGGCGCAATTGAATGATTGGCAGTTGATAATGCTCGAATCTTTTGACGATTTCTAATTCAAACTGTCGGGCTAGAGCTAACTTCTCTGGATCGTAGCTCCAGTATTTCTGAAAGCCTTCGCGCCATTGAGCATAATTAAAGATGGCAGAGACAGGAAATAATAATTGCTCGTACTCTTTTTCGCTGGTGGTGCAGTCAATCTTGCGGTGTTGAGTTTTCTTAATTTGCGATCGAGGTAATGAAATAATGGCATCTACTCGCTCGATCTCTGGATTGAGCGCAGCGGGAATATCGATGTAATACCACCGCTCTTGAATTCGATGAGTCTGACGATCGCGAATACTGACTGCGGCACCCGATCGCAAGCACATGAACATACTGGTTA
>ENA-OFCD01000383-OFCD01000383.1-metagenomes-genome-assembly--contig:-NODE-383-length-28918-cov-6.227523_pt1 | contig 28918 bp, 26 predicted proteins | sample MGYA00153392_OFCD01 | MGnify analysis MGYA00153392
AGACTAGCCGTTTGACCGGAATAGTTAACCGATCGGGTTTAAAATCATGAAAGTAGTTAACGATAAATTGGGTCTTGGTCGATCGATTGACGATGATTTCGCGGTCGGTGGGTAATTTGCTCAGACTACCCTGACAATGCCCATTGGTGAGGACGTATGCAGGTGCATTGGGATGGATGCCAGTCGCGAATAGAAACCCCGTACAAACGCCATAGTTGAGATCGATTACGCCTACCCCATTGTACTTGCGACCTGCGGCGGTAGAGAGCATCTGCCAGTTAACGCGATCGGAATTGACTTCTCGATCGGGTATTTTACGCCCAGATCGATCGAATATTGCAGCACGAACGGCAGGATTTGGCAAATATCCGCCGATCCAGATCGATACTAACAGCCCCAGACCGATATTCCAGCCAAATCTTAATAAAGACCGAACGCGAACGGGTGAGTGGCTGGTCGGGAGCTGAAACCGAATTTGAGACACGATCTTTAGTACCAGAAATTGTTAAAGTGGAGAAGATTTTCTCACATACTCCGACCCACTAACCATCAATGACGAAAACTTATACTGTTGAGATCCATCATCAGGGAGAAATTCACACGATCGAGGCTCCTGAAGATAAGACAATTTTACGCTCGGCTGGTGCTGCGGGAATATATCTCCCCACTTCTTGCAATGCTGGAGTCTGCACCACTTGTGCGGCGCAGGTATTGGAAGGGGAAGTAGAACAAGGTGGTGGGATGGGTGTAAGTACAGATCTCCAAGCACAGGGATATGCTTTATTGTGCGTTGCTTATGCTCGATCGAACCTGAAAATAGTCACTGAAAAAGAAGATGAAGTTTATGAGTTGCAATTCGGACAGCATCAGCGTTAACTAGAGTCGGACAAATACTTGGAGTAAAAATCGCCTTAAACCTCGACAAACTGGGTTTGAGGCGATGCTCAAATTTAATGAATGGGCTAGAAGTAAGTCATAGGTAGTTTGCGCCCCTCCATTTCCCCTTTAAAAATCTGGTAAAAACAGCTAAGGTGTGAATCATAGCCCGTCTTGACAGATCTGTTGCGATCGAGATCCAGTACCTCAAGATCGGTGCTATTTACTATCTATTGCTGACTGAAACGATGGCTTTTTCTGCACTAATTCGTACCCTCGAACGCTCCCAACTAGCGGCTGAACTGCTCTTAAAGCTTCAACAGCAAAGGACGCTGCACTTGAGTGGATTACCTCGCTTACCAAAAGGTTTAGTAGCATCAGCCCTAACACAAGGGATGCAGCAACATTTAGTGGTGGTGACGGCGACAGCAGAAGAGGGTGGTAGATGGGCAGCCCAATTAGAGGCGATGGACTGGAAAACGGTACATTTTTATCCCACGACAGAATCATCGCCCTACAAGGATGCTAGCCTGGAATCTGAGATGATTTGGGGACAGATGCAGGGGTTGGCAGATATTCGATCTTTCTCAGCGAGAGAGGGAGACGGGGAGACGGGGGGACGAGGAGATCGGCGAATGGCGATCGTCTGTACCACGCTAGCCTTTCAGCCACATCTACCATCACCAGCGGAGTTTGATGCGCGATGTTTGACGTTGCGGGTAGGGGATGAGGGAGATGTGGAGAAGCTGGGTACTCAGTTGGTATATCTAGGCTACGAGCGCGTCCCACTAGTAGAAGTTGAGGGACAATGGAGTCGGCGCGGCGATATTATTGACATTTTCCCAGTTGCGGCGGAGCTTCCGGTGCGGTTGGAATGGTTTGGGGATGAGTTGGACAAATTGCGCGAATTCGATCCGAGTACTCAACGTTCTTTAGATAAAGTTGAGAATCTAACTCTCACTCCAGTAAATTTTGGGACGATATTTGGTGAAGATAATTCACAAGCTCGCTATTCACTGATAGATTATTTACCAGATAATTGTTTGGTAGTAGTCGATGAATTCGATCGCGCTCAAGCTCACAACGATCGCTGGTGGGAGTATATGCAGGAGGAATGGGAAACATTACCCGCAGGTAATCCAATTCGGCATCAACAGTTTGATACTAGTATGACTAAAATTCGCGATCGGTTTGCCTATCTCCGATTGGATGAATTAGCCGTTAGTGGTGAGGGTTTAAATCTTGCCTGTCGATCGATTCCCACTATCCCCCATCAATTTGCTAAAATTGCCGACACTTTGCGCGGCTATCATAAGCAAAGTTATTCGAGTTGGCTAGTATCTGCTCAACCATCGCGATCGGCATCACTATTACAAGAACATGATTGTCCCGCTCAATTTGTCCCAAATCCTCGCGACTTCCCAGCGATCGACAAATTACAGATCCAGCATACGACTGTAGCGATTAAATACTCTGGGATAGCTGAATTAGAAGGATTTATCCTACCCACATTTCGGATGGTATTAGTTACCGATCGCGAGTTTTTTGGACAGCAATCTTTAGCTAGTTTTGGTTATACTCGCAAACGTCGTCAGGCTGTATCAAAACAAGTCGATCCTAATAAATTGCGTCCAGGTGATTATGTGGTTCACCGCAATCACGGACTGGGAAGATTTATTAAATTTGAAAGTATTCAGACTGATGATATTATTCGTGACTATTTAACGATTCAATATGCTGATGGTTCGCTCAAAGTAGCAGCAGATCAACTAGGTGTATTGTCGCGGTTCCGTCAAGCTGCGGGCGCAAAACCAGAATTAAATAAATTATCTGGACAAGCCTGGGAAAAGACGAAGGCAAAAGTCAAGAAATCGATTAAGAAATTGGCATTTGATTTGCTAAAATTATATGCCGAGCGATCGCAAAAAGAAGGGTTTGCTTTTCCACCCGATGCACCGTGGCAACAGGAACTAGAAGACTCATTCCGCTATCAACCAACGCCCGATCAGTTGAAATCAACTCAAGATGTCAAGCGAGATATGGAAAGCGATCGACCGATGGATCGATTAGTCTGTGGCGATGTCGGATTCGGTAAAACTGAAGTAGCAATTAGAGCGATATTTAAAGCTGTCACTGCAAATAAACAGGTGATATTTCTCGCGCCGACAACGATTTTAACTCAGCAGCATTATCACACTCTCAAAGAACGATTTGCACCCTATCCGATTAATGTTGGATTGCTCAATCGCTTTCGGACAGCCGAGGAGCGTAAAGATATTCTGGCACGTCTCAAAACTGGCGAACTAGATATAGTTATCGGTACTCATCAACTGCTGAGTAAAGAGTTGAAATTTAAAGATTTAGGTTTATTAGTCATCGATGAAGAACAACGCTTTGGCGTAAATCAAAAGGAGAAGATTAAGACCCTCAAAAGTCAAATTGATGTACTGACTCTCTCGGCGACTCCGATCCCGCGTACTCTATATATGTCGCTGTCTGGTGTCCGAGAAATGAGCCTAATTACCACACCACCACCATCACGTCGCCCGATCGATACTCATTTGTCACCATACAAAATCGAAGCTGTTGAGACAGCAATTCGGCAAGAACTCGATCGCGGCGGACAGATATTTTATGTAGTGCCCAGAATCGAAGGAATTGAAGAAACTGCTGCCAAAATTCATGAGGTAATCCCATCTTGTCGGATTGCGATCGCTCACGGACAAATGGACGAATCGGAACTAGAATCAACGATGTTGACGTTTAGTAATGGCGATGCAGACTTACTCGTTTGTACTACGATTATTGAGTCGGGTTTAGACATCCCCCGCGTTAATACGATCTTAGTTGAAGATGCTCATCGGTTTGGATTGTCCCAATTGTATCAACTACGGGGGCGCGTCGGACGTGCGGGAATTCAAGCTCATGCTTGGTTATTTTTCCCGAAGGAAACAACACTCACCGAGACAGCTAGACAGCGGTTAAAAGCGATTCAGGAGTTCACACAGTTGGGTTCTGGTTATCAACTAGCCACCCGCGATATGGAGATTCGGGGAGTCGGAAATCTACTAGGCGCAGAACAATCGGGACAGATGGATGTAATTGGGTTTGACTTGTACATGGAAATGCTGCAAGAAGCAATTAAAGAGATTCGCGGACAGGAAATTCCGCAAGTAGATGATACCCAAATCGATCTCAAAGTTACCGCGATGATTCCCGCTGATTATATCTCCGATCTAGAGCAAAAAATGAGTGCCTATCGATCGGTAGCCGCAGCAGATACCAAACAAGAACTCACAAATATTGCCGCCGAATGGCACGATCGCTATGGCGAAATTCCCAAGCCAGCCGCACAATTATTCCGCATCGTCGAACTCAAACAAATTGCCAAACAACTTGGCTTTAGTCGGATTCGTCCCGATGGCAAACAACACGTTATTTTAGAAACCCCAATGGCGGAACCAGCCTGGAATCTACTCGCCGAATATCTCACCGATAGCAGTCGATCGCGCTATGTCTATAGTACTGGTAAAGTCACAGCCAGAGGTTTAGGCGTATTGCGTCCCAACGAGCAGGTAGAAACCCTCATTAATACTTTAAATAAAATGCAAGGGGTGTTGATGGCTAGTGGCTCAAGTTTATAGACTTGTGGGTTAGGGCATGTTTTATTCTATAGCAGTCCCATCTAGACTACTTTAATCGATTTCCAGTATTTTCTTTAAATCTTTTAAAAGCAGAAATAAAGAGAATGGATCGAAACAACTAGCCTCAAAATTAAACCGTTCATACCAAAGTTTTACATCCGCATCCTTAGCATGAACTAATAGAGCGCGGATACCCGCAATATCGGCGGCTTGAGCGGTACGTTTGAGTGCATCTTTAAGTAAACCCTTACCTATTCCACGATTTTGCGATCGCAGATCCACCGCCAGACGGGCCAAAATCATCACTGGAATCGGATGTTTTGGTTGTCCTTTAGTAACTCGACTAGGAGCTTGAGCATGAATGACTGAACCAACTGTCAAGGTATAGTAGCCGACGATCGTATCTTCATCAATAGCTACATAAGTCTGACTGCTATTGGCTTGCTGATTTTGATAAGCATATTTTTGGATAAACTGATTCAGTTCTACTCGTCCACAATCAAAATTAGTTAATAAATGTTGTGCTGTTAATTTTTCAATAAATGGTCGAGAATTGAGATCGGACATTAATCAAAAATTCCTGGCTCAGTTAGCAATTTTTTTAACTGAGGTTTTTCTTGCACTGGTCGATCGAGTGCATCTTGAAATGATTGCCAGCGATCGTCATCAAGCACAAACAATCTTCGATCTGTTAATGTTGTTTGTGCTGCTTGCAACCCATTTTCCAATAAAAATTCACTCACACTTGTATGAGCAGTTGCTGCTGCTTGTTGTAATAATTGTTTAGCTGCAACAGTGGTGCGAACATCAATTCTTTCTGTTTTAAATTCTTTTGCATTCATCATTAGTCACCTAGCTCTTTTGAATCTTTAATAATATTGTACACACATTACCCTGACATGGCGATCGGCAAGTATATTTCTGCCACTGCTTGAATGTGACGGTATCTGACAGTTTGAGCTACAACCGATCGACGGTAAATACTACCGTAATAACACGCCACCAAGAACGATCGACAGGCGGATAATTGAAGTAGTTATTAGTGCCATCATTCCCTAACGATCGTGCCACAACCAAAATCTCCATCGACTCCTCCAGATTCGAGCGATCGATCCGAACAAAAGTCAGCCTTGAATATCTGGACGGATCGCCTGAAAGAAGGGTGGGACGCGGCTACATCACGAGCGATGCAAGTTTTACCTGTAGATAAGGCAGCGCAAACAGTCGGGAAGTGGTTTAGTGTAGATGACGCTCAGATCGCGGAGATTTTAGCGAGTGTGCGATCGCAATTACCCACTACCGAAGCCCTACTCATCGGCAAACCCCAAGCTGGTAAAAGTTCGATCGTGCGGGGATTGACGGGAGTATCAGCAGAAATTGTCGGACAGGGATTTCGCCCCCATACCCAATCCACGACGCGCTACAATTATCCTTCGAGCGAGTTGCCATTATTGGTATTTACAGATACAGTCGGCTTGGGTGATATCGATCGAGATACCCAGAGCCTGATTCAAGAACTAATCGGCGATCTCGAAGCCGAAACTACTCGCCCCCGCATTATCATTCTCACCGTCAAAATTAATGACTTTGCGATCGATACGCTCCGCCAAATCGCCCAAGAATTACGTCAAAAATATCCGCAGATTCCCTGCTTACTTGCAGTTACCTGTCTGCATGAAGTCTATTCAGTTACTCAAACCGACCATCCCGAACACCCTACTAGCATAGAGTCAGTCGATCGAGCCTTCACAGCCATCCAGCAGGCATTTGCAGGGCTATGCGAGCGATCTGTGGCGATTGACTTCACTCTGCCAGAAGATGGCTACACACCCGAATTCTATGGCTTGGAGACGATGCGCGAAAACCTCGCCGAGCTGTTGCCTGAAGCCGAAGCTAGAGCCATGTCTCAATTGCTGGGTGCTGGGACATCCGCTCAGGACGAACAAGGCGATAAACTCGGCAATATCTATCGGGATGTCGCCCGTCGCTATATTTTACCGTTCTCGATCGCGGCAGGAACTGTCGCAGCCATTCCCCTCCCCTTTGCCGATCTGCCCGTGCTGACTGCCATTCAAGTCTCGATGGTCGGATTATTGGGAAAATTATATGGGCAAACATTGACTCGATCGCAAGCTGGGGGAGTAGTTAGTGCGATCGCGGGTGGTTTTGTTGCTCAATTAGTAGCACGACAGTTGATTAAATTTATCCCTGGCTTTGGCAGCGTCATCTCTGCTTCCTGGGCGGCTGCATACACTTTGGCATTGGGCGAAAGTGCTTGTGTTTATTTTGGCGATCTGATGGGTGGCAAAAACCCCGATCCGCAACAAATTCAAGCGGTGATGGCTGAGGCTTTTACCAGTGCAAAAGAGCGATTTAGATAACGTTAGTTTCTCCAACGGGATCGGCTAATTCAAGATTATTAATAATAATTCTTAATAAGCTTAAAAAAAATCGGATCGTGAGAGTATACTCATCAATCCGACCTGCCGATCCTTAATTTTTAGAGAGGAGAACACCAAACCAATGACTAGTTACAATCCTCATCCAGCCCGAAGACTGAATGTAACATCTGCGATCCAATCATCGACGATCGCTTAATGGATCTTCTGCCGATGACTGGCTGTTTGTTACCAGCGAATTTGAGTGATATGGATTACTATACACATACTGAGAATCTATGTCAATACTTTTTGAGAATACATAGCAATAGTTTTGAACGAGAGTCCCGAGATCTAATACTTATCAACTTCTAAACAGCCGACTGTAGAGGGTTTCATGCTGCATACTAGCTAGTGATAGCCCCCAGCTACAGGCGTAGAGATCTTCATCAGCCAGTTCAGGAATTGTCTGAGCTAGCAAATCGAGTCGATCCTGCAATTGCCATAAGATCTGTTGTCCGGCTGTTTGTCCGAGCGGAATCAGTTTGACACCTGCGCCGATCTGATTTGTCACCCAACTGTGTAGATAAGCGGAAATTGTGGCTTGGCGATCGATCTGCCAAAATTGTGCGGTAACTCCAAAAGCGATCGCGTAATTACAGGGACTACCGATGGCGATGATTAACGATCGAATTTCCGGTGTTAATTCGATCGCCAGTTTAGCTAGAGAACCGCCCATTTGCCAACTTTGGTGGCGCAACTCTTCAGTTTCTCGTGCTGCTGATAGCCATTGGTTCCAGTATTGCAATCGTTCACAATGAGACTGCCCTCCAGCCAGATAAGCACGATCCATCATGGCTGTCTCGATCCGAATCGAGCCAGTCTGTAATTCTCGATCGATCCAAGCCTGGAGCGTGACTCGATCGAGAATTACAGACTGTGAAATCAGACTTTCCAATCCCTCGGAATAACTATATCCCCCGACTGGTAACAGTGGACTTGCTAGCTGTAATAATCGTAATAGCTGTTGGCGATCTGGTTGTAAGCTCACGCTATGTACTAATGCTGATGACTGTAAGCACCACCTTGAGGACGAAACGGCGCAACTTCAGCAACTACTTGTAAGCCTAATTGTGTCAACATTCTTTCCAAGACAGAATCAGGAGTCAAGCGGAGATATGTAGGGGTTATTTCCAGGCTGACGTGGCGATTGCCCAAATGATAAGCCGCGCGGAGTAAGTTAATCGAGTCGTCGCTAGTTACTGTCAAAACTGGTTCTGCTTTAGCCGCAACTTTGACTAAGATATCCCCAGCCTCAGATGCTAGCAGATCGCCATCTTGAAGAGCCGTCCCGCGCGGTAGTTGCAGGTAGACAGGTGTTTCGTCATCAGTAATAAAATGATAGCGGCTGCGGGTGCGTTCTTCTGCTGTCAAGGAGAGAATCGGCGGTAATGATAAATGATGATGATGGTGATGTAATCTTTTGCTAAGTACTATCGACACAATAGGTTTAACCTCAATGGATGACAGTTGTTATTATATTCTCACCCATATCTGCTCGATCGTCAGCTAATACATAAAGCTGCGTACGCGATTTTTCAGTTGAGGATTGGCTCGTACAGCTTGAGTAATTTGATTGAACCTGTCGATACTCAGTCCTCTACCAGCCGCAATTGTCTCACATTGATTGCAGTAGTTGATAAATAGAGATTTTGCTTCGCTATTCAACCCCTCCATCGTATTGGGCTGATTGCAAACTAGACTGGGTAATGTTCCGCCACCATTGGCGCGGCTCACTTGAACTAGTGCTGATTGACGAATCGGTTCTATTTGCATCAACGCAGCGGCGTAATTACGGAGATCGGCATCGCTAAATTCTTCCGCTTGCGCCACCCTCATCAAGACACTGGGCTTGGCGGCAGCGACATCGGGGACAATTCCACTTAGAATACCAAATAAACCAGTCATGATGCCCAATAATAGAGGGCGAGATAAACGATAAAAGTTACTTTGAGTGTGTGGAGTTGTCATATCACCAAGTGTGAAACCAATTGAGCGAATTTTGGTTTGAGTTACACTATATTTGAAGTGTTTGACAGTTGATAAGTTCCTGAATATCTTGACCGAGACCAACTATCTATCTGTTGATAGATATTTGCTGACATTACTTTGGGTTACAATATCGTGCCCCGATCTAATCTACTTCAATATCGCGATCGATTCGCCCGAAAAAACAACAGCCCGCTAGTGCGAGCTGTTGTCACCAGTTTGAGTGGAAATAAAGACTATACTTGTTCGCTTTCGGCAAGTGCAAGTGCAGCCGCAGCAGCTTTAGCTGCTTTCTTGGGAGGATCGAGTTTGAGACTTAGGTAGCGAATGACATCTTCACTCAGACGCATTGCTCTTTCTAGCGGCGCGATTTCCTTGCCAGAACCAGTGTAATTGACCTGAACGTAGATTCCGTCACGGTTCTTGCCAATTAGATAAGCAAGACGGCGTTTGCCACGTTGTTGGATTTCAATATCGGTAGCACCATTTGTTTCGATGATAGTCCGATATTTCTCGATTGCTTCGCCAGCCTGTTCGTCCGACAAGTCGGGACGCAGGATGTACATGATTTCGTATTTATCGCTCACAGATTCTCCTTATGGACATATTGGCCTCGGCTTAGTTCACTTCCGTGACAGCAAAAGCAAGGACTCACTATTTTATCAGTAATTGGGGCGATTGTGAAACTACTAAGTTTTGAATTACCAACTCACATCCAAACTTTAGCTAAACCATTTGGTGAAGTGACGATCTTGGTGTTCGAGATGAGATACAATCCACCAACCACAGGTAGTAAAACTCAGCAGCAAACAGGTGGAGAGGAGATAAGCACTAGAGATAGTACGGACTATGGCAGGTGCTGAGATAAGATCGAACATGGTTCATTCAGCTCAAGGCTGTTGAAGTTGTTTGTGAATTACCAGATATTTGTAATTCTGCTACTTACTACGGCAGATCTGCGGTGTTTTACAGCACTTTTAGATAATTATTTTGTGCTAGGCTCACTCAGCCTGACGTAAAGCTTGGTAGAGTGCTGCTGCTAATTGAGACGATAGTGCGATGAATTAAGTTGCGATCTGCTCGACTCATCTAAATCGGTAGATCGGTAGAATTAAGATTATCTTTTTTCATCTCGATCCTCTACCATCATACTCGTGTTTATTAAGAAATGGTTAAGAAGATTTGACCGATCGATGCTAGTTATCGATCCAACTGCCACCACAGAAGGTGAGGAGGATGAAAGGCGGGGCGGCGGGGAGACGGGGTGACTGGGAGTTGCACAAAAAGGGAAATCATACCTCGAATCAGCAATGCCGCCGTCTTGGCGATCGCGATGGCTACCTGTAGCGGTAAACTGTTTCTTAGTTCCAAAAATCTAGGAGTCATTAATCGAGTTTCCTTAGTAACGGATTTAACCTGTCTAGCATCAAAAATATCCAGTATTTTTGGCAACCAAGCGAGCATTACTCAGATAACTTGCGGTTTGGGTAGGCTCTATGCTGGTATTATAGCTATACAGTAAAGTTTTATAAACAAAACCTGACAAATATCCATTTATCCTTTAAGAGGTCATAATATTTATGTCTATTTCACTCAAGTCTGCTCAGTCAATCTTTGCCAACACCTTGATTGCTGATGCAGTTCCTGCCGTTACCGCTGCATTCGACCAACTCAGCGTCGAAGATCAATTAGCTTTGCTTTGGTACGCTTACACTGAAATGGGCATCACGATCACTCCTGCTGCGACAGGTTCGGCGAGTATGGCACTAGCACAGCCCCTACTCGACCAAATTAAGGCGATGCAGCCTGTGGATCAGACTCAAGTGATGACTGACCTGGCAATGCACACTGATACGCCCATTTGCCGGAATTTTACTGCATATCGGATGAATACCAAACTGGGGTTCTGGTATGAGCTGGGACAAATGATGAAACAGGGTATGGTAGCACCGATTCCCGCAGGCTATATTGCTTCGCCAGAAGCAACCGCGCTCCTCGAAACCATCAAACAACTCGATGCAGGTCAACAGATCACGGTATTGCGGAATACAGTAGTCAACATGGGTTTCGATCCAGCACGCGGTCAAGACTATGACAAACGCGAAGCACCATCAGTCACCCCACGCGCATTTGCCGATCGATCGCGCGCTGCGATTGAAGGTGTAGACAACTATACTGTGTTGAGCTACATCGACAACATGAATGCCTTTGACTTTATGGCAGCATCTAATTTGTTTGTCGAAGAAGGTGCGCTGCAACCTCCGTTCCAGGCTCCAGTTATCGGCCCTGCGGCAATCCTCACCTACATGCGTGAAGAATGTGTGGGCTTGAAAATGTTACCAGAACGCGGTTTGGTCGAACCGATCGATGATGGCTATACCCAAGTCAAAGTCACGGGTAAAGTCCAAACTCCTTGGTTTGGTGCCAGTGTTGGGATGAACATCGCTTGGCGGTTCTTGCTCGATCCTCAAGGTAAAATCTTCTTCGTCGCGATCGATCTTTTAGCTTCGCCTAAAGAACTACTCAACTTACGTCGCGCTTAATTTTCTCATAATTAGCGATCGGTTATTAGCCGCTAAATAGGGAGGGATGAATATTTATTCATCCCTCCCTATTGATGTTTTGTCAATCTCATTCAGTTTTAATGCTCGATTGTTTGACAGGGCGATAAAACAGCCCCCGCTTGGCACCACTCCAGTCATGCACTTCAGGAATATCATCTGTATCGAGCTGGTTTTCTGGCAAAGCTGCTAAAGCATCAATTTCAGCCTGTGTCTCTGGCGGCACTGGATTAGAATGTTTCTTGTTCAGACAATCTTCGCGCTTATTTACCTGATTTTTCGCTCGTCCCATGTCCACTGCAATTTTACCTTCAGACCTTAATGTAGCTACATATTAGTAATTACATTAAGGTCTGTCAAGATTCTGATTGTAGTTGTTAACTCCGCAACCGCATTTTGCGCGTCCAGAATAGGAGCGTAACCAGAATGAGCAATAATGGAATCGCGAATAAATATCGATCTGGCGATCGCGTAAACTGTTGGTAAGTATCGATTAACCAGTCTCCACCGAACAAGGAAATCGTTGCCCCAAGGGCGATAAATGGGCCTAGTGGTAGTGGTTGGATCAGCTTTTTTGCTCCGGCTTTGCCACCACTAACGATCGTTGAATATCCAGCTACAGCCATAAACCCGACGATCGCCAGTGCTGAAGCTGTCCCACCTGAAAGCAGCACTATCTTCCAACTACTCCACGCTCCAACCATCGCCATCAATTTGGCATCACCGCCACCTTGGGCTAGTTGACCCATCATAATACTGCCGAGGATCGAGATCGTATCGTAGATCCAGATTCCTAGTACCATACCCAAGACACCCTGAATCAGATAGTCTCTGCTTCCCACAATGGAATGGTTGCTATCTAAATAACCTGCCACAAATTGAAAAGTTAATCCCAATACCAGTCCAGACTGGGTGAGTGAATTGGGTAAAGTCATTGTATCGAGATCGATCAGTGTTAGTGCCAGTAACCAACACATCAGCAGCGAATAGCCGACTGTGTGGATCGAAAGTCCAAAGCGATTGTAAACCAGCACAAAAATTATCGCAGTTATCGCTTCAATCAGCGGATAACGCGGCGAGATGGGGGTACGACAGTGGCGACATTTCCCCCGCAGTAACAACCACCCCAAGATCGGGATATTTTCACCCATGCCCAGTTGGTGTAAGCATTTGGGGCAACGGGATGGCGGCCAAATCACCGATAGTCCAGCCGGAACGCGGTAGACGACAACATTGAGAAAGCTACCGATCGCGGCACCTAACCAGAATATGATTACTTGAGCGATCGTGTCATAAATATTCACTACGATAATCATCCGCCAGCAGCTACAGAGATAGAGAACCTAGATCTATGATTCCCCAGTCGCAGCGACGATCCTCCATCAGCCGTAAGTCATCCAGAAATTGCTGGAAACCAAAAGTTTGCCTGTGCAGACTGTTCAACTGTAGCTACGATGAAAAACGCCTACAGCGATTGCAACTGTCAACTGTCAACTATTTAACTAAGCTCGTCCAATTGGGTGACGGAGACAAAACATTCTTCAGGTAGCAGCACTGGGTAACTACTAAAGATCAATTTACCCCGATAATCGAGCTGATTCATGGCAATCCCGATCGGTTGTCGCCGTCGTTCTCGATCGGGGTTAATCTGACAATAGAAATTATAAATATCTTTGGCAGCCCTAAGGAGAGCTGGATCGAACGATCCATAGGAGTCTGGCTGGGGCATTGAAGTAGCTTTAGCTCTGAGCGGCTCAATTGTAAACACAGTAGTTACTCCTAAAATTAGATTTAGCTATTTTAAGAGGCGGGTGACTTTAGATGTAATTCGCACTATTGCGATCGACACCCAATCGGTCATTGTTGTCAATTTTCTATTGGCACATCGACGATCGCCCCGCGCTCAAATTAGTTTTGTGCTAGGGCTGCAATTAAGACTCGACCCATTTCGCGACAGCCAACTACGGTCATGTCTGCTGACATAATATCACCTGTTCTGTAGCCCAAATCTAAAACTTTTAAAACCGATCGTTCGATCCGCTCTGCGGCACTCGCTTGATTCAATCCATAACGTAGTAACATAGCGGCACTCAGTACTTGAGCTAGGGGATTGGCTTTGTCTTGTCCCGCAATATCTGGAGCCGAACCGTGAACTGGTTCAAATACGCCCAAACCTGTCGCACCTAAACTCGCCGAGGGTAGCATCCCGATACTACCTGTCAACATGGCGGCGGCATCCGAGAGAATATCACCAAATAAATTGCTGGTGACGATCGTATCAAACTGTTTAGGGGCGCGGACTAATTGCATCGCGGCATTGTCTACATACATGTGGGTAAGTTCGACATCAGGATAATCTTTTGCCATCAAGGTGACTCGATCGCGCCATAATTGGGAGACTTCCAATACATTTGCCTTATCGACCGAACAAAGCTTTTTCGTCCGTTTTCGCGCAGTTTCAAAGCCGACTTTAGCAATTCGATCGATCTCGCTTTCGGTATATGCCATCGTATTTACACCCCGCTGCTCCCCCGTCTCGGTCGTAAAAATCCCCTTGGGTTCGCCGAAATAGACACCACCAGTTAGTTCTCTGACCACCATCATATCCACCCCTTCAACTACCTCCCGTTTGAGGGTAGAAGCGTCAATGAGCTGGGGTAAAACTGCCGCAGGTCGCAAATTAGCAAATAGACCCAATCCCGCCCTCAAGCCAAGTAAACCCGTCTCTGGACGCAGATGGCGGGGCAAGTTGTCCCACTGATAACCACCGATCGCGGCTAGTAGTACCCCGTCACTTTGCTTGCAAGTATCTAAAGTTGCGGCTGGGAGTGGTACTCCGGTTGCTTCGATCGCGGCACCACCGATTAAAGCCGTGGTAAATTCAAAATTCAGACCCTCTTGTTTAGCCACAACTTCCAGTACCTTTACAGCTACTGCCATAATTTCGGGGCCGATGCCATCCCCAGGTAAAAGTGTGATGCGATAAGTTTGAGTCATGGTACTTGCCTTGCGATCGATAACTTGATATTCTACTGCCGATCGGGACGCATTAGAGCGATGGCTTTTTAGCTTAACGTCCCAGTAACACTCGATCGACTCTCAGATCTAGACTTTCCAACACGCTTGACTCGATTTTAGTATCTCCCACAAATACCTGCTCTTCATATAAACCCTCCACCCATTCCAACACTGTCACTTTTTGCTCGATTGGATCGACGATCCAATATTCAGCAATCCCCCTAGCAGCGTATTCAGTCCGCTTGTAACGATAATCTCGTTTTTCTTGGTTCGGGCTAACAACTTCCACGACTAATAATGGTGACGGCATATCCATCAAGACGATCGATCGAGTCGCTCCATCCATGGCGATCGCTAATTCTTCAGACAATACTACTAAATCTGGTATCCGTACGGATACCCGTGTTCCACTAACAGCTACTTCGATCCCAATTCTGAGTCGATAGCTGGGAACACCCACTCCAAGCAAGAAGGCAAACAAAAATGAGGCAATTCGCTGGTTGATATCGCTCTCAGATGGCATCTCAATTAGCTCCCCATTTTCCAATTCATATAACTTATCCGTGCCATCGTCATAGGCAAGGAATTCCTCTAGCGTCATTTTCTCGATCGCAACTGTCATCTCTACACCTCTGGTAAGAGTATATTTATGGATTCTAACATCAGACAAAATTAACGTCCTTTGTAAAACTCGATCGATAATCAGCATCTAAATTCCCCAATAACACGATCGGCATTTGACTTCCGCTACAAGTCGATCGTTTTAGACACGAGCTAAACTGCTAAAATCGTGGCTATTGCCAATAATCATCCTAGCAATGAGTCTATCCTCTCCATCTAATCCATGACATACTCCCACGAAGATGCCACCCGCGTGCGGGTACTTAGCGAAGCCCTCCCATATATCCAAAAATTCACCGGACGTACCGTAGTGGTCAAATATGGTGGTGCTGCCATGAAAGATGGTAGCCTGAAAGAGGGCGTAATTAGGGATTTAGTTTTCATGTCCTGTGTGGGGATTCGGCCGATTTTAGTGCATGGTGGCGGCCCAGAAATCAATAGTTGGCTGGAAAAACTTGGCATCGAACCGCAATTTAAAGATGGTTTGCGCGTAACTGATGCTGCCACAATGGATGTGGTTGAGATGGTATTAGTCGGACGGGTGAATAAAGAGATTGTGTCGCTGATCGATCGATCGGGTGGTAATGCCGTGGGACTATGTGGCAAAGATGGTAAATTAATCGTCGCACGTCCTGACGGTCGCGAGGGGATTGGGTTTGTCGGTGAAGTGAGTAGTGTCAATGTGAATATTCTCAATACTCTAGTCAAGAGTGGATATATTCCCGTGGTATCGAGTGTCGCCGCCGATGAAAATGGACAGGCTTATAATATTAATGCCGATACGGTTGCTGGTGAAATTGCGGCTGCACTCGGTGCCGAAAAACTGATCTTGATGACTGATACTCCAGGGTTGATGCGAAACTTTAGAGATCCAGATACCTTGATTCGTCAATTGGATATTCCTGGCGCACGCGCTCTAATTGACGATGGTACCGTCAGTGGGGGGATGATTCCCAAGCTTACCTGTTGCGTTCGCAGTCTCGCTCAAGGTGTCAAAGCTGCTCACATCATCGATGGTAGATTGCCGCATTCTCTATTGCTGGAAATTTTCACCGATACTGGTATTGGTTCGATGATTGTCTCTTCGGTGATGTAGCAAGACATTTTTGGCTACGGCGGTGAGAGCGGGTTTCGTACTTAGGAATGAGAATTAAATAACTTATTTATCACTGTGACTTTTGATACTGATTACCAGTCTGGACAAATTGCCTTTGAGCGTGGCGACTACCGCCAAGCAGTCAGCTCCTTATTAGCTGCTGTAGCTCAAGTACAGCCCAATACTCGCATCGGTGGCGAGGTGCAGGTGTGGTTGGTGACAGCATTTGAAGCCGCAGGGCAAATCCCCGAAGCAAAGGCTCTGTGTCAAAAACTTTCCAATCATCCAGATCTGGAGACTCGCCAAGCAAGTAAACGGTTGCTGTATATCATGCAGGCTCCAGAGTTGACGCGGCGGGAGGAGTGGCTGACAAAGATTCCCGATTTATCTCATTTGGAAGGGGGAGATGATAAATTTGGTGTCAATAGTACCTCAGCACCTTCACCGCCTCAACCGAGATCGATCGATGAAAAATATGCACCTGTAGATCTCAGTCAAGTCAATACCCAGGATAATAACTTTATCGCGATCGCGCTGCTGGTGACGATCGCTACTCTGTGCGGATTGTGGGCGATAGCAAGATGATAACTCATACCCAAGCTGGCATCCATCATGCGTCCAATCTAGGATATCCAGTAAAATACCACCGCTCGAGCGGTGGTATCTAAATTTAGAAAAAAAAGTTAACTATCGGCTGAGGCTATGCGCCTTTGTTGCCAAAAATTTCGGTTTTGAAACTATCAATTTCATCCGTTAGTTCCTTCCGAGTGGAAGCTTGGAGGAGATAACGATATACAAACCAACTAGCATATCCAATTCCGACTAGTTCAAAAGTAGGTGCGAGCAGGGGAATTTCATTAACAGCCGATAGGATTGCCAGAGTCAGCTTGACTCCAACAATGATGCCAAAGATCAGTCCAACAATGGTCACAGCCCGCTTGTTATTGGCGTAAGCTTGACCTAGATAAGCCGGAAACTCAGCCAGGATGTCCAGTGCTTGCTTTACACCGTCTGGTAAATTGGCTGTGTAGGTTTCTGGCGAAACCTGAGTAATAGATCCTCCGTTTGCATTTAATCCCAGGGGATTTGCTGGAATATCAATGGTGGTAGTTTCTACGGTTTGAGTGGATTCTGGTGTATCGCTCATAATTTATTAATCCTGATTTCAAAATTGACAAGGCTAGTAGACAGTAATCGACGTAGATTGAAAATAGCATTCAACACAATTACTCTTGCCGATTTTATCAGTTGCGGCTAAAGGATGATAGTGTAAGGTCCGAAATCTATCTACTAGCTATGCTGCTGATACTGTTTCCGCAAGCTGGTGCGGCTAATCTATTGTTTGTATTGCCAAATTATAAACGACTGCGCCCCCATCTCCGCTCGACCGATCGACCGATCTCTACAACTTACGCGCCCACATCTTGCATTCAGAAGTAGACATCAACAATGTCGGACTAAAGTACCTACAACCCGTGGATACCGTCTAATTTAGATGCTAGCTAGAGCTACTGTGGCTAATTGACGAGCTGCCATAGTGCTAAAATCTTGACTCCAAAGTAACTCACAAGAGTTATTTGGACTCTCTACTAGTTTCACTTTGTGCAACTGTGCGCCAAGTTCGTGAATTGGTTGCTCGATTAGATATCCGATATAAACAGCGATATTTTCAGCGGTGGGGACAACTTTGGCGAAGTGGGCGATGTCTTTATTCAAGAAGGTGTGATCTAGGGGTTCGACGGCATATTTATCCACTAATTCGTGTAATTTGACTAAATCGACTAACATGCCAGTACGTTCGTCAATTTCTCCAGTGACGGTTACTTCGAGATGATAGTTATGTCCGTGTCCATTTACCCGCGCGCATTTGCCATAGATCTCACTATTTTGGGCGAGGGTGAGACTATCTAGAGCGAGACGGTGAGCCGCGCTAAAGTGGGTACCAATGGTGAGTGAGGCTTGCATATCTTTACCTGTATATTCTGCGAAGAGTTCGGGATGTTCAAATAGCTGAATGCGGACGAGTGGCAGATGGGGGGCTAATCGCTGCCAAATTACCCGCGCAATATTTTCGGTGGTGGGAAGAGTTGTCTGAAATTCTGCCCAGGCATCATTGAGAAAACTGTAATCTAGTTGTGAGGTGACTTCTTTTTTGATGACGTGTTTGACATCAGAGAGGTTTAGCACCATCCCATACTCATCAATGTCACCATAGAGAGATATATACAAAACGTAGTTGTGTCCGTGCCCGTATGGCTGCGCGCACAAGCCAAATTGGGCTTGATTTTCCGCTGCGCTAAATTCTGGCAACCAATATCGATGGCTAGCCGAAAACTGAGCGCGACGGTTGATAATACATTTCATGAAAATTTACATAACGTTATGTTTACTAGGATACTGTGTTTAGAATACGTTCAACATCGCTAGTTTCGATCGCTACCCTCTACCTCCTACCCTCTACCCTCTAATATTATGGAACGCGGTTTAATGTGGCTCCCGTTGCTTGGAGCATTTATCTGGTTGGCGAGAGCGGGATCTAATGAATACCAGAAGATTGAAGCTTACAAGCGCTGGGCAGTAGGATTCGATCGATGTAAGTATGATATCTATGCAGTAATGGGACTCAAAGATCGGGAAATTAGTTGGGGTAAGCCAACTAAAGCCGAGCCTAAAGATCTGCAAACATTTAATCTAGATCGAGTCAAACAGATTCAATTGATTGTCGATAATAACTCGATCGATCTAAATAATCTACCTAATAATGGTAAGAAAATTAATATTCAGTTTCAGTTGAGCGATGAGGATGCGATCGATATCCCTTTTACTGAAATTCCGATGGCGGCTGAATGGGCTGGATTTTTACAGCAGGCGATCTCTACGAAAATCGAATCTAGTTTGTGATAGTGCAATGCAAATATCGCAATCTAGATCGTCTACTTTGCTACGAATAACATAGTTCCTATAGATCGGTTATTCCGCACTAATAGTCAACTCATGAAGATTCCAGAACGGGCCACTAATTGGTGAATAGTCAATACCCTTAACTCTATTTTTTATAGCTGAGAGTGATAGGGCATTAACTAAGTAAATACATGGTAAATTCTCTTGAGTAATTTTCTGACTTTCGATGTAGATTTCGCGGCGTTTGTCATCATTTAACTCTTGTGCAGCTTGAATATAAAGATCGTCAATCTTTTTCTCCCAGTCGGCAACTTGACGATCGGTAATAGGTGGCTTTCCGGCTTGGGGCTTGAGGTTAAACACATGAGAACCACCATCTACCGACCAGAAATTGGCACCATCATTCGGTTCTGCGCCACCTGTAAATCCAATTAGTAAGCCGTCCCATTGGAGCGAATTATCAATGCGATCGATCAATAAACTAAAAGCGATTGGTGTAAAGTCTACTTCGATGCCAATTAAAGCTAAATCTTGTTTGATTTGAGTACCCAATGCTTCGCGAATTTTGTTACCAGAATTGGTAATCAAAGTAAACCGCACGGGATTATCTCGATCGTCAACTAGCTGATTTTGGTCGTTATATTTGAACCCAGCCGCAGTAAATAAGGCTTTGGCTTTTTGAGGGTTATAATCATATCCAGGCAATCCCTGTTTTCGTGAGAAATAATAGGGACTAGGGACAGAAATTGGTGAATCTTGAGGCGCACCCAAACCACGATAGATATTATTTATCATCCGTTGGCGATTGATGCCATAAGCGATCGCTTGACGAAATTTGACATTATTAAACCAGCGCGATCTAATCGGATCTACTAGTGGCTTGCCATCTCTTTCACCTTGATTGAGATTGAAAGACATGAAGGTAGTTCCTGCTGATGGCCCACCGTTATAAATTTTGTAATCACCTTTTTTTTCTTCTTTTTTGAGCAATGAAAAGAAATCGGGCGAAACACCATAAGAATCCAATCCCCCCGATCTAAATTGTACCAGTGCGGTATCTGTAGACTCCACAATCTGCCAGATCGATCGATCGATGTAGGGTTGTTGCTTTCCTTGGGCATCTTTGCGCCAGTAATAGGGATTCTTTTTAAAAACTAATCTTTCTCCAGGTGTGTATGAATCTAGCGTAAATATCCCATTAGAAACTAAATCGGCAGGTTTGGTATTAATCCCCCAAGTACTCAAAAATAAAGGGTTACCTTTGGCATCTGTTTGGGTGATTGTCGGACGTAATTTGTGAGCGGGTAAAATGCTAATTCCCAATGCTCGGAGAAAGGGGGCAAATGGTTCGGGAGTGGTAAATTCGATCCGATTACTATCTATTTTTTTGACTGTTGGTAATTTTCGCGCCTTACCAATTTTGAGAATGTCTCGCGTGTCAGTAGGAATCTGTTCGTTAAAATAAACTTCATTAAAAGTGAAAGCCACATCATCGACAGTCAATGGCGCACCATCAGACCATTTGAGATTTTGTCTGAGTGTAAAAATGATACTTTTACGATCGGGTGATACTACCCATGATTCGGCTAATGCTGGTTGAATTTCACCCTTGCCATTTTCAGTAATTAAGCCTTCACCCACATAGCTAAAAATGTTTGGCGATTCATTACTTAATGCCGGATTAAAGGTTTTTGGATCGCTGAGAATTGTGGAGACTAATTGATTCTTAGTTGCGGCTGAGGATGAACTAATCATTTGTTGACAACTGCTAATGCCGATCGCGATCGCGAGGACGAGTGCAACTATCGATCGACGTTGCCACTTTGTATATATATTTTTTAGCATGATTAAAATCGGGTAACTTGCCAAGCAGTAACGATCTAAATATTAGACCAAATTAGCCAGATCGTCGATCGCCTCGATGCTCTTGCCATGACACTAAGATTCGATCGCGACTTGCATCGATCCACAAATTATAACTGAGTGGGACGAGTTAGAGCGTTTGGCGTTGCTATACCGGAGCTAAGAAGATGTATAAAATCAGATACGCCACTGGAGGAGCCTTCTAAATGAGAGATCGTCTCATAATTTCGGATGGGTGTTGTGGTTAAATAGTAGAAGTTTTCGTACGCAGAGTATCTCCACTAGGCGATCGGTGACAGATCCGATCTAGATTGAGATTGAGCCATAAATTCCTTTGGCTGAGATGTCAACTAGCCGCTGATAACCTACCCCCTATTTCCCAATATTGTGAACTTGCGCCTTTTAATTCCATTTTTTGACCCAACAGTAAAAGACTGGTCGTTAACGGCAAGATTGATGCGGTGGTTGACTTTTCTCTGGCTGGCGATCGGGATGTTTATCTTATTTTCGGCTTCCTACTATCATGGTGAGGTCGAAAAAAAAGATGGCTTATTTTATTTTAATCGGCAAATTTTTTATATCCTGATTAGTCTAGTTATATTTAACGCGATCGTCCATTCACCACTCCGCAAACTGCTAAAAGTTGCCCAATGGATTTTATTGGGAATTTTGGTGTTGCTATTGTTGACTGTATTGACCGGAATGGGACAAAATACGATGGGAGCGACTCGCTGGATCGCGATCGGGCCGATTCAACTGCAACCATCAGAACTGATCAAACCCTTTCTAGTTTTGCAAGCAGCGAAGCTGTTTGGGCGATGGGAGCAGTATCCGATCGCATCAAGAGCAACATGGCTGGGGATATTTGCGATCGTGTTACTGGCAATTTTGAAACAACCGAATCTGAGTACCACATCCTTGTGTGGGATCGGGTTGTGGTCGATCGCTTTCGCGGCTGGATTGCCATTGCGACATCTAGCGGGAACGGCGATTGGTGGGGTGATGGTGGCGGGAATGAGTCTGATGCTCCACTCCTACCAACGATCGCGAATGCTCTCTTTTCTCAATCCTTGGCAAGACGAGCGCGGTGATGGTTTTCAGTTGGTGCAAAGTTTACTCGCGATCGGCTCTGGAGGCTTATGGGGGAATGGATTTGGCTTGTCTCAGCAAAAGTTAGACTATTTACCAATCCAGGATACAGATTTTATTTTCTCGGTATTTGGTGAAGAGTTTGGGCTAGTCGGTGGGGTGCTACTCCTAATCGTGGTGATGAGCTATGCTACTTTGGGCTTATCAATTGCCAGCCGCAGCCAAGATCCGGTGCATCGTCTAGTTGCAGTCGGAGCTACAACGTTTATTGTGGTGCAATCATTGTTTAATATCGGTGTGGCTGCGGGGACATTGCCGACGACTGGTTTACCACTTCCGATGTTTAGCTATGGCGGTAGCTCGATGGTAGCATCATTGATTCAATCAGCACTCGTGATTCGAGTCGCCAGAGAGTCCGCCGCTGCAAAAGTCATCCAGATGAGACGGTAAGTGGCCATACGCGATTTTTTTAGTGTTGTTTTCGTCTATGGCTTCCCCTAAAGCCTAAAGCCTAAAGCCTAAAGCCTGACTTTCGCAGAAAGTCTAGTGGGAAGGGAGTAACTCTCTCAAAATCAGTCATTTAGACGGTGATTAATTTCACGATTCGAGGTATCCTCTACTGGGTTAGAGAGGATTTTTTCCATGACCCAAATTACCAAAGCGCAACCACAGCTAGCATTCCGACCACCTGAATTTAAGGTGTGGGTATTGCGGCTAGTCACTTGGGTATTACCTTACTGGTTGAGTTATAAACGGCACCTCACGAAAATCGATGTCACGGATATCGATCGATTGGTAGAAGTCTACAAACAGTCGCAGATGGGTAGGTTGCGGTTAATCATCGCCTTTCGTCATCCGAGTAGCGATGACTCTTTTTGCATGGGATATCTGTTGAGTAAGCTTCTACCTGCTGCTGCTAGAAAGCATCGAATATCACTGAAATCGCCGATATTTGCTCACTTTGTTTACGATCGCGGGGTGCCATTAGGGGCGGGGAAACTCGTCAGTTGGTTGTGTCCGAGATTGGGAGGTATCCCCATTCATCGGGGTCGGAGCGATAGTCCGGGATTGAGGACGGCACGGGACTTGTTGGTCAATGGTACGATGCCCTTAGCGATCGCTCCAGAAGCAGCGAGTAACGGGCATAGCGAACTCGTCAGCCCGCTAGAATTAGGGACTGCCAAAATTGGATTTTGGGCGATGGAGGATCTAGTTAGTGCGGGGAGAGAGGAAGACGTTTTAATTATTCCGATCGGCATTCAATATTACTATGTAGATGAGCCGTGGGTGAAGCTAGAACAGACGATTCATCAGTTAGAACTAAAATGTGGCTTGGTAGTCGATCGCCACGACTCACAGGTGGCTATGAGTCAAGGCGATCGGCGACCGCTCCAAAAATTACTCTACGACAGATTCTATCGGCTGAGTCAGCATTTGTTCTATCAGATCGAGAACTTTTATGCTCAATTCTATCAATACCAAATTCCCGAACGTCCCCCGATCGAACAAACTATTTCTCGAACTGAAATATCGCAAAGGCTCCAGTATTTATTAGATTTTGCCTTGCAAGTATCTGAAAGTTATTTCAATCTCCAACCTAAAGGCACTAAGATCGATCGCTGTCGGCGGATCGAACAAGCTGGGTGGAACTGGATCTATCTAGATGAATTGATCGACCCAAATATGTCTACAGTCAGTCGCAAATTAGCCGATCGCATTGCCACAGAAGCCGATCTACGGATGTGGCATATGCGAATAGTCGAAAGCTTCATCGCCGTGACTGGCTCTTATGTCAAAGATCGACCGACGATCGATCGATTTAGCGAAATTACCCTTCTGCTGTGGGATTTAGTCGCTCAGATCGAAGGTAAAAAGCCTACCAAACGTCCGCAGCTCGGTCATCGACGGGTACAAATGACTGTTTGTAATCCCATCCCGCTGTCCGATTATTGGGATCGGTACAAGAGTAGTCCCCGCCAAGCTAGACAGGCAACGATCGATCTCACCCTAGAATTACAAACATCCATGGAAGGTACACTCGATCGGGGCTGGTAGCCAAAATTGGACGGCGATCCGATCGATTGTCATCAAATAGAAGCACAGATCGATCCCCAATCGACCTCAATAAACATTACAATTTAATTAACAAAATTTAATTACCTTCTCATATTTCTGGCGTTATCCATGACCGTAATTCCGCCATCTTCAGTGTCTCCCATGGCACCATTACTCTCACGGCTGACCGCCAAGATCAATCGGCTCGATCCCTCTCCTGGTCTAGTAGTCATGCTACTATCGGTGCTCATTGGCGGCACAGCCGGATTGGGTGTAGTTTTGTTTCACTATCTGATCGATTTATCTCATAGCTGTTCTCATACGCTGATCGTCGATCGGCTCAAAATACTGCTACCTCAGCAAGGGACTTGGCTAGTGGCAATAGTCCCAATTCTCGGCGGCATTGTCGTCGGAGCGATGCGGTGGTACTGGCGAGATTTTGGTGCCAACATGAACTCAATGATTGCGGCGACCCAATCGGGTCAAAAAGTTGCGCCTTGGCGGGGATTGGTCAAGATGGTGGCGGCATCAGTATCGCTGGGCACTGGGGCATCACTTGGGCCAGAGGGGCCGAGTGTAGAAATTGGGGCAAACCTGGGCATGTTTTTGGGACAGACTCTACATGCGTCCCAGGAACGGCAACGATTGTTACTGGGCGCAGGTGCGGCGGCGGGGATTGCGGCAGGATTTAATGCCCCGATCGCGGGCGTATTTTTTGCTTTGGAGTTGGTCTTGGGCACCACATTTGCGACTTCATCAGTGAGTGTCGTTGTCTTAGCCGCCGTAGTTGCATCATTGGTGGCACAAATCGGGTTGGGTGCCAGACCTGCATTTGCTTTGCCCGTATATGAAGTTAAGAGTTTATTAGAGCTACCCCTGTACTTATTATTGGGTGGGTTGGCGAGTGTTGTTGCCTTTGCGTATACCCAAACCGTAGATTTCGCGCGGGAAGCCTTCCAGGGTGATGTCAGCTACTTATCTTGGTTGGGAAAAATTCCTCGGTGCTTGACTCCAGCAATTGGTGGAGCGATCGTCGGGATTGTGGCTTTGAAATTTCCACAGGTAACGGGCATTGGTTATGAAACGATCGAGGCAATGTTGCAAGACGTCCAGTTTTCCATTGTCCTACTCGTCTCGATCTTGGTTATCAAACTACTGATGACGGCAATCAGTTTGGGTAGTGGTTTAGTCGGGGGGTTGTTTGCGCCCTCCATGTTTTTGGGCGCAACGATTGGGGCGATCTATGGCAAATCTCTAGTGTTGTTATTCCCCAGCCTCAGCGGTCTGATTGCTGCCCCTCCAGCCTATGCAATGGTCGGAATGGCTGCGGTACTCGCTAGTAGTGCTAGAGCACCGCTGACGGCGATCCTACTGATGTTTGAGCTGACTCGCGACTACCGGATCGTGCTGCCAGTTATGGCTTGTGTTGGGTTGAGTATTTGGGCGATCGAACGGATGAATCCCAAATCAAAATCTCCAGATAAATTAGATAAATTAGCTCTGAGCGTTCAACCAGATCGCTATCTAGACATCCTCCAAAATTTACAGGTACGGGACGTGATGGATACTCACTATCTCCGGCTGTCCGATCGACTGGATATTCTCACTGCTGGGTTAAAATTGACTCAGAGTAATTGTCATTGCGCCTTAGTCATCGACGATCGCGAGGAGTTGGTGGGGATTATCACTCTCCACGATTTGAGTCGAGCAATTTCCCAAGCCGAAGCTTCACCACAACCGAGTCAATTATTAACTGCCAATCTGGGAAGTATCTGTACTAAATATCTTTTTTATGCCGACATCGACGAACCGATTATTGAGGCGATCGATCGGATGAATGCCAGAGGATTGCACCAATTACCTGCGATCGACAAGTCTCAGCCGCATTTAGTCGTGGGAATTCTCCAACAGGATCGGATCGCTCTGGCTTGTAGTATTGCCTCTACCCGCCAAGCTTTGAGCAGATATGAGATATTGCCGATACTCACTCCCAGCGGCGATATTCTAGTAGAAACGCTCACCGAAACGACTACTCGCTAGAGCGATTCAAACATTGCTGTAAAGCCAGGAATTGTCAAACATTCTTCAGTAAATTCGTCCGCATCACTAACATCTTCAATCTGATATTCCATGATGCGTCGATCGTCACCATACATTTTTTTAGATGACAGCAATGTACCTGGATATTTTGCTGCAATATCTTTGAAGATTTTACTATTAATGCCCCAGTCTTCAGCAGAACAATCGATCGTCACACGCCACATAATTAGGTTTTAGGTTTTAGGTTTTAGGTTGATTTACTCCCCTTATAGAACACATTTGAGATCTTCTGTCTTGTCGGTTTTTTTATTCGGAGGGAACCTCCAAATAGAACCGCCGCTAGTGGGGGAGGGCGGGTTTGTTCGATATCGAACGGTAAAATCGACAATTTTTAGCATAAACCCGCCCCTACAGACCCGTAAATGTACATTAGAATACATGACACATGTTTAAATACCAACCGTAGGGGCGGGTTTATGCTAGAAATTTTTGTCTGACACTATTATCTCCTAAACAAACCCGCCCTGCCCCACTAGGAGAGATCGCATATAAAGATCTCAAATAGGTTCTATAAGGGGAGGGCTGGGGTGGGGTAAAGGACTACGGATTAACTATCAACTATCAACTAACCTGTGTTCCGCATTCCGGCGGCGATGCCATTGATGGTTAATAGTGCGCCATCAAGCAGTTCCTTCTTGCTGTAGCGAGAGTAAATCATCCCTGCGCCGCCATGTTGGCGTAGACGCTTGAGTAGTGAGACTTGAAGAAATCCTAGTGGCACGATACTACCATTCCGCAATTGAATCGATCGTTGCAGTTCGGGATTGTCATCTAAAAATCTCTCGTGTCCAGAGATTCGCAATACTAGATCGCTAATCAGACGATATTCGTGCGTAATGCGATCGAACAGGATCTCAAATTGCGCTCGATCTTCTGGTTTAGATAATTCTTCCATATAGTGACGGGCGATTTGGAGATCGACTTTGGAAAGCGTCATTTCTACTTTGGAAATCGCCATGCGGAAAAATGGCCATTTGCGGTAGAAGCCTTGGAGCAGTTCAAAGTTTTCGGTTGGAGCCTCAGCTACAAATTCCTCAAGTGCAGCACCGACACCATACCAGGATGGCAGTAGGAAGCGACTCTGCGTCCAACTAAATACCCAAGGAATAGCGCGGAGGCTGTCTAGATCGCGTTTGCCACCGCGACGAGCGGGACGAGAGCTGATTTGGAGATGACTGATTTCGTCGATCGGGGTAACTTGATGAAAGAAGTTAACTAGATCGGGACAATCATACACTAGTGCGCGATAGTGACGACGCGATCGATCTGCGAGATCTTCCATTACCTCGTTCCAAGGTTCGATATCATCGACACCTCCAGACATGAGGCTCGTCTTGATGACCGCACTAGCTACCTGTTCGAGATTGTAGAGCGCGAGTTCGGGTAATGAGTATTTAGACGCGAGGACTTCACCCTGTTCGGTAATCTTGATCCGCCCATTAATACTCTGCCCTGGTTGGGCTAAAATCGCCTCGTGGGATGGCCCACCACCTCTACCTACACTTCCCCCTCGCCCGTGGAAAATCCGCAGCTTAACGGCGAATTTCTCGGCGATCGATTGGAGGGATTTTTGGGCTTTGTGAATTTCCCAGTTACTACTGAGAAAGCCAGCATCTTTATTACTATCGGAGTAGCCCAGCATCACTTCTTGGAGATTGGGGACTAACCCAGGTATAGCTGTGTCTGGAGTTGGTTGATAGCCTCCGGTGAGAGCTGCTCGATACAAAGGCAACTCAAATAGAGATTGCATTACCAGCGGTGCTTTTTTGAGATCTCCGACGGTTTCAAATAATGGTACTACTTGCAGACTGGTAATTCCAGTCGCCGGATCGTACAAACCCGCTTCTTTAGATAGGAGCAGGACTTCGAGAATGTCGCTGACATCCCGATTCATGCTGATAATGTAAGTCTGGCAGATTTCGGGGCCAAACTCCTGATGGAGTCGGCGCAGCATCCGAAAGGTTTCGACGGTTTCGACAGTTTTGGGGGAGAAGGGGAGTTCGCCAGGAATTAGAGGGCGACGGGTTTGGAGTTCGCGAGCCAACCATGCGACGCGATCGGCTTCCGAGAGGTCATGATAGGATTGGGGCAATACCTGGAGATAATCGGCGATCTCCGCGATCGTATCTGCATGGCGACTGCTCTCTTGGCGGATATCTAGTTGGGCGAGATTAAACCCATAGATTTCTACCTGACAAATGAGGGTTTCCAATGCTTGACAAGTCAGTCCAGTTTGTTGCAAGCTCAATCGGATTAGCCCCAACTCTTTGAGAAAATCTGCCCCAGAATGATAGCAGGTATTGGGGTTGAGTTCTGTCTTGGGTAATGCGAGACTATCCCAATCTGCTACTTGACCAGATCGATCGAGTGTATTGGACAGCCGTTTGATAATATAGGTAAGCTTGAGTCGATAAGGTTCTTGACGATAGCGAATTGCCAACTCATCATAGATTTCGGGAAAATGTGCCTTATCCTGTTCTAGCGATTCTAGTAAAGCGGGTAAAACATTACTCCAATGTAGCGACAGACTCAGAGAATTTGTTAATTCCCGTGCCGATTTGATATATTTTTTGAGGACGATGCCCCGCTGATAGCAAGCAGTTTGCCAAGTGATTTTGGGCGTAACTGAGGGATTGCCATCCCGATCCGATCCTACCCACGAGCCAA